>Ga0187876_1000415_pt1 | contig 45095 bp, 31 predicted proteins | sample June2016WEW_17_4_FD_133000 | JGI IMG/M metagenome (GOLD analysis project Ga0187876, IMG submission 133000) | Peatland microbial communities from SPRUCE experiment site at the Marcell Experimental Forest, Minnesota, USA - June2016WEW_17_40 | ecosystem: Environmental > Terrestrial > Soil >...
GCGCGTGCGTGGGTACTGGCGTGTAGTTATCGGGCACTACGACCGGTGTCTCGTTACTTCCCCCGGCTACGCCAGCTTGCCATTCCAGGATGGTACCGCCTCCGCCCACAGCGATGCAGTGGGTGACGCTGGGGCAACTGATTGCAGACAGCCTTCTGCTCGTGCGGGAGATGGACGTAGATCGACTGCTAGGGCCGATCGCAAAGGCCACAATCACTCCGTCACCCACGGCAATGCATCCCGTCGTGCTAGGGCAACTCACGCCAGACAGGCTGAAGTCCGCGAGTGCTGGGTCACCATTGGTCCAATCCCAGTCGGCCCAACTGGCTCCTCTATCTGTGCTGACACGTACCCTAGGACTTTCAGTAACGGCAATGCAGGTACTTTCAGCTGCGCAACCCACCCCTATGCTGTCAACGACCGAATACAGACCATGGCCCACCATCCAGATGTAGTGGCTATCGACAATTGCATCGGTGACAGCCCAAGTAGCACCGTTATCGCCGCTATAGAGGGTGTACATGCCATCGTCGCTGACGACCACACAGCGAATTGTGGTCACGCAGACAACCCTACCCATCCCGCCTTCGGATACCGGTGGGTCGCTCCAGCTCACACCACCATCGTTGCTGGCCAGCATCGACGGCTCGTCAGTCGCGCTACTGCCGATGCTCCGGACAGCGATGCACTGCGTTGTGCTGGAGCAACTGACATCGGATACGGGAGTCTGAGTGTCGGTGTAGCGGGTCACCCAGGTACTACCGCCGTCCGTGGTGCCTAGGATGACGCCGCTGCTTTCCACTTTCCCGCTGGAAACCTCGATGTTCCCGCCGGCCACAAGACAGGTGCCAGCGGTGGGACAGGTGAGACCCCACAGGTCGTCTGCTGTGCCAGACGACCTACTGGCCCAGGTGGCTCCGCCGTCCGTGCTGAGGAGAATGGTCCCCGCCTGGCCCACTGCGATGCACTCAGTTTGGCTCGGGCAAGTAACAGCGCTCAGGTCGTGGTCGATGCCTGAATTGCGGCTAGTCCAGACGCTGCCTTTGGCGATCGGTACTGGCGTCTTGGTGGCCGTTGGCTGGGTGGGCAACGTTGGCGTGACGGTCGAGGGCATTGGGGTGTGGGTTGCTGGGACCGAAGTGTGACTTGTGCGAGGAGCGGCAGTTGGCGTCATGTCCGACTCAGCCGAGGCTGGCGCGACCGTCATGTACCACCAGGCGGGGTTCTTGTTCCACGCCGTGCCCCACGCCGTCCCAAAGGCTGCGTTCGAGAGAGTGTGAGCCTGCCCGTCCCAAGGATCGTGGTAGATGATGCTCTGCTCAGCGGTGTAGCCGGACACCACGATGTAGTGGCCGTAGTGCCAGCCCTGATGGGGCCACAGCACACCTCCATCGGCGAGGTAGACCACGACGGGGTGCTTCTGGTCCAGTTCGCTCAGCAGTACGGCGAACCAGTGCGCCTGATCAGTAGTCTTCCATGCCGCGGTGAGGGGCTCGCCCACCTCCAGGCCTGGCGCTCGGCTGGCCTGTTCGAGGCCGCCCTTGACCTGGTCAGTAGTGCTGCCCTTGTACGGGCCGGGCTCCGGATACTCTTTCACGTACTGGTGCACCGCCTGGATGGTAAGTGCCTTTGTGATCGCGCCGGCCTGGGGCAGGTAGTAGTCCAGCACCATCGTGGCTGCGGCTACCCCACAGGCCGCGTTGTTCAGGTCATTCTCGTCCACGACGGGCACGTTGCTCAGCAGGTCACCCGGCGCTGCCGCAAATACTGGGCTGGGCTGGGCCACAAACGGTGAAAGCATGAGGATGAGGCCGAATGCAACGACGCAGCGTGCCAATGCGCCGAAACGCTGGGAGGAGCGTGTGTGGACCAACGGGGTGGCAGTTCGCATGGCAATCCTCCCCATCAGCTCAGCGTCACTGTGGACAGCATGTGCTCGAAGGTGCCCAGCAGCGTGTTGCTGTCCGCGTCGCCGGAGAGCACCACGTAGCCGCCGTGAGCTGGAAAGTACGCCGTCACCACGTGACCCATCGCACCACCGACCGTGAATAGGTGGCCCTGGACGTTGCCAGCCACGATGGTGCCCATGTCCGTGAGGGCAGAGTCGTGCGGGTCGAGCAGTGGGCTGCTGGTGGTCCAGCCGATGGAGATGCCAGGCGATCCGCCGGGGACGTTCGTCGAAAGGCTCGAGCCCGGCGGGTAGATCGTCAGGCTCTGATGGCCTGACGTCGTACCGGGCTTCTTCAGCCAACTCTCCGGGTAGCGAATCGCGTAGCCGTCCGACGCAGGGCTAAAGGTCAGCTCAAGCGATGGTAATGTGCCAGAGGCTGGGCTTGGGTTCGCCACCAGCCCACCGGCGACTGTCCTGAACACGTACACGCCGGGTGCCGCCGTAGGCATCGCTGGAATTGACACCCACTGGACTGGCTGCCCGCCCGTGCTCGACGCGGTCGAACTCTGGCCCGAGCGCACGAGAATGAATGATATCGCGCCGATCAGCAGCACGAGGAGTACGAGTACCGGCGCCACAACTTTGCGAGAGCGTAGGTTCACAGCATCGACCTCCCGCCAAGCAGCACCGGTTTGGCGATGGCGGCGGAGGCGACTCAGTGGCTCCGCCCGGTCCAACCTTCGTGCCGCGAAACTGGCCTGAACATACCACCTTGCTGAGCCCGGTAGCAACTGGCTATCCGAAGAGAAGATCGGCAAGGCGCAAAGCCTCTGCTGCCACTACACGAGTGCAATGTGGAGTCGTCGTAGTACGCGAGTCAATTCCACGAATAGGTCAGGGGTCGCCGGATCGCCGAGCACGCCCCAACGTCTGAAGGTTACCAGCAGCGAGGCCCGATCGAAGAGCGCGACGCAGTAGAGCCCGTTGTGGTGGCGGGATGGGTAGAAGATGCCGTGCGGTTGTGCGACATGGTGGTAGATCGCGTGTGACCAAGCGCCGGACAGATCGTAGTCGTCGCCTCCTGTGTGCCGTTGGTCGATGCCAAGCTGCGCGAGGCCATTGTTCGCGAAGTGGGCGAGCCGCATGCCTGAGCCATGCCGGAGCGGCATCTGCGGCGTGTTTCATCCGTCCAGCACGGCTGCCTGCAGTGCGCCGACCAGCACGTCGCCCGGCATGCGTCCAACCGCATAGCGCACCGCCATGCCGGTCAGGGGACCACTGCGTGCACGGATGGTCGCAGTGGCAGCGTCGGCCTGCGGCGCCCACGCGGTATGGACCACACGGCATGGCACCGAGGAGGCAAGGGCAGCCACGCTCGTACCCAGGTGTTCGGCCCAGAGACGAGGGCGCAGCGCGCGAGCGACCTCTCCCGATGGCACTTGCACGTTCAGCTCGCCGTCCTGTTCCAGGCTGTGCTCGTTCAAGTTGGCCGAGCCGACCGTGCACCAGCGGTCGATATCATGGTCTGTCATGTCCAGGCCGACGACGAGGGCGATGTGCCCGTCCACCACAATGTTCTCTGGTGGTGACAGTGCGGCCCAGCGCACGTGTTGGTCCACGCTGCGGTGCAGGGCAGGATTCGCGCGGCGCAGACGCTTGAGACTTCGCCGACCTGCGAGGGCGCGTGGCTGAATGAGCAGGGCTGCCCCGCCAGAGCAGCACGCGCACGTCCAGGCGCGACCCGGCGTCGGCCAGCAGGTCTAGCACGCTGTAGCCGGTGAGGTGCTGCACGTTTGTGGGATCCACGACCGTTCTGTCTCGCTCAGTGCTGCCGTGCGTCCCCCCGCCTACAGTATGCCGCGAGAGCAGCCGAGCTTGATTCTGCCATCTGCGCGGCAGTTGACTTCATGCCACGAACTGCTCATAGTCCGAGCGGACATGTACGGTTACAATTGGGTTCAGCACCGGCGAGGGAATCAAGCCGGCTCAACTCGTCGCCAGATGCATCCTGCGGTCGACGACATGATGTCGCTGAGTCCGCAACGTATTGGTGTACACTGTGTGCAGCCTGTGCAGCCGGTACGGCAGCGTACTGGATACCGCCCGGCGGCAGATCTCAGGGCAGTTACTCTGGTGCGGAAGACCAGGACCGTGCAAGCCGTTAGCCCGGCGCAGCGCATGGCTGTTCCGACGTGCGCACGCGGCAGCGACTGGTTTGCTCGGCCCAGAGGCGAAGTGTCGGAAACGCCGAAGGGAGTCTGGGCCATGTCGATCACGCGCCTACTGGCAGGCCTCGTGGTGATTGTCTCAACGACGGTAGGCGTGCCGGCGCAGGCAGGCGCGGCCGGCGGGCCGTCCTATGCCGGCAACTGGATGGCCAACGGCATTGTGTGGTGCAGTACTGGCTCGAGCTTCAATGAGGACCTCTGCAACCTGGCCCGCCATTCGGCCGGGCGTGTGATTGCCGGCGTCACCTGGAACATCGTCAGTGACGCTGCAGGCAACGGCACATTCCAGCTGGCAGGCACGATATCCGGTACCGGCAATGGCGTGAGCCCGGAGTGTAATGCGAACCTCTTCACGTTCCACTCGCTCACGGGGCTGTGTACCCTCGTGGCCCACGGCAGCGGATCCTTCGCATTCTCACCGGTCCCTGGATCCAAGGGGCCGCTGCTGTTCGAGGCGAAGGAGGTCTGGATGACGTTCTACGGCACGAAAGTGGTGCGCGACGTGCATAATCCTGCGGGGTACATACCCATCTATCCGGTCGCTCCGGTACCTGGGTACTACCACGACGCATTCCCGGGGTACGGCCCGTTGCCCGCCTCAACCGCCGGTTTCCATGACGACCTGGTGGTAGCCCGCTACTGAGCCACGACGCCACTGCAGAGTCCTCGACTCCTGCATGCGACCCGCCAGTCAGATCTGCTCTGGTCCCGGGCCGGTCCATAAGGTCCAGGCTGGCGGTTACCGCCAACACGAAGCACGATATCGCCGCAGATCGAAGGATCAGGATTTGAGATCTCGTCGTAAATGTTTCGGAAGACGCCCCTGCGATGCTGGGGCGGATACGGTCCAGCGCCTCACTGTACACGCCCTCCAGACGAGCATCCATGCGTTTGGCCGCATGATCTTGCAGCAGCGGCCAGGCCGATGCCGCGCGCCCAGCCTGCCCTCCGTGGCCGTGCGAACGCCTGCAGTCCCTCGGTGACCAGGCAATGCTGGTTTCGACGGATCCACCAGCGTACGAGTTATGTCGCCAACCAGAGGAAGACGAGCACTGACTGTGGCAGGCAATGCTGTGCGTTGGGGCCGAGATCCGCTGGAAGTAGTTAACTGCCCATCCGCACCAGCACGCGATTGCAATCCGCGAGCCGCGCTGCCGGCACGAAGTTGTCCGGCAGCACCGCGCCGTTCAGCAGCACCCGCGCGACGCCCTTCTGCACGCCGTCGGGATTCTGCACTTCGATCTCGAGCAGCTTGCCGCGGAACACGCGGCGCATCGTGAAGCTGCGCCAGTCTGCCGGTACGCAGGGGTCGATGCGCAGTCCCGCGTAGTCGGGCTGCAGCCCAAGGATGTGCTGCGTAGCGGCGTAGTACGACCACGTCGCCGTGCCGGTCAGCCACGGCAGGCGCGAGGCCCCTTGCCGGGGGCTGTACCGGCTGTGCGTCGACTGGGAGTACACGTACGGTTCGATTTCGCGGACCTCGGCCCGCGCGTTGTAGGCCGCGGGCAAGTACGCTCGGAAGTACGCGTAGGCCAGGTTGCCATTGGCGCGCAGCGTCTCGGCGATCACCATCCAGCCCTGCGTATGGTTGAATACGGAAGCGTTTTCCTTCATGCCTCCGTTGTAGAGCGTGGCGCGCACGACCTCGGGATCGGCGTTGACATAGGGCGGCGCGCAGAGCATGACGCCGAACTCCGTGGCCAGATCGCGCTGCACCGCATCGAGCGCCTGCCGAGCCCTGTCCGGCGTGGCATGGCCACTCATCAGCGCCCATGCCTGGGGACTCATGTAGATGCGACCCTCGTCGCACTCGGCAGCGCCGATCTTGGTGCCATCCTCGCAGTAGGCACGAAGGTACCATGCACCATCCCAGCCGTACTGCTCGATACAATCATCCAAGCGCGCCAGCTCGGCGGCGGCCCAAGCCTGCTCGTGGTCGATGCCCAGCAGGCCGCAGACCTCGCGGTAGGTGGCCAGCGCGAAGCGCAGTTGGAAGGCGACGAAGAGCGATTCACCCTTGTGCCCCAAGCGGAGGCAGTCGTTCCAATCCACGGCCAGGCCGCACGGCAGGCCGTGCGCGCCCGATCGCTCCAGGTTGAAGCGGATCGCGCGCTTCATGTGGCCCAGCACCGTGTCCTCGCCGCGATCGGCATACGGCAGCAACCTGTGGTAGAACGCCAGGTTGCCGGTCTCCTTGACGTACGCCTGAATGGCGTTGAAGAGCCAGAGGCAATCATCCGACCGGTACTCCTCCTCCCGCGGCGGCACTTCGTGGCCTGGTCGATGGTTGAACGTGCTGACCACCGGCAGGGCACCGCCGGTGGACACCTGGCCGGTGAGCATGAGCTCCAGCCGCGCGCAGGCCTCATCCGGAATGGCGTGCAGCACGCCGAGCATGTCCTGGACGGTGTCGCGATAGCCCAGGCCGTCTCGCTCGCCCGCATAGACCAGGCTCGCCGCGCGCGACCAGGCGTAGGTCATGAGGCAGTTGAACGGTGCCCACTTGTTGAGCATGCTGTTTAGCTCAGCGTCGGGCGTTTGCACGGAGATGCCGCCGATGCGCTCGTGCCAGTACCCTTTGAGGGCGGCCAGGGCTTCCTCGGCCCGCTCTGGACTGGAGAGCTCTGCCGCGGCCTTGACGCCTTCAACCGCGGCCTCGCCGACGCCCAGCAGCACGAGAAAGGTGCGCGACTCGCCCGGCGCCAGCTCGAGGCCGACCTGCAGGGTGCCGCAGCCGTTGTCGCCCACCGCGATGGAGTTCGTCGTCTGGCCTCGCTCTACTACGAGGGGGTTGGCGTAGCCACGGTACGGCCCGAGAAACGCCTCTCGATCCGTATCGTACCCCACCACCGGCGCCCCCACGACGGTCAGAAACGTATGGCGCGCGCGACCGTTATCCTCGACGCCCGGAATGGCCGGGATGCTCACGTTCACGCCGTGGTCGATGAAGTTGCCCTGCACCGCCATCTTGACGATGTACTGGGTGTACTGGAGGTTGATCAGGTCGTTGTAGGCGTACCAGTTGCTTGCATACTCGACGTAGGTGAACGCGCCCAACCGGCGTGCCCGGTCTCCAGTATTGGTGACACGCACCATCCAGCATTCGTAGTCGCATGCCAGCGGCACGAAGTAGGTGGTCTCGGTATGGATGCCGGCGTAGTCGGAAGTAATGATCGTGTAGGCACTGCCGTGGCGGCATTCGGATCGATACCGATCGAGCGGCTTGCCCACGGGCTGCCAAGAAGTCGACCAGTAATCACCGCTGTCGTAGTCGCGCAGGTAGACGTAGCGGCCGGGCTGGTCCATGGGGACCGCGTTGAAGCGGAGCCGGAGGAACCGGCCCTGCGCGGCAGACTTGTAGAAGCTGTAGCCGCCGGCGTTGTTCGTGATGATGGCGCCGTACTGGGTGGTGCCGAGGTAGTTGCTCCAGGATCGAGGGGTATCGGGACGCGTGATGACGTACTCTCCGCGCTGGTCGTCGAAGTAGCCGAACTGCATGCTGAGATTCCTTGCTGGGTTCATTGTGTGCACGGTACCCGTGCACAGGTTCGAGCTCCAAGCCCGGAGCCATGACAAGCAACGCTCGGTGGAACGTCAATGTGGGAGCCCAGGCGCAGACCGGCTTACGGCGCACAGCCAGGACTAGTGCGACGGCGCACCAGCAGTCGCGGCCATGGGCGAGACGGCCGGCCGTCGTGGTACCTTCACCTTTTCGACTCGGAGGCGCGGATTGCTGAGGGCGTCCACTCCAAAGTTTACTAAGATAAGCCCCAGGCTCACAAGCGTGACCGCCACGCCGGCGAACATGTACGCCCACCACTTGCCGGCCTGGACCGCGCCACTGATCTGGGCAAAGTACAGAATCCTGCCCCAGCTCATCGGGGCGTTATTGGCAAAGCCCAGGAAGTCCAGCGCCACGGAGAAGAGAATGGCAAAAGTCGTGACGCCGATGAAGCCGCTCACCACGATGCTGATCATGTTCGGCAGGACCTCGCGCCACACGATCCGGAACCCGGACTCACCTGACACGATCGCGGCTTCCACGAAGTCTTTCGACCGGATGCTCATGGCCTGCGCGCGATACACGCGAGCACTCCAGGCCCAGGCAATAGCCGCGATGACCAGAGCGATGGGCACCTCGCTCTTCACCGTGATGTAGGAGGCGACCACGATGCAGACCGGCAACGGCGGCAGCACGAGAAACACGTTCGTGATGGTGCTGAGGATCTCGTCGACCCAGCCGCCAAAGTAGCCCGCGGTGACGCCCACGGAAACGCTGAGGATCGTGGCGATGACGCCGACCGCGAATCCGAGGAACAGCGTCTGTCTGCCGCCGTTGATGAACTGCAAGAAGATATCCCTGTTCGCGACGTCGGTGCCGAACCAGTGGTGCGCCGACGGAGGCGTGAGCACGTAGGGCAGGAGTGAATTGTGGCTCTCCATGGGGTCCCCGGTCCAGATGAACGGTGCCACGGCCGTGACGACCACAAAGAAGAACAGAATGAATAGCCCGACCGCTGCCTTGGGATCGGCAACCAACTGCACGAACCAGCGCGGTATGCCCGGACGCCACGTGGGGCGGCCCGCGGCCTGACCCGCCGGCGTACTGGATGCCCGAGCGGCAGTGTCTGTCTGATTCGCCCGCATCGTCTAACCCCTCTCAGGCTCTAGCGGCGACGCACGCGCGGATCGAGACGCGCGTACAACAGGTCGGCCGCGAAGTTGGCTACCAGCACTGCGACCGTGATTACCAACAGCACGCCCTGGATGAGGGGGTAGTCCTGCTGCCCAACGGCATTGACCAGCTGGAACCCGATGCCCTGGTAGTTGAACACGTACTCGATGACGACCTGGCCGCCGACGGCGAAGCCGAGCACCATCGCAAAGCTCGTTACCTGGGGCAAAATGGCGTTGCGGGCGGCATACCAGATCATGACTCGGCGATCGCGCAAGCCCTTGGCCGTGGCCATGGTGACGTAGTCTTCGGCAAGCGTGTTGATCATGGCGTTGCGCATGCCGATCAGCCACCCACCCACCGAGGCGATGACCAGCGCGATGGCAGGCAGGATGGCATGGTAGAGCATGTCACCTATGAAGCTCAGGCTGAGATTCGGTCCAGCAAGCGAGGCGTAGCTGCCCGTATTCGGCAGCCAGCCTGCCAGGGTGCCGACGTAGTAAGCAAGAATGAGGGCGAGAAAGAAGGGAGGGAACGCGGCACAGACGGCGGTGGCCGGCACGAGAATGCTGTCGGCGATGCCGCCCCGGCGCCAGGCGCAGTAGACACCAATCAGCGTGCCCACAATGAAGGAGATGAAGGACGCCAGGCCGACCAGGAACAGCGTCCAGGGCAGCGTATCGCGGATGATCTGGGTGACCGGCTCGCTCATGCCGTACGACGTGCCGAGATCGCCGTGCGCCAGGTTGACCAGGTAGTGCCAGTACTGCACGAGCAGGGGATCCTTGGACACGCCCATCTCAGTCTCCACCACCTGGAGCGCGTTCGGCTGGTTTGCCAGTGAGGGCCCGAGCTTTGCCAGCAGGGCCATCGCGGGATCGCCGGGCATGGCTCGCGGTAGGGCGAAATTCAGGGTAATCGACGCCCACAGGGCGATAAGGTAGAAGAACAATCGCCGGGCTAAATACCTCATATGCTCCGTCCCGTGGCCGGCACGGCGAATCGCGTACCGGCTGCCTGGTCTATGTCACGTAGGTGCCAGAATGTGCCTCGTGGTGGCCCGCGCCAGGGCGGGCACGGCCGCTGCTGTGCAGCCGTGCCCGCCTCCGCGAGCTAGGTGTTACCGGTTCAAACGGGCTTGACGTTGAGGAGCACCAGCTCAATGTCCGGCGTGTCTCCGGGCTGTCCGGACGCGTAGTAGCAATTCGACACGTTGGGCACCATCTTGGTCCCGCAGGAACCTGCCGTCGGGAAGCCCGTGAAGTGCTGCGTGTTGTAGTTCTCCCAAAGGCCGGCATACCACAGCGGGATGGTGGGCAGATCGTTCAGCCAGATCTGCTCAACCGCGGCCATCTTCGCCTTCTGCGTCGCCAGGTCGGACGTGGCCCGGGCGGCCTTGATGGCGGCATCCGCCGCGGCACTCTGGTAGCGACCGAGGTCGTTGCCGTTGGCAATCTGGGTGCCGATCGGATAGTAGTCGGTGGCGGTCATGAACTGTCCGTACAGGGAGATCGGCGAGTCGACGTTCATCTGCCAGAAGATGGTGGCATCGAAGTCACCGCTCAGCAGATCGGCGTACCAGGTGCCGAACTGGAACTGATGCACGCCGGCGTTGATGCCCAGCACGCCGAGCTCGGAAGCGACGAGCTCGACCGCGGTGTACCAGTCGCTCCATCCCTGCACCGTGTAGATGTCGAAGTCCACCGGGTTGCCCTTCGGATCGAGCAGGCCCTTGTTGGTGTCGAACTTGAACCCGGCTTTGGTCAGCAGCGCTTGCGCTGCCTTCACGTTGTAGGTCGACAGGGTCTTGTCCTGAGCCGCGACCGAGGGGTCGATCCAGGTAGGCCACTGGGAACCGAGCCCGAGCGCGTCGGCCGGCTGGAAGCCGAAGCCTGCCTCAGCGGTGCCTACGATGGTAGCGCGGTCCAGCGCCATGCTCACGGCCTGGCGGAATGCCGGGATGTTGTAGGGGTACTTGTTCTGGAAGACCAGCTGCACCGGGGCGTTGGGCGCGTTGTACTGGAAATGGCGCGAGCCGGTATTGACGGCGTTGATTCCCAGGTTGTTGCCGGTCCAGTCGATCTTGCCGGAGATGAAGTCGAGTACCGCGGCATCGTTACCGGTATGGTTGAGGTACTCGATCTCGGCAACCTTGGGCTCGCCGGGCATCCAGTAGTTCGGGTTCTTGCCCAGAACGTAAGCCTGGCCGGTGTACGACACGACCTGCGTGTAGGGACCGGTGCCGACTGGGTTCGGGTTGGCCCACGTGCCGCAGTCGCTGGTGTGAGCAGACCAAACAGCCTTGTCTACGACAAAGAAGCTATTGAAGTTGGGCACAAAAACAGTGGTGTCGACAGTCTTGTAGGTAAATGTCACCGTGGTCTTGTCGGCAGATTCCGTCACGCTCGCGAGGGTGCCTGGGGTCGTCACCTTCCCGGTCGCATCCTTCGTGTCCCACCAGCCGAGGTTATTCGCGAGAGGGCAGGTCTGGCCCAGGTCGGCAGTGAAGAGCACGTCGTCGGCGGAGAATGGCGTGCCGTCGGACCACTTCACACCCTGGCGAATGGTGAAGGTCAAGCTCTTGAGATCCTTGGACCACGAGTAGCCCGTGGCCAGCATGGGGTACTGCTTGTTGTTGTCGCGAATTTCCGTGAGGTACAGGGGTTCATAGATGCCGCCACGCGCAGGGCGGTTCAGGGCCTGGAGCATGAACGGGTTGAAGTTGCGGACCCACGTGCCGGTGGTCAGGTCGCTGATCACCAGGGGACCGCCGTAGGCCGCGTGTGCGACGGGGCTGGCCGTCTGGTTGAACGGCAACACCATGCTGGCCACCAAACCGATGCCGAGAACTGCCTTGCCAAGGGTCTTCAAAGTTGGCTTTAGAGCCATGTATTCCGCTCCTTACGAGCTCACATGCGGCGCACCCCACATCGCGCAAGACGATGCTGCGCCAATCTACGGCCGTATCCTGGGTTGTGCGGTGGTGTCGTTGTGCTGGCTGGCCCGGTCAATCCCCCCTTTCACTCTCGGCCCGGCGCGAGACAAAATCCTCGCCGGCCTCACTGGCGCGCTCCCGGCGTCTTCCGCCGCCTGCGTAGGGCACCGTCGCCTCACCTGGCGCGCACCCCGGCTTCGCAAGCCGGCACTGCCGACCATTACTGCTTGATGTATCGGTAGCGTTTACGGTAAGTGCCGATCGACCCCGAGAATAGCACGGCTCCGCGAGGATGTCAAGAGGGTGCGCAAAACTGGTGGCAGACCCCGCTTGCGATGGCGCTCGCCCGGCCGTCTGGCCGTCCGCACCAGAGGGCCGCGGTCTACTCGCTCGCCAATGCGCCGGTGTGCCTACCCGCACGCCGAGGCCAGGCCGGAACCAGCGACCGGTACACTCCAGTCGGCAAGCTTTGCCTGACCCCTGTACAGGCGCCAAAATCGCGGTATAATGGGACGGCGTACACGCGAGACTTCCCGTAACACGCGCGGCCAGTTCCGGCACGCCCGGCGCTCGTCGCGCCGCGAGCACAAGAACGGTCACAGCCACGTCATTCGAGACAGGATGGCTGGCACTGCGAGAGAGACGGTAGGTGGACATGGCAACTGAGACGATCGAAGCACCGGTACCGGTGCGGCGCGCGGCAATCCGCGACATCGCGCAGATCTGCGGCGTATCCGTGGCGACGGTGTCGCGGGTCCTGAATGGTCGTCCAGACGTGTCGCAGGCCACGCGCGACCTCGTGATGCACCACGTGCGCACGCTGGGCTACGTCGGCAATCGCAGCGCACGTGCCCTCGTGAGCGGTCGAACCGGGCTCATCGGCATCGTCGTGCCGTTCGCCCATTCCGGCTACTTCTCGAGCATTCTGCAGGGGGCCAGCGAGGCGCTCTACGAGCGCGACGCCCGGCTCGTCCTCTGCCCTACGGGGCACCAGCATGCTCGCGAGGTGACCGTGCTCGATCGTCTGAGTGAGGGCGTCACGGATGGAACGCTGCTGGTCACCCCGACCGAAACGACGGCCGAGCTGCGCGCGCTGCGGCGGCGCGGCTCGCCCATGGTGGTCATCGATCCCAGCACGCCGCTGGATGACGACGTGCCCGTGGTCGCCGTCGGCAATTGGTCGGGTGCGCGTGCGGCCACGCAGCACCTCATCGGGTTGGGCCACAGTCGTATCGCCATTATCACCGGGCCAAGGGATTGGTGTGCCAGCATCGATCGGCGCGACGGCTACCATTCAGCGCTCATGGGCGCCGGGCTGCCGGCGGTCCCCGAATACGTGCGAGAGGGCAATTTTGAGCAGGAAAGCGGCTATCGCGCGGCGGCAGCGCTGCTGGCGCTGCCGAATCCCCCGACAGCCATCTTCGCGCTGAGCGACCCCATGGCCATCGGCGCGCTGCGCGCCGCGCGACAGCGTGGGCTGGCGGTGCCGGACGACCTGTCGCTAGTGGGATTCGACGACGTCGACCTGTCGCGCGTCACCACACCGGAGCTGACGACCGTGAGCCAGCCGCTGCACGAGCTCGGCCGGCTGGCAATCACTGTCCTGTATCGTCAGATTGACGGCCAGCCACTGGATGCGTATCGCGTCGAGCTGTCCACCCGCCTGATCGTGCGCGGGTCGACGGCCGCCCCTCGCCGCGGATCCTGAGCCCGGGAGCGCACGCATCCTTCGTGCTGCTCGCAAGGCGCTGCCCTGAGTCACCGCCCTGCGATGGTGTTGTTCGTTCCTCTTGGCTTCGCTTCACCCGTCCAGCGTGAAGCGCTTGACGAGCTTCTCGAGCCCGGTGGCCAGCGTTGCGAGCTCCTGCGCCCCCGCTGTTATCTCCTCCACGCCCGCGGTTTGCTCCTGCGTCGACGCGCTCACCTCCGCCGCGCCGGACGCGGTGGCTTCGCTCACCTCCGCGATACTCCGCACGGCGGCCTGGACCCGCTCCGCGCCCTGCCGCATGTGGCCTGCCGCCTGCGCCGTCTCGGTGGCAATCCTGGCCACGTGCTCGGCGGCTGCCTGGACTGCGGCCACGCTCGCGGTCATCTGACCAACAGCATCGGTGATGCTCGATGCTTGCTCGTTGGTCTCCTCGACGACGCCCAAGATGCTCTGGAGCGCAGCGCGCGCTTGCCGTCCCAGCACCACGGTGTGCTCCACCTCGCTGCTTCCAGACCCCATGGCGCGAACGACTTCCGCGATCTGCTGCTGGATAGCGTTGATCCGCTGCGTAATCTCCTTCGTCTCGCCACGGGCGCGCTCTGCCAGCTTGCGCACCTCCGCCGCCACCACCGTGAACCCTTTGCCATGCTCCCCGGCACGAGCGGCCTCGATGGCGGCGTTCAGCGCCAGCAGATTGGTCTGCGCGGCAATGTCGTCGATTGCACCGACGATCTGCTCGATCTCCTTGCTGCGCTTGCCCAGGGCCTCGACCTGATCTGCGCTCCTGTTCACCGCGGCGCGCACGCTGTCGATGCTGCGAATCGTCTCGGCGACGGCAGCGCCGCCTTCACGCGCGGTTCCGGCGGCATGGCCTGCCGCGGTACCAACCGCGGTCACGCTGTCGGTCGTGCGACCGAGGGCGACACGCAGGTGTTCGATGGCCCCAGTAGCCTGCACCATTGCCAGGCGCTGGGCCTCGGCACCGTCGGCTACGCGCTGCACCGAGTCGTTGAGCGCGCCCATCTGCGTTATCGCTTCAGCCGTATCGTGACTCTGGCCACTCGTACCACTCGCCACCTCACTGATTGCACGGGCAATCTGCCTGCTCGCCCCGCCCACCTGCTCGGTAGCCCCGGCCAACTGTGCGGCGCCTGAGTAGATGCGGTCGGACGATCGGGCCACCTCGGCCACGATGCCTGTCAGATCGGCCCGGGCGGCTTCATACGCCAGCACGGCCGCCTGAACCTTCTGCACGATGTCGCGGACAGACACGGCGGTACGGCCGATCTCGTCGCGGCTGTCGAAGGTCGGAGGCACGGCCGAGGTCCGCGCGCGCACCGTCAGGTCGCCGGTAGCAAACGCGGCGATGCCATCGGCCAGGCTGCTAACGCAATTGGACCCGAGATCGCTTGCGGCTCGCTGAACCTCCGTAAGCGGGCGTGAGATCGAATGGGCGGTGAAGAAGCCAAGCCCAACGGCGATCGCGATGGCCAAGGCTATCACGATCAGCAGCTCATCGATTGCCGACGTGGTTGCCGATTTCGCTTGCGACGTATCGGTATCGATGAACAGCTGATTCATCTGCACCAGCTGGTTCAGCGTGCCGGCCAAGGCTTTCACGGCCGCGGCCTCCGACACGAGCGCTACATGCACCGCCAGGGCGGCGTTACCCGCTGCCTCCCGCTGCACGGTGGCGCTGAATCCATGCCAGAGCGCGAGCTCTGTCGCCGCCGCCGCGGCCAAGCTTCTCTCTTGCGCGCTGCGCTTGCCCATCCTTTGGTACGCGTCGAAATCCACCACGGCCGCGCGGGCATTCTGCGTCGCCCGCTGCTGTGCCTCGTCGAAGAAGCCCGGCATACCTTGTGGGAACAGGGTGTAGCTCACCACTTCCAGCTCGCTATCGGCGGCGGTATTCAGGTCGACCTGCGTTTTCAGCAGGTACACGAGGCTGGGGTTGGACGTGGACGTGATGGAGTTGAGCCTGTCCTGCCCGGTACGCAGGCCGATGAGACCTGCACCTCCCACGAGACCGGACAGCAGTGCCACGAAAAGGAAGCTGCAGATCAGCTTCGTCGCCAGGCGTAAGTCTCTGTACCAGGACATCATCGCTTGCGGAATAGCCCAAAGCCCAACCATCATCGCCCTCCATCGCCCGTTCGCAGCACCTGCAGGTCATGAGCACAAGGGGCAGTTGCTGGAACAATGGATTGCAGGCAGCCCACCCCCAAACCGTCATCCTGCTGACGGCGGCCAGCGAGAGCGTGAGACCCCTTCGCCGGCTTGACCGAGATTATATACCGCCGGAAGCCCGACGGCAACAGGTTCCGGTATCGTTTACGGAAACGAACGACGGGCCGGTAACATGCAACGGTGTAGGGCGGCACCAGCGGATAGCGCGGAGACTGCGTACGGACCCTTCGTGCCGGTTTACGCGCCAGCAACCCCTACCAGAACCATGGTGGAATCCGATGGGGATCGATGGCATGCTCATTGACGCGCTCGCTATTCCTGTGCGAGAATCGGTGCGGCGGCGGAGCTAGCCCCTTGCTTCCGGCATGCCGCAAAGGACCGGTTGCGCCAAGATGCGTGTTCCCGTTATTCACGGAGGGTAGCTATGTTCGCCCGTCGGTTCCGCGCGGCTTTGCCTGCACGGCTGCTCGTGATGGCCATACTGGTGTTGGGGCTAGTCGGAGGTCCAGGTGCGGCGACTGTGCACGCGACTTCAACAACGGCAACCGACATCTTCAACAACTGGAACGGCGATGGACTCGCAGGAGGCACCTCCGCGGCATCGCCTCAGTTTGTGATAGGGTCATCGCGGCTCATCAGGATGATCCACGACTATCACAACGCGCTCCGGGGCCAGCCCTGCACGACTACCGGGACAATCGCGCTGCAGCTCCAAGGGGGAAGCACGTACGGACCATGGTCAGTTACATGTCGTCCCGGCGACGACGGCGCGGCCTGGCAGGCTCTGCCTGACGCGGTTATCCCGGCCGGCACGTACACTGTGATCGATTCCGATGCCAGCAGTTGGTCGTATAACAGCGGGTCCAGCTACGACGGAATGTCCGAGGTGCAGGGCTGGGACGACCAGAGTTGGTCGACGACCACGCCCATTATCGACTTACAGCCCTCCTCGGCCAGTGTGTTGAGCGGTGACAATGCTTGTTTCACGGCCTTCGAGGACTACTACCCTGTGCCGGCGGTGCAGTGGCAGGTCAGCAGCACCAATGGCGAGTCGTGGACCACTGCCACGGGTGCCGGCGCGACTTCAGATAGCTACTGCTTCACGGCGGCCCCGACCGACAATGGGCATCTGTACCGTGCCGAGTTTACCAACTCCAGCCAAACCAATCCGACAATGGACTCGGATTCTGCCTTGCTGACGATCGGCCCCGCGCTGACCGTCAGCGAGAGCCAGGACAGCGACTTCTACCAGGGCGACTCGGGGGATTCGCTCAGCATCGACGTGGAGAACACCGGGACCGATCCCACCGACGGCACGCAGGTCAGCGTAGTCGCCACGCTGGACAGCGGGCTGACTGCGACGGCCTTGAGCGGCACCAACTGGACCTGCACGCTGGCAACGCTCACCTGCACGCGTAGCGATGTCCTTGCGGTCAGTAGCTCCTACGATACAATCACTCTTACCGTCGACGTAGCATCCGACGCCTCGAGCTCGCAAGCGTATGGCGCTACGGTTGCCGGCGGAGGCGATGCCACTGGCAGCTCGTATTCAGATTCCGCCACCATTGAACCGGATTACCCGCGCCTCTCGCTTGGCATGAGCCATACTGGGAACTTCCAGCAGGGTGACATCGGAGACACCTACAGCATCACCGTCACGAATACCAGCGGGCCGGCCACGACGAGCGAAGTGGACGTCTACCCGGATCTAGACAGCGGGCTGACCGCCACAGACTTGAGCGGGCCTGGCTGGTCATGCGACGTGCAGTCTCTCACCTGCACGCGCAACGATGCGCTTGCTCCCGGCGCTTCCTACCCGATCACGCTCACGGTCGACGTAGCATCCGACGCCTATTCACCCCAAGTGCCCGACGTGAGACTTTACTCCTATGATATGCCGGAGGGCCAGCAGCCGCCGTTGGTCCCGGATAGCACGATCATCCTCATGCCCACAAGCACGGCGATTGACTCTGCGATGCCCGCCGGTCACCCGCCCGTGGGCACCTCGGTAACATTCACCGCGCTGGTGCAGAACATTGGCACCTGGAACCCGGGTGGCGATACTCCCAGCGCCAGGCTTTCGCAGCTGCACCCGTCCGGGGCAGCAATCGGCGATAGCGTCGGCGTCGGTCCCTTTGGCGCCGTGACGTTCACCGCCGACGGCAATGACATCGCCGGCTGCGTGGATCTGAGTCCCACCACCACGCCTTGCTCGACCACCTCACTGACGGCCGGGTCGCACGCCATCGTCGCGCACTACAGCGATGCAAGCAATACCTACGGACCCAGCGACAGCGCCCCGCTGAACTACGCCCTTACGTCGGTTCTGACCCTGAGCCCCAGCACCCTGCCAGATGGCACGGTCGGGAGTCCCTACAGCGTCGCCATCACGGCATCCGGAGGCAACAGCCACTACACGTATGCGCTTGCTCAAGATACCAGCCTGCCCCCTGGACTGACCCTGGATAGCGATGGCACGCTGCACGGGACACCGACCGACCGTAGCGGCAGTCCCTACAGTGTCAGCATCGTGGCCAGCGAAACCTCTACGGACTACCCGGGCACGGGCTCGCGCACCTACAGTCTGGCCATCGACGCGCCAGCCCCGCCGTACGTGCCACTTACAGCCACCGCTACCGCGACGCCGCAACCGACGAGCACCTCAACGCCACCCCCTACGGCCACCGTCACGGCCATTCCTACCGCTACATCTACGCAGGCGCCGGTCACTGCTACCAGCACCGGCACCCCCTGGGTGATCATCGGCACTCCCGGCATGGCTGCGGTGCTCAACGGCAGCACGCAGATCATGCTGCGCACCGACTCCGACGCGGTTGCACCAGGCCAGTCCTTCGTCCTCACCGCCGCCCTGGAGTCCTATGGCGCCAAGCTCACCAACCGCGTGGCCTTCATGGACGGTGGCGAAGTCGTGGCGACGAGCGCGCTGCAGGCAATTGACTGCAAGAACGTCGTCGACCAACGCGACCTACCGGCGTACGCGCCGTACATGCCGTCCAACTGCTACACCACACAGGTCAGCCTGATGGAGCACGTCATAGGCCTGCACTATCTTACCGCCGCGTATCCGGGCGCGCACGGCGCCATCGTGGTCAGCACCACCCCCATCGTCCTCACCGTGGGCAGCGTCTCCACCCCTCTGAGCATGGCCAACTACCGGCACACGGTCATCGGCGGGCGCGCCGCCACCTACGTCTGCGACCCCCACAAGAGCACCGTCAGCCCCTACCAGGACGGCTGCGAGCTCGTCGTTGCCGACTGGGCTCCGGCCGGCAAGCTCACCTACACGCTCAGCTACGACGACGGCACCACCCAGACCTGGACCGACTCCAACAGCACCGGCCACTCCCAGCACGTGTTCCTGGTGACGTACAAGCCCTCCACCGGCGCCAAGCACGGCCAGCCCGTCACCATAGGTTGGATCAGCGTGGTGGCCGTCAGCAAGGACGGCACGCAGGCCAAGTCCGCCTGCCTGCGCTTCGCCATTCTGGCGCCCGCAACCGGCAAGAAGTAGAGACACATATCGCGCTATCAGAATCAGGACAGGTGCAGTTTGGTGTCAGGCAGCGCCCTCCACCAATCCACCTTGATGCAGCATTGCCTGCACTTCCTCAACGGTCACGGTGTCCGGCGGTAGGATCGCCTCGGACGGCACCACCTGATCGGTGCCGACGCTCTGCCCCCGTGTCTGCACCAGCACGATCATCTGGCTCAGCAGCGCGTGGACCTTGCCTGAGTCGTGCGCCTGCACCGCGTCCGTGAGCTGGTGATCCAGGCTCTGGAGATCGTCGACTGCAGGCTGGTCCAGCCGGTACTGGCCGCCGCCCTGCACCCGCACGACCATGCCCGGGGAGGCCGGCGCCGCGGCGATCTGCTTGGGAGCCGGCGCGCCCTGGCCAAGCTGCGCCTTCAGCGCAGCGAGATCGGCGTCAACGCTGCTGCTCGTAGACAGCTGGTCCAGCTGCGCCTGCACATCGTCCTCTCCCGTGGACAGCATGTCTGGCAGGGTGCCGGCAGCGGTCAGCTCGCCGATCGCGTTCGCCCGCGCCTGCATGGCCTGCGTCTTATCCTGAGCACGTTGGATCGCTGCATTGACGTCGCCCATCTCCTCGGAGAGGCCGGATGCCGCTTCGCCGATACGCACCTGCGCCTGTGCGGCCGTGTACTGCGCCTTGATCGTCTCCTTGTGGGTATTGAACGTCTGGATCTTCTCATCGAGCCGCTGCGCGCCCACCTGCAGCTGGTCCTGCTGGCTCTGCAGCGCTGTGATCTGCGTCTGCAGGCCTTGCAGCTGCTGCGTGGCGTCGGCCTTGCGGGATAGCGCGAGGCGAGCGAGATCCTCGCGGTTTGCAGCCAGCGCCTGCTTGGCTTGCGAGTCGAACTTGCCGGAATCCTGCTGCAGATGCGCCAGCTGCATCTGCAGGCCCGACTTGGCTTGAGCCACCTGGACGATGCCCTGCCGCACTTTCCGCTGCTGCTCGAGCAGCTGCTCGTACGAGTAGTCGATCATCTGGTTGGGATCTTCCACCTTGTCGAGCGTGGCGTTCATCTTGGCCTTGAAGATCGAAGAGATACGACCCAACGTTCCTGCCACGGCACCCTCCAGCACTTGAACTTCTCTGTACTCACGCGGACGCTGTGCGCGCCTGCCTTGCGCCGGCCGCGTGCACTCGCGCCGCTCTGTCCTCAGTGTACGGCGGATCGCACGATCGCAGGATCATGTGCTTGACCCTTGGCGCACACCGATCTAAACTATCTACACCATCCAATGAACTTTGGATGGTGTAGGGAAATGCGATGATGGAAGCACTTTTGCTGCCCGACGACCGGCTGGTCATCGACGACCTGGAGACGCTCAGGATCAGCGCCGATCCGTTGCGCATGCGCATCGTCGGAATCCTCCGGCGGTCGCCCGCCACGGTGAAGGAGATCGCCGCGGTGTTGGAAGTCTCGCCGAAGTTGCTCTACTACCACGTCAACCTGCTGGAGCGGCACGGCCTGGTCCGGGTCGTCGACACCCGCCTTGTCTCGGGCATCTTGGAGAAGCGCTACCGGGCTGCCGCCTACCTCTTCGTGTTCTCAGATCTCATCAACCAGGACGCCGGCCAGCAGGGTCTGCAGGTCGTCGTTTCCCACTTCTTCGCGATCACCAGCCAGGAAATAGGTGAGAGCATCGCGCGCGGCCAGATCGACCTCCAGGGTCAGGATACGCCCGCCGAGCGCGCGCTACGCTGGGATTGGCGCCTGCTGCAGCTGAGCCCGGAAGAGGCCGAGGCACTCTCGGCGCGGCTGCACGAGCTGCTCGACGGCTATGCCAACGTCGATGGCCGGCCCGTGGCACCGGGCACGCAGACCTACCGGTTTCTCCAGACGCTTTTCCCAACCTACACCCGCGGCGCGCCACCCGCCGCCGAGTCACCAGAATGAGGCGTGCCGCGATGCCTTCCAGTACACGTGGACTCAGCCGCGATTTCTGGACCTTCTGGACCGGGCAGGCGATCTCCACCCTTGGCACATCCTTCACCAACCTCGCCCTGCCCTTGCTCGTGTACCGGCTCACGGGATCGGCGGTCAACCTGGCGCTCACCAGTGCCGCGGAGTTCGTGCCCTATCTCCTGTTCGGCCTGATCATCGGTGCCTGGGTGGACCGCACGAACCGCAAGCGGCTGATGTTCGTATCGAATGTGCTGCAGGCTGTGGTGGTGGCCTCCATTCCCTTCCTGGCGGGCATCGGCCACCTGGCCATCTGGTGGATTTACCTGATGGGCTTTACGCAGTCCACGCTGGGCATCTGCTTCAACAGCGCGGAGTTCGCGGCAATCCCGAGCCTGGTTGGCCAGGACGACCTGGTCGCCGCCAACGGCCGCATCCAGGCCAGCTACTCGGCCGTGCAGGTCGCCGGGCCTATCCTGGCCGGGCTGCTCGCGGCGATCATGCCCATCGAGCGCGTGCTCTATTTCGATGCCGCCAGCTTCGTCATCGGCGCCGGGTCGCTGGTGCTCATCCGCCGCGGCTTCAACGTGGTGGAGAAGCGGGCGCCGACCAGCCTGCGCCGCGACATTGCCGAGGGACTGCGCTACGTGCTCTCGCACCCCGTGCTGCGCAACATCTCGCTGATGATGGCGATGGTCAACTTCTTCGCCTCTACCACCGGCACGCAGCTGGTGCTCTTCGCCAGGCAGCGCTTGGATGCCGGCACGGCGCAGATCGGCCTGCTCTACTCCGCGGCCAGTTTGGGGATCATCGGACTCTCGCTCGCCGCCGGCCCCCTACGGAAGCGGTTCTCCTTCAGCCGCGTAGCACTGTCCGCCCTCGCGATTGACGGGCTGCTCATCGTGATCATGGCTGCCACCACCTGGTATCCGCTGGCCCTCGTGTGCTGGGGCCTGGCCAGCGGCTTCGGCATCCTCTTCAATATCAATACCGGAAGCCTGCGGCAGGCGATCGTGCCCAACCACATGCTGGGCCGGGTCATGAGCATTGCGGGCGTGCTCGCGTGGTCCGCGATACCCATTGGCACGTTCCTGGGCGGTGTCGCCATCCAGCGCACCGGCAACGTGGCCCTCGTCTACGGGGTGATCGGCGTGATCACCATCGTCATACCCATCTGCTTTTCCTTCACGCCGCTCGGCCACGCCGACCGGTATTTGCCTAATGCAGATCACGAGCCGGGAGCGGCCGCCGATGGGGTGCGTACCGTAGACGGAGTAGAGGCGCAGGCAGCGTGCTGAGGCGGCACGCGCCAGATGGACCCGAAACTCTAAATGCCACTCGTAGCCAGCATCAGCCCAAGCTGCCGTCCGGCTGTGCACCTGTGACCTTGTCGGGTGCTCCGTGAGGCACTGCGGGAGCCGCGGTGAGCTGCAAGCGGAAGGTGCTGCCGGTGGGCCCTGTCAGCTCGAGATCAACGTCGCCACCCATGGCCCGGGCCAGCAGGCGGCTCAGATACAACCCCAAGCCAGTGCCCATATGCCCTGCTCGGGCGTGGCTGCCGGGCAGCCGGCCAAACCGGTCGAATAGGTGTTGTGCGCCCTCCACCGGAATGCCCTGCCCGCAGTCGCGCACCCAGAGCAGCACTCTGCCGCCATCCCTCTCCCAGGCAATTTGCACTGGGCTACCCTGGGGCGAGTATTTCGCGGCATTGTCGACGAGGTTGGTCAAAATCTGCGTGACGCGGCCGGGGTCTGCCAGAACCCCCACATCCGGCTCGCCAGCGATCTCGAACACCTGGTCTGTGTAGGTACCCCCCACTTCTTCCGTCGCTCGCACCACCAAGGGTCCGAGTGCCACTGTAGCCATGTCCATACGCAGCATGTCGCTGTCCAGCCGGCCTGCCAGGAGGAGGTCTTCTACCAACCGCCGCTGTCGCATTGCTGCCGATACGATGTCGTCGAGGTGGTGGCGCTTCTGCTCGTCAGTGAGTACTGCCCAGCGCCCCTCGAGCAACTGTGCATAACCGACGATGGCAGTAAGCGGCGTGCGCAACTCGTGGCTGACCATAGCCAGCAGGTCGTTGCGCTGGCGCGCCAGTGTCTCCGCGGTGTTGGCCCGTTCCTCTTCCTCTTTGATCCTGCGCGCCTGGCTCGCGATCAGCACCCGGTAGCGGCCAACCGCCAGGCTGGTGGCGATACTCACCCCACATAAAGCGGCGAACGCGACGACGATGCCGATCACGTCCGCAGACCTAGTGAGCTTCCAGGCGACCTGCGGGCTCAGCACGAAGTAGTGGATCAGGACGGCGGAGATGAGCGAGGCGCTCAGGGCAGGAAGCAGGCCCCACATGATGGAAATGAGCGCAATCGCCACACAGCTGAGCACGGCGGGGAAGGCGAAGCCCGGCAGCTCTTTGGTCAGCAGGTACGACGTCGTAGCCGCGGCTCCGGCGAGCAGCAGCGCGCCTACGTAGGCGACAGAGCGCTGCCACCACGGTCCGCGCAGCGATGACGTCGCGCTCGCGACGCGGAGCCAGTTGATCGATTGTCGCGGCCAGCCGCCCGCCCCGGACTTTGGCGCTTCCGGCAAACCATCGCCGGTGACATTGGCACTCGCGCGTGGGTACTGTCGGAGCGGGTAGACGGCAACGCTACTGGTAACAAGCGACAGGGGAGTCATGAGCGTGGACTCCTAGTGCCTTTCCCTGGGCGCGACGACGCCGTGCGGCATGGTACGCCGCACCTAGGTTCGCCCGCGCATGCAATATCCCTAGAGCAAACAACGCTTCCGGCGTAAGCGCCTAAGCGGTCGCTCGCGGTTGCCGATCGGGAAGGCCACGATCATGGCACCACCTCGACGAGCGTGCCCCGGTTGCTAGGCGTCACGCCCCTCTCAGCCATAGTATGCGCGCACCGTGACAAAACCGCAACGAGGACTGAATCTTCCGGCCTCTACCACGTTTTAGCCTCTCCGGTTATCGTGGTATCAGGCTCATTTGTCACGGCGATCAGCCATCGCAGGCACACCCACACGCGAGGAGTCTACCACGATGGACAGACCAAGCCACGCCGCGGTAGTCGCCCTCGGGGCGATTCTGCTGGTCGTTTCAGGCAGCACCGGGGCGGCTCGCCTCGCCTCCCAGCCCAACGCCGTAGCCCTGGCCGCCAGCCCGCCACTGGCCGGCCCCACCTCGCCGACCGGCAACTACGCCAATGGCACGGTGCTGCCCAGCGGCCGGCTCGTCACGCCCGCCGGCACGCTGCACGACCTCGGCGATTTCCCGCTCGGACTGGCGATCTCGCCCGACGGCGTGCTGGCAGCGGCCATCAATAGCGGCCAGGGATTTGGCCTGAACAAGGGCTTCAACAGCTACTGCACGGCTGCCGGCCAGGGCGGCATGCCCTGTCCGTACGCGAACCCACCGAATCCCGTCCTCGCCGCGACCGCGGGCAACCCCGCCACGCAAGCTCCCGATGAGTCGCTCACCGTTGTCAACCTGCACACGGGCTCGAGCTCGATTGTGACGGCCGTGCCCACCACCTACGATCCCGCCGACCACGGCAGCGGCACGTACAACGACTTCTACAGCGGCGTCGCCTTCTCGCCGAACGGCAAGCACCTCTACGCCGCGGGCGGCGCCAACGATGCCGTCTACGACTTTGCCGTGACTAGCGACACCGTGGCAACCAGACCGTTGAGAACAATCCAGATCCCCAGCAGCGTGCCGTCGATCATCGGCGCCGGCATCACCAAGGACCTGGCCGTGACACCAGACGGCAAGTACCTGCTGGTCACCCACGAACTGGACGACTCCCTGGCCATCGTCAACACCGCGACCTATGCCGTGAGCAGCGTCCGCTTCGGCCTGCCCTTCCTGGGCGACGGGTATCCCTACGGCGTGGCCGTGAGTCCCGATGGCCGCACGGCCTACGTAGCCCTGCAGGGCGCCAAGAGCGTGGCCGTGGTCGACCTCCAGGGCGGAGCCGGCTCGGTGCTCGCGCGCATCGCCGTGGGCGACCACCCCACCGCACTGGCACTGAGCCCCGACGGCTCCCAATTGTACGTAGCCAATGCCAATGACGACACGCTGTCGATCGTCACCACGGCAGACCGGCGTCTTGCCGCCAGCATTCCGCTGCACGTGCTCGCCGGCGAAGCCCTCGGCGCCACGCCGAACGCCGTGGCCGTGAGTCCGGATGGCAAGCGCGTCTACGTGGCGCTGGCCGGCGACGACGCCGTGGCAGTGCTGAGCGACGATGGCGCAACTGCGCTTCGGGTCGAAGGCTTCATCCCGGCGGGCTGGTACCCCAGTGCCGTGGCTACCAGTGGCGACGGCAGCTCGGTGTACATCGTGAGTGCCAAAGGACTCGGCAGCCGGCCGACTCCTATCACCTCCAGCTACCAGTACGTGGGCAACAACATGCCGGGGTTGCTGCAGGTCGTGCCCGCGCCCGACGCCCAAACGCTGCAAGCAGGAACCGACACGGCACGCCAGGACCTCGAGTATGCCGCCGCCGCGGATAACGACCGCTCGCCGCACAACCCAATCCCGGCGGTACTGGGCGGCACGAGCCCGATTCAGCACGTCGTGCTGATCGTGCGCGAGAACCGCACGTTCGATCAGGTGCTCGGCGATGTGGGAGTGGACGAGGGACGCAGCCGCGCGGAGGTCGACGGCGAGCCGGCGTACACCGTGTTCGGACGCGACACCACGCCCAACGCGCACGCCCTGGTTGGCGACCCGATCCCCGGCACGAGCGACCCTGCCTTCGCCTCCAGCGACAACTTCTATTCGGATGGCGAGGCCAGCATTCAGGGGCACTACTGGACCACCAGCGCCAATGTCTCAGATTATGTCGAGAAGTCTTGGCGCCTCTACTACTCGCCGCGCCACCACCTGGAAGACCCGCTGTCGTCGCTGGCGGAGCCGGGCGCCTGCTCCATCTTCCAGTCCGCCCTGCAGCGTCAAACAGCCTCGCACGGCGCCTTCACCTTCCGCGACTACGGCGAGGTCATCGGCGTGGACAATCCAGCGGCGATTGCCGGCGCGCTCACCCTGCCCGGCAACGCCTCGCTCGGCGTGCTCGAGCACTGCGCCTCAATCCCGGCCGCCGACCTCGACTTCGCCAACGGCAGCATCTTCACCTTCGACACCGACAATCGCAACGACGCCACCGCGTTTCTGGCCGATAACGGCCTGACCACCGGCGGCTCCCAGATTGCAGGCTCGAAGGCGCAGCTGCGCGACTTCAGCTACGTGATCCTGCCGGGGGACCACACGGGCGGACTCGCCTTCAAGGACACGCCACGATCGCGCGTCGCCCAGAACGACGCCGGCCTGGGCCTGATCGTGCAGGCGCTCAGCCACTCCCAGTACTGGTCGAGCACCGCGATCTTCGTCATGGAGGACGACAGCCAGGATGGGCTCGACCACCGCGACGGCCATCGGAATCTGCTCTACGTCATCAGTCCCTACGCGAAGCACACGGGCACTGACGGTAAGCCCGGCTACTTCAGCCATTTCCACTACAGCCAGGTCTCGGTGCTCAAGACGATCGAGCTGCTGCTCGATCTGCCCTACCTGTCCACCTATGACCAGAACGCGGCGCCGCTCTACAACCTCTTCCAGGACAAGAACAGCCCCGCCGCGCTGACGAGAGGCGATCTCACGCCCTTCACGGTGCAGCCTACGCCGTCATTCATCGACGAGACCTCCGCGCAGTACCGGAAAGCGAATCCGGTGACCTCGGCGCTGCCCGCGCAGGAGTCAGAGCATCTCAATCTGCAGGCTATCGACCTGGCAGGCCCCATGCTGGAGGTCGTGGATTGGCAGCTGGCACACCCCACGCAGCCGCTGCCTCAGCCGCTCAGCAAGGAACTGCAGCAGGCGAGCCAGGCAGTGCAGCACGCCGCTCCCATCGCGCAGCTGTTCCAGCCACTCCACGCCCAAAGTAAGTAGGGGCGAATTGCATTCGTCCGAGGGAGGCGAGGCGATCATGGTCGTAGGGGCGAATTGCATTCGCCCGTTCGGGGTGATTGACATGACGACAGACTTCGAGATGACTGGGACCTCGATCGAATCCGGGAGTACATTCAGACCAACCCGCTCAAGTGGGATCTGGATCGCTACTACCTGAGGCCGACGGAGGCGGATGAATGCAATTCACCCCTACGAACGGCGCGCAGGAGCGCTCGCTGTGGGGCCTAGAGCCTCACCACAACTCAGCGAGCGAGAGTCGGAAATCGGGCAGCACCGCGGTATCGAGCACCTCATCGTCGCGCAACGTGCGCGGTTCGATAGTCCCCGGCTCCCAAATGTCGAGCTCATGGCGCTCCGGCCAGATGACCCAGACCGCACGCACACCGCGCTCAAGCCATCGTTGAGCTTTGTCTGCCATGTCGGGCCGATATTGCGTTGGTGAGGCGATCTCCACCACCAGGTCCGGCGCCAGCGGCCGATAGGTCTTGCCGCGACGTGGAGCCGGCAGAGGGAGGCGCTCTGCACGCACCACGGCAACATCGCTTGCCAGCACTGTGTCACGACGCTCACCGCGGCGCGTCAGATCCCAGCCGGTCTCTCCCACATAAACCTCGCCTAACCCCCAAGCACGTACGAACGCGGCGAGTGCCGCATTGATCTTGCTTTCGAGCAGGCCATGCTCGGGGCCTGGTGGCGGCATACGCACGACTCTCCCTTCCACGAGCTCGTAGAGCCAACCGTCATCCGGCAGCTTTTCGAGCATGTCGGCGGTCCAATGCGCTGCAACGGTGGGCTGGGCCCAACTGTACAGCGGCCCTGGTGAAGCAACTGCGCTGGCCATGTTGAACCCTCCTAGTCTTCAACGCCTCTAGCATACCAGGTCATATCGCCCTGCCTTTGCTACACCACCGCCCCCGCCAGCCAACCTGCCGCCAATGCCAGCGAGGCCAGCGCCACCAGGCCGAAGTTGATCTGGAGCGTGGCCACGGTGGGCCGCAACCGGAGGAGCACGACGGTACTGAGCAGCAGTGCTACCGACGCCGCCAGCCCCGCCGGGTACCAGCTGCCGTGGTAGCCGATGACAGGCGCCAGCGCCAGAGTGAGCGCCTGGCACAGGGCCAGCGCAACCCAACAGAAGATCTGGCTTCCCCCGCGCCCCAGCCGGTGCGCGAACCCCCGCACACCGTTGGCGGCATCGCCTTCCAGATCCGGCAGTGTGTTCGCCAGGTGCAGGGCGAGCCCCAAGAGCAGGCCCAACGGGTAGGCGAGCAGCAAGCGCCAGGTAAACTGCCCCATCGCCGCCCACGACCACACCGGCAAGGTGGGGATGGCAAGGCCATAGGGTAGCCAGCTCCAGGCGCTGCGCTTGAGCCACAGGTCGTAGCTCAGTCCGCACCCAAGTCCACAGCACGCCGCCAGCAAGGCGCCTCCCGAGAGCAACGCCGAGCACACCAGGCAGCAGGCAGATAGTGCTAGCGCCACACGCGCGGCCGCGGCCACACTGATTGCGCCGCGGGCCACCGGCTTCCAGGGCTTCGTGACGAGGTCGAGATCCCGGTCTACCACGTCGTTGGCGCTGCCGATGGCGCCCTGGGAGCAGAGCACCGACGCGACGAGCAGGGCAAGGCGGCCCGGCGCGGCGCTGCCGCTCGTGGCCATTTCGGCGAACCCAGCCGTCGACACCGTGACCAGGATCGAGGGAAACGGATGCAGCAGCCGGAACCAGGCCCAGGTCAGGTCCAGCGCGACAGGCCGCACACGGGTTGCCGCGTGTCGCGGTGTGCTACTATGCACGGAGATTTCGTTATCCACTCTCTGCTGCCTTGGGGCACCTATGCTAATCCGACCAATCAGACGGATCGGTCGGATCGGTCTGATTCTACTAACCAAAGAGCGAACGCATGCAGCGTAACCGACGGGGGCTCTCACCCTGGCAGACCCGCTGGGTCACCTTACACGACGAGCTGCATCTGCTGGAGGTGTTGCTCCAGGCAATCACCGCCAGCCCCGAGTATCTGACTGAGTATTGGTCGTTGAGCGCCGATGTACTCAACTTTGGCCAGGACCTGCAGGAAGCATACGAGCTCGAGCTCGCCACAGAAGGCCAGACCGGGGATGACGAGGTGTTCTCCACGCTGCGACGCCGTCTCACGCTCTTGCAGGCTCGGGCCCAGGTACTATCGTTGGAGAATGAGGTCGAGTAGTCAGGACGCCGCTTTCTGCGTTTTCAGGCGCCAGCAGATATGAGGGCTCCGCATGCACCGCTCCTGCTCCTCAATCGTGACAGGCGGCGTGTCTTTTAGACAGTAGATTTCGTACAGTACGATCTCGCGTTCCTCGGGATCCCTGATGTCGCCCGAGTGGATCCAGTTCTCCCGGTAAAACGGGCACCCACCCTTGTGACGCCGAAAGCGCGCCTGGTCTTCCATTGTGCATCCAGCATGAACCCAGGCGTCCCCTTGCGCCCACTTGCAGCAAGTGTAGCAAAGGCCGCGGTTACGTTCACCCACCGTGATTGCGCGGATGCCCGGCACATATCCGGATCGCGACGCGTAGCCTGCGCCAGGGGCCGCGAGCACCGTGCTCGCCCTCGTCCACCATCCGCAGAGGCGAGCCGAGGACGCTCGCGCCACCAGGACCGCGCGGTCGCCCTGGACCAGGCCACGAGGGCAGGCGAGGCGCCTGCGCTCCCGGACTGCAGTTACGCCCCACCGCTGTGAAACTCACGCCCGGCATTTGCCTTCGGGTCGAGATCATACGTCGGCGCCAGCGGCTCGGACGTGGCGCCCTCGATGTGGCCCGTCGAAGCCGGGCGGTAGGCTGAGCGCCGCAGGGTGAAGACGGCCAAACCAACCACCAAGTCGACGCCGGCAACCAGCAGGACGACCCCGACTCCCCGCAGCAGGTCGCGACAGCCGAACCACACCAGCACCGTGGCCGCGGCCACGGCGACTGCTATCTCGGCACCACGCCGCACCAGGTCGCCACGGCCACGGCGAATGAAAAACCCTGCCACGAGGGCTACGACGATGACCCAGAAGACGATGAAGCCAAACAGCCCCAAGGCGGAGAGGATGCTCTTGAGCTTGTCGAGGTTGCGGCCCAGCTCGTAGCCGAGCAGCCCGAAGGTGGTGCTCCACAGCGCAGCGCCGCAGAAGTTGTAGATGAAGAAGCGCAAGGGTCGCATGCGATTGACGCCTGCCAGGAACGCGGCCCAGGCCCGCAGCACTGCCAGGAATCGTCCAAAGAACACGGTCGCGCCGCCGTACTTTTGGAAGTACCGTTCGGCCGGCGCCAGGTGGGACGCCTTGACAAAGGGGATCTTCTCGATCAGCGCGCGGCCGCCGGTACGCCCCACCCAGAACCCCATGTTGTCGCCGGTGGTGGCGCCGATAATGCAGGCCACGATCACCCATTGTTCCTGCAAGCCACATCCCTGGGCGGCATAGACCGACGCCGACACCAGCATGGTCTCCCCGGGAAAGGGAATGCCGGTGCTCTCGATGGCGATGAACAGCGCCACCACGACGTAACCGTACGTATCCAGGAAGTGGGCAATGCTTATGTCGATGCCCAGCACCCTGAGGTGGTTGAGCCAGTCGGGGAGTGCGGCACAGGTGGCCAGCAGGCCCACTAGTCCACCTTTTCGATGCGGGCACCCAACGCGCTGAGACGGTCGACGAAGTTCTCGTAGCCGCGTTCGACCAATTCCACGTCGTGAATCTCACTGGTGCCGCAGGCGACGAGCCCCGCCAGCACGAGCGCCGCACCTGCCCGCAGGTCTGGGCTATACACCGTTCCCTTGCGCAGGCGCGTCGGGCCGGTGACGACGCAGCGGTGCGGGTCGCACAGTATGATATTGGCGCCCATGGAAACCAGCTTGTCGATGAAGAACATGCGTCCTTCGTACATCCAGTCGTGAATCAGCGTGGTACCGGACGCCTGCGTGGCCAGTACGATCATCGCCGAGGCGAGATCGGTAGGGAATCCCGGCCAGGGGTCCGTGGCAATCTTACGCGTGGCCACCAGCTCGGAGGGCAGCACGTGCAGCGTGCCCTCGCCGATTTCGAGCCGCACGCCCATGCGCTGCAGCACCAGGCCGATGAGCTCGAAATGCTCGGGTACGAAGTTCTTGATGATCACGTCGCCGCCGGTCAGCGCCGCGGCTACCGCGAACGTGCCCATATCTACATGATCGGTGCTGATGCGATGGGTTGCGCCATGCAGCTCCGTAGTCCCGTCCACTTGGATGATGTTGCTGCCGATGCCGCTGACCTGCGCACCCATCTTCACCAGGAAGCGACAGAAGTCCTCGACGTGCGGCTCGCAGGCCGCGTGCTTGATCACGGTCCGGCCATCCGCGAGGCAGGCTGCCATCACCGTGTTCTCGGTGGCCGTGACGGACGCCTCGTCCAGGAACACATTGGCGCCGGTCAGGCGATCGGCGGTGATCTCGTACTCGTCGTCCACCTCGCGGATGCTTGCACCCATGGCAGCCAGCGCATCGAGGTGCGTGCCGATGTCGCGGCGTCCGATGACGCAGCCGCCTGGATAGTGCGTGCGCACGTGACGGTGGCGCGTCACCATGGGCGCCAACAAGGTAACGCTGGCACGCAGCTTCTTGACCAGGTGAGGATTCAGGGTCGACTCACGCACGTCCGCGCAGCAGATGCGCACCTCCTTGCTGCCCAGCCCGTCGACCCGGGCGCCAAGTTCGCGCAGCAACTTGCCCATCACCACTACGTCGGTGATCTGAGGCACGTTGGTCAGCACACACTCCTCATCGGTCAGCAGTGTGGCAGCCATGATAGGCAATACGGCGTTCTTGTTTGCCGCCGCTTCCACGGTCCCTTGCAACGCGACGCCGCCTTTGACTACATATCGAGACATGTCTGCTCCTCGAGTTCAGCGCACCAAAGCCAGCCTGGTGGCTCCCAAGCTATTATAGACGCCTACGTGATCCAGAGAGGGCATGGGCGGGAGCGCAAGCATCTTGCTCGTCCCCTTCCCACCTGTCTCCATAGTGTGGCGCCGCCGCCGGATCGCACATCGCAGGTCCGCCTACACCTGCACGGTAGCTTGCTCCCAAGCAGGCCCCGGGTTACGTTGAGTATGGGTACCTCTTAGTGAAAACGGGCACGATTCTGAGCGAGCTGGCCTCAGCCGCACCGGTCATCGTGATGATCGGCACGGACCACACCCGTGCTCCCTTAGCGCTGCGCGAACGGCTGGCGCTGGATGGGAAGGCCGTCACGCAGCTGCTGCAGGAGCTGCACGCCGATGACGCCGTGGTCGAAGCAGCGCTGCTCTGCACCTGCAACCGCACCGAGGCGTACCTCGTCGCCACGAATCCGGCAGCTGCCGAGGCCTTGGTGCGTCAGGCGTTTGCCGAGCTACTCGAAGATCACGCGGAACCCCTGGACGAGCTGCTCATCGTGCGCCGGGGCCCAGAGGCGGTGCGCCACCTGTGCGCCGTGGCCTCCGGCCTCGAGTCGCTGGTCGTCGCGGAAAGCCAGATACTTGGCCAGGTGCGAAGCGCCATTGAACAAGCCCAGCGCGCCGGCACCAGCGGGCTGCACCTCGCCGCGGTGTTTCGTGCCGCCGTCGCCTGCGGCAAGCGCGTGCGCAGCGAGACCGCCATCGGACGGACCGACGTCAGTGCCGGCAGCGTGCTCATCGATCTCATCTCCGAGCGAGGCATCGACTGGCCTTCGCAGCGCGTGCTGCTCATCGGCGCCGGCCGCATGAATAGCGTGACGGCTGAGCGGATGAGGGCGCTGGGTGTGCGCGACATCCGCGTGACGAGCCGCACGCACGAAGCGGCCACGACGCTCGCGTCGGCCGTAGACGGTTGTGCAATCCCTATGTCCGGCATTGCCGAAGCTGCCCGCGCTGCCACGATCATCGTGACGGCTACGCGCTCGCCGGGACTCATGGTAACGGCCGGCATGCTGCAGCATCGGGCGGCGTCGCCCGTGGTGGTGGTCGACCTGGCGGTGCCGCGCGACGTGGATCCGGCGGCGAGCACGCTGCCCGGCGTGACGCTGCTCGACATCGACCACGTGCTCGACCGGCGCGATCGACGTGGGCTCTCCGAGGCACTGCGCGACGCGGCGCAGATGGTAGACGGGGCCACGGCTGAATGGCAGGCCTGGTGCCGCACCCGGGAAGCCGTGCCCTTGATTGCCGACCTGCGAGCCCACGTCGATCGGCAGCGGGAGGCCGAGGTCACGCGCGCGTTCGCCCATCTGGCGCACTTGCCCGATGAAGATCGTGCCGTGGTGGAAGAGATGGCGCATCGGCTGGTGAACAAGATGTTTCACCATCTCGCCACGCGCATGAAGAAGGCCGTAGCCGATCCCGTGCAGGGCGAGCAGCATCTCGAGTCCGCCCGCGTTCTGCTGAAGCCCGACGAGCACCCCCGATCGTTCGAGCCGGCGGGCAGCGAAGCCCAGCCCGACGTGGCACCCAGCGCACCTCAAACGCGTTAGTGAGGGCTGCTAGCGCGGCTGCCGGAGCCGATCCACGGTCTCCTGATTGGGCGCGCGCAGGGTGGCCAGCAGCCGCTTGGCGTCCCGGATCTGGCGCAGCTCAGCAGACGCGGAGATCGGGGTGTTCTCCTTCCGTTTGTACATGGTAGCCCAGGCCAGCTGGCCGGACGGCGCAGGTCGCTCAACCCTACTCAACCGCACGCTCTCCAGAGTGGTGGGCTGCGCCCCGACCAAGCACGACCACGACCGGCGACATTGCCAGGGTCGTGCTGGCCATTGCGGCGTGCCGACCAGCCAGCCTGCAACGGCCGCTCCGCAGTACCCCATGTGGCGTGCGGCGGCGGCAGCCTCGGATTCAGCCGTGCTAGCTCTGGACATTTCGTGGGCGCGGCAGTTACAATTGGCACGGCATTTCCTAGAGATGGAGAACCTCCTGACGTGACGTAATGCCGGTAGCGCCGTGAGCTGCCAGGAAGTATCGACCACCACGAGCGTGACCGTGGGCATCCTCTTGCTCAGCGTGGTAGCGTGGTTCCTAGTCACGGTCTCCAGCCTTGTGTTCCCCATCCTCTGGTGTGGCTTTCAGCTCGGAGGCGTCGACCTAAGTGCAATTCGCATAGGGCAGCTGTACCTTACCAACCTCGTCGGTGCCCTGCTGGTCCCGTCGACACTCGTGCTAGCGTTTGCGGTGCCGTCGATCCTTGGCCTGCCTCAGCGTATCGCGAATATCGTGCAGGCTATCGTGCTGTTGATCGCCCTCGTAAGCGCCGCTGTGGTGGCCTATGTCGGCCTTGGGACTGTCTTACACGAGGTTCAGACGCTACTGCAGACGGCGTCATGACACCGGATGTCTCGACCTGGGTGCTACGTCTGCGCCAGCCGCCAAGCGGCTGCCCGCCGCGGTAGTGCGTTCTAGCAGAAAGCGCGAGTCGATGCGGCCGGCTAGAACCTCTGGCAAGACAATCGAACGACTTCACGCTTGAGCACAGGTGCCGGCCACCAGCCGGCTTCCTCCGTCTCCCGCAGCCCGCCGGACCAGCAGTGATTCCGGTGCCGCCCGTGGCCGGCACCGGTCATCGATTGTGCGTCCCCGGACATGGCGTATACTACAGTTGAGCCTTGTCACACGCCCGATCCGTGGGGCTACCCAGCAAGGGAAGAGCTACTATGGTGCTAACGATTCCGGTGATAGTCGGTCAGGATCGGCGGCTGGTGCTCGATCTACCGGCGAACACCCCGATCGGGCCAGCGGAGATTACGCTTCGGTCGCAGCTAGGCAGAGTCGGCTCGCCCCTCACGCGGGCTGCGGCCCGCGCGGCGCTTCTGGCTGCTGGCGTGCTGGTGACTGATCTGCCGGCAATGAGCAGCTCAATCCCCCCCTCAGAGGACGAGATTGCCTGCCTGGGTATACTGCCCGTGGGCGCGCGTCCCTCCGAGGCGCTAGTAGACGAAGATCGCGGGGCCGTGTGAGCAGCCCACGCACGATAGGGCCAACGAGGTAAGGGCGGGATGAGAGGGGCGCTATATGAGCGAGATCATTTTCGTCGTCGAGGAGGATCCAGAGGGAGGTTATACAGCGCGGGCATTGGGTGCGTCGATCGTGACCGAAGCCGACGACCTCTCGTCCCTCCACGCCAACGTACGTGATGCTGTGCTGTGCCACTTTGACGACGACAAGGCACCTGCGGTTATCCGTTTGCACTTCGTGCGCGACGATGTGATCGCTGTTTGAGGCTGCCGCGCAACTTGTCGGGCGACGATCTCGCGGCTGCCCTTGGCGTACTTGGGTACAGCGTCACTCGGCAAACAGGTAGCCACGTGCGCCTGACGACACTGACCGATGGCGAGCACCACGTTACGATACCCAGACACGATTCGCTCCGGGTGGGAACCCTTGGCGGTATTCTGCTGGAGGTCGAGCGACATCACAGGCTTTCGCGCTCCGACCTGCTATCCAGGCTATTCGGCTCAGGAGGTGATGCATTGTGAGAAAGCGACACACTGGGTGGTATGTGGGAGCGCTTGCCGGCCTCGTGGCGGGCCTGGCTCTGCCCAGCAGCGTTATGCTCGCAAAGTCCACGGGGCCGGCAACGCCGGTGGCCGCCGCCAATCTGCTGGTCAAGCTGGACCAGGCGGGTGTCACCGGGCCTTCTGCCTGTTCAGATGAAGCAGGCTGGTCCATTGTGAAGGGCTGCCCGATCACGGCCAGGCTACAGCACCGGCTGCTGCAGCACCCTACCGAGGGGCCGGACGGCGGCGCGGACCCGATATGTCGCTGCCAGAATATCGCACCGACCCGCGTCACGCTGCTCAATGTCAAAGGGTCCGTCGCGCACGTGAACGTGCGCTGGGCGTTCCAGCTGCCCGAGACTATCACGTTCGTGGTCGTGCTACAGCACAAGGTCTGGCTGGTCGACGACCAGTTCTGCTCCGGCTACCCAAACACAAGTATCTATAAGAGTCCCGTCGGGCCCTGCTAATCAGGCAGGCACACATTCGACGTGCGGCTCAGGCGGATCGGTGCGAGTTACGGTCGTCCGCGCGAACGAAGACGGACGCGACCCAAAGGGTGCCCCGCGCGCCCCCGGAAGTCATGCCTGTTCCCTGTCCGTATGGCGAGGTGCGCGCCTGCCGAGCAGTAAGAGCGCCGGCAGCACCGCGACGGCGGTACCCACCGCGGCTAGGGCGAACGTGTCGCGCAGCACGATAAGCTCTTTGGCCTGGAGCGCGATGCCATAGGCGTTCACAGCCTGCTGGAAGGCCGCCAGCCCACCCTGCTTGGCGATGTGGGGCAGCGGCACGCCCACCGCGAGCTGCTGGAAGCGCCAGCTGTTCCAGCTGGTCAGGGCCGAAAGCCCGACCATCGTCCCGATCACGCGTGCCGAGGTGATCAGGCTTGCCAGCACCCCTCCATGATCCTGACCGGTCACGCTCAAGGCGCTGCTGGTGACCGGCGCCGCCACCAGTCCGATACCCAGACCCGCGACCGCGGGCGGCAGCAGCGCCGGCCATTGCGGTGGGCTGACCAGCCAGTCTCGCATCAGCCAATACCCGGCCGTAGCGATAATGAGGCCCAGCACGGCCACCGCCCGTGGCCCTACGCGATCGCAGAGCCACCCGCCCAGCGCCGCGCCCAGCGCCAGCAGCAGCAGGTAGCGCAGCAGCAGCAGCCCACCCTGCACCGGAGAGACGTCGAGGATGGTCGTGGCATACACGGGCACGCTGATTATGGCGACGCCGAGCGCCACGCCTACCAACAGGTTGGTGAGGCAGGCGGCGCCGAATACCAGGTTGTGGAGCGCGCGGCGCGGCACGAGCGGCAGGGCGACCCCACCTTGCAGGCGCCAGAATAGCAGCAGGAGTGCTGCGCTGACGGCCAATAGCCAGCGATTCGCGTTCCCGCCGCCCACGTCGCTGGCAAACGCGCCACTGGAGCTGCAGCCAATCACCAACGCCGCCATTGCCAATCCCAGCACCAGAGCGCCACGGTAATCCACGGCGCGCTGCCGTTTGCCCGCGGGGAGCCGCAGCGTGAGCGGCAGGAGCAGCAGGACAATAGGCAGGTTGAGCCAGAAGATCGCCCTCCAGCCCACGTCGCTGTGCTCGGTGACAAAGGCCCCGTAGAGCGGCCCGCATACTCCACCCAGCTCTGCCGCGGCGGCAATGAGTCCGAGTGATAGGCCCAGCCGCGCGACGGGCACCCGGTCGGCCGCCGCGGCAAGCGCGACTGGCAAGAAGGCGCCCGCGCCGAGCGCCTGCACCGTGCGCGCAAGCACCAGGACGGGCAACACACTGGCCTGGGCTGCAACTATGCTCCCGCCTACGAAGATCAGCAAGGCCAGGAGCATGACCTGGCGCCGGCCGTGCACATCGCTCACGGCTCCCATCAAGGGCAACACGGCCACGTAGCCGAGCAGGTAGCCCGTTACCAGCCAGCCGGCCCGGTCGAACTGCAGCGTGGGGGTCAGGTTCAGGGAGAAGACCAAGACTGGGGCACCCGTGTCGCCCATCATGCGCGGCAGTGCTGTGACGATCACATTCTGGTCCAGCGCGCCAACAAAGCCGAATGCGGCCAACGCCAGCGTGAGGATCAGCACACCCCGAGGCCGGGATGAATCTAGGACCCGAGATGGTGCTTGGGCGACAACGGCCACGGCGCGTCCAATCTGCACGTCGATCCTGGGACCGCGGGCATCTTGCCCGCCCCCGGGGAGGTACCCGGCACACGTTCTCCACGTGCGTCCGTCCAGAACACGATCCGTGCACAGATACTCTATCGCAGATTGATGGCATTGTCCCGTGTCTGAATGGTCGCTTGGTATAATTCGACCCCAGGAGGGGCTCATTGTTCTACCGCCTCGGCCGTGCCATGTACCACCGGCGCTGGGCCGTGCTGGCCCTCTGGCTGGTCGTGTTGCTAGTGAGCATCCCTTTCGTGCCGCGAATCGGCTCGGTGCTCGAAAGCGGGGGATTCAACAACGGCGTAGCTGAGTCCGATCGCGCAAACACCCTGCTCATCAATGACCTCGGATTCAATCCCAGTCTCTCCATCATCTTTTCCAGCTCGCAGCTGCGCGCCACGGATGCACGATTTCGGCAGGCCATGATCACGGCCCTGGCGCCGGCGGCGACGTTGCCGCACGTGGTGCGCATCGACACGCAGGACCACCACTCGCTGCACCAGCTGGGCCAACGATTCGTATCCGTCAACGGGCATGCCGCCCTGGCACTGCTCGAGTACGACAACCAGTTTCAGGCAGTCGATCAGCTGGTGGCTCAGGTCCGTACTACCATCCGCAGCTCGACCTTGCAGGTGATAGTTGCCGGCGATGGTGCGGTGGGCAGCGACTTGCAGACCATGTCGCGCAGCGACTTGCAACGAGTCGAGGTGTACGCGCTGCCTATTGCTCTCCTCCTGATCCTCATTATCTTCGGCACGTTGGCAGCCGCGAGCATGCCGCTGGTGCTCAGTCTCTGCTCCGTGCTGCCGACCATGGCGCTGATCTTTGCCATTGGACACGTAGCTGATCTCTCGATCTTCTGCCTAAACGTGACCACCATCATCGGCCTTGGCGTCAGCATCGACTACACCCTGTTCATCGTCAGCCGCTTCAGGGAGCAGCTGCAACTGTCTGCCGCCAAGAGCATGCGCGAGAGTGCGGGCGGGGCGGGTAGCGAGACGGGGGCAAGTAGGATACCCGCGCTCCCGGGATCTGACCTGGTAGAGGACGCGATCGCCATCGCCATCGGCACGGCCGGACGCGCGGTACTGTTTTCCGGCGTCACGGTGATGATTGGGCTGTCCGGGCTCTTCATCTTTCAGGCGGTGGCTCTGCGCTCGATCGGGTTGGGCGGAAGCCTGGTGGTCGTCGTCTCTATCCTGGCAGCGCTCACGCTGCTGCCGGCATTGCTGGGCATCCTCGGCACGCGCATCGAGGCACTGCCGGTCGTCCCCTGGAAGGGCGGCCGCGCAGGTGCCTACTGGTTTGGCCTGGCGGCGTGGGTAACGCGACACCCATGGCCGGTCATCGTCTCAACGCTGACGATCATCGGCATCATCGCCTCACCGTTCACGGCGCTGCGGCTGAGCGTGCCCGATGCCACGATCCTGCCGGAGTCCGCGCAGTCGCGTGCCGGCTTCGACATTCTGAACCAGCAGTTTCTCCAAGATCAAGCCGACCCCATCGTGGCGGTCGTGCATGCGCCGGGCGGCCTGCTGTCCCCCGCATCGGTAGGCGCGCTCTACGATTGGGTCCACGTGGTGTCGCACGATGCTGGCATCGACTCCAGCAGAACCCTCAGCCTGGTCACCGTGGTCCCGTTTGCCACTCGCGCCCAATACCAGCAGATCCAGCGCTACGTACACGACCCCAAGTTCGCCCCGATCATCGACGCATTCACCGGCAACGACAGTACCGTCGTCGCCTTCCAGCCGAGGCCGGGGCAGAGCACGAGCCAGCTCGACAGCCTGGTGCGGCGGATTCGCGCTACCGCCATCGGCGCCGGACTGGTGCACTACATCGGCGGCGCGCAAGCCAGCGACATGGACTACCTTGCCGGCGTGTACGCGGAATTCCCGCTATGCATCCTCTTCGTGGTGATCGTGACCTACGCCGTGCTGCTCGTGTTCCTGCGCTCGGCGATCCTGCCGCTGAAGGCGGTGTTCATGAACACACTCAGCCTCGCCGGGGCCTACGGCGCGGTGGTCTGGATCTTCCAGCAAGGCCACCTGAGCCGGCTGTTCGACTTCACTCCGGCAGGCCACATCGACGACATCACGCCCATCGTGCTGTTCTGCATCCTCTTCGGGCTCTCGATGGACTACGAAGTGTTCCTGCTGAGCCGGGTGCACGAAGAGTACCTGCTCACGGGCGACACCACCGCGAGCGTGGCACGCGGACTCGAGCGCACGGGCAGGATCATCACCAGCGCCGGATTAATCCTGGTCGTGGTGGCAGGCAGCTTCGCCTTCGCCAATGTCGTACTGATCAAGGCAATAGGACTCGGCCTTGCTATCGCCATCCTCCTCGATGCCACCTTGATTCGTTGCCTGCTCGTACCGGCAACTATCCGCGTGCTCGGCCGATGGAATTGGTGGCTGCCGGGGGAGACTCACGGCTAGCCTAGCGCAGGCTCACGTGCCCGGGCAATGCGGCGCATCCACGTGCACGATCTCCTGCATGGTGGTCGTGTCGGAAATCGTCAGGCTGCCCGCGGCGAGCGCGGTGTGCGCATCTGCTACCGCTTGGCAGCGCAGGTGGGCCCAGGTGGCCTCGGCCGTGGCCAGACTCGCCGCCGTCTCTCCCCGCTGGCCGACCTGGGGATCGGCAAGGGCCTTGCGCCAATCGGCCAGCGCCGCCTGGCGGCGTCCCAGGGCGATCTCCGCCGTGGCGCGCAGCCGATAGCCGTCGCCGTCGCGCGAATCCAGCGCCAGCGCGCGATTGGCCAGCGTGATAGCCTGCTCGGGCTTGCCCTGCCAGATCGCCACCTCCGCCCAGGACGTGAGCGGATCGGGATGGTGCGGGGCCAGCTGCGCGGCGCGGGCAAACGCAGCGGCGGCATAGCCGAGGTAGGTTTGGTTCCAGGTGAGCGGCTGGTTCGGGTCGTGGCCGAGGCCCGCCCAACGCTCGTAGACCTTGCCGGTGTTGCGCAGATGGTCGGGATTGTAGGGATTCATGCGCGCGCCCTGGCCGAAGTCCTCCAGCGCCTGCGCATAGAGGCCGGCAGCCTGCGTCACCTCGGCAGCGCCCTCTTGGGCCACGGCCTGGGCCCAGTTGACATACGTGGTGCCGGCATCCAGCAGATACTCTTCCTGGCCGGGAGCTTCGGCGATAGCCTGATTGCGTAGCGACGCGGCCGCGGCGAACTGCTGCAGAGCCAGGGCCGGCTGCGGCTTCACGCCGGCCGGCATGGCGTTCTGGCCAGAGTTGCCCATCGCGGCCTGCTCCAGGCTATTGGCCTCGGCCGCCGCTTCGTCGGCCGCCGTGGCCGAGGCCCCCAGTTGCAGCACCTGCCAAGCTACGAGTAACGAGGCAAGGAGCGCGGCGATGGCGAGCCAGAAACGCAGGTGCCGCAAATACGGCGCGGATGACCCAGATTCGTGTGCAAGCATGCTTGTCCGGGGGCGCGGCCGTGCTGCTCGCCCTTGCTCGAACCGCTCCGCCCGTGGCTGAGTGGCAGGATACGGGCCGGCTGCGGCCTGCGACTGCCGTCGCACGGCAGCGTCCGGGCACTGCGGTGCCGTGGAGTGGTGCGTCATCAGAGCAAGGGCGCCGGCCGCCCCGCAGATGGTCCAGGTGAGCAGTTGGGTAGCTACGATCTCGATGCCGAAGAAACCTTCCACCATGTGCCCGGCCAGTGCCGCCAGCAAGGCCGCCGCCAGCAGCCGGCCGGAGGAGGTCGGCGCTCTCGCCACCAGCCGGCACAGCACCAGCACGGCGGTACCCAGCAGCGCCAGCAGCGCCGCAAAGCCAAGCAGGCCGGTCTCCACCAGCGAGTCCAGGAACATGTTGTGGGTGCGATCGGGCACGGCGTTGGGCGCCTCGATGTGCCGCAAGGCCGTGGGGTAGACAGGGTAGTAGCACCACATCAGCACGTCTGGTCCGCAGCCCAGGAGGGGTCGCTGAGGGATCAGCGAGAGGGCCGGCCCCCAGATGTCGAGCCGCACCTCGGACGAGCCGGAGGCCACGGGATTCCACTGTAACAGGCGCAGGGCACTGGTCTCCTGGATGGGTCCCAGCAGGCCGGCGCCCAGCAGGTTCACGCTGAGCAGCAGCGCGGCAGCGACGCCGATGGCGCCGAGCGCTAGGCGACGGAGCCAGACCAGGGCCCAGGCCCAGCTCGTGGCCAGCACGAAGACAGCCGACGCCGCCAGCAGGCCGGCGAAGGGGCCGCGGCTCTTGGTAAACACCAGCGCGCCGAGCTGCAACAGCACGACGGCGGCCCAGAAACACACCTGCCACAGATTTGGGGCAACTGCCACCGATAATTGCATGGCCTCACCCCTGGGAGCGCGGGCATCCTGCCCGCTCCCGCCGATCTGCCCCGCCCTGGGACCGCGGGCATCTTGCCCGCCCCGAACCGTGCCTGGGATCGACTCCGTCGCCACGGCACCGCCTCCGGGGGCCTGTGCCGCCAGTCCATCCGGCCAGGTAGCGACCAAGCAACGGTAGGCGGCGAAGGGGATCGTCATCACCAGGAGGGCGCCCAGGAAGATAGGATTGCCCATGGTGCCGGGCACGCGGAGCGCTAGGTCTGCCTGCTGCCAGGGGAGTGGGTCGGCCCCGAAGTGCTGCAGCCAACCGTAGGCGGCAGGCGCGACGCCGGCGAGGGCGATGGCGGTGCCCAGCCGCTCGGCTTGGGCGATCCGGCGTAGGTAGCCGAGGATAGCCAGCCCGATGGCGAGATACGCGAGCGTGGTGAGCCCGCCCTGCGCACGATCGTACGAGCCGTTCCAGCTTTCCGCCGGCAGGATGGAGTTAGCCGTCGAGAGCAGGACGATGCCGGCCAGGGCCAGCATAGGCACCAGGGTTGGCAGTTGGGCGAATCTCCGGACACACGTTTCAATCGCCGTGCGACCGGATGGCAGGACCGAGCTCCTGAAGAATCCGGAGGGCGGAGCAAGCCTCCGGACGGATCCGGCAGGCAGCGGCCGCGACCCACTGGAACCGGGGCTGGCCCCGTGCATATCCTGCGGATTATGTACAGCAGCACCAGGAGCCGGCACGGATTCGGGAACGTGCCGGGCGGCGGCAACCAGCCGCAGAGTCAGGCAAGCAAAAGCCAGCACCACCAGGATCGCCGCGCAGTCGCGCAGCAGGTACGCCTTGTCGGGCTCGAAGGCCCGCACGTCGTTCACGTTGAAGTAGATGGGCACCGCCAGCAGGGTAGCCAGCCAGCCCAACTCCAGCAACGCCTCGACGGCGCTACCGACCCGGTTGGAGTGCAAGGTTGCAGCGCCCATCGGCTGCCGATACCGGGCGCTCACGGCTGCACACACGAGACTGAGCGGCAGGCGCCCCGCACCCCACGATGCCGCCGACTCATCGCTGCCACCGTCCCCCGCACACCTGCCGTCGCCCCGGCTGGACCCCGCCGCACGCGGGGTCAGTGTCGCCACCGCGATGCAGCAAGCGCGGCCATTGTACCGGGTAGAACCGGCTGGTAGCAACGCAACGCAGATTTAGGGCCGGATTCCGGTTTTGGGAACCGTGGGGCCGCTGGTTTCCGCCGAGGAGTACCCTCGTCTGGTAGGAAAGGAGTGCGCCATGAAATCGAAGCTACTCTTGTACACCATGGAAGGGGAGATCGCCGAGCACGACCGCGAGTTCGGGGCACGAATCGCTGCGAAGCGCGCGACACGAGAGCAGGCCAGGGCACAGGCAAAGCCGGAGCTAATGGGGGCTAAGGCAGCGATAGCATCGCTGAACGTGACGTGGCAGGATGTCGCGGCTGCGCGCCTCCCCGAAGGGCTCGGGCGCCAGCTGGTGCCAATCGGGTAGGGCATCCACCTTGAACTGGAAGGCATCATTGCGGTTACGAACCACCGGAGCCGCTGCTCCTGCATGTGCTGCTCTGGGGTATGGGCAAACGCCGTTAACCATTCTTGGAGGTGCCGCAATGCAGATGCAGACATTCAGTATGGTGGATAGCCATGAGAATAGGCGATGGCTACGTAAGCCATGAGCGGCAAGCATATGCCGAGCACCGCGCGATCTACCCAGGGGCGCCGGCCCCACAGTGCCAGCAGTAGGTTGCAGGGCAGGAGCAGCAGGGTAAACCGCAACATGCTACCTGCGGTACCGGTGCTCAAGGGTACGAGATAGGAGAGCAGCGCGAATACGCCGTAGGCCGGCCTCAGCTTCACCAGCGCCATGACGACCAATGGCAGATATGCCAGCGTGCCCAAGGCATCAAGGAACGTGCCCGGGTTTACTTGGCCGGCCAAGAAATGCGGACCGATCTGCAGGCGATCTTGGATTTGGCCGAGCAGATGCAGGAACCCACCTCCTGACACGTCGCGGTTCCAGGTCGTCTCGGCGTGGATGAAGCCCCACGGATCGCCGTAGCTGTGCCCGAGGAAGATCATGTATGCAGCGAGCCCTGCCGGGACGCAGGCCGCGGCCACAAGGCTGCGCCAAGCCCGCACAGCAGGCGGCCACTGTGCGCGGAGGTGCGGCAGCCAGGTCGCGGGACGCCAGCTCGGCGGCTGCCACCGCACGCCCTGCTGGTGCAGGCCTTCGAGCGCCACGACGAGGACCAGTAGCACGCCGGTGTTCCGGGTCGCGGCTGCCAATGCCCCGGCCAGCGCGGCCCAGCCCCACTGCCGGCGGGCGGCGTTATAGAAGGTGAGCGTCACAAAGAGCAGGAAGAGACTCTCGGCGTAGGCAGCGGAGAAGTAGACTGCTGCCGGCGCTGCGGCCAGGTAGAATACGGCGCGCGCGGCGGTAGGGGCGCCATACTCGAGCTTGGCCAGGCGATAGAGCACGGTACAGGCTCCCAGGAACGTTAGGTTGGAGATCAGCACCGCCGGCCAATAGATCTGGCCTACGAGGCCGCTGACCAGGTGCACCAGCAGCGGGTAGAGCGGGAAGAAGGCCACGGAGGCAGGCAGGGCATGGCCAGCCGGGGGCAGGCCATAGCCGTCGCGCGCTATGCCCGTGAAATCCCAGCCGTTGTGCCGCACCAGCCCGGTGAGCACGAGATTGTTGGGGTCGACCGACCACAGTCCGGGACGCGCCGGCAGGCTGACGAGCGAGAGGAAGATGACCACGCAGACCAGAACGCGTGTCACCAGCACTGCCGAGAGCACGGCGCCCACCGCTTCGGAGGTGCTGGGTCGTTGCAACTGTGCCAGCCAGGCACGCACGACGCCTGGACGCCGCGGCGGGCGCGCGTGGGCGCGCCGGTTGGCCTGCACGGCCCCTAGCAGCCTGTCGGGGATAATTCGCACAGGCATGAGCTGATGGTCCAGCGCACCACTGCGGTGCACAGCCCAGCGAGCGCAGCTGCGGCCTGGGCGAATGATCGTGGTCGCTTCCAGCGCA
>Ga0187876_1000419_pt1 | contig 44925 bp, 41 predicted proteins | sample June2016WEW_17_4_FD_133000 | JGI IMG/M metagenome (GOLD analysis project Ga0187876, IMG submission 133000) | Peatland microbial communities from SPRUCE experiment site at the Marcell Experimental Forest, Minnesota, USA - June2016WEW_17_40 | ecosystem: Environmental > Terrestrial > Soil >...
GCCCGCACGTGCGCTATCGCCGGCAAGCCCTGGGCCAAAGGCCGCGACTATTGGCGTCGCCAGCCGGTGTGCCGCACGCGTTCCGCTTAACCAGCCTCAGCTACACAAATGTGGGGTGCACCCACCCAGAGGAGCATCTGTTCATCGGGCCCCAGGCAACGGCCGTCTATGACTATGTGCGGACTTCGGGAAACAACGCCTGGGACTACGCACGGTCCAATTCGGGTTTTCTTCCTGCGGATGTAGATGCGTCCCCCGCCGGAAGCAAAGACGGCCAGTATGCCCTTACGGCTGACGAGCTGCGCAACACGCTAACCGACGACGAGATCATCAAGGCCTACGACCTGCAAAACTCGCGGCGCCTCATAGCGGTGGGTCGGCATGGTGCCTTGGACCCATCAATGTATCTCGACGAGCTGGCCCGACGTGATGCCAAACGCCAGGGCGATAGGATCGAGGCACTCACCGTAGTCATGGCGAATCTGACGTGGATCGTCACCGCATTGACCAGCGTCACGGCCATAGCGGCAATCTGGACTGCATTTCGCGATCCGCAGGGTATATAGCAGAGCGGTTTGATCCTCGTTCTGCTCCTAGCGGTTGTGGTGCTTGCATTCAGCTTCGCTTGGTACAGACGAGTTGATCTACCAAGGCGGCTTTCGGCTGCTGAAATCAAGGCAAAGGGTGAGCTCACACACTGACACGGGATCTGAGTCGCCAGATTGCCTACAATCATGAGCACCCGCTGCCTATCTCGGAGCGTTGGGCGGCTGGCGATCTCGCCGGTCGCCGTGTTCTCGAGCGCAAGAGCGCTGATCTGGCGGGTCATGAACGGCGGTGCAACAGCAGCTGACGCATTTGGCAGTGGGCGCTGGCTGTCCAGCAGGATCTGACCCAGCGAGGGACTTTACCCGAAGCGGCCGTCGCGGCCCGCACACTGGGTCTTCGTGGGAAGTACTTGCGCAAGCGCCATCTAGTACCCGCCATACCCTCCGTACGGCGACACCGGCACACCTGTCGCCGGCACGTTGGTGCCGAAGAGGATCGGCAGCAGCACGCCCAGGCCCAGGCCGAAGAGCCACAGCGCGGGGGCGGCGGTGCCCACCGGACGGCGCAGCCGCGCCTCCCAGGCCGCGAAGCGCGGGTCGAGCGACAGCCAGGCCGCGTGGCGCCGCTCCAGCCAGACGAACGTCAGCGCGGTGCAGGATCCGTAGATGAGGTGGCCCACCAACGAGGGCAGCGCGTCGCCGGCCGCCGCCGCGGACCACACTACCGGGTGTCCCAGCAGGATCGGCAGCAGCGTGAGCGGCCCCAAGAACCACCAGACCACGCCGTAGAGCAGCCCCCAGGCGACGGCCGATCCGATATCGGGCGCCTCGTGCTGGAAGAGCAGGCCGTAGGTCATGCCGATGATCGCGCTGATCGCCAGGTGCACCACGAAACCCAGCCACGGCGACGTGCCGCCCACCAGCGCGGCCACCGTCGGCAGGTAGCCCGTGGCGTACATCACGATGCTGAACAGCAATCCGCCCACCAGGCTGGCCGCCGCGCCCCAGCCCAGCGATCGTAGCGCGCGGGCGCCGGGACTCTCGGGCTGCCGGTTGAGCGGGTCCGACTCGTAGAAGAACCCCACCCACAGGGCGTCGATCAGGGCGTAGGCGAGGCCGAGGAGCAGTCCGTAGATGATGTGGCTCACCAGCGCCCCGAACAGCGAGAGGCCGTGCTGGTAGCTCCAGTCCACAGCCTTGCCCCGCAGCAGCGACAGCAGGGTCAGCGGGCCCAGGAACCACCAGAGCAGGCCGAAGCCGAAGCCCCAGCCCAGGCTGGAGCCGTAGCCGCGGATGTCGCGTTGGAAGAGCACGCCGAAGAGGGCACCGATCGTGATGGCGATCAGGTAGTGGATGGCCACGCCCACCCAGTAGGACTGCGAGTGAAGCAGGCCGGCGACGGTGACGAAGAAGTTGTCCTGCGTGACCCACTGCCCCCGGGTGAACGCCCAGCCGCCGATGAGGCCGGCGAGGCCGCCGACGATCAGCCCCCGCGCCAGGCTGAAGTGCCCACGGCTGTCCAGCGTCCGCGGGATCGCCGCATCGCGTGACGCCCAGGCGATCGCGCTGCCCCACAGCCCTTGCGTCAAGCCCAGCGGCACGCCAAAGCAGAGCACGTAGGCGACCAGATCCGGAAAATGCTGCTGCGCGCCGGTCAGCGCGCCCAGCTGGTTGGATGTCTGATTGAGCGCAAACAGTCCGGCCGGCCCGGCCAGCCAGGCCACGAAGGCAAAGCCCAAGCCCCACAGGAGGCCGGCACCGGCGCTGACGGCGCGCGGCGTGGCCAGCAGGGCGAAGATCAGGCCGTACAGGCAGCCCTCCAGCAGCAAGATGCCGGCACTCTGGCCCGTGGCGCGGGCCACCACGATGCTACCCAGTGCGCCAACTGCTACACCACCGCCGATCCGTGCTTGCAGCGATCCGAGTCCTGCTCCACGGGTCACCGCCGGCGCAGGTACACCCTCCGCAGGTAGGCTTGCCGTCGGCCGGCCAAGCTCCGTGGCGCTCACGGCTCCGCCTCGCGGCTGCTCAGGTCGATGGTCTGCACGATGTCGCGCGGAAAGAACAGCTCGATCACCCAGTCGGAGAGCACCCGGACCTTGCGTTCCAGCCCGGGCAGCTTGCTCAGGTAGATCCCGCGCCACAGGATCCAGGCAAAGAGGCCGGAGAAGCGGAACCCTTTGATCTCGGCACAGGCAGTGTGGTGGCCCACCACGCACAGCGATCCCAGCGCGGCGAAGCGGAAAGCGCGCGGCGGCGCGCCATGCGCGGCAGCGTGCACGTTGCCTGCCAACACCTTGGCCTGGCGCAGAGCGAACTGGGCCGTCGGGGGACACGTCTGCCCGGTCACGAGGTCGGGCACCGAGGCGCAATCGCCCAGCGCCCACACGCCTTGCTGTCCCGCTACGGCGAGCGTCGGCGCCACCACCACGGCGCCCCGTGCGTCGCGCGCGCAGGGCAACGACTGCAGCAGCGGATGCGGCCGCGTGCCTGCCGTCCACACCAGGGTGTCGCAGGAGATCTCCTCGTAGGGCTTGAGCACTACCACGCCCGGCCGCGCGTCGGCCACACGCGCGTTGAGCTTGAAGGTCACGCCGCGGGCTGCCATGCGCTCGAGCGCGTACCAGGCGAGCGGCTCGCTCAGCTCGGGCAGGATCCGATCGCGCGAGTGGACGACGATCACCCGCACCTCCTCGGAGCGGATGTTGGGGTAGTAGGCCAGCATGCCGCGGGTGAAGTCGTTGAGCGCACCCGCGAGCTCCGCGCCGGCGAATCCGCCGCCTGCCACCACGAACGTGAGCAGCGTCCGGCGTCGCGTGGCCTCCGGCTCGCGATCGGACTGTTCGAACCTCTCAATCACGTGATTCCTGATGCGAATGGCATCGGCGAGCGTCTTGAAATCGAGCGCGGTGGCCTGCACGCCGTCCATGCCCATGAAATTGGAGACCGCGCCGAGCGCCAGTACGAGGTGGTCGAACGGCAGCGTGCGCGTGCTCGGCGATCCCGTCTCCGGCCCCAGCACTATCTGCCGGCCGTCGAGGTCGATCGCCGCCACGCGCCCGCGCACCACCGTGGTGCGGCGCAGGCTCGTGCGCAGCGGGCTGCTGATGTGGGTCGGCTCGAGGCTGCTGGCCGCTACCTCTGCCAGCATCGGGGTGAATAGCAGGGCATTGGTATCGCTCACCAACGTGAGCGAGACGGTGGGATCGGCGCCGAACGTGCTCTCCAGGTGCTCGGCCGCGGTGACCCCCGCGAAGCCGCCGCCCAGCACCACGACGCGGGTGCCCACCGCCGGCTGGGCGCGTGCCGGCTCCGCTTCCGGTCCCAGCAGCCAGCGCGCCGCGTCGGTGCCGACCTGCACCAGCAAGCCCAGCGCCGCGCCGTAGAGCACCCAGCCGACCAACGCCGGGAACGCCTCGCGCATGGCCGGCGCCGTCCAGGCCGCCGCGTGGGTCACGATCAGCGGTCGCGCCAGCACGCTCACCAGCACCCAGAGCGCCACGCCCAGTGCCGCCGCGGTCATGCAGGTGTCCACGTACGCGCCGGCGGCAGGACGCGAGGCCAGGGCAAAGGCGACGCCAAGGCCGGCGCCCAGCGCTAGCGCCAGTGCCGCGTTGTCCAGCGTTGCCAGGAGTGCCGTGCTGCTGGCCAACCCGGCCAGGAGGCCGATGATCGCTCGTCGCCATGAGACGGGAGAGTGCATGGCCGCCTCCATTCCCAACAAGACTAGTGTATGATTCAGGCCGGTCAGGTTGATCGCACCACGGTAGGCGAGGGGATGGACCTCTGCGCGGCGCGACTATGCTTCCGACGGACGCCGCCCGTTGCAGTAGTCAACTAGAAAGCTGCGCCAGTCTCCCAAACGGGACACCAGGGACACTACTGCTCATTGCACCAACGTGGTGTTGAGCGTGCGCGGCACATCGGCGTGCCGGTCACGCCTATGGGTATGTGCATGCTTAAGGATCAGCATACAACGGCGTGCTCTACGTGGCGGCACCGATGAGCAAATGCCGGCCTACCCCGGCAGACAACCATTGGTCGGAAGGCGGGCCAAAGCCTCGCAAGCCTGACGCGCCCATCTGAGCGTGTCGTCCACCGGCAGCCCTGGTCCACCGCGGAGCCAACATGCATTATTCACGCGTGAAAGGCAGTGCCCAGGAGACCCCGGACTACACAGTTCGGGGAGCCTCGCGCACGAATAATCGAGGCTAAGAGACCTACTCGGACGTTGCGCATGCAACCGAGTCCAGCACCATGTAGCGTTCGTCGGGCTTGTCGCCCCGATCGAGGATCCTATACATCCGCTACATCCGCCGATGCTGAGCGGCTACCAAAGTGGCTACTTCGCGATTGAACCAGTCCAGGCGCTCTAGTCGCCTATTACTGGCGACGACTGATGAGTCGAGGATCTCCACCTTGCAGTGCTCGCCATGTAACCGCTGGTGTCATGCCTGCCACACGGTGCTCACGGGATCACCTAACGCTTCCACCTGGTAGCGGCCTGCAATCACGGATTATGCGGGCTTCCAGACACCCTCTGCTCCACACTCGATCCGCTTACATAAGCAGGCAAATCGTTTAGTGTCACCTTGGCGCGTGCCGAAACTTGGACGTGCTTCTCTTAGTACCCTCGGGATTTCCGGCAGCTAGACACTGCCGGCGTTCGGCGGCGTGGTTCCTGCGCTGCTCGCTTTGGGCGACGCCGCCCTGACCATCCGTAGCCAGCTATCGTGGAACATAGCTAGGCCGCCGTCAGTTTACTGTACTATGCCCGCCGTGGCACAGCTCGCCGCCACCAACTGTGGAGTGGATCCCCAGCTGGCGGGACAAAACGTCCACGCTTCTCAACATCTGTGAGAATCTGCTGGACTGCCGCAGCGGGCAGTGGTCGACAGTCAAGCCACGCCTTAAGCAACGTTGCCGTACCGAGCACTGTCATATGAGGCGCATGTGCGCGCAGAATTCGCCGAGCCTTTCGATCATCGGTGGCCACCGCCGCATTGCGGTGGATGGCAAGGGCGCCAGTCAATGCCTCACCGACGCCTAGATCGAGCCCAAGTTCGTAATATGCCTTGAACTCTTCGTCGGATGCGGCGTGAAGAACCTCAAGCAGATCAGCTCTTAGGACTGAACCCAGATCGATTGGCTCGCGTTCATATGCATCGGGACCAGCCCCGCCGCGATACACAAAGAGGGATTCGCCAAGCACCTTATCTGCGGCAGCAAAGCGCATGGGCAGCACTCTCATTACGTCCTCCAGGTGTCTGGAGGCGTACAGCGACAGCAGGCAACAGCTGTCTAAGAGGACATAGCCCTGATCGCCAACGCTAAGGATCGCCGACGTCTTCGCTGCCACGCCGGCTACTCACCGTCGCCCAGGCGAGGGCCTTCTAGCTCAGGCGAGACACTGGTGGCCATGCCCTCCTCCGTGAGTTCCCCGAGGCTAGCCAACTCCTCAGCAATACGCCGGGCCTCAAGTCGGTCCACATGGAGGTAGCCGGCAAACTGGCCTTCACTCAAGTCACCTTTGCTATACGCAGTAGCGGCAAGGTAGCGATAGCGCGCCGGCACCTCCTCTGCATCGTCCGGCCGCTCCGGCAACTGCAGAAGTGCTTGCGCTTCGCGCACGCGAAAGCCTTGTTGGCGACGTCGATCCCACGTACCTACTGATAGGAACCGCAGATCCTCGAGCCGTAGCATGAGCGCTTCCACCGACACGAAATAGAGGTGTGCCAGCGTACAGATATCTGCCAGCGTGACACGGCCCTCCCGGATCCGGTGCAGCTCGTTGTAACGGCGGCTCAAGCCAGAGGCTGGCATAAGAAACGCATTCGCGAAGGCGTTAGCAAAGCTCTCATGCTGCGGTGAACGCTGGTACTGCGCTCCTGCGACAGCTATCTCTGACTGGTATCGCTTCGTGAGGAAATGCCCATATTCGTGGCATAACGAAATGCGTCGTCGATCCGCTGGATGCTTGCGATTCACCGCAATGCAGCCACCAAGCGTCTCGGTGTAGGCGAACATCGCTGAGATCTTCGACGGCAAAGCCAAGAAGAAGATCCGGAGGCCCACATCATATTCAAGGATCTCGCGCAGGTTCAGCAAAGGGCCATCGCCAAGGCCAAGGCGATTGCGCTCGGCGTTCGCCACGTCCTCAGCAGCAGCTTTTGGCGGCACGTAGGCGAGCGAGTACTGGGGCGGGTAATTGCTCGGCAACGGTGCATGACATAGCTGCTCAAGAGCGACATAGTCCTCGCAGTGCGCCTGGAACTCGAGCAGCGGGACTTCCTCTCCAGGTGCCTCCTGCACCGAGGCGTCGAGCGCTGCGCGCAGTTGTACCAGAAATCCTTCGGCAGCCACACCTGGCCGCAGCAGTTCACCCACGCTGCGGCCGTAGAGCAGCGCCAGACGTGCCAGCTCGGCCACTTGGAGACGCCGGCTACCGCTCTCGATAGCCGTCATGGTCGTTCTAGCTACCTTGAGCTCCTCGGCAGCATCTTGCTGCGTACGCCCACTCGCCTTGCGCGCGGCTTGGAGGCGCTTCCCCAACTCGCGCGGATCGATGGCGTCGAGCCCGATGTGGCCCACCAGCTTCTCCTCTCTCACGTTGCACTGCTGACTAGCGGCTCATACAGTCGGATGGGAAACTGCGACCACTCGTCGCAGTATCGTTGGTACAGCCGCACGAGGCTGCCCTTGGCCGCTACAGGATCCTGCTGCGTTGACTGGCAGCATGCAGCAACGGTCGCCAATTCGGGATATTGATGAACCAAGGCACGCCATGGATCCGGTGACGCAAGCGCTCGTTTCAATGTGGCTACCTGGTCGACCATCGCCCGTAGCGGGTACAACTTCTCTGCCGCCGGTAGTTCGGCCCCGAGAAGATCAACGCTATAGCTGTCTATTGCGTCAGCGGAGTGTAGCCCGGCGCCGTACAGGGCTTGCTGCCGCAAGACGCAAGATGTGCATACGCCACACTGTGGTTTGCCCGGTTGCCGTAGAGGGAAACCGTCACAGGACATGGTGAGGTGAATCAGCCCGATGATCTCAGGTCTACGCAGGCCAGCACAGAGCTCCCCCTTGGTACTGAAGAGGCAGGGAAGGCGCAGCTTGGGCGCGTTAGTTGGCATCACCATGCTGAGCAGATCTGCCATGGCAGCAACCGCATCGGGGCGTGCGGCACGACTATTCTGCGCACCAAGTTGTGCCGCCGTGTACGGCAGATTGATACAGCCAACTCCATTCTCATACATGGCCAGGCTTTGTGAGCCGGCCATCACCGCAGTTACCGCTCCAATAGCGAGGTAGACGAAACCCCGTGAGCGCTGCGTACGCTCATCGTCGTGATAGGATCGGCCATTTCTCGAAAGCCGGAAGGGCACCTCGATGTACTGCAGTCGCTGGCTGTAAAGGGTCCGCAATTCCTTCACAAGCTTATCTCGAACGTCATGCATTCGAATGTTCGTCCCAAATGCAATTAGGACAAAGGATCGCGCTAGCGCGCTTTCGATATCTCGACAGAGCCCGGCAAACGAATCAAGGCCACCGCTGAAGAGCGCGGCCGCGACTGGAGGCTCCGGCCCTAGGGGAAAGAGCGCGGCTTGCGTTTCTGAGCGCCGATACCCGCCCTCACGCGGAACAAACTCGAGTTGCCAATCATCCTCAGTGAATTGCCAGAGGACAGTTGCTATCGCTTGAGTCAGCGTCTTATCTCTCCAGAACTCTGGCTGCCGCATCGGCAGCCGCAGTCTGAGTTGGCGCGTCCAATGCAGGGGATAGCGCTCTGCATGCGGTGGACGGCGCAATGCCAGCCGGTCCGCTACGTAGACTGCTAGCGCCAGATCCACGAAATCTGCGAGTACTGCCGGTAAGACGGTGCCAAACTCCGTGGTCATCCTAGTGTCGTCAACGGCGTAGGAATGACACGCACCGTCAATGTGCAGCCGTTCGCCGCGTACGAGCGCTGACAATTGGCCTGCATCATCGACGCTGAACTCGAAGTCTGCAGCCGCGACCGCCTCCTGATCGCTATGTCTCATAGCCTCACTCGCTTAACTCACTACGTCTTCGAGTTGATCACGCGTCGGTCGCCGCTCGCGACGGCCAAATGTTGGGCTTACAAGCTTAGCTGCGGTAGGATCCCGAGTGAGCTGATGTGCAATCTTGAGCACCTTGCTGTTGAGTGCCTGCCTGGACTGCTCCAGCCAGCTTGCGCCGCCATCTCGATCGCCAAAGTGCCAATCTAGTCGCTCCGGCCGCAGGCGTCCAAATAGGTGATGCTCGATCAACTCGCCACAAAAACTCGCGGCCACGGTAGTGGTCGGATCGAGTGGAGTAGGTGCGCCCTCGCCGAGATCCACCACGAGACGCGCGACCGCTTTGGCTGCGATCCGGCTGTGCCGATCGCCATGTGCCTCTCGGACAAGCGAGTCAAGCTGGGCCAGCCCTTGTGCGACGGAACGCAGCCCGCTTGCAACTTGGGCAACGACCTGCACATACGCTTGGAGGCCTGGCAAACCCCCACCTTTCCTGAGGCTTGTACATAACGATCGCAAAATTGAACGGACAAGCTGCTCAGGTGGCACCTCACCGCCGTCAAGCAGCTTTGCAGGTCCAAACCAGTGCGGCTGTACCGATCGCTCGAGAATATCTAGATCCGGCACTCCACCCCCCCTCTGCTGCTCACATGGTACTACGATGCTCTGACATTGTCAATATACTAATAGCTACTTAGCCAATTATGTCAGAAATTGTGGCACGCGCTACGAACATGTACGGCGGGTTTCAGAGTCAAGCGTGAATGGCGCAAGGCAGGGCCGTTTATTTTTCCACAACGAGCGGTGTCGCGTGCTTTTGGTGCGCCGAACGCTTGCGGTTGTGCGTCTGGACGTAGCGAGCAGTCAGCGCTGTACGAGAGCAGGCAAGATGCCTGCGCTCCCGGTATCGCCGTCCTGCAGCGAACACCAAATGGCCCTTGGCGCAAGGCCCGTATCAGAGACAAGGTGGAGATGTCGGGTTGCCACTCCATGTCAAACCTTCCTGTGTGCCAACGTCTATGCGGCTTATTCTTGCAAGCAGCTGGATTCGGGCGGCAAGGCGGGCCACTACACGCCCGGCAAGGCACAGCCGGTCCTCGTGTTGGTGGATCTCGGACCCTACGGTCCCACGATCACCATTCCGCACCGCTGCACAGGTTGAGACCGGGCATACGCGTATACCGCGGCAGGATCCGGCCTACTGGGCGCCTGTGCCTGCCTGCATCGCAGTGGCGGCGTCGATCACGGCTTTCATGCCGGCGGCGACCGCTGCCAGCGCCTCGCGGCCGGCGTCGCCCAGTCCGTAGCGCCGCGCCAGCCACTCGGGCTCATCGTAGGTGAGCCACACGCGGCCGGCGGCATCCTCCCAGGCCAGGGCTTTGAGTGGGAGATCCAGGCCCACCAGCTGCTGATCCTGCATGAGCGGCGTGCCGCCGCGCGGGTGGCCGAAGAGTATGACCTCCGTTGGCCGGAGCTGCAGGCCGACCTTCGCCGCACCCTCGGCGTGATCGACGCGCGCGAACACCATCTGCCCCTTGGCTGTGACAAGCTGCGCGATCCGGTCGATGGTCTCCCGAACGGAATACGCGCTGGCCGTGGTCGCCAACCCGCTCTCGCTCACCCCTGGCCTCCTGTAGCCGAACACGCGTCCGGGATCCGCTCGAGACGCGCTCCTATTCGGCCATCATACTGGGCTGCCCCGTAGTGAGCCACCGGCGGAAGAGGCACGATCTGGGGGTGCCGGACATCCTGCCGCCCTCACCCCACGAGGGCGAGCCGAGGACGCTCGCGTCCCCAGAGTCGAGCGGCTGCCTGGGACCGCGAGCATCGTGCTCGCCCTCGCGCTCCCAGACTCCGGCGCATAGCCTACGGCAGCCTGGCGGGTCCCCCTGCGAAAGGATTGCGCGCACCTGTCGTTACTACTTATATAGAGATCAAATCGGCGGAAAGGGACTGCGCGCCCACCATGTGGTCATTGCTCGGCATTGCGCTCGCGGCGGCATCGGGTGATCCGGCGCGCTACGCCCATTCGCCCGGCGCCGACGAAGCGCTGGTCGCCGCGTTCAAGGGCGGCGACGTGCGTACATTCGACGCGCTGTTCACTCGCTACGGCCAGCCTATCTTCGGCTACGTCTATCGCAGCGTGGGCGATCCGGCGCTGGCAGAAGATCTCACGCAGGAGGTTTTCCTCAAAGCCTTCCTGCACCTGCGCCGTACGACGGCGGATACGAGCTTCAAGGCCTGGATCTACCGCATCGCCACCACCACCTGCATCGACGCCCATCGTGCCACGGCACGGCGCCCGCTCGGGGTGTACGACGAGGAGGCGCTGGCGCTGCTGGCCGATGGTGCTGCCGGCAATCCGGAGCAGCGCCAGCTCCAGCGCGAGCAGCGCCGCGCCGTGCAGCAGGCGCTGGCTACGCTACCGGCGCACTACCGGCAGGCGCTGATCCTCCGGCAGTTGCAGGGACTCGCCTACGCGGAGGTCGGCGAGGCGTTGGGTATCTCGGTGGAGGCCGTCACATCGCTGATCCATCGTGCGCGGCAGGCGTTCCGTGCCGCCTATAGCCGGCAAGAGCAGGAGACAGAACCATGAACGAGGCACACGACACCGTGGCACCGCTGCTCTCCGCCTACCTGGACGGTGAGCTGGATCCGGCACGCCGCCGGCAGGTCGCGGCACACCTGGCGACGTGCGCATCCTGCGCCCGGGAGCTGGCGCAGCTGCAGGCCGGCGACGAGGCGCTGGCCAGCCTGCAGCCCAGTCCCAGGGCGCCGGACCTGCGTCCGCTGCTGCGCCGGCGCTTGCGGCGACAAGGCGCGCGCACCGTGCTGGCGGGCGGGCTGCTGACCATCATCGTCGTGCTGCTGCGCAGCGTGGCGCAGTCACTGACCATCGTGAAGCGCAAGGACCTGCCGCGCTGGGGCCGGCTGGGACTGGTGTCCAGCCAGGTGCTGCTGCTGATGCCAGCGGTCGCGCTCTGCATCGAGCTGCTGCGCGACGTGCGCTCGCTCGCCGAGTACGCCTTATTGAGCGACGAGGCCATTGAGTCGGGAGAACCACAACCATGACCACCACACGCTACTCCTACACGCGCACCCCCAAGGTGACCTGGGGCTGGGGCGCCATGACCCTGGGCTCGGCACTGCTGCCGCTGACGAACTTGGCGCTGCTGGCGCGGGGCTACCGGCTGCGGGGTGAGAGCGTCGGCAAGAACGCGGGAGCGGCCGTGCTCAGCGCCGGGGTCTTTGTCAGCCCGTGGTTTACCGAGCACGAGCTGGCCGCCGACCACCTGGTGCTGCGCCAGGGCCTCAACTTCCGGGGCCAAATTGCCTACGGCAACATCGCCGCCGTGCACGCCACGGAGCGCACGGCCTCGGGGTTTCCCCTGCGCGTCTACCCGCACACGCTGTTCCTCGCCCTCTGGCCGGTGAATCTGGTGGCGATCCGGCTGCGGCGGCCCCAGCGGTTCCGTCTGTTCCACGTGCTGCCGGTGTGGAAGGTGCGCGAGGTGGTGATCAACGTGGACCGGCGGGAGGCGTTCATCGCGGATCTGCGGGCGCAGGTAGCAGCTGCCTAGACGGATGCAGTACCGCTCCAGTGTGAGTAGTATATGCACTGAGAGTGCATAAGGGAGACGCGACCGATGGGCCATCCGTATCCGGCCTCGCCATTCGCTAGCCCGGCCGCGCCGCCTTCCGCGGTGGCGGTAGCCACGATCCTGCTGGTTCTCGCGATCGACATAGCGCTGATCCGCTACTGCCTGAGCGATCTGGACCGGCGCGCGATCGTGGTCGGGGGTAACAAGACCTTCTGGGCCGCCGCGATCGTCCTGGGCGGTCCGTTGGGCCAGATGGCCTACATGCTCTACGGCCGGGGGGAGTTCTGAACGATGTCCGAGATCACCATCCGAAACGTGCGGGCCATCCTCACCGCGCCCAGCGGCATCCGTCTCGTCGTGGTGCGGGTCGAGACCAGCGAGCCCGAGCTCTCGGGCCTAGGCTGCGCCACCTTCACCCAGCGCCCCCTGGCCGTCAAGGCCGCGGTCGAGGACTACGTCCGGCCGTGTGTCATCGGGAAGGATCCGCAGCGCATCGAGGACCTCTGGCAGCTGGTGTACCAGAACTCTTACTGGCGCAATGGTCCGGTGCTGAACAACGCCCTCTCCGGACTGGACATGGCGCTCTGGGACATCAAGGGCAAGCTGGCGCGCATGCCGCTCTACCAGCTGTGGGGCGGCAAGTGCCGGGAGGGCGCCGCCGTCTACCGCCATTGCGACGGGCGCGAGCCTGCCGAGGTGGAGGAGCGCGTGCGCGCCTACATGGCGGAAGGCTACAGGTACCTGCGCTGCCAGATGGGCGGCTACGGCGGGCTCAGCCCTATGCGCCAGCGGCCGCGGGGCGCCCAACCAGGGGCCTACTTCGATCCCGGCAGCTACGCGCGGAGCGTCCCGCGCCTGTTCGAGCACCTGCGTGCCCACCTCGGCTTCGAGATCGAGCTGCTGCACGACATCCACGAGCGCCTGGCCCCGGTCGAGGCGGTGCGACTGGCCAAGGCCCTGGAGGCCTATCGCCTCTTCTTCCTGGAAGATCCGCTGCCGCCCGAGCAGATCGAGTGGTTCAGTATGATCCGGCAGCAGAGCGCCACGCCCCTCGCGATGGGTGAGCTGTTCACGCACCCGCTCGAGTGGAAACCACTCGTGAGCGGCCGGCTCATCGACTTCATCCGCGTCCACCTCAGCGCCATCGGCGGCATCACCCCGGCACGCAAGCTGGCGGCGCTCTGCGAGAGCTTCGGCGTGCGCACCGCCTGGCACGGACCGGGCGATGTGTCGCCGGTGGGCCACGCCGCCAACCTGCACCTGGATCTGGCGCTACCAAACTTTGGTGTGCAGGAATGGACGGGTTTCTCGGAGGCCGAGCAGGCAGTGTTTCCCGGCTGCCCATCGGTGCACGACGGCTACGCCTACGTGCACGAAGCTCCCGGCCTGGGCGTGGAGCTCGACGAGGCTGAGGCCGCGAAGTACCCTTGTGCGGAGGGCGTGCCGGAGTGGACGCAGACGCGGCTGCCCGACGGCACCGCCGTGCGGCCGTAAATAGCATCACAAGAGGGAGTGTGACCTGTGCGCATCGCACTGACGGGAGTGGCGGGCCGTCTGGGGCAGGAGACGGCTGCCGCGCTCGGCGCGCGCGGCCACGAGGTAATCGGCGTCGATATCCGGCCGAGCCCGGCGCCCGGCAGGCGACAGCTCCATGCCGACCTGGCTGACCTGGGGCAGGCCTACGGCGCCCTGGCCGGCGTGGATGCCGTGATCCACCTGGCGGCGATTCCCTCACCCGTGGGCAGGCCGCCGGAGGTCGTCTTTAGCACCAACGTCCTTGCCACCTTCAACGTGTTCCAGGCGGCCGCGACGCTCGGCATCCGGCGCGTAGTCTACGCCTCGAGCGTCTCCGCGCTCGGCTTCCCCTTCCAGCAGCAGTGGTCCGAGCCGCTCTACCTGCCCATCGACGAGGAGCATCCGCTGCTCCCGCAAGATAGCTACGGCCTCTCCAAGGCGGTCGGCGAAGAGATCGCCGCGGCCTATACCAGGCGTGGCGCCGGCAGCGCCGCCAGCCTGCGATTCTCCACCATCCTGGCAGAAGAGGACCTCGAGCGGTTTCGGGCGCGCGTGATGAGCGACCCGGGCAGCCATGCGCGGCTGCTCTGGTCGTACGTGGACCTGCGCGACGCCGCCGGCGCCTGCGCGCTGGCGGTCGAGGCCGGCTTCGACGGGCACCAGCCGCTCTACGTCACGGCAGACGACACCACGGCCGACCTGCCGACCGATGAGCTGGTGGCGCGCTACTTCCCGCGCGTACCCTGCCGGCCCGGTGAGCGGCCGGCCCGCTGGTCGCTGCTGGATATCGGCCGCGCCGCGACGGTCATCGGCTACCGGCCTCGTGGCTGAAAATCGATCTCCGGCAGCGGCAGGACGGCAGCTACGGCGACACCGGCCGTATTCATGGGAGTGAGACCGTCCGCAGGCAGCGCCACGCGGGGACTAGCGGGCATTCTACTTGCCCTCCCCGGTCGCTACGCCGTGCAGACCAACGGAATCGAGCCTATCTGGGTCCCATCTGCGTCTACCGACGCCGTGTAGATCCCCGCTGTGGCGTAGTTCCCGGTGGCCACTGCCGTGTACCAGGTACCTGAGTAGCTAATCGACGCGCGACCATACGCGTACGTATACACCGTGGCGCCGCCTGGTGACTTGACGGTGAAGCTGACCGTCTGTGTCACCGACGACTTGGCGGGGAAGACAAAGAAGACGAAATCGTAGGTCGTGGATTTCGCGCAGCGGACGTAGTCTGTAATGCCATTGGCAAAGAGGCCATACCCGTAGTTGATGTTGCTGGCGCTGCCATAGGCGAGCGAATTCCCCACGGAAAAGCTGCCCACGGGGATGATCGCTGCCGTCTCACCTACAGGCCCGGTAGGGAAGGTCGCACTGGGCTGCGCGCCCCACGCAATGGGGTGGACCTGCCAGACGATGGCGCAGAGCGCCAACGCTACGGTTAGCCGGAGTTTGTACCCTCGAAACATCTCTACCACCCTTTCGCCTACACCTATGGTGATGCCACGGTGGAACCCGCATGCCGCATTGAGGCGACGAAGCCTCTAGCTGGCAGGTCCAGGAGCGAGCACGATGCCCGCGGTCCCGGAAGCGTGCGGCTGCTGGAGATCCCGTTGTGGCTTCAGTTAAGCGCGACACTGTCGCGCGTGCCCCGAACACTTTCCACCATGCGCGAGCAGCGGCTAAGAAGCAAGCTCATTCTAGCCGGGCCTAAAGACGTACCCGCGGCCGCGTCGTTTTGACCGCGCCGCGACTCGTCTTTCTGCGGTTGTCCCCGCCGCCTGTCAGGCGTAGCCTGGTGCAGGAGACACGGAGAGCAACTTTCCGCCGCACCAAGCCCGGTGCAGGGAAGGAGAATAGACCATGACCGACCCGCGGTACGGTTCCGACCAGCTTGGCGCGAGCGAGGCCGGTGTCGCCACGAGCGTGGCTATCCGCGCCTCCGACGCCGATCGCGAGCAGGCCGCGGAAGCGCTCCGGCAGCATTTCGCCCAGGGCCGCCTCGACACGGAGGAGCTCGAAACCCGCTTGCGCTGCTGCTACGGGGCCACGACGGTGGACGAGCTGCGCGCCATGGCAGCGGACCTGCCGGGCGGCACTGCCTGCAGGCCGGCGGATGGGCCTGCCTGGCTCGACTTGCGACCGCTGCCGCCGCCGGCGCTGATCGTCCCGTGTCTGGTCGCCGTGGTCGCGCTCGCCAGCGTCACCGGCGGGCAGGCGCTGTGGCTGGCCTGGCCGCTTGCCTTCCTGCTGCTGCGGCGCAGGCGTTGGTGCCGGCAGGGCGCAGCGCCCACTGCCAGGAGGCACAGTACTCGTCGTCGCCGGCGCGCCCTCCCGCTGGGCAATGCGCTGTGAGAGATCCAATGCCTAGAGCCGCCGTCATGCAACTGTAATCTTGCGATCATAGACCGCTCATCGTGCTGCCTTACGATGGAGCTAGATGAGATGGAGTGCCAAGGCAGCAACGCCGACCGCGGAAAGGACTAGTCAGTGTCTCCCATCCGGCTCAGCTCCCTAAACGGGCGTGTGATACACACTCCGGCGCGGCCGGCAGTGCGTTCCCGCGTGCTCGTCGTCTCGAGCGACAGCCTTGAGGCGCATCGCTTGCGAGCGGTCCTGCTGCGCGGGCACTTTGCAGCGCAGGTGGCCGATCCCGAGGAGGTGGTCGCGGCGGTGGAAGCGGGAGACACGCCGGATGTCATCGTGCTCGACATGGCCGATCCCGACTTGGATGGCCTGGGGCTGTGCCAGTCGCTTCGGACGAGCGGCGCCGAGTCTGCCATCCTCATGCTGCACCCCGAAGGCGAACTGGACGACTTGCTGGACGGCTACGAGGCGGGCACCGACGCGTACTTAACTGGCCCGGTCGACCACAGGGAACTGTTCCAACGCATCGACGCCCTCACCGGGCCGCAGGCCCTGCTTGCCTAGCTCTTGTTGAGCCAGTCGAGCAACGCGGCACTGGGCACGGCGCGGCTGAGCACGTAGCCCTGCACCAGGTCGCAGCCCAGTGCGGCCAAGACGTTCCAGGTGTCCCGATCTTCCACGCCCTCGGCGACCACCCGGAGACCAAGGCTGTGACCAAGGCCGATGGTGGAGGCCACGATGATGGCGTCGGTAGGATCGGTGCCCATGTCCATCACAAAGCTGCGGTCGATCTTCAGCTCGGTGACGGGTAGGCGCTTGAGGTAGGCCAGCGACGAGTAGCCCGTGCCGTAGTCGTCGATAGACACTTCGATGCCCAGCGCGGCCAGGCGGTTCAGCACCTCGGTCGCGCGGGCAGGATCGTTCATTACCGCGCTTTCAGTCAGCTCCAAGCGCAGGAGCGTAGCCGGCACCTGGTACAACGCGAGGAGTTGGGCAATCATGTCCGGGAGCGTGTCGTCGTGCAGGTTCCAGGCGGACAGATTGACGGCCACTGCAAGTCTACGGCCTGCCTCCAGCCAGGCGTGGCACTGGGAAATGGCGGTGTCAAGCACCCGCTGCGTCAGCAGGCCAATGAGCCCGGTGCTCTCGGCGAGTGGAATGAACTGGTCGGGCGCGATAAAGCCACGGGTGGGGTGGTTCCAGCGCACCAGGGCTTCGACCGACGCAACCTGCTCGTCGCTGGCGTCGGCTTGCGGCTGGTAGTAGACGTCGAGACCGTTCTGGTCGAGCACCTGCCGGAGATCGGCCAGGAGCGCGAGGCGATCGGGGCTGTTGTTGTCCTCGGCCGGGTCGTACCGCGTGATGCGACGGCGTTGACGTTTCGCGCTGTGCAGGGCGACGCCGGCATGGCGGAGCAGGGTGGCCGTATCGGTCCCGTCATCCGGGAACAGGGCAATGCCGACACTGGCGGTGCACTGGAGCGTCTGTTGCGACAGGGTGAACGGCGCCCGCAGGCTGGTCTGAAGCAGATCTGCCACTGCCCACGCCTGCGTGAGGTCGGTCTGTGGCAGGAGCACGGCGAATTCGTCGCCCCCTATACGCGCCGTGGTGGCGCCGGCGGGCAGTGTAGCGGTGAACCGGTGCGCAATCTGCTGCAGCATGGAGTCCCCAAACGCGTGACCAAACGCATTGTTAATGTCACGGAAGCGGTCGAACCCCAGCACCAGCAAGGCGTGCTGGGCTTGTGCGACGCCGGCTCGCGCGAAGAGCGGCTCCAGCCGCTGGCTGAGCAGCGCCCGGTTAGGCAGATCGGTCAGTGGATCGTAGAGCGTCTGGTGCTCCAGTGCCTCCCGCGAGCGTTCGAGATTGACGGCATGGTCTTCCAAGGCCCGGTACAGGCGCCCATCGCGGCGGCGCACGGCAACGTGCTGCACGGCCTGCAGCACAATCACCAGGAGAACGCAGGCCATTGGAATGGGCGAGGTGACGCGGGCGTTGCCGTCAAACAGCAGGACGCCGAAGAAGAGCAGCAGCGCCAGTGGCGTCACCAGCGTTACTGGAGCAGGTAGCCGGCCCGGCTGCCCTGCAGTGCGAGCCTGAACAGGAGAGACCGATCGGTCGTTGCGCACGTATTGTCTATGTCTCGCTCAACAGCGGCCTCATCGCCCTCGATTGCGGGGCGGTGGGCTAGCTGTGTGGAGCGTACGAGGTAGCCGCGGCGCTGTCCATGGGAAATTCAGTGCGACTCTGTCCAGAGGGCCGTCTCGGGTAGGCAGGATGTAGCGGGCGATCCCTTGGGCGGACGCTAGCTGAATGGGGGATTTGAGCGCCCTCGTCCGCTGCCTATAATCCCCAGATAGGGGGACACCCACAGGCCGAAGTCGCAGCGGCTCACTACACATCGCCAAGTAGCCGCTGAGTGCCCGACGCACGGTGTCCCAAAGTCGATTATTGCCGTGATTGCCCATGCGTATCATGGCCCTGCGGCACTGATGTTGGCGTGGCAAGGCCGGTGGCGCACCGCCGGCTCATGCTTAGTAGAAGATGCTTACCCTGGTCTCGTCGCGTGCGGTAGGCGACCCCAGGGCCGGGATGCTGCGTGGCGCTTTGCCTGAACACCAGTGCGGGGCGGCTGAGCTGGCTAGTTGGAGCTCATCACCGTGCATAGACTGCTCGAACGGCAACTGAAGCGCCACATCGGTGAGAGCACCGTGCTGCCGGCGGAATGGCGGTCGTTTCTCGACGCCGTCGACCAGGCCTATGAGCATTTTGATGCAGAGCGACGCCTGCGAGATCGCGCGCTGGAACTCAGCTCGGCGGAGCTCGTCGAAGCGAACACCGCCGAGCACCGGCGCGCGCAGGCCGCCGAGGATCTGGCATGCTTGCGCAGCGATTTCGTGGCCACGGTCAGCCACGAGCTGCGCAGCCCGTTGACTGCCATTGTCGGCTACGGCGAGCTCTTGGACGGCCGCTGGGAGGAGATCTGCGACCTCGATCGACGCGATCGTGTACGGCGCATAGTCGCGTCCGCGCACCGGCAGCAGCGGCTCGTGGAAGACTTGCTGCTGGTAAGCCGCGTGGAGAACGGGGATCTGGTCACAGATCGGACAGTGGTGCCGCTGCCGCTCCTGGTGCAGCAAGCCGTGGACGAGGTGCGGGCCAGCTGCCAGGAGCAGAGCTTTGATCTGAACGGGCCGGCAGATCTGACGGTGTATGCCGACCCGTCGAGGCTGCTCCAGATTCTGGTGAACATGGTCGACAACGCGGTCAAGTATTCGCCCGACGGCACCCCCGTGGAGGTGGGCTGGAGCCGGGCGGAAACCGCACTGCCACTCAGGGCAGCCATCACGGGAGACCGGGCGGTCGTGCGCATTCGCGATCACGGGCGTGGTCTCGCCGTGGAAGGTCGCGAACGGTTGTTCGAGCGCTTCGGCCGGCTGCCGGGGAGCCCAACGCGGCGTGGCCGGGTGGGCACGGGCCTGGGCCTGTACTTGAGCCGCGGGCTTGCGCGCGCCATGGGTGGCGAGGTCGACGTGGAGACTACCGACGGCACAGGAACTGTCTTCCGCCTTGTCCTGCCCACCGTACCCTCACCGGGGTGCAACTCACCACCGACGAGTGACAGGCATGCAGTGATCGGCGTGACAGCAACTGAGGCGATGCTCGGCTAGGATGCGTGAGGTGGAACATGAACGTTGTACAGTGGCAGTGGTCTGAGTCAGCCGGCTGGAGTCCGGGGCCGCCGAGCGCTGGTGCTATCCCAGATGCGCAGGTGGTACTTGCATTCGCCGGCACGGCCGCGCTCAAGGCCAGCGGTGCCCTTGAGTTGATCCGCCACGCGTTTCCAGATGCCCACGTCTTCGGGTGCACCACGGCGGGCGAGATTCTCGGCAACGCCGTCCGGCACGGCAGCGTCGCGGTGACCGCCCTGGCCCTGGACCGCGCACGCGTGGTGCCGGCCGCGGTGCCCATTCACAGTTCAGAACGCAGCTTCGAGGCGGGCCAACGCTTGGCACAGAAGTTCCCTGCATCGGGCCTTCGTCACCTATTCGTAGTGTCCGACGGCTTGCTCGTCAATGGCAGCGAGCTCGTGGACGGTTTGTGCGGCGTGTTGCCACCAGGCGTGGCCGTGACCGGGGGACTCGCTGGCGATGGCGATCACTTTCAGGAAACATACGTGTGGTGCGATAGTGACCCACGGCCGGCGGTTGTTGCGGCATTGGGCTTCTATGGCGACAGCCTCCGCATCGGACTGAGTCCCAGTGCCGGCTGGGATCCGTTCGGACCCGTGCGGGTGGTCACCAAATCCAGAAGGAATGTACTCTACGAGCTTGACGGCCAGCCTGTGCTCGCGTTGTACAGGCGCTATCTTGGCGAGTATGCGACGGATTTCCCGGTCAGCGGCCAGAGCTTTCCCCTCGAGGTGCTTGGCGAGCAGGGCCAGGACGGCGTGCTGCGCGGGCTGCAAGCGATTGATGAGACGGAGCAAAGTGTCACGTATGCGGGAAACATTCCAGAAGGCGCCCATGCCCGCCTGATGTTCGGGTCGATCGAGCACCTGGTTGCAGGTGCACAGGCCGCGGGCGAGTCTGCAGCCGCGCAACTCGCCGGCATTGCCCCGCAGTTCTCGCTGCTGATCAGCTGCAACGGACGGCGCTCAGTGCTGGGGCCGCAGCTGGACGAGGAAATCGAAGCGGTCGGTGCGGCCCTGGGCGACCGGTGCTATCTCGCCGGCTTCTATTCGTACGGCGAGATAGCACCGGTCCGCTTGGGCTGCCGCGCCCAGTTGCTGAATCAGACCATGACCGTGACCAGCCTGGCGGAAGTCTGATCCGGCTGCAAGCCACGCGTGTGCTGTCCAGCCGCTTTGGCGCAGGTGTCGCAAGCTCACGAAGCGGGACTTGGCGAACCCTGGCCTAGCGGTCTATGCTGCTGGTGTTCGAGATCGATGCCGCAGGGAGGAACACACCATGGCTGAAGCGATGTACGATGCCGCCTCGCCCATTGAAAGGGCATTGGCGTCCGCAAGTCAGGCGGCCGAGCACCGGGTGGTGATGCGCCGGAAGCACTTCGATACCATCGCCGTGCACGGGATCTACGGCATGCAGGAGGCCCTGGCGAACCAGGGTAGCATCATCGAGCCGGCGTACCTCTCACCTGCACAGCATTTCGCGGATAGCGACGAGATGGAGGCAGCGCTCGCCTACCAGATCCCTGGTTGGGTCTACAGCCGCATCGCGAATCCGACCGTGCACTATCTGGAGGAGACGCTCGCGCTGCTCGAAGGCTACGGCTTCGAGGGGGAGACCAGCGCCAGCGCCACCAGCTCGGGAAACGCCGCCGTCTGGCTCGCCACCAGCCCCTTCCTCAGATGTCTCGACACACAGGGCGCCAACCCGCCCAACTTCGTCGCCAGCGCCCAGTGCTACGGCGGCACGTTCATGCTGTTCAGCCAGCGGTACGCGGTGGAGCAGGGCATCGAGGTGCGCTGGGTGCGGAATCCACTCGACCTGGCGGAGTGGGCGAGCAAGATCGACGCTCGCACGCGCTTCGTCTACGGCGAATCCCCCAGCAATCCCGGGCTAGCAATGTTCGACATCGCCGCGGTGGCCCGGCTCGCGCACGACGTCGAGGCACCGCTGATCGTCGACACCACCGTGGCCACGCCGGCCCTGCTGCGTCCACTCTGCCATGGTGCCGACATCGTGGTGCACTCGCTCAGCAAGTGCATCGGCGCGAGCGGGTTCGCCATTGGCGGGGCGATCATATCGCGGCACGACATCGTCAGTCGGGTGCTGCCTGGCGATCTGCGTGGCGACTATGCCAGGGTGTGCAAGCTGCAGACAGCCCGCGATCACGGCCCGAGCCTGAGCCCGCTCAGCGCCCTCATGATCCTCAACGATCTACGGACCTTGCGCCAGCGCGTGGACCAGTTCAGCCGCAGCGCCTTGGCAGTGGCGCAATTCCTGGCCGGCCATCCTGGGGTCGAGTATGTCGCCTATCCCGGCCTGCCGGGCACGCCCATGCACGAGATCGCGCGCGCGTCGCTGTGGCTGGCCGACGGCGACCAGGAGGGCCGGCCGGCGAACCGGTATGGCTACCTCATGGGCTTCACCACCAAGGGCGGGGCAGCAGCCGCTCGCGCCGTCCTGGACGCCCTGCAGCTCATCTGGCGCGCTACCGATCTCGGGCGTATCAAGAGCGTCGCCACCATCCCGGCGATCTCCACGCACCAGCAGCAAGGGGAGGCGGGTCGCACGCTCGCCAGCATCCCGGCTAATCTGATCAGGCTCAGCATCGGCGGCGAGGACCCACGAGACATTATCGAGGATCTCGATGCCGCGCTACGGGGAGTGGCAAGCAGTCGGGGTATATCGTAGGTAGAGCGTCCGGCTCACCGGCGCAATGCAGCGGGCAGGGCACGCGCCACGAACAGGGCGTTGGCCGGGTTCTCGCCAACGCGCCGCGCCGCGTAGGGCCACCACTCGGTGCCAAACGGCAGGTAAAGCCTGACTGCATGCCCATCCTCGACCAGCCTGTCCTGGAGTGCCGGACGCACGCCGTAGAGCAGCTCGAACTCGTAGGTCCCTGCCGGCCGGCTCGCGGCCTGGAGCATGCCCTCGATTGCCCGGATCAGCTTCTCGTCGTGCGTAGCGAAGATAGGGTAGACGCCGCGATCCTGTGCTGCCGCCGAGATGAGCTTGGCCGCCAGACGCAGGTAGGCGCGGGAGATAGCGGTCCGGTCGGTCCAACTGCGCTCCTTCGTCTCGGCGAACGCGCCCTTCACCAGGCGTACCGTGGCTCCCTGCCCTATGAGCCGATCGATGTCCGCGGCACTACGGTGCAGGTATGCCTGGATCGTGATGGCGGCCGGCAAGTTCGCCTGGAGGAGGCGTGCGTGCAGATCGAGCGTGGGCTGCACGTAAGAGAAGTCTTCCATGTCGAGCATCAGGACGCGCTGCCGCTGGCCGGGCACGCCGGCCACGAGCTCGGCCAGGCGCTGCATGTTGCGCTCGCCAAGGGCCGCCGATCGCGCGTATCCGACCTGAGTCGGATCTACCGAGACGTGCACCCCCAGGTCTGTAGCGGCGAGGCCTTGCACCGCGGCATTCAGCTCCGCCACGTTGCCCTCAATGCGGTGCTCGTCGGTGACGTACTCGCCCAGGTAGTACAACGAGGCGGATAGTCCTCGCCGCTTGAGCTGGATTGCCCGTGCGACGGCCGCGCTCGCATCCTGCCCGCCCACGAACCGGCCGGCAAGCTGCTGGGTAAGCTGCGTGCCCTGCATGAGGCGGCGCATGGCGCTGCTGCGGGCCAAGCCGATCATGCTCGATTGCCACACCGACACCTATGCAGCTCCTATCTACTTGCCCGTGGCGGAACCGCGAGAGCGGCTGCCAGGAGCTCTTCCAATCACCTGCCCGCACACAGTGCTGCTGCTGCGCCAGCCACAGTGTAGCAGGCGCCAATCGTATGACAACGCCGGCGTTAGCCCTTCAAAGTCATAAACAGGTTCTGGAGCGCTCGCAAATACTCGCCCAGCACATGGGCGATAAGCCGAATCTATATAGCCGTATATTGCGAATAGAGCTGGCAGGGTGGCACGATCGTGCGGTTGAGAGGCTGTTCGCTGACCGGCCCCTACCCGGCGACTGAGCAAGAGCGTCGAGGAGAGGGAGCGTGCCAAAGGCCATGGAGATACCGCGCCAACCTGTCGTGAGGACGGACCACGCAACCATCTACTTCTACGCGGCGCGCGAACAGCCATACGGCTGCTTCTCCAACTTCTCTCCGCACGGCGTAGAGCTGGACGGCCAGTGGTGGCAGACCACCGAGCACTACTTCCAGGCGCAGAAGTTCCTGGATGCGGAGTTTCGGGAGGAGGTGCGACGTGCGCCGACACCCAAGCAGGCGGCGGAGCGTGGGCGAGATCGCCGGCGACCTCTACGACCGGACTGGGAGCAGATCAAAGATGACGTGATGCGTCGCGCTGTCTTGCGCAAGTTTGAGACGCACAGGACTATCCGCGAGCTCTTGCTCTCCACTGGAGCAGCCACCATCGTCGAGCAGGCGCCTGGGGACTACTACTGGGGGTGCGGAGCGGATGGCAGTGGACGGAATATGCTCGGCGTGATCCTCATGGAGGTGCGCGGGCTATTGGTTTCGCAGAACGCACAGGAGTGCGGCTCGGACACGAAGGCGATAGGCGAGGGAGAGTAGCGCCAGCCCAGTACCTGTGACGGCCGGCGCAGGCGCACGATGTCCTCAGCAGCCACGGCGCGCTGCAGGATCAGCTCGTACCCCAGTGCGTTCGGTGCCTCGAGGATCGCCCTGATGGCCTCACCGACCTTCAATAGCTGATGCGCTTCACCAAAGTGGCCAACAAGGACCACCTCATCTGAGGGAACCTGAAAGTAGATAGCCACGATACAGCGCTGGCCCTGACGCTTTAGCTCGCGCACCCACTGGTGGGCAATGTAGTAATGGGGTAGCACCGGCATACAGAAGATGCCGCGACCGGCGACAATGCCTCGGCGGAGTATGCGGGAGGCGTTCTTTTCCGGCGTGAGGTGGACCAGCGTTGCCATAAGGCCCTGCCGTAGTTATCCGAACGGCGGCGAGCGCCGCACATATCACGCTCCGCTCTCCCGTGCTTACATGAGCACCCGCGCGTGCACAATCTTGTTGCCGGCGACCCGGTACATCACTTGCACGACCTGCACCGGGTCCATTGCATCTCCACTTTCTCACCATTACCCGTGGTAGCGTCTCCATGATACGCGCTCGGCCGGTCTGGAACGACGCGCGGTGCTCAGTCCTGCAAGCGCCGCGCCAGGGAACTGTAGAAATCGCGTGCATTGGCAGTCTCCGGCAGACCGGCGACTTGCCCGTCGCCCAGCTCCACGATAAGCCACTAGCCGATGCGGTATCGGGCCGCCGAGCTGGATGCGCAGGTTCCCCACGTTGCACGCCGCCTTGGGATCACTTTCGGGGATGGCCGGTTTCGGTTGAATGCCGCCTTGGGCGCGTAGTCGAAATGGCCAGAGTCAATGGCCTGCTGATAGGCAACCCTGCGCCCGCAATGTCACCTTGCTCCGCGTGCAAGTTGCTCACCGTATTCGCACCTGCCTGTGCATACAAATGATCGTGAAAGCATGAGAACAAGGTCGGGACGCGAGTCTCTCGGTGTCACGGCGTGCAGTGGCGGCTGCGCACAGCTCGCTACACGCTGCGACGTCATGTCACCGATCCATGCGCGTTTCGGCCAGGTGCGGAGAGAAAGAGCTCTGCCACCAGCGCAGCGATGTTCCAGGCATCGTCGCCGTCTCTATGGTGGGTGCCTTCAAGCGACAACCCCAGCAGAGCCAGTGCCCGCGCCATGCCGAGTTCCCGCGGCAGCCGATGCCACAGGGCAAACAGGGTCTTAGCATTCAGGTGACTGGAGCTGAATGGGTATCGCGCGCCGAGGTCTGTGCACTGGCGCTCGAAATGCTGGCGGTCGTAGTCGCCCCAACTCGTCCATGCCCGGTTGCGGCTGAGGTAGTCGCGCTCGAGTACGGCGCAGGCATCACCGAAGTCCATTCCGTGCTCGACCTCTGACTGCGTGAGGGACGTCAACGCCGTGCAAAACGCGCTGACCGTCGAACGGGTTGGGCGGATCAACATGCTCCGCCGATCGGAGCGTGCGAGTGTTGCGATATCAAGCGTGCAGACACCAATCTCGATGATATCACTCGCTTGGCCCGTAGGTGGATCTCCCTGCCAGCAGGTCGCCTCGACGTCGACGACAATGATGCGGTCTAGCTTCTTCGCCATTATTGCCACTTTCCCCACCTGCTCGGGGCGCCTGCCCAGGTCCTAGTAGCAAGTATGGCCGTGGGTCATGTCGCCCTGCAATCTCATGGATAACATCGGTCGTATCCCGCACGTACCGATCTGCCGCAGCGCGGCGGCGGCGAGGAAGCTCGGACGCAAGAGTTGCCCGACGCAGGGAATCGAGGAGCGCATGCTAGCGGTGGGGCGAAACCGGCTCGAGAGCGAAGGCCCAAAGGCACGTGTGACGGCGGGTGACATGGCACCATTTGCACCCCTTACATGCTGTGGTACATCAGTGTCGGACGGACTTCTCGATGGTCGCTACCATGCTTCGATGCATGGGCATGCGAGATCTGGCCGGCTCTGAGCGGTGACTGCATAGCATCGAATCGGGTGCCGGCTGCGTACATGCGGCGGAAGCCGTACAGTGAATGTATGAACGTGACAGATGGGCTGGATGTACCGGCAGGGCTCAAGCGCCGTTCCCAGAAGCCCCGGCGACTCGGCAAACTGCCGCCCCGTTTCAAGTTCTTTCTCAATCCGTATACGGACGTGCGATTCACGACGTGCCCGAACTGCGGTGGCCGCACGCGGGAGCGCAAGCTGCCGCTCGTCATACACGTAGATCCGCAGAACCCGCTCTCGCTCAACATGACGTGCCGCTATTGCCCCTTCTGCGATCTGCTCATCGCGCATCAGGATGTGCTGGAATCCCTGATGGCCAGGATCTTTGGCACGCTCAAGCCCGAGGTGGTAGGCAACGAGTACCTAGTGCTCGGGACCATGGAGCGAGCAGACTGGAAGCGGGGCCTCACCGACCCGATCAGCAGCAAGGACATGGCCGCCACCCTGCACGACTTCAAGGACTACGTGCGCTTTGAGCCCGGAGGCTGGCGGCGATAGGTGCGCTGGCTGCGCGCGGACCGGGCTCAGCCGGCCACCGGCGGGTGATCGTGCTTCGCGCTATCGCGACCATCCGGCTCCTCTCCGGGCAAAATAAAGCGTTGGCCTTGCTCGATGAAGGATGGGGTCCACAACACGGCGAGTGTGCGACTTGCAGCCTGTCGGACATTGCGGAAGTCGTGGGTATGGCCTCGGTGGGACTGCCGGTTACCGAACGGGCACACCTGGAACGACTAACCGACCACGATCCGACGCGCGATGTACAGGTCAGTGCGAGATTGGCACTGGAAACGGCCCGGGGTATTCATCGGCTTGACGTTAGCCGCGCCCGAGGGGGTACGCTGCAGGCACAGCGAAGACATGAACAGGAAATACGCAAGGTCGGAGGCAAGGCATGACGCTACTACAGGATGATTTGGCGATCCCGGCAATGGTACCAGAGGAGACGCGCTACGAGCGAGGGCTTGCAAAGCTCGCCGAGCTGGATGCGCAGGTTGCGGCGGCAGTGGTCGCGCCGCTGGGCGATCTCGGACGCTACATCGTCGAGTTCGCCTTCGGCGACATCTACAGCCGCCCGGGGCTTAGCCTGCGTGACCGGGAGCTCGCCACGGTGGCGATGCTCACGGTGCTCGACCGTGGGCCGGAGCTGCGCGTGCATCTCGGCTTGGCGCTCAACGCCGGGTTGACCGCAGGCGAGCTGGAAGAGGTGATCATCCAAACGGTACCCTATGCAGGCTTCCCCACGGCCATGCACGCCCTCCAGGCGCTGCACGAGGTGGTCGGCAGCCGGGATGTATCGTAGTTACTACCAAGCTCACCAGGCCCCACGTCGCAATGGCCCGAAAACAAACAGGTCACCGTTGCGGTCGCCCCAGGCGCAGTATTGCTGTTCGTCCACAGGGCTGACGAGCGATACTGTGCTTGCAGGAGGGCCTCATGCACGCAGTCTACTACCGCGACGAGCACGGCTACGAACCAGTAGAGGACTACCTAGCCCACCTCCCAGCTGAACATGCCGAGGCGATTTACATTGCTATCGACCGCCTTAACCGGCTCCTACCTGCCGATCCGCCGTTACCGTTCCCGCATTCCTCGCAGGTCGATGGGCCGTTGCGCGAATTGCGCTGTCACTATGGCCGCAGGCTCTATCGCGTGCTGTACCAACGGTCGGACAACCTCTTTGTCCTGCTCCATATCTTGGAGAAGCGGTCGGCAGAGCTGCCTGAGGGCGATAAGGCCACCGCAAAGGAGCGATGGGATTCCTTCAAGGCGCGAATGGATGCTGCACCACGCCGTCCACCCAGGCCAGCCGGACGCGACGCGCCCTAGCATGGACACGACTTATCAAAACTGATACGGTGAGGATATCGCTCAGAGCAACGAGGGAGGCTCCAGTGGAAGTCAGCCAGAAGATGACCGCCCCGGTCAGCCCAATTGGCACCAGCGTGGGCGAAGATGTCCGGCACCGCGCGGCGCAGGACCCCGCTTTTCGGGTGCGATGGGAGGCAGGCTCGGAGTTCCGCGAGATCGCGTGGCTGCTGATCAGGTATCGGATGGACCGCGGGCTGACGCAGCAAGAGTTGGCAGAGCGCGTGGGCACGAGCGCCTCACACATTGCGCGGATCGAGAGCGGCCGCCATAGGACGAGTTTCCAGACACTGCAGCGGATAGCCCATGCTCTGGACCTCAAAGTGGTCATTGGGTTCGAGCGCGCCTCAGGCGAGGGCAGGCTAGAACGGCAAACGGTCTCGCTCTAATGCGATGATTACCGGCAAGATACTCAAGCAGCGGGGCTGGCCCGAGGGCAAGTCGATCGGCCTGGCGAAGCGCGCGGCACACGACCTCGAAGCGGCCGGCCGCAGCCAGGATGCTGCGCTGGCTGCCCTCGATGAGGTCCGCGCCCGCCCGTTGGCCTTCGTCGACGACCGCGTGCTGGGACCGCTCGCCGCCGAGTGCCTGAAACTGGAGCGCAAGGCGGCTGAGCCCGTGGACCTGCCGCTCCGCACCACGCCCCTGGACTATCGCACCTGGGGCGCGGACGCCATAGACGACGCTGCCAGGGCGCAGATGGATGCCGCCGTGCAGCTGCCGGTCGCCGTGGCCGGCGCGCTCATGCCCGACGCGCACGTGGGCTACGGGCTCCCCATCGGCGGCGTCCTCGCCGTGGACAACGCCGTCATTCCTTTCGCCGTGGGCGTGGATATCGCCTGCCGCATGCGCCTGTCCATCTACCCGGTGGGACCGGAGTGGCTGCGCGAGCGGGGCGAGCTGCTGGAGCACGCCCTCACGGCCCGCACCCGCTTCGGCGCCGGCAGCGCCTGGCAGGGCAGGGAGCGCGCGGAGCACACGGTGCTCGACGATGCCGGCTGGTCCGCCACGAAGCTGCTCAAGTCGCTGCAGGACAAGGCGCACGAACAGCTCGGCACGAGCGGCAGTGGCAACCACTTCGTCGAGTGGGGCGTGCTTCGCCTGCGCACGCCCGACGAGCGGCTGGCCCTGCAGCCGGGCGACTACCTTGCCTTGCTCTCGCACAGCGGATCCCGGGCCGTGGGCTTCAAGATCGCCAACACCTACAGCAAGCTGGCGCAGGACTTGCACCCGCGGCTGGAGGCGCGCGTGCGCCACCTGGCGTGGCTCTCGCTCGACACGGAGCCGGGGCAGGAGTACTGGCTCGCCATGGAGCTGGCAGGCCGGTTTGCCAGCGCCAACCATGCCGTGATCCACAAGCGCGTCGCCGCAGCGGCCGGTCTCGAGGCAGCCGCCGTGGTCGAGAACCACCACAACTTTGCCTGGCGTGAGACGGTTCGCGATGCGGCCGGCGTGCCGCGCGAGGCGATCGTGCATCGGAAGGGGGCAACGCCCGCGGGCGGCGGCATGCTGGGTGTGATTCCGGGGTCCATGGGCGATGCGGGCTTCGTGGTGCGCGGGCGTGGTGTCGAGGCCTCGCTCAACTCCGCCTCGCACGGCGCGGGCCGGGCCATGAGCCGGCGTGGCGCGCTGGATCGCCTCACCAAGACCGAGCGCGACCAGTACCTGCGCACGCGCGCCATCACCCTGCTCGGCGGCGGGCTGGACGAGGCGCCCCAGGCCTACAAGCGCATTGAGGACGTCATGGCCGCGCAGGATGACCTCGTGGAGATCATCGGCAGCTTCTCGCCCAAGATCGTGCGCATGGCCGATGAGCCCGGCGACGTCTAGGGTGCTACGAGCCCACGTGCAGCACCGCCTTGCCGGCATAGCGGCGGTCCATCAGCTGCTGCGCTACGTCGGCCACCGCATCCCAGGGCGCTTCGACGGCAATCAATGGGCGGAGCCGCCCATCCTTGACCAGCCGCACCAGACGCGCCAGCCCCGCGGAGACAGGCTTGCTCTGTGCCTCGTAGAACAAGATGAAGCCGTAGAGTGTCACTCCGCCCGTGGCATAGAAGCGCGAGACGTTGAAGGTGACGTCAGAGCCTGCAGAGGCGCCAAACGCCACGCAGGTGCCGCCCGGCGCCGCCATGGCCAGCACGTTGGCCAGCGTCTGGCCACCGACCGAATCCAGGATCAGGTCGAATGGCCCATGCGCCGCGGCCCCCGACGCGTCCTCACTCACCACCACCTGATCCGCCCCGGCGTCCCGTACCAGCGAGACCTGGTCCTGGCGGCGCACGACGGCAGTGACGCGGGCACCGGCCTCGTGCGCCAGCTGGCAGGCGAAATGACCCACGCCACCCGTGGCCCCGGTGATCAGCACTGATCGGTCCAGCAACGCCCCACCGCGCTCCAGCGCGTACAGTGCCGTCAGCCCGGCTACGGGCAAGGTTGCCGCTTGGGCGAAGCTCACCTCATCCGGCAGCGGCGCGAGGGCGCGGGTCGGCACTGCCACCAGTTCCGCCCAGGCGCCAGATGCCAGGAAGCCGACCACGCGTGTGCCGGCCGCCGGCCCGGAGCCATCTGCCGCGCCGCGCTCCACGGTCCCGGCAAGATCCCAGCCCGGCCGCCAGCCGGCCTCGGCGCTCATGGCACGGCGTAGCTCGCCCCGATTGAGCGAGATGGCCGCCACGCGCACCACCGCCTCCGACGGCCCAGGCACCGGGTCGCCCACCTCAGCCAGCGCCAGGCGACCGGCCACTTGCGGATCAACGACCACCGCACGAATCATCTCTCTGTCCCTCCACCAGCTACGCTACTCGCATCTGCTGCGCTAGTGCGGTTATAGCACAAAGCGGCTCATTCGCTCCTGCGTTGCCTCTGCGCCAGGCACCGCATCAACCTTCGTCAGATGAAGGTCTTGGCCGGCGCAGCCATCCTTTTCCCAAACATGGCTCGCAGTCGCGCTCGATGGTGCGCAGCAATCCGGGTCCGATATCCTTGTGGCCGTGGTCTGGCACGGTGGTCCGGCAGTCACTGAGCCTGATCTGCACATGCGATCCCCTGCTGCGGCGAATGGCCGGGCAGCCGCACTGGTCGAGACGTTCAAGCAACTGCTGAGTTGTCATGCCACCAGTGTAGCCACTGGGCGGCCGGCAGCGATCTCGGGCCAAGCCAGCCCTCAGCCACATACCTAAACAACGGGCAACGCGCGTGCCAAACGGCGACTCAGACGTAGCGGGCGGGGAGATCAGCGAGCATCGCGTGCAGTCGGCGATTCGCGTGGAGGGCTGCCCGCTCGCCGGGGAAGCGCAGGCGGCGTCTCGGCCAGTTTCTGGTAGCGCACCAGACAGCCGCCGATGCTGCCTGCCAGCGCCGCCGGCGTCACCGCCGGGACCGAAGCACCCAGCATTTGTCTCGCGACCTCGGCCTCGTCCAGCTCGTCGCGCAGGGACTTCACGCCCTTATACAGGATGACCTCGCCGTGCCGGCGCACGAAGGGCAGCGTCAGCTCCAACAAAGCGGCGGTGCGGGCCACGGCACGCGCCACGCACAGGTCGTAGGCCGCCCGGTGCAGCGCGTCGTGCGCCAGCTCCTGGGCACGGCCGCCCACGACCCGCACGTTCGCAAGGTGGAGCTGTTCCCTGGCAAGCTCGAGGAACCGCACCCTCTTGGCCGTGCTTTCCAGGAGCGTCACCCGCCAGCGCGGGAAGGCTATTGCCAGCGGGATCCCGGGGATGCCCGCGCCCGAGCCCACGTCGAGACAGGTTCGCTCTCGCTCGACCGGCTGGTCCGCGAGGGCCAGCACGACTGTCAGCGCATCCAGACAATGGCGCGACCACAGCTCCGCGGCAGCGCTCGGGCCAAACAGGGTGAAGCGCCGGTTCCAGGCGAGCAGCAGCTCCACGTACGCCGCGAACGTGGCGCCCTGGTGCTCGTCCAGGTGGATGCCGAGAGACGCGCTGCCTTCCAGCAGGACACCCACGCACTCTGCCATCGGACGGATCCCCCCAACCAGCATTGCGCCGGCCTCCCGCATAGCCGGGCTGCCGCGTTGATAGGGTACACCCGCACGCATGGCACCCGTAGGCTTGGTGGTCCGTTTCACAATCCTTTGTAGGCATCGTGGAATGAGCCGCGCCTTGCCGGCATCGGCGTAGCCCTACCACCTTTTATGAAAGGAACTACTTAGCTGGACCGCGGCACCGCGGCGCTTGCGCGTACCAACAAGACGCCTGCAGCCCCCTCGCGGGACACCCGATCGGCTACCGACCCTAAAGCCCAACGGGTGAGGCCGGAACGTCCATGTGTGGCCATGATCACCAACGCGTCCTTGCCCGCCGCCTCGATAATCGTCGCCGCTGGGTCGCCGCGTCCAACGCGCTGCCGGCAGGTCAACTGATCCTGCTGCACCCGCAACGCCGCGGTCGTCAGGTACGCCTGAGCCTCCGTCTCTTCCTCTTCGTCGCCAATCACCCGCAGCAAGGTGACCTCGCGGACCACGGTACGCGCCAATGCAGCGAGGGCATCGAGCGCCGCCTCGGCACGCGCCGACCCATCGAGCGGCACCACGACCCGCGTCAAATCCAGAGGCGCACTGAACGCGCGGACCAGCAGCACCGGGGCGCTGCCGTGCCGCAGCAGCCGATCCGCGACGGATCCCAGGGCGAAACGGGCCACACCACTGCGCCCGTGGCTACACATGACCACCAAATCGACATGCGCCGCTCGCTCGTAGTCCAGCAAAGACAGAGCGGCCATGCCCGTGAGCACCTCGCTCCGCACCTGCAGTCCTTCGCCTTCAAGGCGCTGCCGGAGTGCCGTCAGGTACGCTGCGACACGCGTTGCCTCGGCCTCATACGTGTCGGGCGAGATGTACGGTGGCGCGAAAGTCCAGCCCACTGAAACAACGAAATCGTTCACTCGTACCAGGTGCAGCGTGGCAGCCATTGCTTTCGCCAGCTGCGTTGCGTAGGGCAGTGCCTGCTCAGCGCGATCCGATCCATCCAGCGGCACCATGACGTGTCCAAACATTTCACCACGCTCCTTACTCCGGCCAAATCGAGTGGGCCCAATCCCACCTCTAGCCTGCTCAGCAGTCACGCTTTGGGTGCATCATGGATCCGCCGGCGCGTAGCGTGCCACGTGTCGCCGTGCATTACGGGCGGAGCCAATCACAGTTAAGGCTACCGCGCGCATCGTAGCGGGTCCACGGCCGCTCGTCGCGGTCTCACCTTGCGGCATCTGCATGCGACCGCCCGCGTCTCAGAGCATCGCCAGTTCCATGTGGCGCAGGCGGTCGGGGTTGCGAATGGCGCTGATGGCCGCGATCTTCCCGTGCGCAAACGTGACCTCGAGGGCCAGGAGCAATCGCCCGCGCGGCGCCACCACAGCGCCCACGGCGCCGTTCACCAGTATGAGTTGGGCGGCCTGCGCGCGGCCCAGGAAGGCGCGTGCTACGCGGCGGTAGGGGGTGCGGTCCACGATGGGCGCGATCTCTTCGAACGGCACGCCGAGCAGGCCGTGCAGCACGAATGCGAGCCGCGCCGAGCGTCACCGTCTGGCCCCACGAGAGGATCAGGCATTCTGCTGCTATCCTATCGCCTAACGCGACCGGCATATCTGATGGGGTCCCCTTGTCGCTGGCTGTGGCTAGCCCAGAGAATCTCTACATTTCTGATCTATAGGTCAGAAATGTAGGCGTGGCCCTACGCGGCATGATACAATCAACTACGTTTCTGACGCATGCAGCAGAGTTGTAGTGAAAGACGGTGACACTGTGCCTCTCGTCGCTCCCGGTGAACAGGCCACGGGCGCGGCTCTTCGTCTGCTGCGAGAGGCGAGCCTCGCAGAGGGGCCAGTCTTCACCAGCAAGGCGGCCTTGGCGGCTGCTCGTCGCATTGGCATGTCGGCGGACGCGGCGTACAAGGCGCTCTCACTCGCGGCGCGGGCCGGGATCGCGAGCCGCCTGAAGGGTGGCCTCTACCGAGCTGCCCCGCCGTTTGGGCCTCCGCGTGTTCCTGAGTTCCTGGTCGCCACGAAGCTGGTGCAGCCGTCGGCGATCTCGGGCCAATCAGCGCTCAGCCACTGGGGCCTCATCGACCAGATACCCCTCCGCATCGTTACGGCGTCCACACCAAAGGCCGTGCTGCCGCCGATGAGCCGCGGCGGTTCGCCCGTCAAGTCGGGTCAGTCGGGCCGCCATGGATGGGTCATCGAAGGGGTCACGTACATCTACCGCAAGATCTCCGAGGCCGAGATGTTCGGCATCAGCGAGGTCTGGCTGGACACAGAAACCCAGGTGCCGATGTTTGACCGCGAACGTGCTGCCCTGGATACCTTCCTCCATCTACGAGCGGAGGGGCCGGGAAACCTCGGGGACATCCTGCTCGAAGAACATCTGCAGGATCTCGATCTGGATCAGCTCCAGCGTTATGCCGAGACATCGGGCAACGCGCGTGCCATGGCCCGAGTCGCAGAGAGCGTGCAACGCGCCAAGATGCAGGCCGGCCATGCCAACGACCTATAGACAGGTCATCGCCAGAGCTAGCGATGCATCTGGGTTGCTTCTCGACGCGGTGATCAAGGATCACATTCTTGGCTACCTCCTCGCCGGCATCGCGGCTACGCCGGGCCTCGGCGATCGTCTGGCATTTAAGGGCGGTACTGCGCTACGAAAGTGCTGGTTCCCGGCATATCGCTACTCTGAGGACCTGGACTTCACGCTTGTCAGGGGGACCTCTCTGCAAACAGGCGACCTTACTCAGCTCCTCGAGGCGGCAAGTCACTCTGCCATTCAAATGGTGCCGGACTATGGTGCGCGATATAGCATCGAAGCTAGGGTCAAGGCTGCCCGGGAGCCGCACCCGTTTGGACAGGCCAACGTTCGGCTTGTCGGCAAGGCGCCCTCTGGAGCGCCGGTCACCATCAAAGTGGAGATCACCGGGAGCGATGAGCCGGTTCTGCTGCCGGTTACAGAACGACCTGTGCTGCACGCGTTCCCTGAAGAGCGGCTGGACGCCCGTGTCCGGTGTTATGCGCTGGAGGAGATTGCCACCGAAAAGGTTCGCGCTGGGCTTCAAGTTCGGGACCGCCTCAACCGCTTCGCGGCGCAGGGCAAGGTCGGCTATGCCCACCGGGTCCGCGACATCTACGACCTGTGGTATCTTCGAACGAGCAATAACGCCAGGTTGGATTGGGCCACAGTTAGACGCATCCTGCCGGCGAAAGCGAAAGCCCGAAACACGCGCTGGGACTCCGCCGACGATTTTCGCGATCCCCGAGTCCGGCGTCTCTATCGCGACCTGTGGGTTGGCCGCCTGCAAGGCTTCGTTGAGCAACTGCCTTCCTTTGACGATGCGTGGGACGTCTACTCGAAGCTACTGGACGACGTCGTGGCCATACCGATGGATACCGGCGCTTGAACAGACCGTCGAGCAGACCACTGCAAAGTCCGGGGGAGATCGCGTAAACGCCACAATTGCCGCAATCCAGGTTGGTGGTCCGCAGGCCTAGCCCTGAAATGGGTAACCCGAGAGACCAATACGGCCGCCGCTATGGACCTGCGGTACTATGGTCTGGCATTAGGGCTCGGTATTTCGTTCGACACGATGCGGCAGGAGAGAGAACAACGGTGAATTCAGCTCGCTCCCACAGGGAAATCTGGCGGAGTGTCGCAGCAATTGTCCGTATCAAGAACTTCAGCATCAATACGCCTTTCACGTGCCTTCTCACAGATTGAAGGTGGCGTTGCTCGTTTCCGCAATGTAGCGTAGTGGCGACACCGGCCAGGCGACAGCGGCTCTGGCCCCAGCGCTGGCTGGCGCCCTTGCTGGGACTGATATCAATTTTAGCAAGCGGGCTCGCCGCTGGGCACATGTCCCTTCTTGGCGGCTGTGGATACTATGTGCTTAAGAGGTAGCCTCACGCCCCATCATTCCCTCGCGGTCAGACAGGATACGATGCTCCAAACGCACGACCGCGGCACCCTCGCCACCATCGACTCGTCGGCTAAGCGTAGCGGTAAGGACAGAATCCAATGAAACGCCTGGCGTTGCTCTTGAGTTGTGCAGTCCTCCTGACGTCGTCGGCCTTTGCCCGCCCTGCCGCCACGCACCAGGCCACGGCCGCCCGGATCGTGCTTGGCAGCAATCTGATCCTCAATGGCGGTGCGGAAGGCAGCCCAGGTGCTACTAACGGCAGTACCATCCTCCCGCCGGCAGACTGGTCGGCAAGCCCCGGCTTCACCGTGGTGCAGTACGGGGCGAGTGGAGGTTTCCCTAGCGCGACTTCCCCCGGCCCAGCGTCGCGCGGTGTGAACTTCTTTGCCGGCGGGCCGAGTGTTGCCCAGTCCACGGCTACCCAGCGTATTGATGTATCCGCTCTGGCGGCAACGATAGACCAAAGGGCGACCTACTCAGTATCCGGCTACTTTGGGGGATACGCCGATCAGGGTGATTCTGCCCTCCTCACGATCGAATTCTTCCGGGCTAGTGGCACACAGTTGGCCAGCGCACACATTGGCGGCGTAACGCCACAGGAGCGAGACGATGTGACGGGGCTGCTGCGGCGCTCCGCCACCGGCCGCGTGCCTCTTGGCACTCGCTCGATAGACGTGGTGCTGACGATGACACGCGTGGCCGGCAGCTACAACGATGGCTACGCCGACAATCTGAGCCTCGTGCTGCTCAGCGCGAAACGGAAGGCGAGGAGCGGATCAGCTACCGGAGGGTGAGACTGCCGCTCAGATCGCCTTGCCGCGTTTGCAGTGAGGCGCAGTACCGGGCCGGTGGAGACCGATGCAGGCGAGGCCCGTGCCGGCGAACGCACGCCTGCCGGGCATCCCGGCTACACCGATTCGGCTCAGGTTGGCGAGGTTCCTGCCAGCGCTTGGGCGACGACCTGCTCCAGGGGCGCCCGCTGCCCTGCATCCCACGCACGCTGAAACGCGCTTTCGCTCAGGGCAGTGCGCGCGATGAGAAGGTTGCGATCGTACCTATCCTGGTCGGCCGGCTCGACCGGCGCACCGATCGCCGTGCGCAGCGCGGCCGCCGCGCCGAAGAGCTGTACCGCCTGCTGCAGCGATCCTTGCGCACCATCGCTTGAGCTCGCCACTTCTGCCAGAGCCTCGAAGGAGATGGCGATCCACCGCTTGTCGCCCAGCTTCCAATGCAGCGCTAATCCTTCCGTCTCAAGCCTAGCCGCGAGCGCGTAGTTGTGCTGTTCAACCGCAAGCCAGCCGAGGCTCAGGAGCGAGATGGCGATCCCGGAAGTGTCGCCCAGCTCTCGCCGCAAGGCCAGGCTTTCCTGGTGCAGCGCCTCGGCTCGCGGGTAGTCACCTTGCTCGGTCGCGATGAGTCCAAGGTTGCTCAGTGAGTAGGCGATTCCCGATTTATCGCCCAGCGCCCGACGAAGCGCCAGGCTCTCCGTGTACAAGGCCTGCGCTCGCGCATAGTCGCCCTGGTCGGCCACTGCCAGCGCCAGGTTGTTGAGCGAGGCAGCAATGCCCCACCTGTCTCCCAGCGCCCGCCGCAAGCCGAGGCTTTCCTCGTGGAGTTCCAGGGCACGCTGGTAGTTGCCCTGTCGCGCCGTGATGATGCCCAGGTTGTTGAGTGACCAGGCTACGCCATAGCTGTCTCCAAGCGCCCGACAGAGGGCGAGACTCTCCTCGTGCAGCGCCAGCGCCTGCGGATAGTCACCCTGGCGGTTGGCCACGCCACCCAGGACGCTCAGGGCGGCTGCCAGGCCCCGGCTGTCCTCCAAATCTCGGTAGAGGTTCCTGCTCTCCTCCGCCAGCACCTCGGCGCGCTTGGTGTCGCCCTGGGCATCGGCAAACCGCGCCGCCTGCCAGAGAGCTCTGGCGCGATCGTTCCGCACCCCGGCAGCTCCCGGAGCGGGCGTCGAGGCCAGGAGCGCTTCCAGCCAGCCTCGCGCTTCGCTCAGATAGCCCCGCAGCCACCAGAACTGTCCCGTCAGGCCGGCCAGGCGCAGGCCCAGTGCGACCTCGCCGCCGTCCAGCGCCCAGCGCAGCACGGCCCGAAGGTTGTCGTGCTCGTCCTCCAGCCGCGCCAGCCACTCAACCTGCTCGGCCCGCGTCAGGTGCGGCTCGGCTTCCTCGACCAACGCCAGAAAGTAGCCGGCATGCGCCCGGCGCGCGGTGCCCCACGCGCCGCTCGCCACCAGCCGCTCGGCTGCGTATTCTCGCAGCATCTCCAGCATGCTGAATCGCGGCTCGCCGTGCGGCCCACGATCCTCTTGCCGCACCAGACTCTTGTCCACCAGCGAGGAGAGGCCATCGAGCAGATCCAGTGACTGATCGTCCGTGGCGGACCAGACCGCCTCTGCTGCCGCCATGGTCCAACCGCCGGCAAACACGCTGAGCCAGGCGAACAGCTCCTTCTCAGCCCCGTCAAGCAGCTCGTAGCTCCAGTCAATGGCGCCCCGCACGGTCTGTTGCCGTGCCGGTAGGTCCCGTGCCCCGCCGGTCAGCACCTTCAGCCGGCTCTCCAATCGCGCCAGGAGGGCCTGTGGCGGCAATACTTTGATGCGTGCTGCCGCCAGCTCGATGGCCAGGGGCAGCCCGTCCAGCCTGGTACAGATCTCTGCCACCGCCGGGGCCGTCTCGTGCGTCAGCACAAAGTCCGGTTTGACCAGCTGCGAGCGCGCAATGAACATTTTCACCGCCGGACACTGGCAAACCGTCTCGAGACCGGCCGTCAGCAGCCGCGGCTCGAGCACCGGCAGGGGCTGCACCGCATATTCCAGCTCCCCGTACACGTGCAGCACGATCCGGCTCGATACCAGCACTTTCAGCCGTGCCGCGCTCTGCAGCAGCACGCCCAGCACGGGAGCGGCGCCTAGCACGTGTTCAAAGTTGTCCAGCACGAGGAGCAGGTGCTTATCCCGCAAGAATGCCGCCACGGAGTCTCGCAACGGCTTGTCGCCGCTCTCCTTGACGCCCAGCGCTTGAGCAATCGCCGGCGGCACCAGCTGCGTATCGCTGACTGGTGCCAGCTCCACGAAGAAGACGCCGTCGCGGAACTCTTCCAGCAGCTCCGCGGCTACCCGCAGGCTCAGCCGCGTCTTGCCCACGCCGCCCACCCCGGTCAGCGTCACCAGCCGCACATCGTCGCGTCTGAGCAACGCTTGCAGCTGCGCCGCCTCCTGCTCGCGGCCTATTAGTGAGGTCACCTCAAGCGGCAGATTGGTGGGGCGTTCGTCCGCGGTCTTCAGCGGTGCGAACTCACGGGCTGCCTCCGCAGCGCCGATCTGAAAGACGTGCTCCGGCCGGACGAGATCTTTTAGCCGGTGCTCTCCCAGATCTCGCAGCTCCACGCCCAGCGGCAACTGATCCCGAATGAGCTCATAGGTCGCCGCCGAGAGGAGGATCTGGCCGCCATGCCCGGCTGCCATCAGCCGAGCGCCCCGGTTCAGCGCCGGTGCATGGTAGTTCCCTTGCGTCTCCACGGCCTCGCCCGTGTGCAGGCCCATGCGCACCTTGAGGCCGCCAACGTCGTGCCAGTCCGCGGCGCCCAAAGCAGCTTGGGCGGCCAGGGCCGCCTGCACGGCATCGCCGGCAGATTCAAAGACCGCCAACACCCCGTCGCCGGTGGTGACCACGATCTTCCCGCGGTGCTCGGCGATGGCGCGCTGCAGCATGGCGTCGTGCCGGGCCAGCACGGCATGCATCGCCTGAGGAAAGTGCTCCCACCGCTCGGTGCTGCCTTCGATGTCCGTGTAGAGCATGGTGATGAGCTGCGACGCTTGGTCTTGCATGAGGAGGTCTCCCCCTGCTTTCCAAGCATACCGTCGCTTGCGCCAAGGCGCCTCAGCGGCGGCAAGCTGTCAGCACCTTCTGCCTATTGGTGGGATTGACGGCGGGCCCAGCCACTTTATCCTGAAAGGGGCGAAGGCAACCGGCCGTCACATTGCCCTTACGATGGAAGGACTATCATGCCGCTCATCACGTGGAACGAGAGCCTCTCGGTTGGTTACGAGCCAATCGACAGCCAGCACAAGATGTGGATCAATTACATCAATCAGCTGCACGACGCCATGGGGCAGGGCAAGGGCCGGCAAATCTTAGGCGATGTCCTGGATGGACTCGTGTGGTACACGCAAACCCACTTTGCCTTCGAAGAGCAAGTGATGCAGCAGCACGCCTATCCTGGTTACGCCCACCAGCATGCAGAGCACCAGGCCTTCGCGGTGCGGATGCTCGAGCTACGGAGCGCATTCATGACTGGGGAGAATGTGGTGACGATGGACGTGATGCACTCGCTCAGGAACTGGCTCGCTGATCACATTCAGGCCTCCGACAAGGCCCTGGGCGCGCACCTATCGGCAAAGACCTGAGTACGGCATTGGGCGTGCCGGCTGCCGGCGTGGGCATCGTGCTCTCATCGGGCTACGCCAGGCGCTCGTTGGGCCCGACCTCGTCGCGCAGCAGCCCGGCAATGATCCGCGTCGCGCCTGCTGCTGCCGCTGGGCCTGGCCCAATCCGCGTGATGTCGCGGCCCAGCGCCTCGGCGGCCTGCCCGCACATGATCTCCGCGGCGCAGTTCCAATAGCCGGCCGAATTGCCCAGCTCATCGGCCGCTACTGCCTGGCCCACGGCACTCAGCATTGTCGCCTGGAACCGAGCCGACGCTACGGCGGCCTCGCGCACGCGCGCCAGCTCCTCGGCGGCCTCGGCACGCGCCTGCTCGCTGGCATACAGTCGCGCGTTGTGCAGTGCCTGCGTGGCGCGATCGGCGAGAACCTTCGCGACCCGCACCTGGTGCTCGGTGTACTGATTAGGCGTCCTGCTGGTAAGACTCAAGGCGCCCACGACGGCGTCTCCGCGCGAGACCAGCGGCACATGGACAATGCTGCGCAAGCCGATCGCGGCTGCCTCGGGCTCGACACCGCGCCAGGCAGGCTCCTGCTCCGTATCCGGCACGTACGTTGTGGCACCCGGCGCAAGATTCCAGCGCTGCTCGCTGCCGGGACGCCGGCGAAAGCGGGTTCCGGCGTCGATCGCCAGGGCGCCTGCGCTGGCCACGACGGTCGCCCATTCCCCCTCGTACTCGATCACGCCGGCAAGGTCATAGGGCAGCAGCCGGGCAGCTTGCTCCAGAATCACGCCATAGACGTCGCGTAGCTCCAGCGAGCCGCCCAGGGCCGCGCCCACGGCCGCCAGGATCTCGGCCTCCTCGACCTGTGCCTGGCGCAGGCGCGCCAGCTCCTCCGCTACCTCACGGGCCTGCTCGCGCTCCCCCGCCGCGCGCACCTGGGCCGAGATATCGCGCGCGGTCGCGGAGGCGCCTGTCACGCTGCCGCTACTGTTCCGGATTGGGGAGAGCGTGACCGATACGTCGACCAAGCGCCCATCCTTGCACCGGCGCACCGTGTCATAGTGCGCAATGTGCTCGCCGCGCGCGACCCGCGCCAGCAGATCCGCTACATTGCTGCTACGGTCGTGCGGCACCAGCATCCTGACGTCGCGGCCTAGGGCCTCCGCCGCCGTATAACCGTAGAGCCGGTAGGCGCTGGTGTTCCAGGTTTGGATCTGGCCTTGCGGGGATAGGCCATAGATGGCGTCGTCCGACTGCTCCACGATCGCCGCCAGCTGCGCCGCGCGCTGTGCCTGCCGGCGCTCGCGCTCCCGCGCGGCCGCCGTCTCCAGCGTCTGCATCGTCAGGCGAGCCGCCAGCCGCATCAGCGCGATCGCCCCGCTCGGCAGCGACCGGGCAGTCGGATGCAGCGCATAGAGAGCCCCAAAGGCGGCACCATCGGCCCAGGTGAGCGGGATCGCCGCCATGGCTCCCACGCGGCAGGCGGGCGCGACGCCGACGTCCATGAACCGGGCATCGCTGTGCACATCTTCTACCACGAACGAGCCCGCGACGTTGCCGGTCCGAGCGAGGTGGCCGGCATAGGGCAGGCGATCACCCGGATGCAAGCCCATCCCCATGCGGTCGTGGACGTACTCTACCCGCCACACGCCGTCCTGCACACGCGCCACCAGAGTCATGCCCACGATCAGGCTGTCGGCCAGCAACTCCAGGATATCGGCGATCTCAGAGGCAGTACCTCCCTGGCACTGCGTGACCACGTCCGCCAGACGCACAATTGCCGAGGTCATCGACCCCCCGACGCCCCCGGCGTGGCTCTCGATCGCGCCGGCTTGGGATTTCACGTCGGCGCCGCGGGACTCACCGCGTGCCGCCGGCGCGTCCGCTCGCCGCCCATTCGTGGCGTGACTTTCGTCACGAACCTGGTCCAGCCGCTGCTGTGCGAGGGCCCGCCGCTGGGCATACCGCTCCACGTCCGGCGTCATGAACCGGTAGGCGCCCCCGGGCATGCGGTGTGCCGCCCGCAGCTCGCCGGCATCGACCGCGTACAGCACGGTGCGCTTGGAGATGCCCAGCAGCCGGGCCACTTGGCTGCTCGTCAGGTATCCCCCCGCCATTCCGTACCTGTCCTTTCCGGCGCCACATGCGCGTCCGCTGCCATTGTAGAGGGCGCATCCGAAAGAACACAATCACCCCACTGGGGGAATCCGTTGCACGATTCTGCACGTTTCGTCCCCCATTCATGCCCCTACGAATTGGCCGGTTGCACGCAATCAGCCCCACGTGGATGATGACCCAAGGGAAACGTGCAGTAGGGCACGCGCTGCCGGCGGCCGCATGGCCAGTGGGGCGCCCAACTACACGATTCGTTTGCCAACTAGGTGCACCCGCAATCGCATGGAGACAGATCTAGAAAGCTCGAGGAGAATCGTCAAATGGCATGGTTTCGCAACGTTCGCATGACCCCAAAACTGATCGGCAGCTTCGTGCTAGTGGCAATCCTGACTGCCGTGGTGGCCGGGGCCGGATTCCTGGGCCTGCAAGCACAGGACAGTCAGGTCGCTCACATCTCGAATGTCTCGGTGCCCAACGTGGTGGCCCTGCTCGAGACCCAGCGTGACCTGGCGAACGCGGTCCGCTACAGCCGTGGTGAAATCCTGGCGTCGAGCAGCACAGAAATAGCCCAATTTCAGGCGAAAGCCGCGGCGGCGCGCGCCCTCGCGCTGCAAGACTGGCAGGTCGAACTGGCGTCGCCCTTTGACAATGCGCAGGAGCAGACGCTCTCCAGCCAGATGACTCCCCTCTTCCAACAGTGGGCCGCGAGCGAGACACAGGTGGAGCAACTGGCGAGCAAGAATACGACCGCTGCTGATGCCCAGGCCCATAGCCTCTCGGCAGGGGCCGAGACGCAGCTCGCGACGACGCTGACCACCGACCTGAATACCCTCTTCGCCAGCTACCAGAGCTACCTGCACAGTGCGGTGACCGATGCGCATAGCGCCTACACGACCGCGAACACCGAGCTGCTAATAGTGTTGCTGGCCGCCATCGCGCTGGCACTGGGGCTCGGCTGGTTCATCGCGCGCTCAATCACCCGGCCGCTGGCCGAGGTGCAGGCCGCCGCCAGCAGCGTGGCCAACGTGTGCATGACCGGCCTGGCCGAGGGCATCACCGCGCTCTCGCGGGGCGACCTCACCGTGGAGGCCAAGGTCAGCACCGCGCCGCCAACCTATTCCGCCAAGGATGAGATCGGCATGACGGCGGACGTGGTGCGCGCGATCATCGGCAAGGCGCAGACGGCCATCCATGCCTACGAGGAGGCGCGTGCCGACCTGGCCACCCTCATCGGCCAGGTGGCTCGCTCCTCCGAGCAGGTGAATGCCGGCTCCAACCAGCTGGCGCAGGCCGCGCAACAGATCGGCCAGGCCAGCACCCAGATCGCGCAGTCCATCGAGGAAGTGGCTCGGGGCACCGGCGAGCAGAGCAAGGACAGCAGCGCGGCCATTGAGCAGATGACCGCCCTCAGTGCGGCCGTGCAACAGGTGGCAAGCGGCGCCGAGGCGCAGCGCCACGTGATGGAAGGGCAGGCGAGCCACGCTATCGCCGCATTGCGGGTATCCCTGGACGACACCACGCGGAACGTGGACCTGGTCAGTAGCGCGGCCGCTCGGGCCGCCGCGACGGCGAAAGACGGCGGCGGCGCCGTGGCCCAGACCATCAGCAGCATTGAGAGCGTGCGGGCGGCCGTCACCAAGAGTGCCGAGTACGTGGCAGCCCTGGGCGCGCACAGTCAGGAGATCGGCCAGATTGTCGACGCCATCGACGACATTGCCTCCCAGACCAACCTGCTGGCGCTCAACGCGGCCATCGAGGCGGCGCGTGCCGGCGAGCACGGCAAGGGCTTCACGGTCGTGGCGGCAGAGGTCCGTAAGCTGGCGGAGCGGTCCAGCAGCGAGACCAAGGAGATCACGCAGCGCATCAGTGCCATCCAGCAGCAGGTGGCCGACGTGGTGCGGGCCATGCAAGTCGGTAGCACGGAGGTGGAGAAGAGCGCCACGCTGGGCCGGCAGGCGGAAGCGGCTCTCGCCAGCATCCTGGGCGTCGTGGAGGAGACGCATGCCCAAGCTGCGGTGATCTCGACGGCGGTGCATGGGATGACGGACGGATTAACCGCGGTGGAGGCGGCGGCGGGGCGCGTAGCCACGGTCGCCGCGGAGACCGCGGAGGCGGCAGGGCAGATGCGGCAGGGTGCGCTGCGGGTGCAGGGATCAGTGGAGAGCATCGCGGCGGTGGGCGAGCAGACCGCTGCCGGGGCACAGCAAGTCAGGGGTGCACCCCACATTTGTGTAGCTGAGGCTGGTTAAGCGGAACGCGTGCGGCACACCGGCTGGCGACGCCAATAGTCGCGGCCTTTGGCCCAGGGCTTGCCGGCGATAGCGCACGTGCGGGC
>Ga0187876_1000423_pt1 | contig 44372 bp, 44 predicted proteins | sample June2016WEW_17_4_FD_133000 | JGI IMG/M metagenome (GOLD analysis project Ga0187876, IMG submission 133000) | Peatland microbial communities from SPRUCE experiment site at the Marcell Experimental Forest, Minnesota, USA - June2016WEW_17_40 | ecosystem: Environmental > Terrestrial > Soil >...
AGCCACGCCCGCGAGATCGTCGCCACCGCCGATCAGGACGCGAAGAAGAGCGCGGGCGTCGTCCGCCAAGCCGTCGAGGCGATGGATGGCATCGCCGAATCCGCGCGCAAGATCACCCAGATCATCGGCGTCATCGACGAGATCGCGTTCCAGACCAATCTTCTCGCGCTGAATGCCGGCGTCGAGGCGGCGCGGGCAGGCGATGCCGGGCGCGGTTTCGCGGTTGTCGCCTCCGAAGTGCGCGCGTTGGCGCAACGTTCGGCCGAAGCGGCCAAGGAAATCAAGGGGCTGATCTCGGCCTCCTCGGCCCAGGTCGATCAAGGCGTCAAGCTGGTCGACGAAACCGGCAAATCGCTCGAGCGGATCATGACGCAGGTCGGCGAGATCAATACCGTCGTCGCCGAAATCGCCGCCGGCGCCAAGGAGCAGGCGCAGGGGATCGAGGAAGTGAATACCGCGATCACGCAAATGGACCAGATGACGCAGCAGAACGCGGCCATGGTCGAGGAATCGACGGCGGCAAGCCATCACCTTTCGCAAGAAGCGACGCAGCTCGCGGGCCTCGTCGGTCAGTTCAAGGCCGGCGGCGATCCGATGCGCCGGGCCCTGAAAGATGCCGCGCCGCACGCCTTCCGGGGCAAGGCCCCTGCCCCGGCCGGCAAAAAACCAGCACGGGCGCCACAGCCCGCGCAGCGAACCTCTCGCGCTGCCGCGGGCGGAAACGCCGGCGAAGGCTGGGACGAATTTTAGCGGACGCGCCGATCGAAAGAAAGAAAAGCTGCGGCCTAGAGTGCGTTCCGCTTTGGTGGAATCACCAAAGCGACAAGAACTCGCTCTCTACTTAAGAAGTTAGAGCATGTCCTCAATCGAAAAGTCTGCAACTTTTTCGGGACATGCTCTAAATCTCTAGAGCGCGTTTCCCGATTGGCCGGCGGACCAGTCGAGCGGCGCGCTCTTTTGATTTTGGATCGACCCTTTCCATGACAAAAAGCTTCGGCGAGACGAGAATTACTCCCCCTACTCCGCTGCCTCCGCCTCCACGCCGCCCGTCATGAATTGCGCGCGAGCAAGCGCGCAGAACACCCCATTTCTGGCCACGAGATCGTCGAAGCCGCCGGCCTCCACGATCCGGCCGGCCTCGAAGACCAGAATTTTCGAGGCATGGCGGATCGTGGCGAGCCGGTGGGCGATAATGAACGTGGTGCGGCCCTCCGTCGCCTTGGACAACGCCAGTTGCAGCTTTTGCTCGGTGGTGGCGTCGAGCGCGGCGGTGGCTTCGTCGAAGATCATGACCGGCGGATCCTTGAGAAGCGCCCGCGCAATCGCGAGACGCTGGCGCTCGCCGCCAGACAGGAGACGCCCGCGCTCGCCGACATTGGCTTGCAGGCCATCGGTTTGACGCACAACGAAATCGCTGGCTTGCGCGAGATCGAGCGCATGGGCAATATCCGCCTCGCTCGCGCCGGGCTTGCCGATCGCAAGATTCTCCTCGATCGAGCGGGCAAACAACATCGGCTCCTGAAACACCACGCCGATGTTCCGGCGCAGCGCGTCGAGCGGCATGGCGCGGATATCCTCGCCATCGATAGTGATCCGGCCAAAACTGGGATCGTAGACGCGGTGAAGCAAGGAGAGCGTCGTCGATTTCCCGGACCCCGTCGCACCAACCAAGGCTACGGTCTGGCCGGGTTCGACGGTGAAATCGAGATCCGATACGGCCGGGCGCGCCGAGCCGGGGTAGGTGAAACCGACGCCCTCGAACCGCACGCGGCCCAGCAACCGTCCGGGATCGCGCGCGCCGGGCATTTCCGCCACGGTCGGCACCATGTCCAGCACGTCGAAATATTCGCTTAGCCGGGGCGCTTGCAAGAACAGCACGTTGAAGAGGTTGGCGAGTTGTTCCAGACGCCCGATCAGCATGGCCGCGAAATTCATGAACATCACGATCTCGCCAATCGTGCCGAGGCCGCGCAGGTAAAGCGAGGTGCCGAAGACGAAAATGAGCAAAAGCGTCACCGTGGCGGCGGCTTTCGAGCCGACGACCGCCATCGCCCACCAGGTCAGCACCGGCAATTGTGCCCGCAGCACGTTTTGGCTGAGGCCGCGCATGGCGGAGGCCTCGGATTCGATGCGGGTAAAACTCTGGATCACCGGCACGTTGCCGAGCGCATCGGACACCCGTTCCGCCAAGCTGCTGTTGAAACGTTCCACGGATGTCTGCAACACTTCGGTGCGCCGCCGCACGAAGGCGATGAGACCGAAAAACACCAGCATCAGCCCCATCAGCAGCAAGCCCAGCCGCCAGTTGAGCACGAGTGAGAGCGGCAGCAGGACGAGGGCCGCGACCAAGGCAGCCAGGCTTTCCCGGAAAAAGGTGAGATAGATCATGAAGAGCCCGTTGGCGCTCTCGATCATCACTTTTAGCGACCGGCCGGAATGGGTTTTGGCGTGGAAGCTGAGCGGCAGATATAGCACATGCTCGAAATAGCGCGCCATGACCGAAAGCCGCTGCCGGTGCGCCATCCTGTCGGCCTGAAGCGAGACGAACATGGCGAGCGTGATGGAGGTCAGGGCGAATCCAACCCAGGCCGCGATTAGGGGGCTCAAGCTGCCGAGCGTCGGCAAGACCCGGCTCGCCGCGCCCGACGTCAGCCGGTCGATCACCCGGCCAAACAACACCGGCTCGGCAAATTGCGCCGCCGCCAGCACGATATTGGCCAGCACGAGCACGATGGCAATCCGCGCCTCGGGCCGCAACAGCGCGATCACGCGCCGGTAGAGACGGAAGAAGGACATGGGGACCTTGGGTCTGGACTGATGGCGGCGAAGGACATGCGGCTTAGCAACTGAATCAGGCGTGAACGACGAGGTAAAGCGCGGGAAAGTGGATTTGTTGGGATGACCGGCGGAAGTCGTGATATGTGACGCGGCTCACCACTCGTCCGGCCCTCGCGGACGCCTTCGTCCCGTTTTCGCGTGGGATATGGATCTGGAATCGCAATGCACGCCGCACATATCGACGATCTCGACCTCCTCGACGAAACGCTTCCGCTTTGCTTCGCTGTGGCGGACGAAGACGCCGGCAAGAGGCTCGACGTCGTGCTTACCGGGGCCAGCGAGGCTCTCGGCGAGGTGTTGTCCCGCACCCGAATCAAGGCGCTGATCGAAGAGGGCCAGGTGACGCTGGACGGCGCGCCGGTCCTCGACGCCAATCGCAAGGTGAAAGCCGGCCAAGACATTTGCCTGAGCGTGCCGGCCGCCGTCGATGCCGAGCCCCATGGCGAGGATTTGCCGCTCGACGTCGTGTTCGAGGACGAACATCTCATCGTCATCGACAAGCCGGCGGGGCTCGTGGTGCATCCGGCGCCGGGGCACGCCTCGGGCACGCTGGTCAATGCGCTCATCGGCCATTGCGGCGCGAGCCTGTCGGGGATCGGCGGAGTCAAACGGCCGGGCATCGTCCACCGGCTCGACAAGGATACGTCGGGCCTGCTCGTCGTGGCCAAGACCGACGCGGCGCATCGCGGCTTTTCCAAGCTCTTCGCCGACCACGGCCGCACCTTGCCGCTCACGCGCAGCTATCGCGCCTTCGTTTGGGGCCGGCCGGAACGGCTGTTCGGCACCGTGGACGCGCCGCTCGGCCGCCATCCCGCCGACCGCCAGCGCATGGCCGTGGTGGCGGCGGACCGCGGGCGCGAGGCCATCACCCATTGGCGGCTCGACGAAAGTTTCGGACCCGACCCCAAGACGCCGGTGGTGAGCCTGATCACCTGCCAACTCGAGACCGGCCGCACCCATCAAATCCGCGTCCACATGGCTCATATGCGCCACCCCGTGCTGGGCGATCCACTCTATGCCAAGGGGTTTCGCGGCAAGGCCAGCCTGCTCGCGCCGGAGGCCCGTGCCCTGCTGGAGACGCTTGGCCGCCAAGCCCTGCACGCCGCCGTCCTCGGTTTCGAACATCCTGTGACCGGCGAAATGCTTGAATTCGAGAGTCGATTGCCCGAGGATTTGACGGCCCTGCTCGCGGCGCTGCGGCAAGGCTGAACGGCCGTCTCTCCCGCCTGAAGACGTTCCCCTGAGGACACCGGGAAATAAATCATCGCGCTTTTTCAAAGCGCCAAGTTTGTGCCGGGAAAAGCGCAGACCGTTGATTGTCAATTGACTTATGGTCCCCAGCAACGGCCGCCTATACACATCAAATAATGTTTACCCGGACCATCGCGCGACATTTAGTCAAAAAAATCAGGTAATCTTCCGCTGATTCGCAGCCGTCTGCTTTTGGGAACCTGAATAGGTTCGATCGCTCGATGCGTTTATTGACAAACGAACCCCGGTGACCCGATGGCAATAGGCCGGCGCTCCGCCATGAGAAGCAAGGTTGCGGAGCTGCCAAACACGCTTAGGGAAGCGAGCCGGCTGCACAAGGAAGGGCATCTCGATCAAGCCGGCAGTCTCTATAAAAAAATTCTGGCGTTGAACCCGAGCCACAATGAAGCTCTCCATCTGCTTAGCCTCATTGAAATTCAAAACAACAAAATCGATAATGCTCTCGAACTGATCACCGCGACTCTCCGGGTCGATCCCAAAAACGCTTCTGTCCACTTGACATCCGGGATGGTCTATCACCGGCTCGGGCGGCTGGACGAGGCCCTGGCGCGTTACGATCAAGCTTTGTCGCTCAAGCCGGATTTCGCCAGCGCGTTCAACAATCGCGGCAATGTGCTGCGGGATCTCGCGCGGCTGGAAGACGCGGTCGCAAACTACGATAAGGCCATCGCGCTCAAGCCCGATTATCCCGAGGCCTTCAACAACCGGGGCATCGCGCTGCGAGACCTCAAGCGCCCGGCGGAAGCGCTGCTGAGTTTCGACAAAGCTCTCGCCCTCAGGCCCAATTACGCCGACGCGCTCAACAATCGCGGCGCGGTGCTCGTGGACCTCAAACGCCTTGACGAGGCCTTGGACAGCTGCAGCCGGGCGCTCGCCTGCCAGTCCCGCCATGCCGGGGCGCTCAACAATCGCGGCAGTGTCCTGCGCTCGCTCAAACGATTCGAGGAAGCGCTGGAGAGCCTCGACCGCTTGCTGAGCTTCGAACCCGCCAATGCGGAAGCCCATAACAACCGGGGCAATGTGCTGGCAAATCTCGGACGCTCCGGGGAAGCGCTGACGAGCTACGACAGGGCCCTGGCTCTCAACCCAGGCCATGCCGAGGCCTATAATAACAAAGGGCTTTTATTGGCCGAACTCGGCCGTTTCGAAGAGGCCAATGATGCCATCGCGACGGCGGTCGGGCTCGCGCCCCGGACCGTGCGCTTTTACTTCAACCTGACGGAACACAAAAAACTGACGGCGGACGATCCCCATATCCCCGCGATGGAGGAACTGGCGCGCGACATGTCCGCGCTCGACAGCGACGAACGAATCGATTTGCACTTTGCTCTCGGCAAGGCCTATTCGGACCTTGGACGCCAAAGCCAATCGTTCCGGCATCTGCTCGACGGCAACGCGCTCAAACTCGAACAAATGAGCTACGACGAGGCGGCTCAGCTCGAGATCATGGACCGCATGCGGATGGCCTTTACGCCGGATGTCATGCGCGCCCATGCCGGCCAAGGCGACGGCTCGCGGGTTCCGGTCTTCATCATCGGCATGCCGCGATCGGGGAGCACGCTCGTCGAACAGATCCTGGCCAGCCACCCCGAGGTCTATGCGGCAGGCGAAATCGACGATTTCGACAGGACCATTCAAGAGCTTTGCCGGGACCGGATCGCGGTTTCACCCGAATCGCTCGCCACCCTGCCTTCGGCCGCCTGGCGGGAAGCCGGGGCCAATTATGTCCAAAGACTGCAACGCGCCGCGCCGGGGGCGGCGCGCATTACCAACAAGAAACTGAATAATTTCCGCATTGCCGGGCTCATCCATTTGGCTTTGCCCCAGGCGCGGATCATCCATATCCGCCGGAACCCGATCGACACCTGCGTGTCCTGCTTCTCCAAGCAATTCGCCGACGACCTCCCCTACACCTATGGCCTGCGCGAATTGGGCCGGTATTACCGCGCCTACGAAAGCCTCATGGCGCATTGGCGCGGCGTTTTGCCGGCGCATGTCATGCTCGAAGTGCAATACGAGGAGGTGATCGCCGGTCTCGAAGGCCAAGCCCGCCAAATCCTAGACCATTGCGGCCTCGACTGGGACCCGCGTTGCCTCGACTTTCACAAGGCGGAGCGCCCCGTGCGGACAGCCAGCAAAGCCCAAGTGCGCCAACCCCTGTTCCAAAGCTCGGTTGGCCGCTGGCACGCGCATGAGGAATTCTTGGGGCCGCTGCTGGCGGAATTGGAAGGGCTTGAGCGCGGCATTCCAGAGGGAACTGGATAGCTTCCGCAACGCGATCCGCCATCGCCGCGGGCTCTTTCCGGAGCCGGCGAGCTCCTTTGCCCTCTCATGGGAGAAGGAGCGCGTTACCCGGTTCCTTCCGGCCTCCCCGGCTGCCCGCCAACCATTCCGCTTGCCTTCCGGGCCGGTCCCGGTCACAAAGGGGCTTGCCACCAGACCGGGCCGTTCGCGGCCCTTTTTTGCGCGCCGCCAAATCCTGTGGCCGCGCGGGGACCCATCATGCCGAAACGCACAGACATTGCCACCATTCTGATCATCGGCGCGGGGCCGATCATCATCGGGCAGGCATGCGAGTTCGATTATTCCGGCACCCAGGCCTGCAAGGCGCTGCGCGCCGAGGGATACCGGGTCGTTCTCGTCAATTCGAACCCGGCGACCATCATGACCGATCCGGACATGGCGGACCGGACCTATATCGAGCCGATCACCCCGGAAGTGGTCGCCAAGATCATCGCCAAGGAGCGCTATGCCATCCCCGGCGGCTTCGCTTTGCTGCCGACCATGGGCGGGCAGACCGCGCTCAACTGCGCGCTCTCGCTGCAAAAGATGGGCACGCTCAAAAAATACGATGTCGAGATGATCGGCGCGACGGCCGAGGCGATCGACAAGGCGGAAGACCGCGAGAAATTCCGCGAGGCCATGACCAAGATCGGCCTCTCGACGCCACGCTCGCATCAGATCAAGACGCTGACCCAGGCGCTCGCCATCATGGACGATATCGGCCTGCCCGCGATCATCCGCCCCTCCTTCACCATGGGCGGCACGGGCGGCGGCATCGCTTACACCAAGACGGAATATATCGAGATCATCGAGCGCGGCATCGATGCCTCCCCGACCAGCGAAGTGCTCGTCGAGGAAAGCGTGCTCGGCTGGAAGGAATATGAGATGGAGGTTGTCCGCGACAAAGCGGACAATTGCATCATCATCTGCTCCATCGAGAACATCGACCCGATGGGCGTGCATACCGGCGACAGCATCACCGTCGCCCCGGCCTTGACCCTGACGGACAAGGAATATCAGATCATGCGCGACGCCTCCTTGGCGGTGCTGCGCGAGATCGGCGTCGAGACCGGCGGCAGCAACGTGCAATTTGCCGTCGATCCCGCCACCGGCCGGATGATCGTGATCGAGATGAATCCGCGGGTCTCGCGCTCCTCGGCGCTGGCCTCCAAGGCGACGGGGTTCCCCATCGCCAAGGTCGCGGCCAAGCTTGCCGTCGGCTATACGCTCGACGAGATTGCCAACGACATCACGGGCGGCGCGACGCCCGCCTCGTTCGAGCCCTCGATCGATTATGTCGTGACGAAAATCCCGCGCTTCGCCTTCGAGAAATTCCCCGGCGCCGAGCCAACCCTGACCACCGCGATGAAATCGGTCGGCGAGGCCATGGCCATCGGCCGGACCTTCGCCGAGAGTTTGCAAAAGGCGCTGCGCTCCCTGGAAACCGGCCTGATGGGTCTCGACGAGATCGAGATCGAGGGGCAAACCGGCGATATCCGGGAGGATGGCCATATTTTACGCGCCGCGCTCGGCCGCCCGACACCGGACCGGCTGCTCGTCGTGGGCCAGGCTTTGCGGCAAGGCCTGCCGCATGACGAAATCTACGAAGCCTGCAAGATCGACCGCTGGTTCATCGAGCGCTTGCAGGAGATTGTCGATCTCGAGAGCAAAGTGAAGAGCTTCGGCCTGCCCAAGGACGCCGGCAATCTGCGGATGCTCAAGGCGGCGGGCTTTTCCGATGCGCGGCTCGCCACGCTGACCGGCGCCAGCGAGAGCGACGTGCGCGCCACCCGCCATGGCCTCGACGTCCGGCCGGTCTTCAAACGGATCGACACCTGCGCCGCCGAATTCGCTTCGCCGACGGCCTATATGTATTCGACCTACGCCGAGCCTTTCGGCGGCGCGCCGGCCGACGAATCCCAGCCGAGCGGCCGCGAGAAAGTGGTCATTCTCGGCGGCGGTCCCAACCGCATCGGCCAGGGGATCGAATTCGACTATTGCTGCTGCCACGCTTCGTTCGCGCTGCGGGATCGCGGTTACGAGACCATCATGGTCAATTGCAATCCCGAAACGGTCTCGACCGATTACGACAGTTCCAGCCGGCTCTATTTCGAGCCGCTTACGATCGAGGACGTGCTGGAAATCATGGCCGTCGAAAGCTCGCGCGGCACGTTGAAGGGCACGATCGTGCAGTTTGGCGGCCAAACGCCGCTGAAACTCGCGCCGAGTCTCGAAAAAGCGGGCATTCCGATCCTCGGCACATCGGTCGATTCGATCGATCTCGCGGAGGACCGCGACCGTTTCAAGCGCCTGCTCGACAAATTGGATCTGCGTCAGCCGAAAAACGGCATCGCTTATTCCGTGGAGCAAGCACGGCTCGTCGCGAGCGATCTCGGTTTGCCCCTGGTGGCGCGTCCCTCCAATGTGCTCGGCGGGCGCGCCATGGCGATTCTGCGCGACGAAACATCGCTTGGCGCCTATCTCCTGGATACGCTGCCGGGGCTGGTGCCCTCCGACGTCAAGGCGCGCTATCCCAACGATAAAACCGGCCAGATCAATACGGTGCTCGGCACCAATCCGCTGTTGTTCGACCGCTATCTCACCGATGCCGTCGAAGTCGATGTCGATGCGCTTTGCGACGGCAAGGATGTGTTCGTCTGCGGGATCATGGAACATATCGAGGAAGCCGGGATCCACTCCGGCGATAGCGCCTGTTCCCTGCCGCCGCGCTCGCTCAGCCCCGAAATCATCGAGCGGCTGGAGAGCCAGACCAAGAAACTGGCCCTCGCCCTCAATGTCGGCGGCCTGATGAATGTCCAATATGCGTTGAAGGACGGCGATATCTATGTGCTGGAGGTCAACCCTCGCGCGTCCCGTACCGTGCCCTTCGTGGCCAAGGTCATCGGCCAGCCCATCGCCAAGATCGCGGCGCGAATCATGGCGGGCGAGAGCTTGGCCAGTTTCGGCCTCGAGCGGATGAGCTTCGATCATGTCGGCGTGAAAGAGGCCGTGTTTCCTTTTGCCCGGTTTCCCGGCGTCGATACGGTGCTCGGACCCGAAATGCGCTCGACCGGCGAGGTCATGGGGCTCGACCGCTCCTTCGGGATCGCCTTCGCCAAGAGCCAGATCGGCGGCGGCACGAAAGTGCCGGTCGAGGGCGTCGTCTTCGTCTCCTTGCGCGATATCGACAAGCCGCGGGTGCTCGAATCCGTCAAATCCCTCACGGAAATTGGTTTCACGGTGCGGGCCACGGGCGGGACGCAACGCTATCTCGAAGCCAATGGCATCCCCGCGCAGAAGATCAATAAAGTGTCGGAAGGGCGCCCTCACGTCGTGGACGCAATTACCAATGGCGCAATTCAATTGGTCTTCAATACGACGGAAGGCGCCCAGGCTTTGTCCGATTCGCGCTCGCTCCGCCGCGCGGCCCTCTTGCATAAGGTCCCTTACTATACCACTCTAGCTGGGGCCATCGCCGCTTCGCAGGGCATCCGCGCCTATCAGGCCGGTGACCTTGAAGTGCGTGCTCTGCAAGACTATTTCGCCTAATCTCCGCCTGCTCGCTGGGAGCGGGCGTGTTTTCGATTCCAAAGATACGAATGAGATCGGACTATGGACAAGATCCCGATGACACCAGGCGGCTATGCGGCCCTGGAAGCGGAACTGAGGAAGCGCCAGCAGGTCGAGCGCCCGCAAATCGTCGAGGCGATTTCGGAAGCACGCTCCCACGGCGACCTTTCGGAAAACGCCGAGTACCATTCCGCCAAGGAGGCGCAGAGCCACAACGAGGGCCGGATCGCCGAGCTCGAGGACAAACTGAGCCGCGCCGAAGTGATCGATGTGTCGAAACTCTCGGGCACGACCGTGATGTTCGGCGCCACCGTGACCTTGGTGGATGAAGATACCGAAGAGAAGAAAGTCTATCAGATCGTCGGCGAGAGCGAGGCGGATGTGAAGGGCGGCAAGGTGTCGATCACCTCGCCGACGGCTCGCGCGCTGATCGGCAAAAAGCGCGGCGATACCGTCGAGGTCAACACGCCCGGCGGCGGCAAGAGCTACGAGATCTTGAACGTCGCGTTTTGAGGGGGTGGCGGGCATGACCGCTCCGCCCCCCATTTTCGATAGCGCCCTGATCCGCGCGCGTCTCGCCCGCGCGGCGCGCAATGGCCCCGCCGATTTCCTCCTCGCCCGCGCGATCGAGGATCTCGGCGAGCGGCTCGACACGATTCCCCGTGGCTTTAGCGCCATTGCCGACCTTGGGACGCCAACACCGTCGCTCGCAGCCATGCTGGCGGCGCGCTGGCCCCAGGCGAAAATTCTGCGCCTTTCGCCAATTCCCGAAGCCGGTCCGCATCTGACCGGCGATCTCGAATATCTGCCGCTGAAGCCGGAAAGCCTCAATCTCGCGGTCTCCGCCTTGGCGCTCCAGAGCGTCAACGATCTGCCCGGCGCGCTGGTGCAAATCCGGCGCGCGCTCAAGCCGGACGGGCTGTTTCTCGGCGCCATGCTGGGCGGCAAGACGTTGCAGGAATTGCGCGCCGTGCTGACGGAAGCGGAGACGGAGCTACTGGGTGGCGTCAGTCCGCGCGTCGCCCCCTTCGCCGATGTCCGCGACATGGGCGGTCTGCTGCAGCGCGCGGGTCTCGCTCTCCCGGTGGCCGACAGCGACAGTGTCATCGTTCGCTACGGCGATCTCTTCGCGCTAATGGCCGATCTGCGCGCCATGGGCGCCACCAACCCGCTGACGGATCGCACGAAAACGCCAACGCGCCGGGCGCTGTTTCTCCGCGCGGCGGCTTTGTACCGGGAGCGCTACAGCGATCCCGATGGACGCATCCGCGCGACCTTCGAGATTGTCTCGTTGTCGGGCTGGGCACCGCACGAAAGCCAGCAAAAGCCAGCCAAAAGGGGCTCGGCGACCGTGAGCTTGGCAGCGGTTTTGGGGGACAAGGCGCGGTAAAGGACGAGGCCGGGATCACCGCGCTCTCTTACGGCTCCACCGCCCAGGTCACTTGCATTTCGTTGCGCAGCGTCTGAGTCCCGGCCTCGACCGGCATCGAAGCAGCGCTAGGCGTGAACATCGCCATTGGCATCGCTTTCGAGCGCACAACGACGCCGTCCTTGGCCTCCGGCTTCTCGATCAGAAGGACACGTCCGAGCTTCACGCCGGCCGCCTCCGCCGCAATTTCCGCTTGCCGCTTGGCATCGCGGACGGCGGACGCCAACAGCGTATCCATCACTAGCTCGGGATGCTCGATGGAAAAGCTGATCCCGTTGAGCTGGGTCGCGCCCTTGTCGATGAGGCTCTGCGCCAAAGCGCCGGCTTTGTCCAAGGCGCGGATACGGAGGACGATGACATTGCTCGCGGAAAAGCCGCGCGGCTTGCGGCCGGTGTAACGGCCGTTGGCATCGCTCACATTATCGAAGGTTTGCGTGAGCGTCACCGACTGCGTGCGGATGTCGCGGCTTTCCACGCCTTGCGCCTTGGCGGCCTCGATAATGTCATGCGCGATCCGCGCCGTCTCGTTGGCCGCATCCACCGCACGCGGCTTTTCCGTGCTGACGCCCAGGCTGATCTCGGCAATGTCGGGGACGCCCTCGACGCTCGCCGAGCCGATGATCGTGATGTGCGGAATGTCGTCGAGCGCCGTGGTGCCCGCGTCATCGTCCTGAGCATAGGCTGGCAAGGCGGCCAAAAGAAGCGCCGACAAGGCACAGGCCCGGAGGATATTGGTCATCGTGTCGTCTCCCGGAAGAAGCAAAACTTGGTGAGCCAAAACTTGGCAAGCGGTGCGGAACGCCTAGTCCTTCGCCCGCTTGCGGAAGAAGGTGTCCGTTGCGTAAGCAAGGGACGGATGCGGGCATCGCCGGAAGAGGCCCCGCCACAACCCCGATCCTTCCGGCGGCCGCGAGACTCTCATCCGGCCTTCTCCCAAGCGTGGAAGAAGGAGAGCGCGCGGCCTCATTAAGCCTCATCTCGCTCGATAGCCACGAAAGCTATGCTCGATGCGGCGGCCGGATTGATCGTACTCGCCGTCATGGACCATCGTCAAAGTGGCGGAGGCGGTCTTGATTTCGCCGGCGGCTGCCCCGGTGGATTTGGCGGTTTCGGCTAGCCGCCCCATATGATTTGCGCCAGAACCCTGCCCGCAACAAATCCACCCGGAAGACATGCGTATGACCGCGTTTTCATGCTAACTGATCCCATGACTATCGCTCTTCAAACCCTGCCCCACGAGGCCCCTGCTGCCATCACGGCGCAAAAGACCTCCCTGCTTGGCCTGACCCGCGCCGGTCTCGCCGAGGCGCTTGGAGCTGCCGGTGTGCCGGAGCGCGAGCGCAAGATGCGGGTCGCGCAGCTCTGGCATTGGATTTATTTCCAAGGCGCCCCGTCTTTCGACGTGATGCTCAATGTGTCCAAGGTGTTACGCGGACGGCTGGCGGAGCTTTATACGCTTGCCCGGCCCGAGGTCGTGAGCGAGCAGGTTTCCAAGGACGGCACGCGCAAATGGCTGGTGCGGCTCGCGCCTCATCCGCAAGACCGGACGGCGGGCGGTCTCGGCTCCGAGGTCGAATGCGTCTATATCCCCGAGAGCGACCGCGGCACGCTGTGCATTTCGAGCCAGGTCGGCTGCACCCTAACCTGCTCGTTTTGCCATACCGGCACGCAAAAACTGGTGCGCAACCTCACCACGGCGGAGATCGTGGCCCAGCTCGTGGTCGCGCGCGACCGGATCGGCGATTATCCGGGCCTTACCGCCCCCACCGACGGGTTGATCCCCGCCGAGGGATCACGGGCGATTTCCAACATCGTCTTCATGGGCATGGGCGAGCCGCTTTATAATTTCGACAATGTCCGGGATGCCGTCGGCGTCATTTCGGATGGCGACGGACTGACGGTGTCGCGGCGCCGGATCACGGTTTCGACGGCGGGCGTCGTGCCGCAAATCGGCCCGCTCGGCCGCGATGCCGGACCGATGCTGGCGATTTCGCTCCATGCCGTGCGCGACGATCTTCGCGACGTCTTGGTGCCGCTCAACAAGAAATATCCCCTGAAGGAGCTGCTCGCCGCCTGCCGCGACTATCCCGGCGCCTCCAACGCGCGGCGCATCACCTTCGAATATGTGATGCTGAAAGGGATCAACGATTCCCCCGCCGAGGCGCGCGAATTGGTGCGGCTGCTCAAGGGCATTCCCGCCAAGATCAATCTCATCCCCTTCAATCCCTGGCCGGGCACGGCATACGAATGCTCGGATTGGGACGCGATCGAGCATTTCTCCGACATTGTGTTCAACGCCGGCTATGCCAGCCCCGTCCGAACGCCGCGCGGCCGCGATATTCTGGCCGCCTGTGGTCAGCTCAAGAGCGAGACGGAAAAGCTGCGCGCGCGGGCGCAATGGGCTGTGGAAGAGCCGGGGCCGGATTAGTTTCCGGAATGAGAGACGGCTTCCTCAAACAAAAAAGCCCCCGGCACGAGGCCGGGGGCTCTAAAAGCCATATATTCGAACCGCTTATTCGGCGGCGGCGCGAACGGGCCGTTGATGGGCAGCCGCGATGGACGCCATGGCGACTTGAACACCGCCCTTGTTGTGCTTGATGCCGGCGAGTTCGAGACCCATCTCGACCCCGCTGAGGGCGCCCAGGATGGTCAGGTCGTTGCTGTCGCCGAGATGGCCGATCCGGAACACCTTGTCCGCGACTTTATTCAGACCCGCGCCGAGAGACATATCGAAGGTCTCCAAGACGAGCTTGCGGAAGGCGTCCGCGCCCTTGCCTTCCGGCATGAGAACGGCGGTCATGACGGGCGAGTGGTAACGCTCTTCACGGGAGAGGTTTTCAAGGCCCCAATGCTTGACGCAAGCGCGGGTGGCCACGCCCCAGCGATTATGCCGGGCGAAGATGTTATCCAAACCCTCTTCATGCATGAGATCGACGGCGACATCGAGCCCGTAGAGAAGCCCCGTCGCGGGGGTGTACGGGAAGAAGCCGCTCTTGTTGGCGTTGATCATGTCGTCCCACGCCCAGTAGCCCTTGGGCTGCTTGGCGGATTCGGAGGCCTTCAAGGCTTTCGCGCTGATCGCCGTGAAAGCGAGACCGGGCGGCAACATCAGGCCCTTCTGCGAACCGGCGACGGTGACGTCGATGCCCCATTCGTCATGGCGCAGATCGGCGGAGCCGAGGCCCGAAACCGTGTCCACGAGCAGGAGCGCGGGATGGCCGACCTCGTCAATGACCTTGCGGATCGCGGCGACATCGGTGAGCAAGCCGCCCGAGGTCTCGTGATGAACGATGCAGACCGCCTTGATGGCATGGCCCTTGTCTTCACGCAGCTTTTCTTCGATCTTTTGCGGATCGACACCGGTGCGCCAATCCGACGGGATGAAGTCCGTGACGAGGCCGAGGCGCTTGGCCATGGCGTTCCAAAGCGTCGCGAATTGACCGGTCTCGTACATCAAGACCTTGTCGCCGGGGTTCAGTGTGTTCACCAGCGCGGCTTCCCACGCGCCCGTGCCCGACGCCGGGAAAATCACGACATGGCTCGTGGTCTTGAAGATCGTCTTCACCTTTTCGAGAACGCGCAAGGCGAGCTTCTGGAACGTGGGACCGCGATGATCGAGGATTTGGCTGTGCATCGCCCGCAGCACGCGGTCGGGAACGGGTGTCGGACCCGGAATCTGTAAGAAATGCCGTCCAGCCTTACGCGGCTCTGTGTTGCTCATGGTGTCGCCCTTCCTCCCGCAATATTGTGTTCCAGCCGCAACATGTCGCGACAACGGGAACATCGGCTGCTTTTAAGATAGAAGTATGGTCCGTTAAAACCTATTTTCTTTTCGTATGGGCTTAGACTTTTTATGGACGGTAGTCTTTCGTATGGACTCCCCATGTGGCGGCGACGGCCAACCCCCGCCAATCAGCGTCGCTCGAAAGCCATTTCTACCCATAAGTGTTTGGAATGATGCCTTAGCGCAAACAGCTCGCCATTTCTCCGGCAAATGTCCGCCTTCGATAGGGCACATATGCGCCGGGCGCGGAGGCCCCCGTAGCTTTTCGCATGAAAGACGCGCGCGTCTCTTTTTCAATCCGGCAAGACACCTTTTCGATCCGGGAAGACGCTCTTTCAATCCGGGAAGACGCCGCGCATGGCGCACCGGCCATATCTCTTCTCCTATCGCGCTTTAGCGAGGATACCATGCCGACATATATCGTTCGTGCCCCCGCCAACCGCCTGTCTCCCGAGCAAAAAGCCCGGATCGCGCAGACGATCACCCGCACGCAGGCCGAAATTATAGGCACGCAGCCCTATTTCACGCAGGTCATCTTTCGCGAAGTCGATCCTGGCGATGTTTTTCTCGGCGGCAAGCCGCTGGATGGCGAGCTTTTGTTCATTCAAGGACATATCCGGGCCGGACGCAGCGCCGTCGAGCGGGCTTCCTTGATCCGCAAGCTGGTGCCGGAAGTCATGGAAATCGCCGGCATGCCGCGTCATGCGGTTTGGGTCTATCTCAGCGAATTGCCGTCCCGCGCCATGGCGGAATACGGCCACATGCTTCCCGAACCCGGCGGCGAGGAAGATTGGCTTGCCGCTTTGTCCTCGGAAGAGCGCGCGCGCGTCGAGGGGCGGCCCGAGGGAGGTTAGCGGCCGGGGTTCGCGCGGGCATGGCCGGTGGGATTAAGCGCTTATTTTGCCGAAACGTTTCACCGTGCCATAAACGGGAAGCAATCTTGGATCCCGCGTCCTCATGTTTTCACAACGTAAGCTTTCCTTCACGACCGATGGCCGGGATTGGCCGAACCGCGAGGCGAGCCGGTTTGTGAAAGCGGCGGGTCTAACCTGGCATGTGCAAATCAGCGGGCAAGGCCCGGTTTTGCTGCTGCTGCACGGAACCGGCGCCTCGACTCACTCCTGGCGCCTCCTCGAACCGCTTTTGCGGCCACATTTCACGGTCGTCGCGCTCGATTTCCCCGGCCATGGCTTCACCCAATCGCCGCCGCGCGAGTTCTTGACCCTGCCGGGCATGGCCGCGGCCATTGCGGAATTGCTGCGGGAAATCGATGTCGTGCCGGACCTGGCGGCCGGCCATTCGGCGGGCGCCGCCGTGATCGTCCGCATGACGCTCGACAAGGAGATCAAGCCGCGCGGGCTCGTCAGCCTCAACGGCGCCCTGATCCCCTTCGGTGGCGTCGCGACCCACTTTTTCGCGCCGCTCGCCAAATTTCTGTCCATCAGCCCGCTGATCCCGCGCCTTCTCGCCTGGAAGGGCAACGATACCTCCGCCGTCGATCACGTGATCCGGAGCACCGGTTCGACCATCGATGCCCAAGGTCTCGAATATTACCGCCGGCTGGCGTCGAGCCCGGACCACGTATCCGCGACCCTCGGGATGATGGCCAATTGGGAACTCGAGGCGCTCGACAAGGAGCTGCCGCGCCTCGACGTGCCGCTGCTGCTGATCGCCGGGGAGAACGATAAGACCACCCGGCCGGAAGAAGCCTTCGCCGTCGCTGCTCTCGTTCCCGGCGCCAAGGCCGAAGTGCTGCGCGGGCTCGGACATCTCGCCCACGAGGAACGCCCCGGCGATGTCGCGGCGTTGATCCTGAATTTCGCCCGCTCCCTCGGTGTTTTGGCGGCGGCCGAAGCTTAGTCGAGGGCCGCGGTTTCTTGCCCCGCTCCCGCTTGGGGAGAAACGGCCACGCGCGCTCAAGATCCGAAACGGTTTCAGCGGCTTGGCCAGCCCTGATCAGACCGGAGGACGCGCGTCCGGCGGCGGCGCGGCGAAGCCAGCCCAGGTGAAATAAAGGCCGATCGCGAGGGAAGGCACGAGAAACAGATGGAAATGCTCCCCGTAATGCATCTGGCCGAGCAAACGGGCGAGCATATCGGGCGTGAGGAACAACAGCATCAGGCCCTTGGCGAGGATCCACCATCCCACCAGCGTGACGGCCACCGGCAACACCCCGCCCGACCAGACATTGTGCGCGAGCACCATCGCGAGACCCGCCGCGACGCTGATCATGGCGAGGACAAACATGATGGAAGGGTCGCCCACCATGGTCTCGACGACCGCGCTTCCGCGCACGAACGTGGCTGCCACGACGACAAGGATGAAAAGACCTATCAGCCGCGCGAGAAAACGTGTGGTCCCGGACATGTGAACCTCCTTAATATTTTATGGCGCGCCGGGATTTCCCCAGGGTAACAAACAATATTGTGTCATAAAATATTGGCGTCCCGGAAGGGATTCGAACCCCTGACCTACGGTTTAGGAAAAAGTTGTTTTGTCTGGACTAAGGGGAACTTGGCCGGACTGCCGAAAGCCCGAAAATCTTACTTCTTCAGGGGTTTAATCCTTCTGTCAGGGTATTTATATGACATGGGCTAACAGGGCGTAACACCCCTATCTGTTTACCCCATGTTAACCCCGGAGAATTTTTCCCATGGCGAAGACGCTGACCGCCGCCGCAGTGAAGAACTTCCTGCCGGGTAAGGTGCGGCGCGAGATTCCAGACGGCGGCTGCCCTGGCCTCCATCTTGTGATTCAGCCGAGCGGCCGCAAGAGCTGGGCCTTGAGGTTTCGTCGCCCGGATGGAAAGCACGCCAAGCTTACGTTGGGGCCTGTTGATCTTCTGGGAAAGGAACTAGCGGGCGAGCCGGTCATCGGGCAGCCCTTGACCTTGGCCGCCGCCCGGAGGCTGGCGACCGAGGTGCACCGCGAGAGGGCCATGGGACGTGACGTGGTAGACGACCGCGTCACCGCCAAGCTCCGCCAGAAGTCTGCGGCGGAGACTCTTGCCGCCAACACCTTTCCCGCCGCCGCGCGAGACTTCATCGAACACCACGCAAAGCCCAAGGTCCGGCGCTGGCAAGAGGTAGCCCGTCTGCTTGGCCTCAAGCCAAACGGAGACGAGCTTGAAATCACACCCGATGGGTTGGCCAGCCGATGGGCGAACAGGGCGATTGGCGAAATCACCCCCCGCGATATCCACACCCTTGTCGACGAGGCGCGGCAAAATGGCGCACCCGGCCTGAAGCGGCGGAGTGAAGGCCCGACCGAATCGCGGGCGCGGGCGATGTTTGCCGCCTTGTCGAAGCTGTTCAATTGGCTCTTGCAGCGGCAACGCGTCGAGAAGAACCCGTGCGCTGGCGTCCACCGCCCCGATGCGCCGGAGGCCCGAGATCGGGTTCTGACGGACGCCGAACTTCGGTTCTTCCTTACTGCATGCGGGGACCTTGGAGAGCCGTTTGGGCCCTTGTTCAAGCTGATGCTGCTGACGGGGCAACGGCTGAACGAGGTGGCGGGCATGACCCGATCCGAGCTGGGGGCGGACGACGCGGGCCGCCCGATCTGGACCCTGGCTGCGAGCCGGACCAAGAACAAGAGGCCCCATATCGTTCCGTTATCCCCGCAGGCGTGCGCCGTGATTGCTGGCGTCCATGCGATAGCGGGCAAGCCGAAATACGTCTTCAGCACGACCGGCAAGACGCATGTCTCTGGTTGGTCCAAGACGAAGCGGCGGCTTGACGCGAGGATGGCGGAATTGGCCGGTGCGGCCGTCCCGCCGTGGCGGCTCCACGACCTCCGCCGGACTTGCGCCGCTGGCCTCCAACGCTTAGGCGTCGCGCTCCCAGTCACCGAGCGCATTCTGAACCACGTCAGCGGAAGCTTCGCCGGCATCGTTGGTGTTTATCAGAGGCATGAGTATTCTTCAGAAAAGCGCGAGGCGCTTTTGGCCTGGGCGGCATTCGTCCACGGGCTGGAGGAAAAGCATGACGTTGCCCAAGCTGCCTTGGACCGACAAGGATTGGAAGCGTATTCGGACCGATAACACGCAGATGCGCGATTGGCTGGACGGAGAGCTCAGGAAACTAGAAGAAAAAGAAATTAGCATCCCACCCAACCATTTCGAAGCTTTTGCCCAATGGGTGGAAGATGAGGGCCTCGCATTAGACCCCACGCGCTTTGAGAGCTTCGCGATAGAGGCCGCGTGGCGTGGCGACATCCGGCCGCTGCACGACTTTTATCCGCACCTTACCCCGTTCCTGTTTTTGCCCACGATGCCGCACGGCCAACACCGCGACCGGCCGGTGGTCCCCCCGCTTGCCCACGAGGCTAAGGTCGACCTTGCGCTGAAGGACGCAGAGCGCATCCGGGATCTCTGGAAAGAGCACAAAGAGCAACTCGGAGGGCAGAACCGCCGCACCCACGATGGCGAGAAATCTGCGGGATGGTTCGCCGCCGCGCGCCATGGCGTCACTGAACGCGACATGAAAAATCGCAAGGAGCAGAAGCGCCGCGAGATGAAGAAGCGCGGAGAGCTTTTTCACGCGAGATAATGATCACGCATGATCATTATCACAAGCGTCTAGGAACCCTCAATACGGTCCGCCATCTCATGAGACGCACCGTGCCATTTCGGCCGGTGCACTTTAGGAGATAAAGGAAATGCCCAAGGACAAAATCGGAACCTGTCCCGAGTGCGGATGCCCGGACGACCTTGATAAGAAAATCGAAGCGGCGAACGAGTCGGGTAGCGAGGACATCTGGTACGACTGTTACCAAGAAATGGTGGCGGACCTCGGCGAGCCAAACGGTCCATCGGTCCTGGACGTCATCAATTTTGCCGTCGTCACCTGCTCCTACCCCATCCAGTACGCCACCGGCGTGGAGCCGGAGCAGACGCTCCGCGAACTCCGGGAAAACCTCCTCAGGGACCTCATCTTCGTGAAGAACGGTGGGTTTCACGGGGCGCTCCTGGCCTGCTTAAGGGAGAGTATTCCGGAGAGCTTGAGAAACACTTCGTCGAGTAAAGAACAAAGAGTGGCGCAATAGCGCCGGGGCGCGCATGCGCTTGCGCATGATGAACCGGCGCGATTCCAACGAGGCAAAGCAAAATGGCAGAGAAAGAGACTGAAACCGGGCATGTGCGCCAGGACGAACATCTTAAGAGACTTCGGGAGGGGGTCGGATATCCCTCCGCGGTCGTCCGTAAGTTCAGGGACATCCGCTACGCCTCTTACGAAGACATGAAGGCGGACATCGGCGGGAGTGGTCCATCAATCCTCGGCTTCGTCAACCTCATCGCCTTGTTCTTCCACGAACAACGGGAAGACATCCTTCGGGAACTGATCTTCACGACGGGCAACGGGATACATCAGGCGCTCTGGGACTTCTTGAAAGACGAGCACCCCGACGAGTGCGAGGAAGACCTCGACGAGCTTGAGGAAGACCTGGTCGACTAGTAAAGACGAAAATAGGCGCGCCCGGCACATGAAGCTTGGCGCGCCTATTCTTCTTCGTGAAGTATAGTTTCGCGAAAATGGCCCCATAAATAATGACTTTTCGCGCGGTTTACATCGCCGTCAGGTGGGCTTATTTATAATGTCTGGTCAAACATAGTATACGATAGAAGAGGACGAGAAATGATTACTGAAGAGGAAATAGCTGCCGTCAGCCTGCCTGCGGACGAGCTGATCCCAGACCCCGAAACCGCCAAGGCTTTCCGCGTAACTCTGATGACTGTTTTTCGCTGGAGCAAGAACCCCAAGATGAAGGCGGCGGGCTGGCCGGACGCAGTCCAGATCAACGGCCGCAATTATCGCAGCCGCCGTGCGCTGGACGCCTTCAAAGAGGGCTTATTCCGGCAGGCCCTCAAGGCACGCGGCGGAGCCGCCGCAATGGCAGAGAAGGGCGCATCCCGTGACTAAAAAGGAAAGGGCGTCGGTCGAGCACTTCGACGCCGACACCCCCTGGACGCGCGATGATTTGAAGTTCTTCGCCGCCCGCCCTGGCCGGTTGCATCGGCTGCGCCGTCCCTTCCCGGGCGAATTTTCCCCTGGAGAAATCACCAGCACCCCGCCGAGGATCGGATGGCGGGTGCTGGTGAAATGTATAGCGCCGGGGGTTCACGCGCGTCAGGTCATCTATTGTGCCGTGGGAGAAAAAATCCCGGACGACGATTTCACCTTGGGCCTCGCGAGAATGGAGGGCTGACCCTGATGTCCGCGGCCCTCAGCACGTTCTATGTTTACGTCTATTTTCACCCGGCGACGGGTCAGCCCTGCTACGTCGGCAAGGGTCGGGGGGAGCGTTGGCTTGGGCATCTAAATGGCCGAGGCAAGAGCAATCCGCACCTACGCAACACCATCAAGAAGTACGGCGGAACGCCGTGCGTGAAGGTCCGCGAGGGCCTGACCGAGGCCGAGGCCTTCGAGGCGGAAATTGCGTTCATCCGGGCAATCGGGCGGGCGCCCGACGGGCCGCTGTTCAACCTCACGGATGGTGGGGATGGTGCCAGCGGGGCGGTTCGTTCCGCAGAAACGAGGGCGAAGATGAGCGCCGCAATAAGCGCTGCCCTAAAGGGGCGCGTCCCTTCCCCCGAGACGCGCGCCAAACTGAGCGCTGCCGGGATGGGTCGCACCGCATCCGCCGAGACGAGGGCCAAACTGAGCGCCGCGAACAAGGTCCGCATCTTCTCCCTCGAAACGCGGGCCAAGCTGAGCGCCGCCGCGAGCAACCAGTCCCCCGAAACGCGAGCGAAGATCGGCGCCGCGCACAAGGGGCGCATCCATTCCGACGAGACGAGGACCAAAATGAGCGCCGCCCAAAGGGGACGCATCTTTTCCGACGAACATCGGGCAAATCTGAGCGCCGCAATAAGCGGCGCAAACAGACGTCGCCTCGCTTTCTCGTCACAGGTGATGACGGCGTAGAAGAAAGACTAAAGTGTATAGTGCCATTTCTATTTGATAAAAATGGCTAGTTACTGGCGTACTACTGAGTGCCGGTGGCGGGAACAGCAAAGGAGAACCCCACGCGGCCCTACATCTCGAGGTAAAACGCCATGAGTTCCGGTTTGAACGAAAAAGGCCCCGGCGGGGGAAACGCCGAGGACCTAAGGATTACACAAGGTGATGCAGTTCAAAATACCCCAAACGCCGGGCAAAGACCATCCCCGCCCGCATTCGAAATTGCGCTCGAATACATCCGGCGCGGCTGGAATCCAGTTCCAATCGCATTCAAAGAAAAGAAGCCAATCGGCAAAGATTGGCAAAACCGCACCGTCACCGAAGAGACCGTGCGGGCGGTCTTCGACAGACTGGAAATGAACATCGGCGTCCAATTGGGGCCGAAATCCGGGGGACTGGTCGACGTCGATCTTGACTGCCCGGAGGCGATCAAGCTTGCGGCCTATTTCCTGCCCGCAACCGGCTCCAAGTTTGGCCGTCCTTCGTCTCTCAATTCTCACTGGCTCTTCACCTCCGACCCCGCCGAAATCCCAGAGAAGGCGCATATTCCATTCAAAGACCCGGTGGCTAAAAAGGTTGAAGGCAAGGACAAGCCCGAACACTCGATGCTTCTCGAAATCCGGTGCGGTGGTGGCAGCTTGGGCGCGCAATCTGTCTTTCCCGGCTCTATTCACAGGGAAACGGGCGAGCCGATCAAATGGGAAACGGATGTCGAGCCGGCAAGAGTTGCCTTTGCGGATCTCCAACAAAACGCGAGCGAATTGGCGGCGGCCGTCGCGTTCGTCCAGGCATGGCCGGGGGGCAGCGGTCACGACGCGCAATTGACGCTTGGCGGCTTCCTCGCGCGCCTTGACTGGGACGCGGGCCGCATTGAAAACTTTGCCGCAGCCGTGGCTTGTGGCGTTGGCGCAGATGAGCGGGAATTTTTGCGGTGCGTTGGGGATAGCGTTGCCAATCACGCCGAAGGCGGGAAGGTCTACGGCTTCACGCATCTCAAGGAGACCTTTGGAGAGCCGCACGCGAAGGCCATTGCGAAATGGCTTGGGGAAGCGGAATCCGTCACCTTGTCGCCCGATGAATCTGGCAAGCCTGTCATCCAAATAAAAGTTGACGAAGTTCACGTTGCCGCGACCCTGGGCGAGAAGGCGTTGGTGGAGTCAAGCATTCAGATATTCCAACGGGGCGGGACGTTGGTCCAGCCGGTCGTCAGAGAAGTGGTGGCCGCAGAGGGGCGGCGGACCGAGACCGCCCAACTTCTGAAAGTCGAGGCGCCAAATATGCGAGACCTTCTGCGGGAGGCGGCGGCGTGGCGCAAGTACGATGGCCGCTCCAAGGGACTGGTGCCGGCAGACGTGCCGCCCGAGGTGGCACTATCCATCCTTACGCGCCAAAGACGGTGGACATTCCCGACGATCACCGGCGTCACAAATTGCCCGACCATGCGGCCAGATGGATCAATCTTTTCCCGGCCGGGGTATGATCCCGCCACGGGGCTGTTGCTCGTGGGGCTGCCGCCAATGCCGCCGATCCCCGACGAGCCGACCTTAGACGACGCTAGGGGGGCGCTGACGCTGCTCAAGGAGTTGCTTGTTGACTTTCCGTTTGTTGATGTTGATCTCGTAGACATGGCCGTCGCGCTGAGCGCCTTGATCACGCCCGTCGTTCGTGGGGCCTTCAAGGTCACGCCGATGCACTGCGCAAGCGCGCCCGCCGCAGGGTCTGGAAAATCCTTCCTCTTCGATCTTGCGGCCGCAATCGCCACGGGCCAGCGCATGCCGGTCATGTCGGCGGGCGCAAGCGAGGAAGAGTTGGAAAAACGCCTCGGCGCTGTGCTGATGACGGGCCAACCGCTCATCAGCATTGACAACGTCAACGGCATGCTGCGCGGCGATGCCCTGGGTCAGGCGATCGAGCGGCACCTGCTAGAAATACGAATCCTTGGCAGGTCCGAGCATGTGCAAATCGAGGCGGGCGGCACGTCGATATTTTGCACGGGGAACAACATTGCCATCGCCGGTGACCTATGCCGCCGCACGATCACGACGACGATGGACCCCAAGGAGGACCGGCCGGAGCTCCGCAAGTTCAAGGGCGACCCGTTCGAGCGCATCCTTGCAAACCGGGGCGTGTACATTGCCTCGGCCCTCACAATATGCCGGGCGTACTTTGTTGCCGGGCGCCCCGGCAAGGCCGACCCGCTGGCGTCGTTTGGCGGGTGATCAGACACGGTTCGGTCCGCGCTGATGTGGCTCGGGGAGACCGACCCCGTAAGTTCTATCGAAAGTATGCAAAGGGACGACCCCGAGCGGGCACCGCTTCAGGAGATGCTAGAGGCCTGGGCCGACGTCATCGGCGTCGGCTACGGCACCCGCCACACGCTGGGCGAGGTCATGGCGATAGCGAAAGAGATGACTGCAAATTTCCAACTGACCCATCCCCGGCTGCACGCTGCGGTCCAGTCCGCCGCCGCACGGGGTAGGGAACCCGCCGACGCGCAGAAGCTGGCTTACTGGATGCGAAGCCGCCACGGGACCTTCGTCGACGATTGGCGGTTTGTGAACAATTCAAAGGCAACGAAGTCAAAGAGCACACCAACTTACTGGTGGATCGAAAGCAAAGCGGGCAAGAATAAAGATGGGTGCCTGGGCGGGGTTAGCGCAGAAGAACGCGAAAATATATACGAGGACAACAACATTACTAGCCCTTGAAGAAAAGAGCGGTGGGGGCATGGGGGCAATATGGGGGTATGTTCTAGACCGTTACACGTACGATAGACGAAATGTGTGTATTATATAAAATCGTCTATCTTGCAAGGCGAGGTCTAAAACATACCCCCATATGGGATATATGCCCCAACCCGCTATGCGGGTGATGCCGCCATGGCACGGCACGCCACGCCGCTTGCACCCGCTTGCATCCGCGCCAAGCGGCTATCCCCCACCTCTTGGGCCAAAGGATGCCGCCCTTGAGCTCCTCTGCCCCCGCCCTCCGCACGCCTTGGGCATTCCCTATCACCTCTCTACACGCATAGGCTGCTAGGCCTCCTTGCACCCGCTTGCACCCGTGCCAAGCGGCTACCCAGCCGCCCCGGCCAAAGGATCCCGCCCTTGAGCTCCCCTGCCGCCTCCCTCAACGCGCCACGGAGCGGCCATGCCCCGCCGCATCATGGCCATCCCCACGCGCACCAATCCGAAGTGCACAATTATTTCGGGTCCTAGCCTAGCTTGAGCTGAACCTAGAGGTACGCGCGATCTCAACGCGTGAATAGATTTCGAGCTCGAAAACTAGGTATCAGGATACCGCACGGCAACGCACCGAGGCGATGGCGCGGGACTTGAAAACGTGGTAACGTGGTGCATTATTTTTCATCGTCAAATCAAGGGGATAGTGGCCACCATGAGCCTGATCACGCAAGCTGCTTTTTCCCGGATGCACGGCGTAAGCCGCAAGACCGTTATGGTCTGGAACCGGGCTGGCCATATCGTCCTCCGGGGCGGCCTCGTGGACATCTTGGCAACCAACGCACGGCTTTCCGAACGGCCAGCCACGTATCGCGGCGGGCGCACAAAAGGGCCGTGTGGGGACCGCCCGACTGGCGACGCGCCGCCGTCTTCGTTTTCACCGGCAGACGCCAATTCGCCTTTTTCGTTCGCCGAAGCCAACCGGGTCAAGGAGAACTATGCGGCCAAGCTGAAGCAATTAGACTTCGACAGGGAATCTGGCATCGTGATTGAGGTCGCGGCCGTGACGCGGGCTCTCGCTGGAGTCCTTACCATCACACGCACGAAACTTCTCGGTCTTGGCATCCGGCTAGGGCCGCGCATCGCGTTGTTAAACGACGCCCAGGCGATCCACGCCCTGCTCGACATCGAAGTGACACGCGCACTAGAAGAGCTGACCGTCGCTGAAATCCAAACGAGGTTTCTCGCATGACCCGCGTCATCCCCTTTCCCCGGAGCTTGCTGCCCGACGAGAAATACCAGCGCCTTCTATCTCTGTTCGGCGAGACGATGGCCCGCTTGATTGCCGTCGAAAATGACAACACCACACTGAAGACGAACGTGGAGAGGCTTGCGGGCGTTAACGTCGTTCTCACCTGCCGCCTGACGGAGGTCGAGGCGAGGCATGGGTTGGCCTCGCCGCCAGGGACAGATGTTTGGATCACGGTCAAACAAGCCGCTGGAAAGACGGGCTACAGCTCCTCGGCGGTTCATAAATGGATGAAGGCCGGAAAGGTTGCCACCAAACGGATGGGGGGCCGCGTCCTCATCGCCGCCGATTCTCTCCCGGTGTCAAAAGACCTTTAACGCGCACTTTTTGGGCGGGCGTATTATGGTTTCATGGCAAATGACCTCACGCCCAAACCCCCTGCGGCAATGTCCGCCGTTGGCTTAAAACTCCTAGAATTGCGAGTGGTGGAAGCCCTTAATGACGTCGAAACCGCAGAAACGCGCCTGAACAAAGAACGGGCCAAGGCGGGCCTGACCCCCGCTCCCAAGGAATTTTTCACGGCTGCCGAGATGGCCGCCGCGCTTGCAGCCCGTCCTGCCGAAAAGCCGAAGCCAGAATATCGTTTTGACGCGCACAAATCATCCCCCTCTGGCGCATCGAACGCCGCCGTCTTCGCGGCCATTGGCGCGGCCTTTGAGGCCGTGCCGGAAGCGTCAATCACCAAAGAGAACGCGCTCGGCATCGTCTCCGCCATCAAGGCGTTCTACGAACCGGCGTCTGATCCGTTTGCCCACCTTGCGGGCGTAGACCTTGGCGCCGATACCCCGCAGACACGCGCACTTTCCAGCTGGGCCAAGACGCTGGCGGCGGCAGATGAAATCGTGAGGGCTCAGGCGGGCAAGTCGCTCTTGCCTCCGGCTCCGGCTCTCACGGTGGTCGAAGCAACGGCGGCCGATATTGCCCGCGCCGATGCGATTGCGCGTGGGGAAGTCACGCCACTCCCCACCGATCTCACCGCGCGGGCCATCATCGAGGCGGGCCGGAAACGCCGCGCCGAACCGGGAGAGAAACCGCTATGACTGCATTTCAAGATTTCGTCGCCGAGATGAAGGCAAAGCATGAAGGTTCGCGTCAGCGGCGCAACGGAGCCGCCGAATCAACGCCGGGAACGTTGGCAGCGTCGATCTTGGCCGCTGGCCGGAAACGGCGCAACGAAGTGGCCGATGCCGAGCCGGCTGCCGGGACTTTGGCGGCGGCCATCGTTCTTGCTGGCAAAAAGCGCCGGGGAGAAATCTGATGGTTTCCGTCACGACGGCATCGCCCAACACCGGCTTCGTTAAACCGTCAAACGCCGAGCTGGAATCCCTTGCTTCCATTGTCTTCGGGAGGTGCCCTCACCTCAAGAGCGACGGGCCCGACGCCGTGCCGGAATTCACAAGGGCATTCCTCGTCGTCGGCCTTATGTACCGCCTTCCGGTGCCTTCAAAAAAGCGGTACTTTGGCAGCTTCGTCGACGATGCAAATGAAATCCTTATTCGCTGGGGCATGGCAAGCGTGACGAGCTCCGCGTTTTTGGCCGCCGCGCTCGCACACGGGGATATCCCCTGGCAATCCGCCGATCCCACGCTTGGCGCGTTGCTCGAAATTGGTTTGGACCCCCACACCGGGCTCAAGTGCACGAACGCTTGGAGGGCCATTTTAGCAGGCCAGGCATTTTTGCCTCCGGTGCCGCCCGCGGAGCTCAAGAGGCGCTCCGACGCATTGCCGCCTGTCAAGATTTATCAGGAATCGCATGGGCAAATGAAGCTTGTCGCTGCTGATCAGCGTCTCTGGTAGTGAAAGGACAAGTCCCATGCCTTATCCCCGCACAACAAATTTTAATGAACTTGGCCAACTCCCCACGACGCTCGGCGGTTATGGGATCGTTGACGGCGTGACGGCAACGGCCCTCACAATGGCCATCGCCGCCATTCCGGCCACGCCGGTCCCGGCACCCTTCGTCGGCACGGCTGGGACGGCGGCGGGCTCCGTGACCCTGACGGGGCAGCCCACCTTGCCACGGTCCAGAAGGTCATCGACGCCGTGACGTGGGCCGACGTGAGCGCCGATTTTGAGGCCACGATTTCCGTCGCGGGCCACATTCAGCAGACGACCGGCTTGGCGGCGGCCGACGCCATCCTGGTCTTCTTGGTTGCCTGATTTCATGAATCGTGGGCCGCGCGCCCTAGCTATCGCGGTTCACGTTCCCGGCGCGCTTTTCGGACATTGGGTGCGCCGTGTCGGCGGGGAGTGTGGGTGGTTTGAGAGCCTTCTCACGCCCCCGCCGCCTGCAAAACGAATCGTGGCCCGTGGTTCCTTACGCGGTTCACGTTACCGAAGGGGGGCTCGGGCCGGTATCCAGCCAGCCACCGGGCTTCTGTCGGGGACCAGCGGGGCGGGCGTGGGGGGAAACAGGGCCACCCTACGCCCCCCGCTGGTTGAAGGTTTTGGGTGACGGCATGCGAGAGGAAAACCTATGCAAAACGACCCACGCGTAATGAGTGAAAATTCTGTTTGTATCTTCTTGGACGTGCGGCCTTCCGATCTTAAAGACCTGCCCGGCTTCCCGGTGCCGGTCTTGCACATGACCGGTGCCCGGCCGTTCTATTGGGCGACCGAGATCGAGGCATATGCGGCTTGCCGCGCCCGCCAAGCGCATGTCGCGGCGGTCCCGTCACGTCTCTCCCCACGCCTTACGCCCGATCCCAAGCGGCCATCCAGGCTCTGATCCATGTGGCCGCAACCCCGCATCCGCTCACGCGCGCGCTTCATCACTCAATACGAGGCCGCCCAGTGGCTCCAAGTTGAGCCTCACCAGCTCCAACGTGTTTGGGGGTTCCCGGCGCAGTTCCTGGGCAGCGGCGCTCATCCCGCGTTCACTTTCTACTGGGCCGTACAGGTCGAGGAATTCGCCGAGCGACGCGCCCACACAGGAGCACCGGTGCCGCCCGTGCCGCCGCATTGGGCACGCCTGCCGGTCACCGACGGGCCTCCCTACGACACGCTTTAGGTCACCTTGGGCGAAGTCAGCCGATGGCTGGACCTGCCGCCGAATGAAATCATGAAACTTTGGGGCTTCCCGTCTCCCTTCATAGGTGAAGGTGGACCCTATACCTTCTTTTGGGCGGAGCGGGTGGAAGCCTACGCGGAGCGCTGCGCCATCTGGGGAGGCCGGTGCCGCCCCCGCCTGGCACCTGGGCCAACGCCCCGGTCTTCAACGGGCAACTCTACGACGATTGACCTATGGGCTCCGCCATCCGCAAGATCAAGGCACCTGTCCTTGACAAGGCGCGCCTCCACCCCGATGTTTACCCCAATGTTTACCCCGGACTGATTTGCGGGGCGCCATGGCAGGCCATTTTATCACCTAACCACTTGATTTTATTGGCGTCCCGGAAGGGATTCGAACCCCTGACCTACGGTTTAGGAAACCGTTGCTCTATCCTGCTGAGCTACCGGGACCGCGCGAGGCGGGACGATTTTTAGCGAAATCTTCGCTGTGCCGCCCGCGTCGAATGCCTATATCATGGGTCCGAGGGATGGGCCAGACGGCGGGTGCATGGCGGACGGGTGTTTGCGGCGGACGGGGCAAATGGGGATGGCGGGGCGCGCTTTACAGCGCGTTCCAACTCGTGGGAATGCGGCCTCTTTACAACAACATAAAGCATGTCCTCGATCACAAAAGCCGGCAACTTTTGTGGGACATTCTTTAGCGCTCCAGTTGGCGCTCGCCTGCGCTTTCCCGACGCTCGCCTTGGCGTCCCCGGACCAAAATTGTCCTTCCGCGGGCAGCGAGAGCGTCCAACTCGCCGGCATCGAGGCGCGGCTGGAATTGCGGCTGGAGGATGGGCGCCTGTTGCGGCTCGCGGGGTTCGATCCCGCATCGTCGACGCCCTCGACGCCGGACGGCGAGGATCAGGCCCGCGAAGCCTTGACCCAGCTTCTCGCGGGCCATCCCCTCACGATCACAAAGCTTTCCGCCGCGCCGGACCGCTGGGGCAGGCTCGCGGTACTGGCTTTTATCGGGGACGATCAGCCCGGCGGCGTGGCCGCGGCGGCGATTGCCTCGGGCCTCGGGCGCTATCTCCCGGAGCCCGCCGCCCATGCCTGCCGCGCCATTTTGACCACGGCGGAGGACACGTCCCGCGCACAAAAACTTGGTCTCTGGGCCGATCCGTATTATGCCGTGCTCGCCGCCAGCGACCTCGCGGGATTCGCCGAGAGGGCCGGCACGCTGGTCGTGGCGGAGGGGCGCGTGGCATCGGTGAAGACGAGTCCCTATCGCAGCCAACTGATTTTTGCCGGGGAGCGGAATGGTTCACGCGGCAGTCAGCTTTTATCCGCCACACTCTTGCCCCGGACGATCAAAATCCTCGAGGCCCATGGCGTGCATGTGTCATCTCTCACCGGTCAATTGCTGCGGATCCGCGGCCTGCTCGACTTGCGCTTTGGGCCGGAGATCGAGCTTTTGAGCCCCGACGATCTCGACGTGCTCGGGCCCGTGATCGCGCCGGCGCTCGCCGCCGGATCGAAGTGACGCGAGGAACCATGGCGCCGCATTCGCCGCGAGGACAGAGGCAAAGCGCAGCCAAGGCGTGGATGGCGCTCGCCGTCTTGCTGCCTCTCCTCGTGCCGTTGCTTTTTTCCGGCTGCGCCTCGATGGACATGCAAGGCGACCGGGCGGTGCCGATCGAGGCCCCGGCCGCCGCGCCACGCGTGCTGGTCGAGAGCAATTCCTCGTCCGAGCACAAGCGCATGGTCGCCCTGTTCGGCGGCGAATATAAGGATCCCGCGGCCGAACGTTATCTCGACGGCATTCTCGCCAAATTCGCCACCGTGATCGACGACGAAAACCGCACCTACAAGATTACGATTTTGAATTCGCCGATCGTCAATGCCTTCGCTTTGCCCTCCGGCGACCTGTTCGTGACACGCGGTCTGTTGGCCCTGGCCAATGACGGCTCCGAGGTCGCGGCGGTGATGGCTCATGAAATCGCCCATGTGACCAAGCGCCACGCCCTGGCCCGCGCCGAGCAGGAAAAGCGCGCCGCCGTGATCAGCAAAGCGGCCTTGGTGATTCAAAACCGCCAGCGCAGTGAAGAGGTCGAGGCCACGGCGAAGCTGTCGATCGCGGGCTTCTCGCGCCAGCAAGAACTCGAGGCGGACGAGACCGGCATCAAGACGATTTTCCGCGCGGGTTACGATCCCTATGGCGCCAGCCGGTTTCTGGCTTCGCTCGGCCGCTCCAGCGCCCTGCGGGCCTCGCTGATCGGGCAAAACGCCAGTTCCGACAGGCCGGATATTCTCGCGACCCATCCCTCGACGCCCGAACGCGTCGCGCAAGCGGTCAAGGTGGCGCGCGGTCTCGCCGCGCCCGATACCGGCAACAACGACCGCGAGGCGTATCTTTCCGCCATCGACACGATGATGTTTGGCGACGACCCCTCCGAGGGCACCATCCGGGGCCGTAAATTCACCCAGCCCCGGCTTGGTTTCACCTTTAGCGCGCCCGATGGTTTCGTCTTGGAGAATTCGACGCAAGCGGTGCTCGGCGTGAAGGAAGGCGGCGCCGAGGCGTTACGTCTCGACAGCGTCGCCCTGTCCAGCGACAAGCCGCTCGAAACCTATATCGCGTCGGGCTGGATCGCCGGGCTGGTTTCGAGTTCGCTCGAAACGATCGACGTCAACGGCATGCCGGCCATCACCGCGACGGCGCGGGCGGGCGAATGGAATTTCCGCCTCGCGGTGATCCGCTTCAACGATGACGAGGTCTATCGCTTGATCTTCGCGACCCACGCGCTCGATCCCGCCCATGAAAAGCAGTTCCGGTCCTCGATCGATTCCTTCCGCAAGATCAATCCGGACGAGGCGGGCACCGTCCGGCCCTTGCGCATCGGGCTCGTCACGGCCAAGCCGGGCGATACCGCCGCCTTGATCTCCACGCGCATGGTCGTGCCGGATAAGCCTCTGGAAACGTTCGAGCTTCTCAATGGGTTGGAAAGCGCGGGACCGCTGAAGCCCGGCCAGCGCTACAAGCTCGTCATCGAATAATCACGCTGGAATCACGCGCACCCTGGAGCCAGTGAAGGCATGGACGCAAAAAGCCCCCGTGCGATGACGGGGGCTTTCATGTTTCTGAAGTTATGTAGCGAGAGGCTTCTCGTACGAAGAAGTCAACGCCGGATGATCACGCGGCTTCGACGATTCCGTCGGTGTCCTCTTCGGTATCCTCTTCGCCAGCATCGGTCTCCTCGACCTTGACGCGGCGCGGACCTTTCTGAAGTTGCTCGTCGATCAGCTTCAGCGCCTCTTGATCCGTCAGCTTTTGCACGACGGCGATCTCGCGGGCGATCCGGTCCAAAGCGGCCTCGTAGAGCTGCCGCTCGGAATAGGATTGTTCGGGCTGCGCATCGGAGCGGTATAGGTCGCGCACGACTTCCGCGATGGCAACGAGATCGCCGGAATTGATCTTCGCTTCATATTCTTGAGCACGGCGCGACCACATCGTCCGCTTCACGCGGGCGCGGCCCGTCAACGTGTCCAAGGCGCGCTTGACAATCGGCGCTTCGGCAAGCTTGCGCATGCCCACGCTGGTCACCTTGGGGGTCGGCACCTTCAGGATCATCTTGTCCTTGATGAAGCTGATGACAAAAAGCTCGAGCTTGTAGCCCGCGACTTCCTGCTCCTCGATCGCCGTGATCTGACCGACGCCGTGAGCGGGATAAACAATATATTCGGATGTCTTGAAGCCGGTGCGGCTGCCCGTGGGCTTTGCGGCGGCTTTCGGCGCGGTCTTGTCATCGCTCTTGGTCACGACAGGCTTGGCTTGCTCCGGCAGGATCTGCTCCGGCTTGACTTGAACAAGGGTAGCCGCCTGAGGAGCGGGGGCCGCTTCGACGGGCGCCGTAACAGCAACACTGATTCCCGTGGTCTTCTTGAGTTTTCTATCCGGCACCTCGACCTCACCTTTCCCAACTAGAACCTTGCCGCTCGTCGCGGCCGTATCAAATGATTCCGCGACGTCGCGAGGCGCGGATGCAGGCGCTTTGGACGCCGCTTTTTTTGCGCGCTCCGGAGCGCGCGGTGTTTCGATGGATTGTTGCAAGACAGCCGCCCCGTCCGTCTTCTTTAGAATGGACGTGGTTTTTGGCTTGGATTGCGCTGCTCCGGTCTTTAAAGACACGTCAATCCGCTGATCTGGCGCTTCCCGATTCGGCTCGGTCTTGGTTTTCGTTTTCGCGGACATGAGACGTAATACTCCTGAAGCGCCCGCTGTGGAGACGGGCCAATTAGCGAGGCCCCCGGCGCTCACGTATCGATCAGCCCGCGCCGTGTTTCAGCGCGTCTGTCTCGATACATAGTTGACGGGATAGCAGTGCGGGATACGACCCCGCTGGGTCATGGATCGGTTTTCACGGGATCAGAGGCTCATGGACTAATGATCCCCATCGGAACAGATTAAATTGGGACAGGTTAACGGCCAGAAACTTAGGTCGCCGGCGAGCTAGCCGCCTCATCCCTTTTGTCTATCATAGAAATGTACGAAAATCAAAGAAAACCCGCCGGGCCCGTCTTGACGGGCGCGGCTAGTTAATACCTTGGCACAAAAAACGCGATATTTCGACGCGAACCGGCTCCCCCCGCGCAAGATTCTCGCCGCGGGACCAAATATTTCGCCGCGGGACGTTGAAACGACATCGTTTCGAGAGGCGAGAGCCCTTCCGGACGGAATCCGGAGGAGAGCCAGGCCCATCGCCGGCCGAGACGGTCCCCACCCAGGTGGAACGGGATCCGCGAGCATGCCCCGAAAAAGTCGCGGGGTTTTTCGATCGAGAACATGCTCTCCCTCCTTACCAAGAGAGCGAGTTCTCATCGCTTCGGCGAGCCCACCAAAATGGAAAGGGCTCTAATCGCCTTGGCCGGGTTTATCCGAGAAATAAGCTTCCAACTTGCCGGGTTTGCCGTCGAATTCCTTGGCTTCGGGCAAAGCGTCGCGCTTTTTCGTGATGTTCGGCCAGGACTTGGCCATATCGAGATTGAGCTTCAACCAGGAATCCAGCCCCTTGGCGGTATCGGGCTTAATGGCTTGGGCCGGGCATTCCGGCTCGCAAACACCGCAATCGATGCACTCGTCGGGATGAATGACGAGCATGTTCTCGCCTTCATAAAAACAATCGACCGGGCATACCTCGACGCAATCCGTGTATTTGCACTTGATGCAGTTTTCAATAACCACATACGTCATCGCTCAAATCCTCTCCGGCTTTCGCGCCGGCTGCTATAGCGCCTGTGCGGAAAGCGCTCAACGGCGGCTCCCGCACCAACCCTAACCCGTTCTTTCCATATGCCGCGGACCCTGCGCCCGCGGCGGACGAAGCGCATGGGGGATCAACCCGCCAGACACATCGCCTATCCCGAACGGTTTGCTAGTCGCTTCACCCCGGCATGGCAAGACGCGGTTGTGGAATTGCCGTCAAGAGCGTTCGCTCAAGTCCTCATAGAGCAGTTTCGCTTGCGCGAAAGGCCCCCGCCTTTCACCGGAACCAAGCACTTTCAACACACGGACTTGCCGTTCGAGCGCGATCGTCAAGACATCGCCTGGCCCGATGAGGCGCGCCGGCACTTCGATTCGCTTTCCATTCAACCGGACGTGGCCCTCGGCGACGAGACGCGCCGCCAAGCTTCGCGATTTCACGACGCGCGCGAACCATAACCACTTATCCAGTCTCTGACTTTCCAGCGCCATAGAACGCCTTTGCGATCCTGTTCTTGAGGAACAGAACAACGCGGTGGCGCAGAAAATTCAAGCGAGCAAAGGCGATTCTCGCTTCGAGAACGGCTTTTCGCGGGAGCATGTGAATTCCCGTATGAAGCATCTTGCGGACGCGGCGGCGGGCGATTTCCGCCCGCATGGCGGCGGCGAAGCGTCCCGGCGAACTCGAAGAGACGCAAAGCTCGATGATATATTCGCCCATGGCGAGCCGGTCTGGCCAGACATGGTCGATCATCGGATGGTCCGGAATGGCGCAGGAATCCGTCATGTCATGCGGCCCTTCCGCCTGCGCCTGCGTCAACGCATGCACGAATTGCACCCCCGGCGACAAATGCGCGACGCTCTCGTCGAAGGCGGTTTTCCAGAAAAAGGCGCGCTTTCCCGCCGTCAATAAAATGCCCATGGCGACAGGCTTGCCGTCGACTTCGAGACTATCGATCCGGCATCGGCCTTCATAAGCCAAGAGGCGCGTCATGGTGCGCGTAAATGTCGCAAGACTCGGGCTGGAGAGCAGCGAGGTCCGCCGCCGGCCCTTCCACCCGTTCGTTTCGAGAGCCAGGAATTGCTCGACCGCCACGCGGACTTCAGCGACCGTCGCGGCGCTCCGGTAGCTAATCTTACCGAGATCCCCAAGCCGCCGGCCTTTGCGCCGCAACTCCTTGCGCCGTTTCGCCTTTGGTAACGAGACGAAATTCCCGGCGCGGTCGTGGGGCCGTTGAAAGACGGCGGCGCGCTGATGCTCTCCTAAAATCGCGATCGACCGGCCCGTTTCGGCACAATACGCGCGCCATGCCGTGAAAAACGGGCCATCCGCTGGAATTTCCGTCAAAATCACGCCATTGAGGCTGGAATCTCGCGAGCTCAGCTCCGTCAGCATGGCCTCGAAGGCTTCCATGCCGCATTGTTCGTCGAGCAGAGGCGCGCCAAGCGCGATTTGTTTGTTTTGAAAGCCCCGGACGAATCCAGGCCCAAACAGGCGGGAGCGCGGCGGCAGCATGACGGGAAGCAAACCGGCGAGCCGGCCCCGCGAGACCGAGCCATCCTCTTGCCACGCCAGAAGAAAAACCGGTTGTCCCGCGAAGCCGTCATGCTGCAGGAGCAGTAAGGCAAACGCGGGATCGAAGAAGACGTTCGGCTCCAAGGCGCGCGTGACCAAATCGCTCCATTCTGGCTCAGAACGGATCATGGCGCGCGTATCGGCAAGCTCGACTCGAATCGAGGCGGCCGGCCCGGCATCTGCTGCCGGGGCTGAGGAAGACGATCTCGAGATCATGGGATCTCTGGCGAAACGCACGGGCCGCTCTCCTTTGCCGGACGAAATGTCTCGAAACTGGACAAGCTGGCCGGGCACGATGCCCGGCTCCGTAATGTCTCAAAATTCACGCCAGGGATAAGTGTGCCGTGCCGGGACGGGAACGTCCGGGGCTATCGGAGCGCGCGCGGGGGGCGCGGCCATGCAGGTTCCAGCCTTCGGCTTTACAGCGCCTTCAAATATTCGAGGAGAGCCTTCTTGTCCGCCCTATCCTCGGAATAATGCTCAAACCTTCGCGGCTTCGTCCGCTTCTTTCTTCGAGTCCCCGCTCTCCGGACTGGAGCCCGTGGGGCGGCGTTCGAAGAACGCCCGGGCGAGCGAAAACAAAGGCGAGGCGAGACGGCTGATATCGTCGGCGCGCGACGCGAACTGCGCGCCGCGCGTCAATTCCTTATCGAGCACCGCCATGGTCGTGGCGAAGCCGGGATCGTCGTCCCTGAACCAGGCGCGCAACACCCGCCCCCAGAGCAAAACCAGCCCCTGGATCTTGATGGCGCCCAGAGCGCCCTCGGACTCAATCCCCGCCGCTTCCAACATGAAGCGCATGGAATTCAATTCCAGCCGGTTGACGGAAGCCGCCGCCAACGGCGCCCGGGCAAGCCATTCGGCGATGCCCTCGATACCAAGCTTATAGGGGGCCAAGGCGTCGAGACGGCGCATCAAGACGTCGAAAAGCCGTTCCTTCGCGGGTTCCCCCAGAAGATCGTCGCTTGTCCCCTCGAGGACGACCCGGTCGATCTTGCGCGCGAAGCCCCCCAGGATCGCGCCCTTGGAGGGGTAGAGATCGCGGAAATCGGCGAGCGAAAGATTGGCGCGCGCGGCAATATCCGAGATGGTGATGTCCTCCCAGACCCGCTCGCCCGCCAGCTCCAGAAGCGCCTCGATCACGGCATCCCTCGACGGCAATTTGCTCTTGCCGGGCGGATCGATCGTCGCCGCGTGATCCCGAGACTCGGGCTCGCCGTGTTCCTGCGCCATGTTCGAGAGTCCTCCAGACGACTGCCTTCGCACTCTTGATATGTAGACGTTCGGCGCCAGCCTTCCAAGAACTTCGTGTTTCAAGAACTTCGTGGCGGGTCCGGATGCGCCCGCTACCCTGAAAAATCATCGGCGGGCGGAAAGGCCCGCCCCACGAAAGTTCGAAGGAGGCTCTATCCCGCCAGCTCACGGGCGCGGGCCTTGGCCGCCGCGACGGCTTTGATCATGAGGGGCGCGAGGCCATCGGCGCCGCGCAAAATGTCGAGGGCCGCGGCTGTGGTTCCGCCAGGCGACGTCACCGCCTCGCGCAAAGCGGCGGGCGCTGTGCCGGGCTGCGCGGCCATCAGCTCGCCGGCGCCCTCGACGGTCGCGCGCGCGAGACGGGCCGCGACATCCTTCGGCAGGCCGGCCGCTTCCCCGGCCTCGGCGAGACATTCGGCCAGGAGAAACACATAGGCCGGGCCAGAACCGGACACGGCCGTGACAGCATCGATCAGCGCCTCGTCGAGCCATTCGACCTGGCCCACGGCGCTCAACAGGGTCTGGGCGACGGCCCGGTGCGATTCCGGCAAATCCGGCTCGGCCGCCAGCGTCGTCATGCCGCGCCCGACCGATACCGGCAGGTTCGGCATGGCGCGCACGATCGAACCCGCATGGGGAAGTCCAGCCCGGAGATTGGCCAGCGTCTGCCCGGCCAGGATCGAAACCACGGTCGTCGCCGGCCCCGCGAGACCGGCAAAAGCGCCCGGATTGCTCGAAAACGTCTGTGGCTTGATCGCCAGAACCAAAGCCTCGGGCGGCCCGGCGAGAGGGCCCTTATTGACCCCGTAACTGTCGCAAACCGCGGACATCACCCCGCTGAGATGCGGATCGACGACATGGACGCAGGCGGGGTCGAGCCCTCGCGCCAGCCACCCGCGCAGCAGCGCGCCCCCCATCTTGCCCGCGCCGAGTAGTACGAGGGAACGCGGCCAATGGGCGTCATCCATCCCCATCAAGCCTCGCCGCGTGTTTCGATCATGGCCGTATCCAAAGCCTCCCGGCCGGACTTCCCGGCCCAAACGACGAATTGAAAGGCTTGGTAGTAACGCTCGCAAGCCATGACCGCGCTTGTCAACACGGCCTCGCATTGCTTGCGGTTCAGCTCGGCCCCGCCCGCCAGCAACAAAGCGTGGCGAAACATGATGACGCCATCGCCTGGCCAAATATCGAAATGGCCGACCCACATCTGCTCGTTGATCAAGGCGACCAGCGACAAAACCTCGTGCCGCCGGGCGGCGGGCACTTTGAGATCGAAGGCACAGGCGACATGGAGCGCCTCGATCTCCTGCAACCAGGTGAAGGCAATACTGTAATCGGTCCAGCCGCCGCCGACCGTGATCGAAATCTCGTCTTCCTCGTCCCGGTCGAACGACCATTGATTCGACGCGGCGAGCCGTTCGATGAGATCGACGGGGTTTTCGTTACGATCGGCTTCGATATGCGAAAGCGACATTCCATGGCCTCGGTGCAGGCGGACGACGAGACGGCGCGTCTCGCGCATGCCAGTGAACGGAACCGCGGGACTCTACTCGACAGGCCGTTCGTCGAGGCGTTCCCAGCTCCGAATCGCCGGCACGCGCCGCGAATGAATCACAAGGGCGGGATGACGATCAAGTTCGCGGCCCGCCCGGCGAATCCTTAGGAAACACGGTCGTGGATTCGCGCGAATCCGTCCATGGCTCGCGGCAGGGTGTCCACAGATGATGCGGGATGATGCCGGAATAGGCTGGGGATAGCGCCCGAACATGGGCGGCGCCGGCGGATGGCCGTCGAGGGCGGCAACGTCGTTCCGGGATGCCGGAGGCGCGCCCGGAACCTCGTGGTAAAATTAAAATTTCGGGGCAAGATCCTGATTTGCCCGCGGGGACAAGACGCGAGACAAAACAAGCTAAACGTCCGGCAGCCAAATTTTCCGTGTTCCCAGCGCCGTGCTAGAGCGCGTTCCGCTTTGGTGGAATCACCAAAGCGAAGAGAATTCGCTCTCTTATTAAGGAGTTAGAGCATGTCCTCGATCGAAAAAGTCTGCAACTTTTTCGGGACAAACTCTAAATCGACGCATCGCCAGCCGCTTCGGGCGGCAGCGACGCGAGGCCGAGCTTGGCTTCGATCTCTTTGATCCGGCGTTCCTGCCGGTCGTTCTCGTCGCGAGCCATGATCGCCATTTGCCTCACGGCCTCGAATTCTTCGCGCTTCACGAAATCCATGGCGGCAAGCAGGCGCTCGACCTGACCTTTCAGGACGGTTTCCGCCTCCCGCTTGACCCCTTGGGCAACGCCGGAGGCATCGGACATTAAGCGCGACAAATCATCGAAAAGACGGCCACTTTTTTGAGACATGACGCTCTCCTTGGCGCGTTCCACCTGGGCGGCCTCACCCATGTGACAAGAGCCCGCTCTCTTTATAGAAAGTGAGAGCATTTCCTCGATCACAAAAGTCCGCGCCCTTCGCGGAAAATGCCCCAGGCCGCTTGGAACGAACGGCTGTGCGCAAGACATGGGATTTTTTACGCGAGCGCGCAAGGTTTTCGCGCGGGAACTTGGACTGGACCGGGCACCGTTCCCATGTAACGCGAATCCAACCCCGCGGCCGGAGCGTCCGAGCATGAGCCAGTCTATCGTCGCCGTCTTCCCGCATCGGCTCGGCATCGCCGAGGCCAAACGGCGGATTACCGCCCAAGCCGAGAAGGCCATGCGGACCTATGTCGATAAGATCGGCTCGGGCGAACTGACATGGGAGGGCGATACCGGGCATGTCCGGGTCTCCGCGCTCGGCCAGACCATCACCGCCCAAGCCGAGGTCAAGCCCGCCGAAATCCGCGTCGAAATTCACCTACCCTGGCTCTTCGCCGCGTTTTCCAACGCGATCGAAACGCTGGTGAAATCGAACGCCAGCGCGGCTTTGCAGCTCGAGCCGCCGAAGAAAGGGTGAGACGGCGCGTCCTCGATCGAAAAGTCCGCGACTTTTTCAGGACGCGCCCTAGTGCCGCCCGCCCTGGAATCGCGCAACGAGCGGCAGCAGCAGCGCGTCGGGGACCAGCGGCACGATCAAGGTCGCGAGCTTGTTGTCGAGACCGGGCACGACAACCCTTTTGCCCGCGATCAGCGCCTTATAGCCCGCTTCCGCCACCGGCAGCGCGCTGGCGCCCTTCATTTTGCTGAGTTCCTTGATTTTGTGGAACCCCGCGCGCTCCTGGAACCCAGTCGCGATGACGCCAGGGTTCAAGACCGTGACCGTCACGCCGGCCGCTTTCAGCTCTTGATTCAAAGCCCGCGAGAAGGAGGAGACGAAAGACTTGGAGGCATAATAGACAGCCATGCCGGGACCGGGGAAATAGCTGGCGATCGAGGCCACGTTGAGGATTTTTCCCTTCGTGGCGATAATATCGGGCAGAAAGCGCAGGGTGAGATCGAGCAAGGCGCGGATATTCAAATCCACCATCCCCATCAGCTCGCTAGGCTCCTGCTTCCTCACCACGCCCGCCATCCCATATCCCGCATTATTGACGAGAATCGTGACGCGCGCGCCGGCTTGGGCGAGGGCGCCGGCGGTCTGTTCCACCGCATCGCGCTCGATGAGGTCTTGGACGATGACAAGCGGCCGGGGACGCCCCGAGGCCGCGATCTCGTCGGCCAGCGCCTCGAGCTTGGAACCGGACCGGGCCATGAGCGCAAGATCATGTCCGTTCCGCGCGAAAACCCGCGCGAGATCGGCGCCAATGCCGCCCGATGCACCTGTGACCAAAGTAATATCGCGCATGATCTGCTCTAGTCCTTCGAGTTAACCGCACCCCACGGACCCAGTCCGGCCTCTCCGGGCTGGGTGGCGCCGGCGGCCTTCTGGCGGAGCAAGACGCGATCACGCGTCGAAACCCCGAGAAGTTCGGCGACTCTCCATACGACATTTTCTTCGAATTCGGTAACGACGCCGTCGGCGAAGACGATATCCCACATCATTTCGATGATCCTGTGACGCGCGCGATCATCCAGCGCGCGTTTGAGAACATTCGTGAAATGAAAAAAATCGACCGCTTCCTTGTCGCTCTGCTCGGCCAGGGCGATCAGCCGCGACGTCGCGGCGGCATCGAGGCCGAATTGCGTCTCGATGATCGCGCGAAGCCGGACGCGCTCCGAGGGGGCGATCACGCCATCGGCGCTGGCGGCATGGACGAGAAGCGCGGCGGTGGCGAGGCGGTAATCGTCATCCAAAAACTCACGCTCGGGAGCCGCCGGCCCCGTCACTTCGGCGATAAAAGCTTTGAGGATCTCGAACATGGGCATCGGCTCCGCGGATCGTCCAACTGATGAAGATGCAACGCGGAGCCGCCGTTTTAATTCCCGAACAAGGCCCGGAAAACGTTGCTTCCACCGGTCGTGCTGGCCTGCGTCACGACGGGATTGAGCTGCTGACCCGCCGGCGCGCCGGTGATTGTGATCGCCGCGCCTTCCGCCTTCACCAGGCTGAACAACGTGGCCGCATTGGCGCGGGACAAGCGGATGCAACCATGAGAGGCCGGCTTGCCGAGATGGCTGGCCTCGTTCGTGCCGTGGATGGCGAAGCCATAATAGAAAAAGATGGCATGCGGCATCGGCGCGTTGTCGTATTTTTTGGAATGATATTCCGCAAACATGCCTTGCGGCGTAAAGTTGCCGTCCGGCGTGACATAGCCTTCCCGGGCACTGGAAATCAGCCAATCGTAAGTGTGATCGGCAGATTGGACATGCATATGCTGGGTCGTGAGATCGATTGAGACCGCGACGGTGGCCGCGGCCGGTGCCGCGAAGGACAAAGCGGCGGCGCAGACTAAAGCGGGCAAGGTGAAAACGGACGCGCGCATTCGAAAAACCTCTGAAGTTCAAATCATCGCCTCAGGCTTCTCATAGGGCAGCGCAATCGGCCAAGCGGAAACCCGGAAAGGCCTCGATTTTACCGGCGAGCGCGGCCTTCCTGCCACAGCGTCGCCGCTAAGACTTTAGAATTTCTTACGCTTTCGAGAAATTTCGGGCGCGCCGCCGGCTACCGCCCAATCTGAAAGCGTCCCACCATTTCCGTAAGATCCTGGGTCTCGTTTTTCAGGGCGAAAGCGGCGGCGGTCGATTCCTCCACCATCGCGGCATTCTGCTGGACGACCTGATCCATCTGGCCAACGGCCGTATTGATCTCGGCGAGGCCCGTCGCCTGTTCCTTCGACGAGGCGGAGATTTCACGCACCAATCCGTCCATGACCGCGATTCGCTCGATAATCTCGCCGAGCGCCGTCCCCGTCTTGTCGACCAGCATGACACCGCTTTCGACTTGGGTGGTCGAGGCCGAGATGAGAGCTTTGATTTCCTTCGCCGCTTCGGCGGAGCGTTGCGCCAGCGCCCGCACTTCCGAGGCAACCACGGCAAAGCCGCGTCCGGCGTCGCCCGCCCGCGCGGCCTCGACGCCCGCGTTGAGCGCGAGCAGGTTGGTCTGGAAGGCGATCTCGTCGATGACACCGATGATATTGGTGATCTGCTGGGACGAATCCTTGATCTTGCCCATGGCGTCCACCGCGTGCCGGACGATCTGGCCTGAGTTTTCGGCGGCGCCACGCGTCGTCGCGACGACCTTGGCGGCCTCGCCGGCGTTGGCGGCCATCTTGTTCACGGTGTCGGTGATGAGATTCAACGCCGCGGCGGTTTCCTCCAGGCTGGCGGCTTGCTGCTCGGTCCGGCGGGAGAGATCGTCGGAGGCGCTGGCGATCTGGTCGGAGCCCGAATTGATGCCGGTGGCCGCCGTGGTGATGGCGTGCATCGCCTGCCGCAGACTTGCGGCGGTGGCGTTGAAATCGGCCCGGAGCTTTTCGTATTCGGCCGAAAACGATTGGTCTAATTGACTGGTGAGATCGCCCTTGGCGAGGTGAGCGAGGCCGGTGGCGAGCGCGGTCACGACGGCTTGCTGCTGCCGCTGAATCTCGGCGCGCGCCGCCTCGTTGATCTTGCGCTCGGCTTCGGCGGCTTGGCGTTGACGCTCCGCCTCCGCCTCGCTCGCCCTGAGCTTCAACCCATTGTTCTTGAAGACCTCGACGGCTCGCGCCATGGGGCCGATTTCGTCCTTGCGCTCCGTCCCCGTGACGGCGGCGGTAAGATCGCCATCGGCCAGTTTGCGCATCGTCAGCGCGATATTGTCGATGGGACGGGAGACCCAGGCGCGGATCGCGAAATAAGCGCCGGTCAAAACGAGAACCAGCCCTCCAATCACGGCAATATAGGTGATTACGATCGTGCTGGTTGCCAAGGCCGACATAGCCTCGTTGGCCTTGGCTTGCGCCGCCCTGCCCCCGTTTGTCAAAGTCGTCATGGCCTTGGCCGCGGGCGCGAACTCCGGGTCGCAATGCTCGAGAAATTCGGTTTGCGCCTCGAGGCCAGAGGAATCGGTTGCCAGATGAAGCTTCACACTCTTTCCGCAGGCCTGATCGAGAATGCCCAGGCCGCGCTTAAGGAGTTCATCAATGGCGGGGCCCTGTGTTTCGTCAGCGGCTTTCGCCTCTCCCATGAAATCGACGAACGTCTTCCGGGATGCTTCGAATTCATCGAGAGCTTGGCGATTGCGTTCAGCGGTTTTGGACAGGAGGAGAACGGCGATCGCCGCTCTCGCTTGATTGAGAGCCCTATTCGCGCGCGTCAGAGTCACCGAGGCCTGTCCCTGATGTTCGAACGCCTCGCGATAACCCCGGTCGATTCTCTGCATTCCGGTCGTCGCGAAAACCACCGAGGCAATAGAAAGAATACCTAATACCGAGAGAATAATAATGAATTTGCCAGCGATCGGTATGTGCTTCATTTCGATCCTCGCGTGACCCTTTTTAGGCGCAAATTTTTGAAGGCCTCTCAGACCGGAGTATTAGACATGGTTGTGTTAATATATATTTAAAGTTAACGTCGTAAATATGTAAAATTCAATAATTTATATATATGAAACACAGGTAGGATGCCCGGCTTTACCGCTAATACAAATAGGTATTTTATGTATAGCTCACACATATATATTACTGTAAGAGGCTTATCCCTTTGATTAAGGGTGGACTATATATAGTCGCCTAAGGGGTTTTGCCCGCGGGCGGAATTAGTAGCTTAAGCGTGGTAATAAGTTTCGGCAGATCGTCTTGAACGACAGCC
>Ga0187876_1000425_pt1 | contig 44285 bp, 42 predicted proteins | sample June2016WEW_17_4_FD_133000 | JGI IMG/M metagenome (GOLD analysis project Ga0187876, IMG submission 133000) | Peatland microbial communities from SPRUCE experiment site at the Marcell Experimental Forest, Minnesota, USA - June2016WEW_17_40 | ecosystem: Environmental > Terrestrial > Soil >...
ACCCTACGACACAGCCGCCACCCGTCTCAACACGCCCCCATTCCTGCGCCCAATTCCCCTCGTCTCGCCGCTCCTGCCTCCCGCCAGCCTCGCGCCCTCCCCCACTGTCTGAATCGCAGGGAGAACTGCACAGAAGCCTTGCACGTCTTCGGGGGTTGCTGTATACTGCATCTTCGATGTTCGGAACCTACGCCAACTCGTTTATGTACTTTAGTTACCGGTATTGGAGCTCTGCTCCAAGCCGGTAGAGTGGCGTTGGTCCGAACGAAAAAGTCATCGTCGCAAGGCCAGCCCACTCTCAATGAGTGGGCTTTTTCATTTAGGGGGGAAGGAAGGGAGCAATGATCATTTCCATGAAACCGGATGCGACTCAGGACCAAATCGATCATGTTTGCGAGCGCATCCGGGAGTTTGGGTACAAGGTCCACTCCATTCAGGGTGAGGAACGCGTTGTGATTGGAGTGATCGGAGTGGGTGATGTAACCGCCTGTCTGGAGGCGATTGAGGTGGCTCCCGGTGTGGCCAGCGCCGTACGAATCTCTTCGCCGTTCAAATTCGTCAGCAAGGAATTTAAGCAGCAGCGCACGCAGATCCCCATCAATGGAGTTTCTATTGGAGGCGATCAGTTTGTGGTCATGGCGGGACCGTGCTCGGTGGAGAGCGAGAATCAAATCATGGCAGCGGCAGAGTTTGTGGCCTCGGTGGGCGGGAAGATTCTGCGCGGCGGCGCCTTCAAACCCCGCACTTCCCCATACGACTTCCAGGGCATGGAGGTGGAAGGGCTGAAGTTGCTGGCCAAGGCGCGCGCGGCAACCGGCCTCGCCATCGTCACCGAGGTCATGAGTGAGCAGGATGTCCCTTTGATTTCCGAGTACGCGGACATTGTGCAAGTGGGCGCGCGCAACATGCAAAACTTCGCATTGCTCAAGGCGCTGGGCCACTGTCCGCGGCCGGTGCTGTTGAAGCGCGGGATGAGCTCGACGATCCGCGAGTTGCTGATGTCCGCCGAATACATCACGGCGCATGGCAATCCCAACGTCATCCTCTGCGAACGCGGCATCCGTACCTTCGAGAACGCCACTCGCAACACCTGCGATATTTCGGCCGTGCCCGTGCTGAATGAACTGACCCATCTGCCGGTTATTGTTGACCCCAGCCACGCCGCCGGCCGGCAAAGCCTGGTGCCCCCCCTATGCCGCGCGGCCGTGGCCATTGGCGCCGACGGCTTGATTGTGGAAGTTCACCCCTGCCCGGAAAAGGCCAAGAGCGACGGTGCGCAGTCCCTGAACTTTCCCCAGTTCCAATCCATGATGCATGAGCTCAAACCTTACCTCGACATCTGGAAGGAGATGCGCAGCCCGCAGAGCACACATGCCGCCGTGTAAATGGCCTTTTACTGAACTCAAGAACCCGAAGTTGTAGCGCTAACCTTTAGGTCAGCAGGTCGGGCACTCGCGAAAGATACCGACCCTTCGCTCCGCTTGGGCAGGCTCTAGTAGTCGGCGCTACTGTGTCTTTCGTTAACCTGCCAGCATCGACCGTCATCTCTCGACCGATTTACTCAGGGGCGGGTTCACCCTCCGGACTGACTCTCACTTCGGACCGCTTGCTCCCTTGCTGTACCTGTGCTTCATACGCTACGACCGTCGCCCCGTGGACAACCGACTCCACCTTCAGAATCTTTCCGCCGCCCGCGGCCTTTTCAATTGCCAACTTGGCGCTGGAAGAAACATTGTCAAATGGGACCTCTTCCTCGACCTCGATAACCGTCCCATTCTGGTCCATCGAAATGTCTTTGCCATGTCCATTGATAGTCATTTCAACTTCGTAAGTGATTTTTCCATTTTCAACTTCCTTCGCGTATCCGCGAATCGTGGTACCCTTGCTCTGCTCTTTCACCGTGGCCCGCACGGCCAGGGGAAGATCGGCAAATTTCACGCGCTCCTCCGAGGCCCGGCCGAGTCCGACAGTCGCACAGAGCAGGCAGACGACCACTAAAGCCTTTTCGCATATTCTCACGTCTAGATCTCCTGGCGAATCTCTCTGCATGAAGTTTACCAGCTCGACCCGCCATTAGATAATCGTGAATTGCACCACGAACAGGGCGGCGAAGACGTAAGTGAGCGTCGGGCATTCGCGCCATCGGCCGGTGGCAAGCTTGGCCACTGAGTAGGATATAAGCCCAAAGGCAATACCATCGGCAATACTAAACGTCAGCGGAATTCCCACCAGCACCAGGAAGGCCGGCAGGAATTCGGTGGGGTCATCCCAGTGGAGTTCGCGCAAGGGCCTGAGCATCATTGAGCCCACCACGATGAGCGCGGGGGCCAGGGTGGGATAAAGAACGGCTTGGCCCACATTGACCCCACCGCCAATCATCGATGCCAGCGGACGGAAAAACAGCGACGCGGCAAGCAGTATTCCGGTCACGACACTCGCGAGGCCGGTGCGCGCGCCGTCGGACACGCCCGTCGCCGATTCGATGTAGCAGGTTATCGTGGAAGTTCCCAGGGCCGCGCCCACCGTCGTCCCCACGGCATCGGCAAACAAGGCGCGATCCACGCGCGGCAGCTTGCCGTCACGGACCAAACCCGCCTGTTGCCCCACGCCCACCAGGGTTCCGACCGTATCGAAGAGGGCCAGGTAGAAAAGCACAAAAATGGCTATCCCCAAGCGCGCCGGCGGCACCTTCAGCAGACCGGCAAGATCGAACTTCCAGAATGTCGGGCCCATGTGGAGTTGCATTGAGAACAGTCCCTGGTAATGGACCAATCCCATGAGCGCGCAAAGTGCGGTCGTGGCGAGAATCCCCATCAAGATGGCCCCGCGGACGCGAAAGCTCAACAACACCACAATAAGCAGCAGGCCTGCAACAGTGGCCAGCACGACGGGTTGGCGCAAGTCTCCCATGTGCACCAGCGTGCCGGGCGCGGCCACCACCAAGCCGCCGTATTGAAGCCCGATAAACGTAATGAACAGGCCGATGCCGGCGGCGATACTGCACTTCAAAGAATTGGGAATCGAGTTCACAATCTGCGCGCGCAGGCCGGTCAGGGTGATGGCGATGAAGAATATGCCCGCCAGCAGCACTGCCGCCAGCGCCTGCTGCCAGGTAAGGCCGAATCCCCCCAGAGAGACGGCGCCGCAGAGCGTGTACACAAAGAAGAAGTTCTCGCCCATGCCCGGCGCCAGCGCCACGGGATAATTGGCGGCAAGCCCCATCAACAGTGTCGCGACAGCCGCGGCGAGGCAAGTGGCCGTGAGCACGGCCTGGAAATCCATTCCCGAAACCGAAAGCACGCCGGGCTGCACGAAGAGGATGTAGGACATCGCCAAAAAGGTGGTGATGCCGCCCAGGATTTCGCGCTGAAAGGTGGTGCCGTGCTCTTGCAGCTTGAAGAATTTCGCGATGGGGTTCATAGGAGGCTTATGCTGTCCGTCGTCCGTTGTCCGTGGTCAGTCGTCAGTAAGGGATACAGTCGGTTCCATTTGCGCCTTGCAGATTAGCGACAACTGACTACGGACCACGGACGACAGACAGAAGTTCATCCTTCCTGAAATAGCCGTTTCAATGCCTCTTGTTGCCCGGGATTTTTCTGCAACATGATGCGGCGCAAGCGGCGGAACTCATCGGCGTCGATTCTTTGCACCGTGCCGCGGCCGCGATGAGGACTAAAGGCGAGGATGTGGTCGAGGTCCGGCTTGCGCACGAGGGGATTTTCCAGGCGCACGGCTTGGTGCGGCGGGCAAAAGTCGACGAGCGATCCCAGGCCCACGTCACGGCCGTCGGAGGCGGCGCGGGCCACCCCCACCACCTGCTTGCGGTCGACCTCGTAGCAAAGGAAGAGGTCCCCGCGCTTCACCTCTTCACGAAGGTATCGCAGGCTTGAGGCGCTGCGGATCCAGCCTTCGTCGCCCATCTGGTATACCCCGCGCGCACGGGAGCGGAAATACTCATCAAATTCCCACCCACGCTTGGTGTTGATCTTGAAGACCCAGGCTTGCATCGGTGCGGTTGCGTTCCTTCCTTTCCCGCCGGAATCGGCCGGTGGTGCGTGGAAGGTCAGTTGAGTGTAGGGGCGGCTCACGCCGCCCTATGGCGGGGTAAACCCGCCGCTACGGAGCGTTCAGACCTCCACCACCCGCACCGTGCGCACGGCGGGAATGGCGCGAATTTCCTCGAGCACCTCGCCGGGCACCTGATTATCGACATTGACCAAACCGATGGCCTGTTGGGTTTGCGGGTTGCGTCCCAAGGTGAAGGTGGCGATATTGATCTTGCGGTCGCCGAGAATGGTGCCCACTCTGCCGATGACGCCGGGCACATCCTCATTGCGGATAAAGATGATGATGCCCCGCAGAGGCGCTTCGATATCGATGTCGTTGAGTCCCAGGATGCGCAGCGTACCTCGCAGGCCCACCATGCCCACGCCCGTGGCGGTTTCGCCCTCGGTGTAAAGTCCGATTCCCAGTGAGTTGGAAAATGTCGCGCGCCGCGCGCTGCGCAGCTCCGCCACCTCCACGCCGCGCTGCTGGGCGAGGGCCCCGGCGTTAATCAGGTTCACCTGCTGGGAAAGCGCGGGCGTCAGGATTCCCTTGAGCACCGCGTTCTTCACCAGGTGAGTGTTCAGCTCCGCCAATCCGCCGTCGTAACTAATGCGCACTTCGCGGATTCTTTCACCCGCAAGCTGGGCCAGAAACGCCCCAAGCTTTTCGGCAAGCTGGATGTAAGGTTCAAGCTTCTTGAATTCCTCGGGAGAAACGGCCGGCATGTTGACGGCGTTGCGCGCCACGCCCGAAATCAGGTAATCGCGCACTTGCTCCGCGATGCGAATGCCCACAATTTCCTGCGCCTCTTCCGTGGAGCCCGCGATATGCGGAGTGGCGATGACGCTCGGGTGGACGGCAAGTTTTGAATCCTTGGGCGGCTCGACCTCGAATACGTCGAGCCCCGCGCCGGCCACCAGGCCGCTTTCCAGCGCCGCCAACAGGTCCGCCTCGTTGACCAGTTCGCCGCGCGCGCAATTGACGATGCGCACGCCGGGCTGGGCCAACGCCAGCGTCCGGGCATTGATCAGGTGGCGAGTCTCCGGCGTGGAGGAGGCGTGCAGACTGATGAAGTCTGCCGCCTTCAGCACCTCCTCGAGCGAGACCAGTTTCACGGCCTGTTCGCCGGCCAGCAGGGAGGAAACGTAGGGGTCGTAGGCGACGACCCGCATCTCAAACGCTTTCGCGAGGCTCGCCACGGCGGCGCCGATTTGGCCCAAGCCAATCAAGCCCAAAGTCTTCCCGCGCAATTCCATTCCTTCAAGCTTTTTCTTTTCCCAGTGGCCCTGCTTCATGGAGGCATCGGCCTGGGGGATGCGCCTGGCCAGCGCCAACAACAGCGCCATGGTGTGTTCGGCCACGCTCTGGGCGTTGCCCCCCGGCGTATTCATCACCACCACGCCTTTCTCGGTGGCGGCTGCAAGGTCCACGTTGTCGACACCCGTGCCGGCACGACCGATCACCCGCAGGCGCCCGGCACTTGCGAGCAGTTGGGCGGTCACTTTGGTGGCGCTGCGCACCACCAGGGCGTCGGCATCGCGAATTTCATCCGCGACTTTGGCGCCCGCCTTTTTCGGCAGGAAGACCACATCCCAGGATTCCTGCTCCCGCAAAATCTCTACCGCTCGTTCCGAAACGCTGTCAGCCACCAGGATTTTCATAGGTTTGTTGTCAGTAGTCAGTTGTCAGTGGTCAGTTGCCGAACCACCACGTGACCCGCCTCCTGCTCCTTAAGCTTTAAATGTGCACGGCGCGGAAAAATCTCCCGTTTTAAATACCGGCGCGCGTTGGATCAATCACCAATCACCAATCGCAAATCACCAATTACTGTGCATGGCGTAAATAGACTTCCTCCACCGCCTTCACGCCGGAACCGAGCACCACGTCCTGCCCCAGCTTCACCAGCGCAATTTCCAGTGCGGCGAAAACTGCGAACAGATCGGCGATGTCGTAATAACCGAGATGCGCCAAGCGGAAGATCTGGCCCTTCATGCTGCCCTGACCGTTGGCGATAATCGCGCCAAAGCTCGTGCGCAATTCCTTGACGATGGCGCCGGAATCCAAGCCCGCGGGCGCGCAGACGGCGGTGGCGGCATTGGCGGGAGAGGACTCGGCAAAGAGTTTCAGCCCCAGAGCCTGGGCGGCGGCGCGCGAGGCTTCCGCTAGCAGCGCGGCATTCGCAATCAGATTTTCGCGCCCGATTTTCTTGATGTATTCAAGGGCCGCATGCAGGCCGATGATGAGCGTGGTGGCGGGAGTGTACGCGGTCTCGCCCTTTGCCTGGTTCTTTCGCTCCTTGGCGAAGTCAAAATAGAAGCGCGGCAGTTTGGACTTGGCGATCAAGCCCCAAGCTTTTTCGCTGACGCTCGCAAAGGCCAGGCCGGGCGGAATCATCACGGCTTTCTGCGAGCCGCCGATCACGATGTCAAGCCCCCACTCCTCGACGCGCAAGTCGGAGGTTCCCAGGCCGGTGATCGCATCGACCACCAGAGCGGTTTCCGGATAATTCTTCACCGCCCCACCGAGCGTCCGCACGTCGTTCATCACGGCGGTGGAGGTTTCCGTGGCCTGGATGTACACGGCGCGAAACGGCCCGTCGCTCGCGAGTTTTTGCTTGATCGCGTCAATGCTCACGGGTTGGCCGTAGGGTGACTCCACCTTCACCGCCTCAATGCTGTAGGCCTGCGCCAGTCCCAACCAGCGCTCGCCGAATTTCCCGGCCGTGCCCACCAGCATGCGCTCGCCGGGCGAGAGCAGATTGGACACCGCGCCTTCCATGGCCCCGGTGCCGGAACTCGCGAAAATCAACACATCGTTCTGGGTATCGTAGTAATACTTCAGCAGCGCGAGCGTTTCCGTCATGATTTTGCGAAACGCTTCCGTGCGATGGTGAATGTTGCCCAGGGCCAGCGCGCGCGCCTGCGCTTCCATCAGCAACGGTGTGGGACCGGGAGTGAAGAGTCGTTCTTTAATGATGCCAGGCATGATTATTTTCCTTTGTGGATTGAAGGTGGCTTCGGAAGAACCAAGGCGGAAACTTGCGGGTTTGCCGTGAGTCCTGGGAGCTTGAGCCGAAGCCCTTTAGCATAAAAAGGCGATCTTCGAATGTCAAATCAATTCCCCTTATAGTTGGGATAACTCCGCTGGCCTTCTCCCGCGGGCAGTTTGATTCGACGCAGCACTCGGTGCGGAAAAGATGTTGCATCATTCGGTTCATGGGTTCATCAATGGATCAGGCGCTCCAACCATCGGGCCATCTAAAACCAACCACATGATCAGCCAATGGATCGTGAGCTGATCTTGCCTCTGCTGCCCCTGTAAGTCGGAATTCATAATTTCTGCAAAACAACTATCTCCTTTCCTTTCATGAACATTCTGGCCTCGCGCGGATAAGTTGTTTATTTATCATAAACATTCTGGCCTGGTGACAATTTTGATCCAAGTCAATTTTATATCTCATTTGTTTTCAAAGACATTCTGGGTAATGCCTTGAATTTTTAATCCCCCTTCTTTGTAGGCCCATCCCGCGGACTATGGACTAACTCTTTTTATATCAATAGCATACATTTTTGAAGATCACCTTTGTGCACGTGTAACCCCTTTAGTTTCTGGTACATTCTGGCCTTCAGCGGCCTTATAGTAGAGGCGACTATTGGGTCTCTTCTTTACCACTAAGGTCTCGCAACTACCGCTTTCCCCGTCTAGTGACTACCGACCACCGTCCACCGAACGCTTCCTCGTATTGCGCGATTTCACGCCCACACCGCTCCGCAATCAGTAGCCTAGCACGTTGGCGACCATTCTCGAGGCGAATTCCTGCGAATTTCCTGCCGGTAGGAAATTCGTGTGGAATTTTCCTCCCAATTCCAACCAGCAGGTTTGGGTAGAGTGGGATTGGTGCGCGCTCAGGCCTGTCACTCACGAAAGAATGTGGCCCACAGCGATAGAAGGTGTGGAAAAATCCAAGCTTTCATTCTCACCGCCGCATCAGACCCTGCGCAACCACTCTCGAGCAGATCGGGAGGATTCGAACACGCGGAAGTGGTCTACACGGCTTTCTTCGGCCATCATCTCACTGAACCTACTGCTGAACCGGGCATTCTCTGGACGGCACACTACTGCGACGCGGATTCTGTAATTCCGCAGCTTCTGCAGAATGGCGCCAGCCTCCCCCGAACTCAAGTCAAAGAACCTTTCAGTCAGGTTTGATGCGTAGAGAAGGGCGGAATCGGCGCCGCTGGAAAAGCACGCCTCCACTACAAGGCCAGCATCTTCGATACTGCGCATAAACTTCAGACCCGGAGGGCCCTCCACAAAGCGAACGCCTGCTTCTTCGACCACCGTGAGTTGCTCGGGCGCTCTTCCTGCATTGGTCATGTTAAGGCTTATTCTACACCCCCACCTGGCCGCGCTGTCCACTCGGCGACATCTTGAAATTGTTAACGACCCCACGGCCCCGGATGCGGCGAACCGGGCCGTGCCGGAGGTGACCGACGAAGTCCGCGCCGAGCAGCGAGAATAGAGGTTCTATGGTGGCGCCGCGAAGCCTGCGGGCAGACGCTGGCGGTCACGTCTTGGCGTCTGGGACCCAAGTCGCGGCTCGCTCACGCGTTTTTACACTTTTCCACTAAGGACTCGCCATTGTTACATCATGAAACTGTCCGATGAATCGAATGCCACGGACCGTTAGACAATAGAAATAAAGAACTTGGCACAAAACCCGGCGGTTTGGTGACAATCGTGCCACACCTAAGGGTGATATTTGAATCTATAGGGAGGAGGTGCTCGTTGATGCCTCAACCGAATCTGAATCAGGCGATCGATCTCGCCGCCCAACGACCTGGAAGCGACAAGGGCTTCTACCTGAATGACCTCGCCGACGGGGCTGTCGTGGATATCGAAACGCAACATCACCACTACCGGCTCGTCAAGCGTGCTGACACCCACGTGCGCATTTCCGGTCATCCCACGCTCTGCCCCGAACCCATCGAAGTGGAAGTGGAAGGATCTCTAGCAGGCGGTCCCCCGTTAGTGCCCAATCCAGGATTCATCGGGCGCGGAATGTACCTGGTATTCAAGCATCCCCTCTTCGAGCAGGTCATCACCACTTCAAAAATCCGCGAAATCCACAAACTGAGCTAGTCACCGAGCCAACGCATAGCTGGTGCTTCGGCCGCCCGCGGAATTGCGCTTGAGGATGCCGGCTTCGACAAGTGCGGTAATGTCGCGCAGGGCGGTGTCGTGGGAGCACATTGTACGCACAAAATGCGTCGAATAAGTGGTGTATTCACCGCAAGATTTGGCAATTCCAAACCGCTGCGTCAGGCGGGCTTGGGGACGAGCAACTCGCGGAGGGCCGCAGGGGCATGTACGGGGGCGTGGCAGGCGGAGCCTTCGCAAACCAGCGCCACGGGAACGCCATCGAAGGGCAGCTCCGGGAGCGTCGAGGCAAGGCCGGCGGGCAGGTCTCGGGCTTTCACAATTCCGGGCTCGAAAGCGAAGACGTGTTTGCCGGCGCGCGGCGCTTCGAATGCGGCGCGGAGAAGGCTCTTCGTGCGGTCATCGTCTCGGTTGCCCACCACCACCACATCCACGGGCGCACGCAAATGATGGACGAGCGCCAGGCCGTAGGTTGCTGCGAACAGGCCATACTGCCCCGCCTTGGGGGCAAAGAGCGCCAGGGTGGCTTCCGCCTTTTCGCCAAAATCTTCGCGGTCGGCGAGCACGTCCAGGCGATCGAGCACTTGCGCGGCCACCGCATTCGCCGACGGCGTAGGTGAATCCTGGAAGGGTTTGCGTTGTGTAGCAAGGCTGCCGTGGCGGTCGGTCAGGTCGCGAGCGGTGTCGAAGAATCCGCCCTCTTTGCCGTCCCAGAAACGGCGCACGGTAGTTTCCATCAGCTCGAGCGCGCGGTCAAAATAGAAACGTGTCCCGGTGACCTCATAAGCGTCGAGAAGCGCGGCAATGATGAACACCTGATCTTCGAGCAAGCCTTCGATGCGCGGCGTGCCATCCACCAAGGTGTGGTACATCCCTCTTTCCTTGTCGTAACCCTTGCTCACCAACAGGTCGAGGGTGGCCAGGGCGCGGTCGCGCACGCCGCTGATTCCGAGAACCCTATACGCCTCCAAGAGGGCGGAAATCAGCATACCGTTCCAACTCGCGTAGATCGATTTATCAATGAAGGGCGTGGTCCTCCGGGCGCGGGCATCGGCCATCTTCCGACGGGCGCTCGCCAGGAGTTCCCCAACTTTCGTTTCGTCAAGTTGCATGCGCGCGCCGATGGCGTCGAGAGGTTGGTCAATGAAGAGCACGTTCTTCGCGGGGTTGTGGTGCATCTCGCCTTGCGGATCAATGTGGTAGTAAAGGGCGGCAGCGCGCGCCTCCGGCCCGACGAGCACCGCATTCAACTCATCCAATGTCCAGGTGAAGTAATCGCCGTCGTCGTCAAGATTGATGTCCGCGTCCTGGCTGGCATAAAAGCCGGCCTCAGGATGTGACAGCACGTTTTCAAGGAAGGCGAGAATTCCCAGGGCAATCTCGCGAAAGAACTTGTTGCCCGTAATCTGAAAGGCGCGCAGGTAATTCCCCAAAAGTCCGGCGTTGTCGTAAGACATTTTCTCGAAGTGAGGGACAATCCAGCGCTCGTCCACCGAATAGCGGTGAAAGCCGCCGCCAATCTGATCGTAAACGCCGCCCCGCCCCATATGTTCGAGGGTCGTGTTAACGATGTTCAGCGGCCACTCCTGGCGGGTCTCAAGATGAGCTTCAAGGAGAAGATCGATGGCGGCGGGGTGGGGGAATTTGGGGGCGCTGCCGAAGCCGCCATTCTGGGCGTCGTACATGCTGCCAATGCTCTCGACGATCGCCTTCACCACCTGTTCGTCGGCCGCCTCCTTACCCTCCTTAAAGTGTTCCACCTCGCTGAGTGCCGCGGAAATCTTTTCCGCGCTTTCATGGATCTGGTCGCGATTTGTGCGGTAATTGTGCGCGATGGCTTCCAGCAAGCGCTTCATGGCCGGGCGGCCGGAGCGGTCGGCGGGTGGAAAATAGGTGCCCCCGAAAAACGGCTTGCCGTCGGGAGTGAGAAAGGCGGTGAGCGGCCAGCCGCCCTGGCCCGTCAAGGCGCTCACCGCCACCTGGTAGCGGGAATCGATGTCGGGGCGCTCATCGCGATCGACCTTTACGGGAATGAACGATTCGTTGATGACGCGCGCCACCTCGGCGTTCTCGTAACTCTCGCGGTCCATCACGTGGCACCAGTGGCACCACACGGCGCCAATATCGAGCAGGATGGGTTTATCTTCCGCCTGCGCCTGGGCGAAGGCGGCGCCGTTCCACTCGCGCCAAAGCACGGGCTGATGCGCGGCAGAGCGGAGGTAAGCGCTCGCGGCATTCGCTAATTCGTTGCCGGGGTTTTCAGAACTCATCGGTTGGATCCTGACTCTTGATCGAAAATGGAGAATTTGGATTTCAGTCCCGCGTCGAAGCGCAGTCCATCGGGCCGCATGTCGGGGTCGAGAACGTCACAACTACACGCAGCGTTCAGCGCACGGGCTCAAAGACCACAGATAGGGGAACGGAAAAGCCCGGGAGGATCTTGTCGTCACTCAGGCTGTCGCCCTGCCGAAGGGTTCTCAGGGGAAGTGAGCTATACACGTCGACCTCGCACTTGTCGGGGTCGACCACCCAGATTAACTCAATGCCGGCATCGCGATATTGCTGTATCTTCCGGCTCATCTCACGCGCGGTGTTGTACGTTGAAAGGACCTCTACTGCCAGCGCCGGGACGACTTTCAAGGCGTGCTTGGGATCAAGATTGGCAATTCGTTCGCGCGGGACATACGCAACGTCCGGGGCGCGGACCACGCCCGAGGCAAGCTCGAACCAAGTGTCGGCAGCTACCAAGCCCCGGTTGTTGGTTTGCGCCCATGCCTTCAGGGGCGCATAGATTCGCTGGATAATCTCGGCTTGTTCGAAACTGTTGGGGGACACGTATACTGGATCTCCTTCGTCCAGTTCATAACCACCGCCCTCTTCGGGCTCCGGGAGTCTTTCGAATTCGTCAACGGAAAGAAGCGTCCTTGTATTCATACCGGCTCCTTACTGCAACCGCGGACCTTGCGGCGGTGTGCGCCCCGTGTCGGGTTCGTCAATCGGTTTGCGGCCGGCGAATCCTTCGTCAATGCCGTGCCAGAAGGTGATGTGATCTTCGCCGAGTTTCCAGCAAAGGTATATCTCTTCTCCGTCGACCAGGCTGGGAAAATCCACCAAGCCGATGTCGAGATCCTTCACCAAAACGCCCGTCTCCTGGATGCGGTTGACGATCTCAACCAAATGTTCGGCTGCCTCGTCGTGCTCGGATTTTTTTCGCAACAGGTCGCCCAGGGGCGGGGAATAGCCGCCTAGCACCATGATGCGTGAGGCGACCTGCGCCATTTCGTTCTTGAATGCCTCGATCTTCTGCTTCTCGTCCCGCGCTTCCTCCAGCCAGGGCACGAGGGTGGGCAGAAGTTCTTCTGCTTCTCGGCGTTCAAAATACTTGTCGGCCATAAGGGAAGTCGAGAGTCAAGAGTCGGAAGTCAAGGGCTGAAAGGGGGAAAGGTATCCTCTGCCTTCGACTGTCAACTTTCGACTTTCAACTCTTTACCTGATTTCCAACATGCGATTCAAGGCATCCAGCGCCCAGCGTTTGGTCTCGGGATCAACGCTGATGCGGTTGACCACTTGACCGGCGCACAGACTTTCGAGCGTCCAACAGAGATGCTGAGGCGAGATCCGAAACATCGTACTGCACATGCAAACACAATCGTCGAGCGAAACCACCAGCCGGTCGGGGTGCTCCCTGGCGAGTCGACGAATCATGTGAATTTCCGTGCCGACGGCCCATGCGCTGCCCGGAGGAGCTTCCAAGATATGCTTCAAAATATATTCCGTCGAGCCCACTTCATCGGCAGCTTGGCAAACTTCCCACGAGCATTCGGGGTGCGCGATCACGCGAATGCCGGGATGGCTCTTGCGGGCGCGGTCCACGTGCTCGGGGCGGAACCGCTGGTGCACGGAGCAGTGGCCCTTCCACAAATAAATCGCCGCGTCGGCAATCTGGCTGTCCGTGAGCCCGCCGTTTTCTTCGGCTGGATTCCACACCGCCATCTTTTCGAGGGGAATTCCCAGCCCGTAGCCTGTGTTGCGGCCCAAGTGCTCATCGGGCAGGAACAAGGCTTTTTCGCCTCGGGCGAGCGCCCACTCCATGATCTTGCGGGCGTTGGAAGAGGTGCAAACGGCCCCGCCGTTCCTCCCCACGAAGGCCTTAATGGCTGCGGTGGAGTTGATGTAGGTGACGGGCACGATCTTGCCGCCAGCCGACGCCCTGAGCGCTTCCCAGCAAACCTCCACTTGCTCAAGGTTCGCCATATCGGCCATGGAGCAGCCGGCGTGCAGATCAGGAAGAATCACTATCTGGTGATCGCCACTGAGAATGTCGGCGCTCTCCGCCATAAAGTGTACGCCGCAGAAAACGATGTACTCGGCCTCAGGGCGCCCGGCAGCGAGCTGCGATAGGCGTAGCGAATCGCCGCGATAATCAGCAAACTTCACCACCTCATCGCGCTGGTAGTGGTGCCCCAGAATCACCAGCCGCGAGCCGAGTTCGCTCTTGGCGCGCGCAATCCGTTCGTCGAGCTCCTGCGCGGGGAGATCAGCGTAATTCGCCAGGAGCATGTCTGTGGTTGCTGTGGCCATAATTGCCCTACTGCTATTTTAGCTCAAGAACCGGGACACGGGGCACGGGAAACGGAATACGGGGCTCCAAGCATCCGCGCCAGCGCCCATGGTCTGGCATTCATAATTCATAATTCCGAATTCATAATTACTTTCACCCTCCAATGTAAACCATGGTGCGCGAAGGCTGAACGAAATCCGGCTCGTTGATCCGGTGGCCAGGCTCCTTCTGGTGTACCACCTTTTCCATAAACCGGGCGATGTCGTGGTCGGTCGAGCCGTTGCGGACGAGGTGGCGGACGTCGTGCTCGTGGAGCGAAAAGAGGCAAGTGCGCAATTTGCCATCGGCGGTCAGCCGGATTCGGCTGCACTGCCCGCAAAAGGGGATCGAGACCGGCGCAATGATGCCGAGTTCGCCTTTGCCGTCGGCAAAACGATAGCGCAGCGCCGTTTCACTGGGTGAGTGACGGGGAATCGCCTCGAGGGGAAACACGGGCTGGATGGCGTCGACAATTTCCCTGGCCGTGACCACCAGTGCGCGCTTCCAGGCGTGGTCGGCGTCGAGCGGCATGAACTCGATGAAACGCACCGCAATGTCGCGGCGGCGCGCCAGGCGCGCGAATTCCACAATCTCATCGTCGTTGAAGCCGCGCACCAGAACGATATTCACCTTCACCGGGCGCAAACCCGCTTCCAGCGCGGCGTCAATGCCTGCCATGACTTTTTCGTAGGAGCGCGGCGTCCGCGTGATCCGGGTGAACTTTTCCGGGTTCATGGAATCCAGGCTGACGGTGACACGAGGCGCCCCGGCCGCAGCAAGTTCCCGCGCCATCTCCGGCAGCAGGTAACCGTTGGTGGTCACCGCCACATCCGCGAGGCCGTCGATCGCGCGGAGACCCGCGATGAAATCCACCACGCCCTCGCGCAGCAGTGGCTCGCCGCCGGTCACGCGAATCTTGCGAATCCCTAAGCCCACCAGCACGCGGCTGAGGCGCAGAAATTCCTCCCACGTCAACAGGTCGCGGTGTGGGACGTAGTTCTTCGGATCGGCAGACTTACAGTAAACGCAACTGAAGTTGCAGCGGTCCGTCACCGAAATGCGCAAGTCGTGAATTTCGCGCCCGAATTTATCGTGCAGCATGGTTCCGCCAAACCCGACGGCGCGGACGCAGCAGTGGTTGCCAGCCAGGTGAAGAGTTCTTCGATTCTGTCCTTCTACTAGCCCCGAAAGCAAAAACCGGCTCATGTTTGCAGCCGGTTGCGTTCTCCTCGCCAAAGACAGGAAACGACACGATTTCTCGCGCCGCCCTATGTATCCGCCACGCTTAAACTCTCGATACCCTGTTAGCGTCGCGGGCTCAGAGACCACTTTTTATCTTATCGCATCCGAACCTCTGCGACAAGGCGGGTTGCGCGCAGGATCGACCTTCCGGCTAGCAAAGGTAATCACTCCATCCGCAAGATCAGCCAGGTGATGTCGTCGTGCTGCCGTGTAAAGCCAACGAAGGCGTCGACGGCAGAGGTGAGCCGCGCTAGGGTGGCGGCAGCCGTTCCGGGGAGACCGGCTTGCAAGACGTCGAGCAGTCGGGTTTCGCCAAATTCCTCGCCGCGTTCATTCACCGCCTCGACGACGCCGTCGGTGAAGATGACGAGCAGATCACCGCGCGCCAGCGTGGCCGAGCCCGCGGGGAAGCGCGCGCCGGGATTGATGCCGAGCGGCAGGTCGCCTTCCTCCAGGCGTTGGACCTCACCCGAACTGCGGCGCAGGATGGGCACGTTGTGGCCGGCGCGGATGTAGGTGAGGACGCGCGTAGCGGGTTCGAAGTCGGCGAAGAAGGCGGTGGTGAAGCGGAGACCGCGCAGGCTATGGGCGCAGGCGTAGTCATTCATGCGCCGGACGATCTCGGCGAGCGGGGTAGCGGCGCTGGCCACCGTACGCAGGCTGGCCTGAAAAGTGGCCATCAGGAGGGCGGCCGGAACGCTCTTGCCGGCCACGTCGGCGACGACGAGCAGGAGACGTTGGGAAGCGGGCGTAGGAGCGGCGCCGTCGAGCAGGAAGGCGTCGTAGTAATCGCCGCCCACGGTGTTAGCGGGGCGCGAGGAAAAAGCGATGTCCACGCCCGGCACGCGGGGAGGGGACTGCGGCACCAGCCAATGCTGAATATCGCGCGCGATTTCCAGGTCACGTTTCATCGTGACACGGTCGGCGAGCTCGAGCGCCAGCAGAAAAATCAGGCCGGCGATCGCCATGATGAACGTCGCCTCGCGCGGGATGCCGGCGGGCCGGATGTTTAACACGAATAGCCCGAGCACCAGGAGGACAATGAGCAGGAACACGCGGCGGGCGGGCGAGAGCTTGATGAGCATCGCCCAAAAGAGCGTGCGGCTGATTTTCAGAAACCGCTGGAAGCGCGTCTCTTGGCGAAGCGCTTCCCAATCGACCTCACGGCTGTACATGCCGTAGCTCGCGCGCGCTTCGGAGAAAAACTGCGACCACAGGGTTTGGATTTCCAACCCGTCGGAAACCCGTTCCCAGAAATTGCCCACGCGGTGTACGGCCTTGGTCAATTCATTGTCGTGGCCCTGGGCAGGTGTAGAGGGGGACGGCATAGAAGGTGATTATAGAGCAGAGGGAAGCTTGCCGTTTCCGAATTCTGAGACGGCAAGAAGCGCGCGGCGAAAGTTGGTCGCCGCGGAATAATACAAGAGAAGATTGCCGCTTAAACGAAGTCCCGCCCGATCAGGCGCTCGATGCGCTTGCGAATCGGAGGGTGGGTGGAAAACAAGCTGGAGAAAATAGCACCCGAGGTGAGCGGCTGGAGGATGTACAAGTGCGCCATCGAGGGTGCGACATCCATGGGGATGCGTTTTGACCACTTATCGATCTTGTCGAGGGCGCGGGCAAGACCTTGGGGGTTGCCGGTAATGCGTGCACCGGTGGCGTCGGCTTCGTATTCACGCGAGCGCGAAATCGCCAACTGGATGAGCGTGGCCGCCAGCGGCGCCAGGATCATCATGGCGAGCATGGACAGCGCGCCGCCGCGTCGATCATTGCCGCGCCCGCCGCCACCGCCGAAACCTCCGAACATCTCGGCATAGAAAAGCATACGGCCAATCAAGGTAATGGCGCCCGCCAAAGTTGCCACCACGGCGCTGGTGAGAATATCCCGATTCTTCACGTGCCCAAGTTCATGCGCCAGCACGCCTTCGATTTCCTCGTCGTCGCAGATGTCCAGAATTCCGCGCGTCACCGCCACCGAAGCATGGCTGGGATTGCGGCCCGTGGCAAACGCATTGGGTGAATCGGTCGGGATGAAGTAAATCTTGGGAACCGGGATGTTCGCCTTTGCGGCCAGGCGCTCGACAATCTGGTATATGCGCGGGCCGTCCGCGCGCGAAATAGGCTGTGCGCCGGAGGAGGCCAGCGCGATCTTGTCCGAGAAGAAATAGCTGCCCAGGTTCATCACCGCGGCGATCACCAGGGCGAGGATTAGCCCGTTCTGGCCGCCCCAAAGCTCCCCGATGCCCAGCACCAGGCCGGTCATGGCCGCAAGTAAGATCGTTGTTTTGAAATTATTCCACATAGTCCCTCTTTCCTAATTCCTACTCATCTAATTAGATGCTCATGAAGGCGTCGGCGTAACCTCAGTGAGAAGTGTAGCGCGGACCTGTTTTGTAGGTCCGAGGCTTTTCCATCCCCATCGGGAACGAGCCGCGGACCTACAAAACAGGTCCGCGCTACACCTGCAGGAAGTCACTTCCAATCCCGCAGTAGCAGGGTGGTTCCTGGGCTGGCCAAGTTGAAGAGTTTCTCATCCGCAGTTATAAAATCTGCGCCGGTTTTGCGAGCCAAGGCGAGGTAGAGGCCGTCGTAGACCGAGTGCCGAAATCGCAGGGCCAAATCGAAAGCAGCGTCAGCCAGTTCTCCCACAGGATGCAAAGGGATTCCTAGATTGCTAAACTCGGTTTGCAACCTCATTGCCTCCGCTACGGGCAAAAGGCCGCACATTACTCTCTTCCACAAAGCGCTGCTCACCTCCACGGGAAGTATTTCAGGGGCAAGCAGCCAGATACGTTTAGCTATCCACGCCTGAAACAAGGCCGCAGCCTTGTCACTGTCTGCCTCGGACAGAAGCCACTTGGCTGCGACGCTGGCATCAACGATAAGGTTCGTCATTGTCCCGGTCTTCGCGAATCAGGTCGACACTATCAGGCTGGTTGGGGTACTTCTTGAACATCTCTTCTCGTATCTTGTCGATCCTCTTCATCGCCTCGACGGCATGCCGCCGCCGCCGATTCATCTCTGCCCGGTCGGCAACCAAGCTTAGGATTTCAGCGTTGATACTGCGCCTATTTTGCCGCGCATCCCTCCTGAGTTCGGCGTAGTGTTTATCCGGGATGTTTCGTATCGTAAAGTTCGCCATGGCGCCTCCACCATCCCAATGATATCATATTGATATCACTACGCAGCTCCGCTTGCGCCTTCGCAACCGGTTCATTCGCCCGACTCCCCGAACAAAACCATGCGCATCGAAAGGCTGCCGTATTCAAAACCTTCGTACGGATAGCTCACCGCATCGCGCTCGGTGGTGCTCCCCAGGCAATAGAGCAGCGGCACGTAGTGTTCGAGCGTGGGATGGGCGAGCGCCGCGAGCGGCTTGCCCCAGTGCTCGGGCGCGGCGAGCGAGGCAACGTCGCGAGATTCGATCGCCTTCTTCACCTGCGTGTCGAATTCGAGGGTCCAGGGAAAAGGCTGGGCATTCTTCTCGTCCTCCATGCGGCGCAAATTGTGCACGATGTTGCCGCTTCCCAAAATCAGCACACCGCGGTCGCGCAAACGGGCAAGCTCGCTGCCCAGTTCAAGGTGGCGTGGCAGGCTGCGGCCGGCGTCGAGGCTGACCTGAAAAACCGGCACGTCGGCTTCGGGATAAAGGTGCCGCAGGACGCTCCACGCGCCGTGATCGAATCCCCACGTCTCGTCCGGTTTGATTTCCAGTTCGCTTGCGAGGCGCCCCGCTTCCGTGGGCGCGCCCGGCGCCGGATACTCCACCTCATAGAGCGGGGCGGGGAAGCCGTAAAAGTCATGAATGGTGCGCGGCTTGGCGACGGCCAACACCTCGGAGCCGCGCGTCACCCAATGCGCCGAGACCACGCACACTGCCTTCGGGCACGGTAGGCGTTTTGTAAGCCCCGCGAGTGCCTCCGTGAAGCGGTTGTGCTCGATGGCATTCATCGGCGATCCGTGCCCAACGAAAAGTACTGGCATTCTCATAAGGTCCTCACACATGCGGGAAATGCGGGTTGTACGCGACTTCCCAGAGAAAGCCATCGGGGTCGCCGAAGTAACCCGAGTACCCCTGGAATTCCGGCCGCGCCCGGCCGGCCTGCACGATGCGCCCTCCGCCCGCCTCGACTCCGGTAAGGAGTTGGTCAACCTCGGCCGCCGAGCGCACGTTGTGGGCGAGGGTGAAACCCGGGAAGGCGCCGGGAGCGGGTAGGCCGGGGTCGGGCAAGCCCGCGTCGGCGGCAAGGTCTGTTCGCGGATAGAGCGCGAGATACGTACGCCCCAATTCGAAGAAGGCAATCACCGGGGGCGTTTCGAGCTGGGGTAGCCGCAAAACCTTGGCGTAAAATTCTGTGGCGCGCTTAAGGTCAGCGACGCCCAACGTCACAAAGCTCAACCGTGGTTCCATGCCATCACCTCAGTTTCACACCCTGCCGATTCCGTTCCCAAATGGCAAGCGATCGTAGCGCGGACCTGTCCTTTAGGTCCGCGGTTCTTCCCCGGGCTCGCGTCCTAAAAGGATTTTAGCGCAGACCTCCGGCTTTGGTCTGCGGCTCTTCCAAAGACTGACGCTTCCGAACTTGAGTGGAGGCGCCGATCCTGAAGATTCCGGGTTATTGCATGGGAAGAACCGGGGGCCCCAATACCGGGAGTCCGCGCTACGAGCCATTTGCTCTTCCCTGCTCATCCTTCGTGTCGTCCATGGCCGCCCCGGTGTGGAGGCCCTAACCCCCGAAATGCCCCCAATGTTTCATGATGGGTAGGTTTTGAAACACCACGGGAGAGCCTGCCAAGGCCGCATAACCAACACCCCTCCTTCCGGTTTGAAGTGAAGCGCCGGACGTGCTACAAAGGAGCGTATGGACAAGACCATCCGCAGGTACACCAAGTTCGAGGAAATGAAGGCTGACGAATATCGGTACTGGCAGAGTCGGCCCGTCCATGAGCGCGTCAAGGCAGTCTCCGAACTCACCCATGAACACTACGCGATGAAGGGCGCGGTTCCCGATGTACCCAGACTTCAAAGAACTCTTGTCCGTTTTGAACGTGCACCGCGTTAAGTATCTTATCGTGGGAGCTTACGCCGTCTCCATTCACGCGCAGCCACGGGCAACCAAAGGCCTCGATATTCTGATGAAGGCTGACGCGGATAACGCCAAAGCAGTTTTCGCGGCACTGGCGCAATTTGGTGCCCCGCTTCAAGGCTTGACCGTCGCCGACTTCGCCGAGCAAGGCCCGTTCCTTCGCATGGGCCGTGAGCCGGTTGGCGTTGACATTCTTACCGCGATACCCGGCGTTGAGTTTGATGCGGCATGGGAGCGCCGGGTTGAGGATGTCATCGACCCGGCGAGCGGATTGAAGGCATGCTTCATTTCCCGCGAAGACCTGATAGCTGGGAAACTGGCATCGGGCAGACCTCAAGACCTCGCCGACGTTGACGCCATACGCAAGGCGGCCGAAAGCCAAGGGCCACCGCCCTCCCCCGAAACCGAACGGCGCTGACTCAGGCAGTACGTTCCGGACTGATGGTGGCGCACACGGAGGAAGGCAATCTGATTCGGATTATCACGGCCCGGCGGGCTACGCGCCACGAGCAAAGATTCTATGAAGAAGGCTAATCGAAAAACCGTAAACGGCATGCGCCCGGAGTACGACTTCGCCTCGATGAAGGGTGGAGTACGCGGCAAGTACGCGAAGCGATATCGCGCGGGCACCAACCTCATTCTCCTCGACCCTGAACTGGCCAAGGCCTTTCCCACCGAGGCCGCCGTCAACGGCGCCCTGCGCGCCCTCCTGAGGCTCACTGAATCCGTACGCTTGCCTCACCAGGGCTCTCGACATGCGGGGTACAAGGCGCGACAGGGCTCTTTCGCGGGCCGATAACAAACCTCTTGCGGCAACGTGCTCGATTCGCGGGCCGCCGCGCGGTCTGCGGTTCTCCCCCACACTCACGCTCGCGAATTTGAGTGCAGGCGTCCATCCTGGAGATTCCCGGTTTTCCCTGTGAAGAACCGCGGACAGGTTTAATAAAGCATAAATATGCGGCGTATATCGCCGCATACTACAACAATATTAAACCAAATGGGTGTGGTAAGGGTAGGCTCAATCCAGATTTCTGATTGTACATCGGGCTCCGATCAGCGCCGGCGCCAGCGAAGTTTCAGATTGCTTTGAACTTTTTGAGGTCGAGTTGTCCGCGTTCGTTTCTCGCCTTCGAGCCGGGAGCAGACAGAGCCGCAAGGTCCTTGCCGGAGAGGGACTTCATAGTGCGATTTCCAATATCTGGTCTTTGGGGGTGTGCTCTGGCGGATCGACTTCAACGTCCAAACAGGCCTCAATGGCCTCGTGGACGTTTGCGATGAGATCTTCTATGGTTTCGCCCTGCGTGGCACAGCCGGGGATCGCCGGCACCTCGGCCCAGTAACCGCCTTCCTCCGCTTCGCGGACGACAACTTTGATTTTCACGCCGCTCTCCTTCCAATCTGTGCCGCAGCACACATCTAACATCAGGGCAACGTTATTGTGGTGCACCCGTCATTGCCTTTAGCGCTTCCCTTCGAACTTGCTGCCAAGGATGACCGGTTTCGGCACGGGATAATCACCGGGCATCCTCACGCTCTCAGGGTGGCAGGGCAGGAAGTTAGTAACGCGCTTCCGCGGAAAGCGTCTTACGAAGCGTGAGTCGAAGAGCCATGTTGGCTTCCCGCAGGCACATTCTCTCTCGCTCTGAAATCTGTTGCAATCACGACAAAAGCGAACTTCCTCTCCCCTCCGTGGCTCCCTGCCTAGGAAGGCGCGAATTATTTCTTTTTCCGTCTTTGTGCGCGACTTTAGTCTCATGCACCGCCTCCAACGGCTGCTTTCGCCCCTCGGCGAGGTCGTCCCTCTTCAGGGCGTCGCGATTCTTCTTCTTATCGACGATCAATTGGATGACTTATCGAATATTCCGCGGCGCCTCATCCACGGTCTTCCCCTGACTACAGCAACCTTCAAAAAGGGGACACTCCACCACGTAGAATCCATCCTCCTCCTTTTCAATGAAGATCGGGACTTGCGTGTCGTGGTGCTTCGTCTTCCTGGACCCACTTGGTCTTCGCATGATTCGATTCTAGAACAGTAACTACCCAAAATCAAAGTGAGGGCCGGCGCTACCCTGCGGCAAAAGTTTTGTCGCGCCGGCTAGACCGGAGGCGGAGTGCCTTTCAGGCAGCGCTAGCGGCATAAGGAGATGAAGAGAAGCGGCCTCCCTCCTGTACTATGCGTCCCCCGAACAACTGCTTGTATTTCTGACGGTCGGCCTCTGAAGGGTTGTACACCTCCACTTCGCTTGAGACGTGTTCGTGAAAGAACGTCGAAGCAAAGGGGTCATAGTCAGGAAGAGAGTACCCGATGAAAACAACCCTATCAGACCCCTGCAGCGCAATCTTCGCCTCCTCCCAGATACGTTTGAGGTCTTCATCGTGCTCCGGCAGGTCTGGATCGCCAGGGAACAACGCGTAGACCAGATCAGGGTTGATACCTTGCTGGAATGGATTTTCCAGAGGAGTGACCGCAGGATACGAGAGGCCACTGCCCGGTCCAATTGGCCGCCAGAGGCCGGAGTCATTTTGGAAGCCTCGACGAAGGTAGCTGTTCCAGTTTATTGATCCGTGAGGCTTGAGAATCGGGACAATAGCTGGGTCATACAACGAATAGCTCCACGGAATGCGCGATTCAACAAGTGCAGTCTCGGCTACGATGTCCCAGTTGAACGAAATGACCGTGTTGCGAGACCCGGGTTGGGCCAGCCGAGAGGCAAAGTTCTTATAGCACCACTCAGGAAAGGGATTGAGCCCATGGAGGCACCAGAATAACCGGGCGCATCCAATTCGCAAGACCCATTCTGCCACGTAAGCTGGGCCTTCCGAGTCAGAGGTTACGCCCTGCCTCCTGAATTCAGTAAAGAGTTCCTCGAATTGGAGGTGACCGTCAGGATCGATCTGTTGTAATCCGGCCCTAAACTGACCTTGGGGATATTCCCAGCTTTTGTCCAGATGTGGCGCGTAGGAAGAATGACGCTCAAACTCAATGAATCGGAGGACCCTCTCCCGCAGTTCTCGCGCGAGCGGCATTTGGGGATCTGTCGCATCGACCGAAAAGCCTGCGCCGAGGACGAAAGTCGTGTTCTTTGGCATGTTTCCCTACGATCGGGCGGCCTTGGCCGCGCCTTGTTTGAAGGTCATTTCGCCTTTCTTTGTATCAGCGTCTACAGTGAGGGTGTCGCCGGGGTGGACTTCGCCGTTGAGCAACTTCATGGCGAGCGGGTCCTGGATGAGCCGCTGGATGGCGCGCTTCAGCGGCCGCGCCCCGAACCTGGTACCGTAGCCTTTCTGGAAAATCAAATTATGCGCCTTCTCCAGCTAGCTTGAGGATTGCCGCTCGCGTTTTCGGCGACAAACGGAATCTCAACCGGTCAAGTTGATCCAGCACGGGCGTGATCCGAGGAACCCGGCCTTCTATCTTTGCGCGCAACAGGACCCCGAGTGTACCCGTAATGGCCAATTTCAACCCCTGGGCATGAAAACGCGCGAGCCTTTCGTCCAGGATAACCACGACGTCTGGAACCTGAAGTCCTAACGCCAGCACTTCTTTCTCCCCAGCTCCCAGATTCTCCGCCGTGGGAACCTTATCCAATCCTTCCGGAGCTTGAATCTTTACCCAAGGAAGGGCGCTTATGTCCGGCAAATCGATACCCATCGCCCTGCCGATCTCCAATTCACGCACCACGGCGGGCGGAATCAGGACACATGCATAGAACTCCTCCAACAAATGCAGGCAACCGGTCTGGTGCAGGTATTGGATCGGGGAGGTGTTGCAGACAGCCTTACGTATTCTCGAGATCGTGGGTTAGCTCCTCTTCGCTGAGGTCGAACACGGCCACGCCATAGTCGGCCAAGTGGCTGAGGAAATATGGCTTCGGCACGCCGGCAAGTTGAGCGGCGGCCCCGGAGGAAAGCTGACCTATCTCATACAGTTTCACCGAGGCGGCAAACCGAATCCTGGAAGCAAGCTCAGCCGGCGTCGCCTTCAGTGCGAGGCCGATCTCGTCCGGTATTGACAACGTAACTTGAGTCATAGGGAACCCACCACGCCCAGTATAACTGAGCCAGGAAAGATAAAAAAGCTCATTGCGCCCTCAACATAAGTTGAGAATATTCACCACGGTGAACACGGAGACCACAGCAGCCATCGTCTTTTAGGGCTCTGTGGCCTCCGTGGTGAATTCCTTCTTGAGCCGGTGTAGCGCGGGCCTGATTTGTAGGTCTGCGGTTCTTCCCTCGACTCGCGCTCCCGAACCGATAGTACGCGTTCATCTTCCAGATTCCAGGCATTTGCATGTGAAGTGCCGCGGACCTACAGGACAGGTCCGCGCTACGCTTCGTTCATGCCTGCCTTGCCGCCTTGGCCTTGGCGGGGGTGAAGGTCATCGTGCCCTTCTTCACATCCGCGTCGATCGTTAGCGAATCGCCGGGCACCACTTCGCCGTCGAGCAGCTTCATGGCGAGCGGGTCCTGGATCAGCCGCTGAATTGCGCGCTTCAGCGGACGCGCCCCGAACTGTGGATCGTACCCTTCACGGAACAGCAACTCGTGCGCTTTCTCCGTCAGCGTGATCTCGATCTTGCGCTCGGAGAGCAGCCGGCGGAGGTTCTCAAGCTGAAGATCGATAATCTTCTCGATTTCCGGTTTGCCGAGGGCGTTGAAGATCACGATTTCGTCGATGCGGTTCAAGAACTCGGGCCGGAAGTGCTGGAGAAGCGAGTCTTGAATTTTCTTCTTGAGCGCCTCGCTCAGGACGCCGGCCTCGCCGACCGCGCCTCCCTGCTTCGCGGTCATGCCGATGGCGTGATCGACGCCGTTCATGGCCTCGTGAATGAAATGGCTGCCGATGTTCGAGGTCATGATGATGACCGTGTTCTTGAAATCCACGGTGCGGCCCTTGCCGTCGGTCAGGCGGCCGTCGTCGAGGATCTGCAAGAAGATGTTGAACGCGTCGGGGTGCGCCTTCTCGATTTCGTCAAAGAGCAGAACCGAAAAGGGCCGGCGCCGGACGAGTTCGGTCAACTGTCCGCCTTCCTCGTAGCCCACATATCCGGGGGGCGCGCCGATCAGCCGCGCCACCGCGTGCTTCTCCATGTACTCCGACATGTCGAGGCGCAGCATGGCGCGCTCGTCGTCAAAGAGAAACTCGGCGAGGGCTCGAGCCAGTTCCGTCTTACCCACACCCGTGGGGCCGAGGAACAGGAACGAACCAATGGGGCGGTGCGGGTCGGCCAGGCCCGCCCGGCTGCGGCGCACGGCGTTCGCGACCAGCCGGAGGCCTTCTTCCTGGCCCACGACGCGCTGGCGGAGGCGTTCTTCCATTTTCACTAGCTTGGCCACTTCCCCTTCCAGCATCTTGGAGACGGGAATCCGCGTCCAGCGCGAGACCACGCGCGCCACGTCTTCTTCGTCCACGACTTCCTTCAACATGCGGCCGGTCTTGTCGATGCTCTCAAGCTTGGCATTGGCGGCGGCGAGTTCCTTTTCCAGAGACACCAGCTTGCCGTAGCGGATTTCCGCCGCTTTGGCCAGGTCGCCCTCGCGGGTGACGCGCGCTTCGTCAATCTTCGCCTGCTCAATGGCGTCCCGCAGCTTGCCAATATTGGCGATGACTTCCTTTTCGGCCTTCCAACGCAGCTTTAATTGGTCGGATTTCTCCTTGAGTCCGGCCAGCTCCTTTTCCAGCGCCTGCAAGCGCTCGCGCGAGGGCGCGTCATCTTCCTTGCGCAGCGCCTGGCGCTCGATTTGAAGCTGCGTCACGCGGCGCTCAATCTGGTCGATCTCGGCCGGCATGGAATCAATTTCAATGCGCAGGCCGGAGGCCGCTTCGTCGATCAGGTCGATGGCTTTGTCGGGAAGGAAGCGGTCAGAGATGTAACGGTTGGAAAGCACCGCCGCCGCAACAATGGCTGAATCCTTGATCGTGACGTTATGGTGTTTTTCGTAGCGCTCCTTCAACCCGCGCAGGATGGCGATGGCGTCTTCCACCGAGGGCTCACCCACCTGCACCGGCTGAAACCGCCGCTCCAGCGCCGCGTCCTTCTCGATATACTTCTTGTATTCGTTGAGCGTAGTGGCGCCGATGCACCGCAACTCGCCGCGGGCCAGGGCCGGCTTGAGCATGTTGGATGCGTCAATCGAACCCTCGGCAGCTCCGGCACCCACCAGGGTGTGCAATTCGTCGATGAAAAGAACGATCTGGCCGCTCGCTTCTTCGATCTCCTTGAGCACGGCCTTCAGGCGGTCTTCAAACTCGCCCCGGAATTTCGAACCCGCCACCATCGCGCCTAAATCAAGCGCCACGATGCGCTTGGATTTTAGGGATTCCGGAACGTCGCCCGCGACGATGCGCTGCGCGATGCCTTCCACGATGGCCGTCTTGCCCACGCCCGGCTCCCCAATCAGCACGGGATTGTTTTTGGTGCGGCGCGAAAGCACCTGGATCACGCGGCGAACTTCTTCATCGCGGCCGATCACCGGATCGAGCTTGCCGCGGCGGGCCAGTTCCGTGAGGTCGCGCGCGTACTTCTCCAGGGCCTGGTACTTGGCTTCGGGATTCTGGTCAGTCACGCGTTGGCTCCCGCGCACCGCCACCAATGCCTGCAAAATGGCATCGTGCGTTACGCCCAACCGCCGAAGAATGCGTCCCACTGGGTCGTTGGTCCTTTTCGCCAGGGCCAGCAACAGGTGCTCGGTTGAGACGTATTCGTCCTTGAACTGCTCGGTCTCCTTGAACGATTGGTCGAACACTTCCTTCAACGCGGGGGAAATATATTGGTCCGTTGAGCCCCCCACTTTCGGAAACGCCTGGATCACCTTGGTGGCTTCCTGGCTCACCGCCGCCGGGGTGGTGCCCAATCGTTGGAGGATTCCCGGAACAACCCCCTCCGGCTGCTCGACCAATGCGAGTAAAAGATGTACCGGCTCCATTTGCTGGTTGCCATTGCGCCCGGCAATCTCCTGCATCGCCTGTAGCGCTTCCTGGGCCTTTACCGTGAACTTGTCAAATCGTGTCGCCATGTTGGAATCCTTTTTGGCTATCAGCTATCAGCGCTCAGAAGACTGCGCACGCACCCCTATCCTACATCCTTAGGATGATCGCTGGCTGATGATGGTTCTAGTTCCAATGCTACGCTACCGCCGTCTTTAGCTGATAGCTGAAAGCTGATAGCTGACAGCTTTTCCAAAACAAAACCGCGTCGGAGATTGCCAGGGCGTTCAGGCTGCCCCAGCGCTCGCGACGCGGCAGAAAACCCGCCATGCGGGTGGCGGCGACACAGGCACTCCTGCCTGTGCCACCCCCCCGCACGGAGGAACCGATTTAGTTCTTGCTGACGTTGATCTTGATCGTCTTCGGTTTCGCTTCTTCCTTCTTCGGCATCGTCAGCGTCAGAACGCCGTCCTTGAAGTTTGCCGCAACCTTGTCCGCATCGACACTGTTGGGGAGAGAGAAGGTGCGCGTGAACGCTCCGTAAGAACGCTCGACGCGATGGTAGCTCTGCTCCTTCACTTCCTTTTCGAACTTGCGCTCACCCTTCAGATAGAGGGTGTTGTCCTCGACGCGAATTTCCACGTCGTCGGGGTTGATGCCAGGCAGCTCCGCCTTCAGCACCAGGTTGTCGCCGTTCTCGTAGATGTCCACGGGCGGCGCCCAAGTCCGGGTCGAAACCTCGCTCTCACCCAATACGGGAGAGAAAGCTTCGCGGAACAAGCGTTCAAATTGATTCTGTGCAGTCACCGGGCCGCAAAATGGTTCAAATCTAACAATCGCCATGGTAGTTATCCTCCGTTTACTGGACTTCATTTAACTTAGTACATAGACATAATAAAATCTTAGTGTATTAATGTCAAGAATTATTTAAGGCCTATTTTCAATAATTTACGATAATACTCGAATCTCCATCCTATGGGATAAGGCTAAAAGGGTGGATTCACAGCCGGGATTCATGAAATGGGCATGAGCGGGGATTCTTGGACATTGGCGGAATATCCACAATGGGGTGAGCCGTACGAGCCGTTGTAACTTCATCACATGGGGAGTAGACTATAGTCTCCTTAAATCGAGATAGGATCCTTTGAACCCACGCAGATGAATCCCCTCTCGGGACCCCAGGGGGTTGAAGTGTTCCCCCTTTTCGAGGCAAGTGCCATGGAAGACCAACTGACCCACAGTCACACGCACGCGGTGGTTGAACCCACATCCCCTGCGGAACGCGCGGTGCCCGAGGCGGCACTGCTGCTTCCCTACGAGGAAAGTTGCAAGAAGGTGCGCGAGCTGGCCTGGCGGCAACTCAACCGCTTCATCTCTTACGAAGCCAAAGTCTTGAAGGGTGACGATGCCGAGGCGATCCACGATATGCGGGTGGCCAGCCGCAGGTTGCAGCAAGTGCTCGACCTGCTTTATCCCAAACCGCGCCCACCGGAGCTGCGCCGGCTGCGCCGCCAGATTCGCCGCTGCCGCCAAGTGTTGGGGGACGTCCGCAATTGCGACGTGCTGTTGGAAGCTGTGGGGCGCTCGCTTGGGAGGAAGCGCTCAGCGCGGCGCGAAGCCTGGACGGCGGTGCAGCATTTCCTTTTGATGCGCCGGTCTGAAAGTTTCATGCGTGCCATGCGCAAATTCGGCAAGATCAACCTCGCCGTCTTTTACGTAAACCTGAAGGAATTCCTCCATCACGACAAGGCACACGATCACCCCGAAGCGCATCATCATCACGCTTCCGGGGCGCCGCACCCCACCTTCGCCCATGACCTGACGAGCGCGCTGGAATCCGCCTGGAGCGGGTTTGAAAACCATATCGCCGAATCTCATCGCCATTCCCGCCCCGAGATCATCCATGGAGCGCGCATTGCCACCAAGCGATTGCGTTATCTTCTGGAAGTTTTCCACGAGTTCGGCGTGGCCGGGGCCGCCGACGTCTTGGTGTGGCTCCGCCAACTCCAGAAGCATTTAGGGGATTGGCACGACCTGGAAGTGCTCGAGCAGATGATGATCGCAATGCTGGCGCGGCCGGAATTCCTACGCGATCACCTGGCGCTGGCGATGGAAGTGGAAAAGCTGATTCTGCGCAACCGGGAAAACAAGATGGGATTCGAAGAGAAGTATTCCCACATGTCCCGGGAATCCGCCGAAATGCACCGGTTGAAGGAGTGGGTTTCCTACGTGCTGGCGTCGCCTTCCGCTGCCCTGGCCAAAGGTTGAACTGCGGGTTCCTCCGCGGCGGCAGTGGCGGCCTTGGCGGGCGCGGGCATTTCCAACACCTTCTTGGTCGCTGTCTCCGGAAGGTCGCCCGCCGGAGTGGGCACGGAAAACAGCGGCTCGCGCGGCTCGCCGCTCAACACTCGCGCCACCCCCGCCCGCAGGTGCTCAAACACCGTGCGCACGTCGGGCGTGGCATCAATGACTTCAAACGTGTATTCCTTCGCCAGGCGCTCGAATTCCGTCAGCAGTTCAGTTTGATACTTCCGGAAGCTGTCGTACATATCCTCGCTGGGATGAATATCCATGCCGGATTCCCAGTAATCAAATCCGCGGGAAAAAACCACGCGCGGGATGAGGTCGTCCACTCCAATACGCAAATAGAAGGTGGCGTCGGGCTTCAGCGCAAAACCATAGGCATTCCGAATCCAACGGGCGTCAGCCCCCCGCACGATTGCCCGCGCCATTAAGGAATAGATATAGCGGTCGGTGAGCACCACGAAACCGGCTCGCAGTGCGGGAATGATTTCGTGTTCAAGGCGGTCGGCGAAGTCCGTGGCGTAGAACAGGCTCAGGGTTATGCGCCCCAACGTGTGGCCTTCTTTCGCCTGCTGGATGCCCTTGCCGGCAAGCTCCGAGCGCTTGATCGCGGTGTCCAGGACTGCCCGCCCTTGCTGTTCGAGCCAGGGACGAAGCAGCCGGATCTGTGTGGATCGGCCCACGCCATCCGTCCCCTCGATCACAATCAGCTTGCCGCTCATTTCCGCCAGGTTCATGCCCGGCAGGGGGGCGGCATAAGTCTCTCTCACGGCGCTACCCTCAATCTCTTCGCTTGGGCCAGTTTGGCTTTCACTATCTGCCGCATCGAGGTCTGCTGCTCTTCGATGGGAAGGGTGGCATCCACGGTGGTCAGGTCGAACTCCGGAACCATCTTCTCGTATTCATCCAGAATTCGGCCCTGAAAGATGCGGAAACTCTCTTCCGGGCTCTCGCTCAAGCCCAGATCCATCCCTGCCTCGTAAAACTTCACGCCACTGCGTCCGTCCAAAATGCGCTTCATGGCCACGTCCAGAGGGACGCGGAAGTAGAACGCGGCGGTGGGCTTCACGGCGAAACTGTAAAGCTCGCGCACCCACTGCGAGTCCATCCCGCGCACCACGTCACGCGCGAAGGCGGTGTAAATGTACCGATCGCACAACACCACGGCGCCCGCCTTGAGCAAGGGCAGAATGTTGTGCTCCATGCGGTCGGCAAAGTCCGTGCAGTGGATCAGGGAGAAGCTCGCAGGGGTCAGCATCTGCTTCTTTTTGCCCCGCTTGGTGGTCTCGCGGACGAGCGGGGAAGAGTTCCACTCGCTGAAGACCACTCCGTAGCCTTCCGCTTGCAGCCACTGATGCAGAAGCATAAGTTGGGTGGATTTTCCTGAGCCGTCGATTCCCTCCACCACAAAAAGCTTGCCGGGAAAACGATGCTCGCCGTACCTTTTCATGCAGGCACTCCGATAGGTGAACCCGTCATTGGAATGAAACACGATTGTAACATAAGCTGGGAGGGCACGGACAGGTTCATGCTGATCCCCCTCATCCACTGCCTTGCGGTTCCCGCTCTCGGCCTTGGAGGGCGCTGGATCGTACATTGCCTCCCGGTCTTCCTCGGCAAAAAGGCTTTGCAAACGGACCGGATTGTGCGATAAATCTTCCGCTTTCCTCCCGGAGGTTCATCCTGGCTTTGACCTCTGGGAAGAGGGGGATGCAAAGGGCTTGGTTGCGGCTTCACTCCACTCCAACGGCCCCGGTCAAGAGAGCCCGCAAGTTCAGGCGTTGGCGAATGGCTCTGGCCCTTGCCCCTAATTCTTCCGCTGTCCGAAAGCTCTTGCACTGGCAGGTAATCTTTTTTGCCGTATCACTCCATCCATCGCTTCCTCTTGCGCCCGATCGGCCGTCTAGCCCGCCGCACAACGCTGGCATGCATGCTGGCCCTGGGGCTTAATTTGCTGGGTAACCCTTCCGGCCCTCTGGGAGCGCCCCCCCCCCTGAAGCGCTTTGAGTATTCCCTCCCCCGCATGGGGACGATGTTTCGCATCGAGATGTACACGGCGGATGAAGCGCAGGCGTCCAAAGCGGCGGAGGCGGCCTTCGCTCGCGCTGAGGAACTCGAACAGATCATGAGCGACTACCGCGCCGACAGCGAACTGATGCGCCTCGCGCGTGAGGGCTCCGCCGCGCCGTTCCCGGTGAGCAGCGATCTCTATGACGTACTGGCGAAGTCCATCTGGACGTCGGAGCTTTCCCGCGGGGTTTTTGACGTCAGCGTCGGACCCTTGGTGGATTTGTGGCGCGCGGCCCGCAAGACCGGGCGCTTGCCGGACCCTGGGGAAATAGGCAAGGCCAAGGCTCTGGTGGATTATCGCAACATCGAGCTCGACCCCGCGCACCACACCGTGTTCCTGAAGCGCGCGGGCATGTTGCTGGACCTTGGCGCTATCGGCAAGGGTTATGCCGCGGACCAAATGCTGGCGGTCCTCGAATCGCAGGGCATCCGCCACGCCATGGTGGAGGCGGGGGGAGAGGTCGTGGTGGGTGAACCTCCGCCCGGGAATTCCGGATGGAAAGTTGGCGTCGACTCGGCCGACGTGGATGCCGGTGGAGCGCCTTGCACGCTGCTCCTGCACGCCGCCGCGGTTTCCACTTCCGGCGACGAGCACCAGTTCTTGGAACTGAACGGCCATCGCTATTCCCACGTCATTAATCCCACAACCGGCTGGGCTCTGGAAGGCGAGAGCAGCACCACCGTAATCGCCAAGGATTCGGCCACCGCCGACTCGCTCGGCACAGCGCTTTCCCTGATGTCCGTCGAAGATGGGATCAGGGCCGCCGAGACGCTCCCCGGGGTGTCGGTCTTGTGGGTTCGCCGCGTCAACGGAAATTGGAAGCGCTACACCTCACGCGGGTTTCCAGCGTCATGCGGCAAATTGCGAGAAGGGGGCAAATAGCACAGTCCCGTGTCTTATTTCTCTACTAACCCTAATAAACCCAATTTAAAGCATAGGAACCTGCTTCTCCTCGGGGTGGGTATCGTCATCGGTGCATGCGTCATTTTGTCCGGCAAAGCGGGGGTTGATGCCACTTCCTCGGACAAATTCTGCGACCGGTCTTGCCATGCCCATCCTGACGCCACACAAACCTGGATTCGATCGCCGCACTTCACCAACAAGAGCGGGGTGGTAACCCATTGCATCGACTGCCACCTTCCCGGCGGGGGGATTGTCTATTACACCGAAAAGGCCCGCTTGGGGGGCCAGGATATTTACGGCAAGCTCTTCAAGGATCTCACCAAAATCAACTGGCAATCCATGCAGACGCTGACCCAGGCGCGCACGTTCACCTACGACAGCGCATGCATTCGCTGCCACGCCAATCTTTTCAGCGCCGGGCTCTCGAAGAAGGGCGTGGATGGCCACCTGCACTACCAGCGCTCAAAGGACAAGATGCGCTGCATCAATTGCCACCTCCACACCGGTCACTTCCGCGGCAAGGAAGCCGAGGAAGTGGTGGATGAGGCTGCGGCCCAAGAACAGGAACTCGACAAAACGTTCCCCTCGAGTCCCCAGGGATTCCAGAGCTACACCGAAGCGATACCCGGCTCGACGGTAAGAATCCGCATGGTGGCTATTCCCGGCGGCACTTTCGAGATGGGTAGCCCGGAGTCGGAACCCTACCGGCGCGCTGACGAAGGCCCGGTCCACCAAGTGAAGATCAGCCCGTTCTGGATGGAGAGGGCGGAGGTAACTTGGCGGGAATACGAGGTTTACCTGCTCCAGCGCGGGAACACGGGGCGCAATCGGGACGCACCGGCATCGGGCAAAACCGACGCCGTGAGCGGGCCGACGCCGCCTTATGGGTCGCCTGATCAGGGCTGGGGCCGAGGCTCGCGGCCGGCCATCACCATGACCTATTACGCCGCTACCAAGTATTGCGAGTGGCTTTCCCAGATTACCGGAAAGAAATACCGGCTCCCCACCGAAGCGGAATGGGAATACGCGGCCCGCGCGGGTGCCATTTCTCCTTATTTCTTCGCCGGGGACCCTGCTTCCTTCACCACCCAGCGTTGGCTGAACCGCATCATGGGTGTGAAGAGCGCGCCACTCGTCGATTACGCCTGGTATCAAGGGGATAGCGCGGATGAGACCCACCCCACGGGCATCACCAAACCCAACGCGTGGGGCATGGTGGACATGCTGGGCAATGTTCGGGAATTTTGCCTGGATTGGTACGCAGCCGACGCCTACAGGACCCTAGCGAACTCTGAGCCAACTGATCCGCATGGCCCCGACTCCGGAAAAGAACACGTCGTTCGCGGGGGGTCCTATCGGTCGGACGCCGCCGACTTGCGCTGCGCCGCCCGCGACCACACTCGCGAGGAAGATTGGCTGCTCACCGACCCCCAATCGCCCAAGAGCATTTGGTGGTATTCCGATTGCACCGACGTGGGTTTCCGCGTGGTCCGCGAATTGGACGAGCAGGCGCAGATGTCAGCAGCCGGAAAGAAGTAGCGCAGGGCTCGCTCTCCAGTCCTGCGGTTCTTCCATCGCCGTAGGTCGTTGTCGCGCCGCCCTCGCGGCGCAGTCCAAAAGCCGCAGGGCCGAAGAGCGAGCGCTGCGCTACCGATTTCGAATTATGGATCAAACTCCCTATCCCAAGGAAACCCGCCATGACCGATGAGAAAAACGACAAGGAAAAACGCGATTCTAACCGCAGGACATTCATTGGAGCCGTTGCGGCCGTGGGTGCGGGAGCGGTTCTGGCCAGTTGCAAGAAGTCCTACCCGCCGGTGACCTTTATCGATGCTGCCCCGGACGGCCCGGTGCTGAAGGCCGGGTTGATCGGTTGTGGAAACCGCGGCACCGGCGCGGCGTTGAACTTCCTCAAGGCAGGGCCCAATCTCAAGATCGTGGCGCTGGGTGATGTCCTCCAGGATCGAATAGACTCCTGCCGCCAAAATCTGGCCAAGAAAGCCCAGGTTCAGGTTGCCGACGACCATTGCTTCATTGGCTTCGATGCATACAAGAAAGTGCTGGAAGCTGACGTGGATCTGGTGTTGCTCGCCACCCCGCCGCATTTCCGGGCCGCGCATTTCGATGCCGCGGTTGACGCGAAGAAGCACTGCTTTCTCGAGAAGCCGTGCGCCGTCGATGCCCCCGGTGTCCGCTCCATCCTGGCGACCGGCCAGAAGGCTGCGACTTACAACCTCTGCGTGGTATCGGGAACCCTGTGGCGGCACGATCGTCCCCACCGGGAAACGTACAATCGCGTCTCGCACGGCGCCATCGGTCAAATCCTCGGGGCTCGTTCCCGATACAATGTCGGCCAATTGTGGTATGCGCCGAAGAAGAAAGAGTGGTCGGATATGGAAGCCATGATTCGCGACTGGGTAAACTGGCGATGGCTCTCCGGCGACCACATCGTTGAGCAGTTCGTCCACAACCTCAACACCGTCCTCTGGTTTACGGGAATGAACCCGGTGAGTGCCATCGGCGCCGGAGGGCGCGCGCAACGGGTGACGGGCGACCAATACGATCACTTCAACGTGCAATTCACTTACCCCAACGGTGGAATCAACGAAAGCATGTGCCGGCAGATTGACGGTTGCGCCAACGAAGTCTCCGACTACATCTTAGGGACGGACGGCTACACGAATTGCAAGGATACGATCTTTGATCTTAAGGGCAATGTGGTGTGGAAATATCAGGAAGCAGGGCAGGATCCGGGAAAGACCAAATTCAATCCCTACGATCAAGAGCACGTGGATTTTGTCAACGCCATCCGCACCAACCAGCCCGTGAACGAAGCCGAGCACCTGGCGCACTCAACGCTGATCGGCATCCTGGGCAGGACCGCAGCCTACACAGGTAAAGAGGTGAAGTGGGATGAGATGATGGATTCGAACGAGCGCCTCGGCCCGACCGATTACGCCATGGGACCCGTCCCCATCAAAGCGGAAATACCCGTGCCCGGAAATGCGGCCAACATCGCCAAGAACGCGCGCGCTGCTTAATTCGCCATGCGATTCTGCGGGGCGCGGGCACGACCACCTGATTTCATGATTCGAAATTAATTCTTGCATTAAAGGAGATACGACATGACCGATGGGAAGACGGAAAAAGAGAACCGGGATTTTACGCGGAGAACATTTATCGGCGCGGTAGCAGCGGTGGGCGCCGGCGCGGTGCTGGCCAGTTGCAAGAAGTCCGTCGCGCCCTTGACCTTTGTGGACGTCGCGCCGGATGGCCCGGTCCTGAAGGCCGGCCTAATTGGCTGCGGGGAGCGCGGCACCGGCGCCGCCCTGAACTTCCTCAAAGCGGGACCCAATCTTAAAATTGTGGCACTGGGGGATGTTCTGAAGGACCATCTGGAGAAATGCCGCGGCGAACTGGCCCAAAAGGGGCAGCAGCAAATTGCCGATGACCATTGCTTTGTCGGCTTTGACGCGTACAAGAAAGTGCTGGCAACCGATGTAGACCTGGTGCTGTGCGCCACGCCGCCGCATTTCCGGCCCTTGCATTTCGACGCCGCGGTCGACGCCAAGAAACATTGCTTTATCGAGAAGCCGTGCGCCGTTGATGCCCCCGGCGTGCGCTCCGTCCTGGCGACCGGCCAGAAAGCCACGGCTTACAATCTGTGCGTGGTGACGGGAACTCAGCGGCGGCATGACCGCGCCTATCAGGAAACCTACAATCGTGTTTCCCACGGCGCCATCGGCCAAATCGTCGGCGCCTACGCCCGTTGGAACGGCGGCCCCTTGTGGTTTACGCCCAGGAAGAAAGAATGGTCGGATATGGAAGCCATGATTCGCGATTGGGTGAACTGGCGTTGGCTTTCGGGGGACCACATTTGCGAGCAGCACGTCCACAACCTTGACGCCGTACTTTGGTTCACAGGAATGAATCCGGTCTCCGTCATCGGTTGCGGCGGGCGCATCCAGAAAGTGACCGGCGACCAATACGACTATTTCAGCTTGCAGTACACCTACCCCAACGGCGGAATCCTGGAGAGCATGTGCCGCCAGATTGACGGCTGCGAACAGGACGTCTCCGAGTACGTGGTGGGGACCGAGGGGTACACGAATTGCCGGAACACCATCTACGACCTGAACAATAAGGTGGTGTGGAAGTACCAGGAGGAGGGACAGGATCCCGGCAAGACGAAATTCAACCCCTACGATCAGGAGCATGTGGATTTCGTGACTGCCATCCGCCGCAGCATGCCCATTAACGAAGCCGAACATGTGGCCCACGCAACCCTGACCGCCATCATGGGAAGGACCGCGGCCTACACGGGCAGAGAGGTGAAGTGGGACGAGATCATGGATTCCAATGAACGCCTCGGCCCGACCGATTACGCCATGGGCACGGTGCCCATCAAGGCGGAAGTCCCCGTGCCCGGCAATGCCGCGAACATTGCCAAGAACGCGCGCACGGCGTGATTCGCCGCGCCCGTCCGGCATTTGTAGAGGCCGGCTTCAGCCGTGCAGCTTTTTGCGGCCCAGTTTGGGCGGGCCAATGACGGCAATCAAAACCTGAATCGCCGCTCCACCACGCCGGGGCACGGCCTTCCGTGCCCCGCGCGTTTTGTAGGGGATGGTCTTGCCCTGCCCTTGAGCAAACTTGAGCCCCCATGGGGGCTCAAGACCCAGCGTTATCAAGAGGACAATCAAGACCCCAATCCGTCGATAAGGCGGGTGAGCAGTTGAGTTGATCGGGCTTGGGCCGGGTCAGCGGGGAATTTGTGTCGAGGCAACGCCTTTAGCTGCTAGCTTGGCAGGGTTGGTTGCGGTTTTTGCAGGCGGCAGAAGTCGGGCGGGGTTTACTGCCCCAAAAAGGATGACACTCCAACTTGAGGTTGTAAAAAGTGGTCGGCAAATCCGTCGATAACTGCTGCATTTGGGTGCAGGCGGGTTCAGGTCGGCAGGGGCAGCAACTGCAGGCCCTCGCGGTAGGCGGCCATCCGCTCGGCCACGCCGAACACTCGCAGCAGAAGTCGGCGGGCATGATGCACCAGCCGTCCCGGCATAGGGAAGAAGAGGAAGCGCAATCGTTTCGGACGCGCCGTCAACAGGTCCGCCGGCAAAGCCAGCCGCTTCAGAGCCGTCAGCACGTTGTGAGCGATGACCGCCAAGCGCACCCAAGCGGCATTAGCTGCGAAGTACTTCGAGGGCAGCACCCCGCCCCCCAACTCGTTCTTGATCACGTCATGCACCAACTCCATGGTGCCCGCCTTCTCGCGGTGCCAGGCGATCAAGGCGGCGGCCGGCAACTCCCAGCGGTTCGACAACACCGCGAAATGCCGCACCCGGCTGCCATCGTCGAACCGCTCGCCCTGGGGCTTGCGAATACGAATGGCGACGTAGCGGAGGGGTTGCGTATCCTTCTTCTCCGCTTTCTCGCCGGGCACGAACGGCACGTCCGCACAGGCGCGGATTTCTTCCCCCTGGGGGTCGCCGTAGCCCTGCCACTCCGCCTCCGGCACCGCTTGAATCGCCGCGTGCAAAGCCTCGCTCAGGCGCGCGCTGAGGGCGAAGCCGATCCGACCCTGCGGTCCGCCTGGGCGTTTCTCATTCCGCAGCCAATTCACCAAACCCTTTTCGTGACAAGCCGAATCACCTCGGCAGTAATACTCCCTCACCGTGCCCGGCAACGCGGCAAACGCTGCCTGGGCAACGTTCAGGGGTTCCCTCATCGTCGGCACATTGCCGTCGCGAAATTCGTCCGCCAGCACCAGGCCGGTCTCCGCCCACACCGCCAGCATCGGCTGATAACCCCGCTCGCCTTCATAGGTGAGCTTCGCCTCCCGCTTGCGGCTCGCGATAATCGTGGCGTCCTGATCGACCGTGGCGATCCGCTGCTCGGGACAGCGCTCCCCGCAGCGCTGCACCAGATCTCGATTCACCCGCCCCAGCCCTTCCAGGGGCGCGGTCTCTTCCGGAATATAGGCGATTTCGCCCGGCAAGCGCCGCTGCTGCGCTTCCGCGATCTTCGCCTCTTGGTGAAACGCATACAAAAACTGCAGCGCCGCGGCCGGCGAAGGCAACTCGTGACCCAGCATCTCCGCCAGACCGGCATCTTCGCGCACACGATTAAAATCCTCCGGACATTCCCCCCCCCCCGCCGCGTTGAGAATCACAAAGCTCTCCACCAGGGTTGCTTCATCATCGCCGCGCTCCCGCTCCTTCACGCGCACGTGGTCCTTCACACTCTGGGGCAGCCCCAGCGAGCGGAAAGCCTGGACCACCAGCGGGATTCCTCCCAGAGCCGTCAAGGTCTCCTCGAGGGGGACCGGGTCCATCTCGAACAACAATGGCGATTCAGTCGGAGAAGGTTTGGGCTCTTTGCGCATAGGTGCGACAAGCCTGCAATTCCGCACCCAACGGGTGAACAAACTGAGCCCGACGGCTTCCCCGAGACTGGCTACCGCAGGCCGTCTTTGCGGCCTTCGGCAAGGCTGTGCCACTGCCAACCTGAGGTGAGCCGTGCGTTATCGAGGGATTAGGGCCGCGACGGGTTCGGTTGAAGACAAACGGGTGTATACTCCATGCTGCCGAGAGTCCAACAAACGAATTCCGGCTTACAGAATTGCTCACAACCCCGCTGTATAAACGCGCGTAGATTTGGGAAGGTTCTAAACGAGCATGTTATCAGCGATCCGAAGACTTGCATTGGGCATCATCTTGATCATCGCGGCGTCCGCCATACTTCTTGTTTCAGACTGGAGCCAGCGGGAGCACAAGAGCGGCCCGGCGGCTGAGAAGAGCCGCCGCGTGGCAATTTTTCAATTCGCATCGCGTCCTGTTCTCGACGATAACGTGGCCGGAATGATTGACGCCATGGCGAAGAACGGTTTTGTAGACGGCCGGACGATTTCAATCCAGCGGTTCAATGCCGAGAACGATTTTCTGACGGCCAACACAATCGCCAAAGCCATCGTGGGCGGACACTTCGACCTCGTGCTCACTTCCAGCACACCTTGTTTGCAAACCATGGCGAACGCCAATTCGGCCGGCACGGTCATCCATGTCTTTGGTGCCGTCACGGATCCTTTCGGCGCCGGCGTCGGCATCAAAGGTGACAATCCGCTTGACCATCCCCGGCATCTTGTCGGCGTCGGCACGTTCCAACCGGTGGAGCGAACGTTTGAGATCGCTAAAGAAATCTATCCGAGGTTGACGCGCGTGGGCGTCGTCTGGAATACGGCCGAAGCCTGCTCCGAGGCCTGCGTCCTGAAGGCGCGCAAGAAGTGTAAAGAGCTAGGAATCGAACTTCTGGAAGCCAACATTGAAAATTCTGTGGGGGTGTTGGAGGCGGCCAGATCTGTCGTGGGTCGCGGGGCGCAGGCACTCTGGATCGGCGGCGACAATACTGTCGAAATGGCGATGGACTCGCTGGTGACGGCGGCCAAGGAGGGGAAGATCCCCGTCTTCAACAACAATCCCGCCTCCGTGGATCGCGGCGTGCTCTTCGCTTTGGGGGCCGACTATTACGAAGTCGGCACGCAGGCGGGAGATCTCGCCTCTCAGGTTTTGAAGGGGATGGACCCTGCCACGGTCCGCATAGAGAATGTCGTCCCGGAGAGACTGGTCCTCAATGCCAGGGCGCTCCAGGGTTTGAAAGACCCCTGGAAGATTTCTCCAGCGCTGATGGCCAGGGCAAGCGCCGCACCGAAGGCCCCGGCGCCGAGCGCTCCGGCTCCCAAGACGCCTGAGCCTGGCCGGACTTACAGAGTTGGTCTGGTCTACTTCGCGCCCGAACCCGGCGCCGATCTGGTCATCAAGGCGGTAATCGATGCGTTGCGCGACCGGGGTTTTGTTCAGGGAAAAAACCTGGAAGTTCGTCAGGCGCATGCGCAGGCGGAGATTTCGAATATCACCCAGCTCCTCCAGAACTACGACAATTCCGATGTGGATGCGATCGTGACCCTGACCACGCCCTGCCTTACCGCGGCGTGTGCGATGGTGAAAAGGAAACCGGTGATTTTCGCCTATGTCTACGACCCGATAGCCGCCGGAGCGGGGAAGAGCTTGACGGACCACTTGCCGCACGTGACAGGGATTGGGTCCTTTCCCCCGCTGGAGGAATCGCTGGCCGTTTTCAAACGATTCCTGCCGGGTCTCAAGGCCCTCGGCTCCATCTACAACAGCTCCGAGGCCAACTCACGCAAGGTGATGGAAGTGGCCAGGGGACTCTGCAAGAGGGAAGGCATTCGTCTTGAAGAAGTTCCCGTCACCGGCACGAGTGAGGTCTACCTCGCGGCGCAAGTCGTCGCCCAAAAGAACATTGATGCCATTTGGATTGCGGGGGATAACACGGCGACCATCGCTTTTGACGGCATCGTTAATGTGGCCTCCAAGGCAAGGCTCCCACTGCTGACGAATGACATTGATGCCGTGGATAAGGGTGCGATCCTGGCCGTTCAGATTGGCTTCTACCAGCCGGGTTACGAAGCTGGCGTCATGGCTTCGCGTGTCCTGCTGGGAGAGAGTCCGGCCACGATACCAATGGAGAACATCGCGAAGAAACGAATCGAGGTCAACTTCGAACCGCTCAAGGCGCTCGGGCTGACTGTCCCCGAGGGCCTCTTGATGGAGAGCGTGAGTTTCTACAACCTCCATGCGCGACTTGGTCGGCCAGCCAAGGTGGCGATGGTGCAGATCGTTGACAACCCGGTGATTGACGAAAGCTGTGACGGCGTCATCAAAGGTCTGGAAGAAGCTCATTTGAAGCAGGGAAGCGATTTCGTTGTGCGGCGGTACAATGCCCAGGGCGATGTCACACAACTCCCGCTGATCATGTCCGCCATCAAATCAGAAGGTGCCGATCTGGTGGTCACCTCAGGAACGCCCGCAATGCTGGCCGCCGCCAACGCGATTCGCGAAACCCCGATTGTGTTTACGGTGGCGAGCGACCCGAAGGTGCTCGGGGTCTTTCAAGACAACCGCCGGCCCTCGAACATCGTCGGCGTTTACGACGATCCGCCGGTGGATCTTGTGCTGGACCTCGCGCTCAAACGCGAGCCGGCGTTTGACACCGTGGGAACAGTTTGGGACCCGTCCCAGCCGAACTCGGAGATCTCCGTAAAGAAGCTTCGCAAAGCCTGCCTGGAACGGAAGCTGAAGCTGGTGGAGACTAACGCGGCGATCGTGTCGGACCTCCCCCAGGCTACGGAGGCTCTGTGCCAACGCAACGCCAAGGTCATCATTATCTCGGCCGACAATCTGACCACGACGGGGTTCCCAGCGATACTCGGAGTGGCGAAGAAACACGGCGTGCCGATCTACGCCACCGAACCCGGTTTCGTCAAGCGCGGGGCAGCCGCTGCTATCGGCGACGACTATTTCGAGTGGGGCAAGCAAACGGGCCGCCTCGCCGCCAAAGTATTGGCGGGAGTCAAGCCTGGCTTGCTACCGGCTGAGAAAACCGCCGTGCAGCGGACGGCGGTGGCCGATTGACCCACCCCGCAGGGCGATGGCGGGCTCGGGAGATCGAACGAATATGGAGTTCATTGTCAAGCGACTGCTGCTGGGATTGGTTCTTATTCTGCTCGCCTCGGCGGTTTTGCTGATTTCTGATTGGGGCCGGCGCGATAGCAGCGTCCGCCGCGCGGGGGTGAACAGGGAATGGGTGGTGAACCTCCTGGAATATGTTAACGTGGCCGATTCCGAAGAGGCAGAGAAAGGGATCATGGATGGCTTACGGCAATCTGGTTTGGTGGAAGGACGCGATTATGAAATGACAGTCCGCAACGCCCAGGGCGACATGTCCACGTTGAACGGCCTGGTCGATGCCGCGCTGACGGCCAGAGCCGATTTGCTCATGACACTTTCAACGCCCACACTGCAGGCAACCATCCGCAAGGCCCCCAGGTTGCCCATTGTTTTCACTTATCTGGCTGACCCCATTACCGCCGGCGCGGGCCACAGCTTCACAGACCACCTGCCCAATGTGACTGGGGTCGCTACAGGCAGCGCCACTGAGGAAGTACTTGCGCTCCTGCGCGAGTGCCTTCCCAATGCCCGGCGCGTTGGAACGATCGTGGTGCCCTCGGAAGTGAACACGGTTTACAACAGGGATCAATTGGCGTTGGCGGCGCGGAAACTGGGAATCGAGGTGGTATCGGTACCGGCCAGTACGAGTTCGGAATTGCCGGACGCCGCCCTGGCTTTATGCAGCATGAAGATTGACGCTGTGTGTCAAGTCGCAGGCAATCTCACGGTTACTGGCTTCACCAGCATCGCCCGGGCGGCACGCGGGGCCAAGCTGCCGGCATTTGGTTTCATGAGCTCCCAGGCGGAGCAAGGGGCCGTTGTGGTTGTCGCGCGTGACTACTTTGATGGTGGTAAAGAGGCGGCGCAACTCGCGGTCCGGGTTATGCGGGGCGAGAGTCCCGCCTCGATCCCGCTCCAACCGCTGAGCAAGAACAAAACAATTGTGAACCTCGCGGCCGCGCGGGCGGCGGGACTCGCGATCCCGGAGTCAGTGCTTAAGAAGGCCGACAAAGTGATTGATAGATGACTGGAGTCTGTTGTCCGGCAAAGGACCAAGGCATGGAAATCACGGTAGAAAAATCAGGCGAGGCGACAAAGCTTAGAGTCAAAGGCCGGCTGGACGCTTACTGGGCAGACCATCTGGCGAAAGCGCTGGAGGCGGAGATTCGCCGCGGCTCGCACCACTTGCTCCTTGATCTTTCGGAGGTTGTGTTCCTGAGCTCGGCGGGCATCGGGACGCTCGTGCGGTTTTACAAGCAACTGCATGCGATTCAAGGTTCGCTGCTGGTTTCGGAGGCCTCCGAGACGGTCAAGAAAATTCTGGAAATCTCGAGACTCACGGACACGCTCTTTGCCACTGTGAGTGCGACGCCCGCTGCTGAGGCTCAGGCTGCCGCCACCATCCCGGCGCTCCCCCCTCAGAGCCTTCGCTTGGAGACGCACGGTGCGCTGGTCGATGTGTTTTCATGCACGCCGGAAGCGAAGCTGATGTGTCGAGTGCTGGGTGACCCGAATTCCCTGCGGGGAAGCCGTTTCCGCCAAGAACAGTGCCTCAGCCTTCAGTTCCCGGAATCAGCCTTCGGCCTTGGCTTGGGGGCGCTGGGAGACAGCTTCGAGGAGTGCCGTGGCCGCTTCGGCGAGTTCATCGCGGTGGGAGGGACCGTCGCCTACCTTCCTACGGACGGGACTAACGTCCCTGACTTCCTGGTAGCCGCGGGCACTTCCGTGCCGGATGTGCAGGTCTGTTACGGTCTTTCCTGCCAGGGCCAGTTCGCCAAGATGGCACGGTTCGAGGCAAAGAATGAAGCTGGCGCGGTGACGCTCACGCAGTTGGCCGAATTGGCCCTGGAGCTTGCCGAGGCTGAACGCGTAGGTCTAGTGCTGGTGGCTGAGTCGGCGGGCCTGATAGGAGCCGCCCTGCGCCGCCCTCCCACCCTGGACGCACCCAAAGATGCACCGTTCATGTTTCCGCAAGTCCGGGAGTGGCTCAGCTTTACGGCGGAGCCAGCTCACTCGCGGAGCCTCGCGTTGGTGGTGGGGGTGGCGGCGCGCGGAAACCTCGGACCGCCCACGCCGATGCTGCGACCGCTCGGTGGCGGAACTTTGCTCCTTGGGCACTTTCATGCTGCGGCGTTTTCCTATCGCCCGTTGCAAAAGGGCGAAATCGAACTGAAGAGTACGGTCAAGTCACTTTTTGAGACACAGGCCTTGCAGGGCCTTCTCCACCTATTGAACGACGACCGCGCAATTGCCGGAGCAGGGCAGAGCGAATTTGCTCGCGGCGCATGCTGGCTCGCGCCCCTAGGAGCCTGTCGGAGATAGATTTTGGCTCCCCACAGATCAAGTCTCAAGATTTTGGGGAGGAGGGTGGGGTTGATTATTGACAATGGAGGAAAGGCTTGTAAGATGCGGTTATGGGCAA
>Ga0187876_1000429_pt1 | contig 44017 bp, 30 predicted proteins | sample June2016WEW_17_4_FD_133000 | JGI IMG/M metagenome (GOLD analysis project Ga0187876, IMG submission 133000) | Peatland microbial communities from SPRUCE experiment site at the Marcell Experimental Forest, Minnesota, USA - June2016WEW_17_40 | ecosystem: Environmental > Terrestrial > Soil >...
AGAAGGCGGCGTCGCGCGCCTGGGCGCGCTGCACGAAGAGCTGCACCGCCGGGTACTGGGCGACCTCCTCCAGCGGGGGCAGCTGCCTGGGGTCGGGGGCGGCGAGGGAGGGCACGCGGTAGCGCCGCTCGTGGTCCCCCACCAGCAGGGGCTGGCGGCTGGTGGCCAGCACGCGCAGGCCGGGGGCGGCGTAGAGCAGGGGGGTGAGCAGGGCGGCGCAGGCGGGCTGCAGGTGCTCGCAGTTGTCCAGCACCAGCAGCAGCTGCCGGGGGCGCAGGGCACTGGCCAGTGTTTTGTAGAGGGGGATACCGGGCTCCTCCTTCAGGCCCAGCAGCCGCGCCAGGGCGCCGGGCAGCAGGTTGCCGTCGCGCAGGGCGGCGAGCTCGAGCAGCCAGACGCCGTCGGGGTAGCGGGCCTGCTGGCTGCTGGCCGCGGCCAGGGCCAGGCGAGACTTGCCCACCCCGCCCACCCCGATGAGGCTGACCAGCCGGGACTGCTCTAGGAGCGCGCAGACGCGGCTGAGCTCGTGCTCCCTTCCCACGAAGCTGGACTTGGGCACGGGCAGGTGGGGCGACGGTGGGGGCACGAGGGCCTCGAGCTGCGCCATGCGGACGGCACTGAAGGCGGCGATGAGCGCGCTACGCTCGGCGGGCGGCAAGGCCAGGGCGTCGGCGAGGCGGGACAGGGTCTCGGGCTGGGGGGCGGCGCTCACGCCCTGCTCGAGGGCGCGCACGGTGCTGAGGCCCACGCGGGCGCGCTCGGCCAGGGCGCGCTGGGTGAGCCCCGCCGCCTGCCGGGCACGCTGGAGCAGCGCGGCGAAGGACTCGCTCTGCGTGGTCACCAATTCGCCTCCTCCCAGCGCGATTGCCGTCACGCGCCATTGTAGCACGGGCGTGGCGGGGTGGAATCATGGCGTCCTCACAGTGTCCTGGTACCTGCCTCTATTGCATTCGGCAAGGTCGGATCAGAGAATAGGGGAAACACTCGAGAACAGTTAGCGACTCAAGGAGGAGACATCAAATGAGAGGGAATGGAGACGAAGCGGCTTCGATGCCCACCGTCCGGCTGCAGGACAGACACCACCACCAGGGCAGGCGCATACACGGCGTGAGCGGCGCCAAAGGCAGCAAGCAGGACGGCAGTCTGCACATGTTCTATACCCTGTGCAACCACCGCCTCGAAGGCGCGGGCGGCGACCAGGACAGCAACTACGCCGAGGACGACGAGCCCAACCCCATCACCTGCAAGCGTTGCCAAGCTGTACTGGCACGGTGGGCAGAGAGCCGCGACAAGTTCTTAGCGCGTGAGCGCGAGCGCCGCGCCGCGACCACGGCAGCCTGCGAGCTCGTGGCCTGGTTCGAGACGCTGGACGTGGACGAGGTATGCGGGCGCTATGAGCACCCCGACGACCGCGTGGCATTGCGCGAAGCACTGGGGCGGGAAACCGCTAAATTGCGCCGATTCACTCAGGGCAGGCGTCTGGAGTTGAGGCCTGAAGGCTAAAGCCGCGTCCCATGCAAGGGTGCCAGTAGCCCGTTGCACCCTCCGCAAAAACGTTCGCTGGTAACTGCTGCCAGGCTACCATGCAAGGAGCGCGATTCAACCTACCGGGAATCCCGGAGTCGACAGTACCGTGTCGTCGTCTAGAATCGTCATCGCTTCGTAGCCTACCAGCCGCGCCGTCCAGGCCGGACCTGCCTTCCCCATGGCGAACGCCGCCGTGGCGTACGCGTCCGCGATGGCGAGGCCTGGTCCGGTAATGGTGACTGATAGGACTCCCTGCGGCGGCAGACCGGTGTGCGGATCGACAATGTGGCTCCCACGCTCGTAGGTACCGGACGTGGCGATCGCCAGATCTGTCGTCTCTATCACTGCCGCCAGCTTATCACGCAGGATCGGATGCTGGATACCGATAGACCAGCGCAGGCGCGGCCACGGAAAACCCTTCACGCGTATGTCGCCGCCCGCATTGATGTAGTAGTGTCGCGCGCCTGCCTCATCCAGCAGCAGTGCCGCCCGATCCACCGACCATCCCTTGACCAGCCCCGACGGGTCGACGGCGTCGCGACCACCGCCGTCACCCGGCAATAGCGGCTCGCGATCCCGGCGGGCATACGGAGCGCGCACGTCGAAGTAACCCGCTGTTGCCAGCCGGAGCTCTTCGCACCGTGCAAGCACCCATTGCACGTCGGGGTGCGCATCGTGGAGCTGCAGCTCACCTCGATTGAGCCTGCTGATCTCACTGCCGGCCTTGAAAGTGCTGAAAGTGCTGTCGACGAAGCGGAACCAGGTGAAGGCTCTATCAACCACGCTCGCCTCCAGCTCCGTGTCGCGCACGTCTATGGCGATCGGCATGCCCATGATGTGTTCAACGCGTCGTGTGCCTGCCTTGGAAGGAAGATCGGGGCCAGGCACACCGGCCAAGTCTTGCGGTACTGTTGACTGCCCCATCATCGCCGGCGCCGCGCCGCTGACAGCTTGATATTCCCAATCGCTCATGTCCAGTCCTCCCGAGATGCAGGCAGAAGGCATCAGTGTAATAGGACGCGCTGCGAGTCCGGCAGCGTGACGGTGAATGCACTGCCGGCCCCCACTTTGCTCTCCACGGCGATGCTGCCGCCCTGGCCGTCGATGAGTGCCTTGGCAATCGCCAGGCCAAGCCCGGAACCCGAGCCCGCTCGAGCGCTGTCCTCTTGGTAGAAGCGCTCGAACACGTGCGGCAAAGCCTCGGTCGCAATACCGGGCCCGGTGTCGCGTACCGTCACAGCCACCAAATGCCCGTGCTTGCTCGTCGTGACAGTCACCGTGCCCTCGACCGGCGTGAACTTGAGGGCATTGTCGAGCAGGATAACCAAGACCTGGGTGAGGGCATCCGGATCCCCGAGCGCAGTGAGATCGGGATGCGGATCTTCGTGCACGATGCGATCGGGGTGGAGGACTGCAAGGCGGCGGATCACATCCGATACCAACGGACTCAGCGGCACCGGTTCCTGCCGCAGCTCCCGCCCGGTATCGCTGCGAGCCAGCGTCAGCAGATCGGCCACCAGGCGGCTGAGTCGCTCGCTTTCCGACACGAGGTCATTGAGCACGGCAACCCGGTCGGCTTCGCCGATCGGTGGCTCGCGCTGCAACAGCCCAAGGTTACCCCTGATGCTGGTCAGCGGCGTGCGGAGCTCGTGCGAGGCGTCGGCCACGAAACGGCGCTGTGTGTGGAACGCCGCCTGTAGGCGCGAGAGCATTGTGTTGAAGGTGCTGGCCAGACGCCCGATCTCATCGGGTGGCCCATCGTAGCTCACCCGCCGGCCAAAGTCTTGGGCGGCGCCAATGTCATGTGCGGTCTGGGTGATGCGCTTGATCGGCCGCAGTGCAGCGCCCGCCAGCCACCAGCCCACGCCAAAGGCGATGAGCACGGCAATGCCCCCGCCCGTCAGCGAGATGATACGCAGGGTAGATAGTGTCTCATCGAGATCGCGCAAGGAGCGAGCCACCTGAAGCACGGCGATGGTCGTGCCATGCGTGCCGAGCGCCATGGTAAGGACCAGCAAACGTTGATTTCCTAGCAGCACGATGCTCTGCTGCGACGCACCCGGATGGCTCGCCATGCGTAGCAGGGAAGCCGTGCTCAGGGGCAGGGTCACATTGGCCGCCTTCAGGTCTGCCGATGCGTAGATGACCTTTCCGCTCGGACTACGCACCTGCAAGGTGCTCTGCATCGCCACGTCCGGGGGCGGCATGAAGTTACCCAGGTTCCCCGGCAAGCCGTCCTGGGCCGGCGGGTTGCCGCCCGCTCCTGGCAGGTGCGTAGGCTGTGGCGCCACGCCCGACGTGCCCGGCGGCTGCCCCTGGCCATGCGAGCCAGGCACGCCGCCCGGCTGGTCTGGACCCAGGTGGGGCTGCAGCGAGATAGCGATGCTGTGGGCTTCGGCCGACAGTGCGTCGCCCGTCGCGCCCATCGACACCTGGGATACTGCCGCGTACAGTGCGGTACCCAGCACGACCAGCGTCAGTGCCAGGATTGCGCTATACAGCAGTGTCAGACGAAGTCGAACGGACATCACCAAACCTGTCGGCTCACGGCAGTTAGGCGGTCGACCACCCCGGCGCGGTCATCGGAGATCAAGTCAACCCCAACCTATCCCTGTACCTCTTACCAGGATACGGTGCGAAACTAAGAACACGTTATGAGGCGAGCAAGAAGGCACGCAGAGACGATAGCGGCGGCTCTCAGCGCCATGCCGCCGTGCCTGGTCGACGGCGTTAGCGTATCATACAGAGGTGACAGCCACACTTGCGGAGGTATAGCGGGCTGCGTTTTCAGACCACGTGGCCGCGCGCGTCGTAGTATCTTGCTCGGATAGGGTGCGAAGATGAGTACACCGGCATCGATGCGCTGGACGTCCGAGGACCTCGAGGTCTTCCCGGATGACGGCAAGCGCTACGAGATCATCGATGGAGAGCTGTACGTGTCGAAACAGCCGCATTGGCATCATCAGGCTACGTGTGGGTGGATATTCGCACTTCTCGGTCGCTGGAGCCTGGAGACCGGATTAGGGGAAGCCAGCCTGGCGCCCGGCGTGATCTTCGACGACGATGAGGATGTGGCACCTGATGTGGTGTGGGCCAGCTCAGCCCGTCTGGCACGATCGCTCGATGAGAGCGGCAAGCTTCATGCCGCACCCGAGTTGGTAGTGGAAGTGCTGTCGTTTGGCATAAAGAACGTCCGTCGCGATCGAGAAGCGAAGCTGAAACTCTATTCGCGCCGGGGAGTGGACGAATACTGGTTGGTGGACTGGCATGCTCGCAGCATTGAGATCTACCGTCGCGCGGAGAGCGTGTTGCGGCTCGTCGAGGAGCTCAGTATAGATGCTGTCCTCAGCTCGCCCTTGCTTCCGGGATTTGCAGCCCCGCTGGCACAGATCTTCCCACGTCCGATGATGACCTAGAGTGAGGCTGCAGTGAGACGTGCACGGCCCGGGACGATGCGTAGGGACTGACCTCCGTGTTTGTCCGCCCAGCGACTGTGAATCCCATCTTGGCTTCAGTAAGGGGCGAGTGACAATGCCCACGATCCTGGTTGCCGACGACGACCAAAAGATTACCGAGATGCTGCGTCGCACGCTGGCCTACGAAGGCTACACTGTCGTCACCGCTGCCGACGGACAGGAGGCCCTCGACAAGGCCCGAGCTCAGCGGCCCGATCTCGCGATCCTGGACTGGATGATGCCGAGGCTCGACGGCCTCGAGGTGGCCAGACGCCTACGCGCAGCGGAAGGCATCCCCATTCTCATGCTCACGGCGCGCGACACTGTCGAGGATCGGGTCGAGGGCCTGGACACGGGTGCCGACGACTATCTCGTCAAGCCTTTCGCCCCTGCGGAGTTGCTGGCCCGCATTCGCTCGCTTCTGCGCCGGCTGGCGCCCGAAGGCGATAAGGCACTGCGCTATGCCGACCTGAGCCTTGACCCCGTTACCCGCGAGACCCGGCGTGGCGAGCGCGAGTTCTCGCTAAGCCCCAAGGAATTCGACCTGCTCACCTGCCTGATCCGCCACCCCCGGCAGGTGCTCACCCGCGACACAATCCTGCAGGAGGTGTGGGGCTACGACTTCGGCGGCGAGGACAGCGTACTCGACGTGTACATCGGCTACCTCCGATCCAAGACTGAAGCCAACGGGGAGCCCCGACTCATCCAAACCGTGCGCGGTGTGGGCTACGTGCTCCGCGAAGCCTAATCCTAAACCGAAGGTGCAGCGCGATCTGCCCCGAGCTGCACGATTCCGGGGGCGCGGGCATCCTGCCCGCCCTCGGACCTGCGTGGTACCACTGCATCGCCTTGGTACCGAGGCGGCTGGATCACATCCTGCCAATTCCCCGCGTGCGCGCCCGATGCACCCGAGGCGGCTTCACACAAGGTCACACACCTCAGCTCAGCCCAGCGGCAACCGCGCTCTGCAACGACTGGATATACCCCTGGCTGAATGAGGTCGCTCCGCAGCTGCCTGTGGTTGGCCGCCTCGTTCGCATTGCTTCATGAATTCAGCCTAAAGTCCAGAGCTAAGCACTCCTTAAGCCCGACATGATAGCGCGGGAAGATTTCGCTAAGCATTGGCTAAGGCACAGCGACCGCGCTCGCGCTTAGCAAGCTCTTAGCCAATGCTGCCGTTGCACTTACCCGGCGCTTATGGCGGCCTTAGCTTGCGCACCTACGCTGGGAATGTCAGGTAGCCCTCCTGCCACTGGGCGGCAGGAGGCGGATGCCCGGCAGGCTGGAATGCCAGAAGAAGGCTCCCCAGAGTGCCAGCCGATTGACGACACGGCGGATCCGACCAGAGCACAGTCAGCAGCAAAGCGAGGAACAGGCATGACATCTTCAATTCTCAGGCGACTCTCCAGTGCGAATGCGGTGACACGGCGGATCGCTTGGTCGCCCAGGTGGCGCGTGCTGCGCTTCGGCATGATCGGCAGCCTCGCCGGTCTCACACAGCTGGCGTTGCTGCTGAGCTTCCAGAGAGTAGGGTGGCATGCTCTGGTAGCGAACGCCACTGCATTCGTGCTGGCAGCGCAGCTTAACTTCATCTTGAGCCACGTCTTCACCTGGCGCGATCGACCTTCGCACCGCAGTCTGGCGCGCAGGTGGCTCGCCTTTCACGGCTCCATTGCCAGCATGGCACTCGTGAACATGGCGGTGTTCGCCGTCGCATCTACGGCAGTACCGACGCTTGCGGCTGCCGCGAGCGGCATCCTGGCCGCGGCGATCGGCAACTACCTGATCGGCGATCGTCTGGTCTTCGTGCCGAGCCGCCCTCGTGGTGCCTACGATGACCACTCCTACGCGCGACCAGCGGCATAGGCCTCAACTCCACAGCGCTATCGAGCAGATTCGGCGCACAGGCCGAGAAAGAAAGGATCAGCGATGAGTGCACTGCATTTACCCGGATTCGGGTTACAGCCGGCGATGTCCGAGCGCGCCACGGACCGGGTTCGGACGGTCACGGTGCCGTGGGCACGCATAGGTTTGGGGATGATCGTGCTGTTGTCGGGATTCCTCAACTTCTTCCAGCTGAGCCGCGAGGGCTACGCCAACAGCTACTACGCGGCAGCGGTCAAGAGCATGTCCATGAATTGGCACAACTTCTTCTTCGCGGCATTCGACCCGAGCGCCTTCGTCACCATAGACAAGCCGCCATTGGGCTTCTGGTTCCAGGTGGCGAGCGTCAAGCTCTTCGGCTTCAACGGCGTCAGCCTGTTGCTGCCAGAGGCCCTGGCAGGCATGCTCTCAGTCGCCCTGCTGTACCACCTGGTCAAGCGGGCCTTTGGGCAGGCGGCCGGTCTGCTCGCGGCGCTCTTCCTGGCGGTTACGCCGGTGGCAGTGGCAGACAATCGCAACAACACCATCGATAGTATCCTCGTGCTCTTCATGCTGCTGGGCGCCTGGGCGATAGCTCGCTCCGTGGAGCAACGCCCGGCAGGTGCATCCCGCGTGTCCGGCTTCCGCTGGCTGCTGCTCAGCGCCATCTTCGTGGGCCTGGGCTTCAACATCAAGATGCTCGAGGCATTCCTGGTGGTGCCGGCTTTCGGGCTGACCTACTTGCTCGGTGCGCAGGTGCGCTGGCGCGCCCGCCTGGTGCATCTGGTCCTGGCAGGGATCCTCATGCTCACGATCTCGCTCTCCTGGGCCGTGGCCGTGGACCTAACCCCGGCCAGCCAGCGGCCCTGGGTGGATTCCACCACGACAAACTCGGAAATTGACCTGGCCATAGGTTACAACGGCCTGCAACGGCTGCTGGGCCAGGCAGGTACACCGGCACAGCAAGTCCCGGCGACGACAAAGACGACTGCCGAGACCTCGGCGGCAGCAACCTCAACAACTGCCGCGAACAGCGTGCGTGGCACGAGTGGGGCGAGCCCGAATGTGACGAGTGCTCCAAATGCCGCCACCCAGCGTACGCAGGGCCCGGGCAATGGCGGCGGTGGGGGCATTGGCGGCGCATTCAACAACGGCGCTGCCGGGCCGCTGCGGCTCATCAACTCCGAGTTGGGCGGCCAGGCCGGGTGGCTCCTGCCCCTCGCCGTGATCGGCTTTCTGGTTGCAGCCGCCAGGCGCCTGCGCTTCCCCCTGGACGGCAAGCAGAAGGCGCTGGTCACCTGGGGTGCCTGGCTGCTCACCATGGCCGGATTCTTCAGCGTCGCGAGCTTCTTCCATAGCTACTACCTGGTAACGCTGGCGCCTGCCATCGCCGCGCTCGCGGCCATCGGGTTGGTGACGCTCTGGCAGGACTACCTGCAGCACCGCTCCTTACTGCGCTGGCGCGGCTGGATGCTGCCGCTGGCCCTTCTGATCACCGCGCTGGCCCAGGTGCACATTCTCGACGGGTATCCGTCGTGGAGCAGCTGGATGACACCGCTCATCCTGGCTGGCACGACTGTACCGGCGCTAGCGCTGGTAGCAGCGAGGCTGTGGTCGCGCCGTCGCTTGCCGCTCTGGACGCCAATTGTCGCGGCGATAGGCGCCATGACGCTGCTGCTTGCGCCGGCCGTCTGGGCGGCAAACACGGTCAGCACGGTCGGCGGCGGCATACCGTCGGCCGGGCCTAGCGTGCAGAGCAATGGTAACAGTGGTGCCGGTCCCGGCGGCTTCAGTGGGTTCGGCGGCAGGCCGGGCAACCCGCCCTCGGGCCAGCAGCATCAGGGCGGCGTACCCGGTGGCCCCACAACCGGTGGGACCGCGGGCCAGCAGCCTACTGGTGGCACACCCGGTGGAATGCCTACCGGCGGCGGCGCAGGAGCGGGCGGGTTTGGCGGTGGCGCAGGCACAGACAGCCAGCTGGTGACGTACCTGTTGCAACATCAAGGGTCGACCTACTATTTGGTCGTGGCGGCGGACTCCAACAGTGCCGCCTCCTACATCATCGAGACAGGTAGGCCCGTAATGTCGCTAGGTGGCTTCGGAGGCAACGACCCGATTCTGACCTTGGCGCAGTTCCAAGCCATGGTGCAGAACAACACAGTCCGCTACGTGCTCGGCGGTGGTGGCGGCGGCCAGGGGAACAGCTCAGCCATCATGCAGTGGGTGCAAACCACCTGCAAGGCGGTCTCCATCGGCAGTGGTCAGAGCACCGCCCCAGGCCGATCGTCGAGCGGTCTCTACGATTGCGCCGGCGCATAGACGCACTGCCTTAGCGTCGATCGCCAAAAGGAAGGAGGGGTTGCGCACGCAACCCCTCCTTCGCGCCATCTCTTGGTGCAGCCGGAACTGCTCCTCTGCACTTCACACAACGCCTACCGGACCAAGACCCACCGCGATAACCTCGCAAGCATCGCCACGATAAGCACTAGCTCACGCGTGAGCCGAAGCTTTACACTGGCGCCTCATCGGCGGCTGGTCCGCGGCTAAGAATGCTTCTGCTACAGCCCGGCAGTCCTGTAGGCTCGCGTCATGCTCGCAAGCCAGACCGCGGGGCCGACAACCATCAACTTGCAAGACTCCGAAGAATAGGTGCGGCTTCCTCAGTATGTACATGTGGAAGTCTCCCTTCTGGGCGGAGGATGGGCGGCCGTCGGCTACCAGCTGTCCTCCCGCTAGCTTCACACTACGCCCGCCAGACCGTGGCGTCAACCTCCTCCCAGGGGATTGCAAGACGTCGTCCGCAACCCCTGACCTGCACATCCTGCTGCCCAGCAGTCAAAATTAAATGAATATATTGAGCACAACATGGCTTCAAGTGTCATTGATATTCAAATTGGGTGCAGGATATTTAGGCTATCCTTGACACCGGCACGACAACCGCCCATACTGTGTATGAGCGGTCAACACCTCGGGAGCCACACCCGAAGCGATGCAGTGCCAGTACGTGCGGATACTGCCCAAGCTAGCCGAGAATCCCGCCAGATAATCTTCACGGTGCTTGCCGGCGCGGCAGAGTTGGTCAGGCTGAGGGCTTCGCGCACTTCCCTCAAGTAGCGTGCCTAGTCGTCGCCGCTGTTCCCATTTCTGCCTGATCTGCGCAGAGCAGCCTGTGAAAGACTGGAAGGATGATCGCCGGTGGTCGCACGGGCTTTGGCACTTCGCATCTGTTGCGGCCTTGTTCTGGCCGGGGTCCTGATCATGACTCTACGCTCAATTGGCTGGAACCTGGCGATGCAGGCGACACTGCGCGTTGGGCCAGCGTCACTGGTGCTGGCGCTTGCCGTGACCGTAGTGTCGATGCTACTCAGCGGCGTAATCTGGACGTGTGTGCTGGGATGTCTTGGCCACCGTGCCCACATGAAGGTTGGCCTCACGCTCTACGCAGGGACCGGCCTTGCCGCGTATGTTGGCTCGGGCGCAGGAGCCGCTGGCGAATGCATCCTGCTTCTAAGGCGACATGGCATAACTGCCGGCCGTGCCGTTCTCCTCTTGGCTCTTGCCAGTCTCCTTGGATTCCTCGGCTCGGTACTCTGGGCGCCCTGCGGCCTGGTGCTGCTGGCCGCTCCCGATGCAATCCATGCGCTCCCTGCTCTCGGCCCGGATGGACCACTCGTCGTGCTGGTTGCGATAGTCGTCTGCGGCCTCGGAGGGCTGGGCCTACTCGCGCTCATCACGCTGAGCTCCCGCCTAGGCAACAGGCGCCGCGTGGCTCGCTTGCTCTTCGATCCGACGAGACCGAATTCCCGACTGTGTTTGCGCCAGCTGCTCGCCCTGATTCCTCTTGCCGCGATTGCCTGGGTTGTGGGTACCGTGCCCCTTTGGCTGCTGGTGCACGCCGCTGCGCCGGGCACCGACCTATCCTTGCTCGCCGCAATCGGCGTGCAGTCGGTGGCCGGCGTAATCGGAAGCGTGGCTTTCTTCCTGCCCAACGGTTTGGGAGCGCGCGATAGCGCCATCGTGGGTTTGCTCGTGGGAATGGCCGGTGTGCCGCTCCCTGCCGCGGCGTCCGCGGCGGTGCTTGTGCGTCTAAGTGACCCGTTGGCCAAGGCACTGATTCTCCTGGCGCTCGCCGGCCTACGGAGAGTGCCCCCGTTTTCACCATCGTCTCTGGTACCTTGGAGCGCCGCCAGGGCTGCTATGCGTCTCGCGGTGCTACTCCGGTGGGTGCGATCTGGTAGGCCGCCAGTTGGCGCGTGCACAGCCGGACTCACACCGTAAAGGAGGTACCACACTAGTATCGGAAAGCGCACAGGGGGCTGGAGAAGATTACATCTTTAGCAGTCCTTGATCGAGACTGCTAATCAGTGTATACTCATAGATAAGAACAGGCGATCTCCTAAGGGGCGTCTTGGTTCGAGTGCTCGCAGGTTGTTCAGGTCCAGTTGCTCCAGCGGCGCGTGAAGGAACACGTGGGCCGGCTGTATGAGCGTTGCTGAGGACCACCTGAGCCTTTTGGTCAGGACAGCCATGCAGCGATAGAGGCCAGCATGCCGGCAATGGAACAGCCCGTCGTGTGCGACGCCGTAGTGCGTCCCCATAACCCTGCATACCCGCGTGACGCTCGTCGCACGGGGAAGTCCGATAGTACGAGGGGGTACAGGCAATGGCGATACAACTCGCAGTTCAGATCCGTCCGCTTGGCGATCGCGTCGTAGTCAAGCCGGCAGACAAAGACCAGGTGAGTGCCGCGGGCGTGATTCTGCCCGACACGGCCAAGGAGAAGCCCCAGAAGGGAACCATCGTCGCCGTAGGCCCCGGCAAGATGCTCGACAGCGGGGCCAGGCAGGCGCCAGAGGTCTCTGCCGGCCAAACGGTGCTCTATGCGAAGTATTCCGGCACCGAGGTCAAGCTCGAAGGCGAGGATTACCTGATCGTGAGCGAGAAGGACATCCTGGCAATCGTTTGAGCCGTACGTGCCACCTCGCCGAACCCGCAGTGCGCCGGCAGGTGATCCGGCTCCTCTACACGCACTGTGAAACTCGCTTATTAGGAGGAATGACAAATGTCGAAACAACTACTCTTTGACGAAGAAGCGCGCCGGGCACTCAAGCGCGGCGTCGATGCACTGGCCGACGCCGTCAAAGTGACCCTCGGCCCCAAGGGTCGCAACGTGGTGCTGGACAAGAAGTACGGTTCGCCAACCATCACCAACGACGGCGTCACGATCGCCCGCGACATCGACCTCGCCGACCCGTTCGAGAACATGGGCGCTCAATTGGTCAAGGAAGTGGCAACCAAGACCAACGACATCGCTGGCGACGGCACGACCACTGCCACCGTGTTGGCCCAGGCGATAATCACCGAAGGGCTCAAGAACGTCGCCGCTGGAGCCGACCCCATGGGCTTGAAGCGTGGTCTGGAAAAGGGTGTGGTGGCCCTGGTAGAGGAGCTCAAGCGCATTTCGAGGCCGGTCAATACTGCCGCGGAGACCGCTCAACTGGCCACCGTATCCAGCCAGGATCCCGAGATCGGCAAGATGATCTCCGAGGCCATGGAGCAGGTCGGTAAGGACGGCGTGATCACGGTCGAGGAGTCGCAGGGTCTCACGCTCGAGCGCGAGTTCGTCGATGGCATGCAGTTCGACCGCGGCTACATCTCGCCCTACATGGCCACGAATGCCGAGCGCATGGACGCCGAGCTCGAGAACCCCTACATCCTGATTACCGACAAGAAGATAAGTGCCATTGCCGAAATCCTCCCCCTCCTGGAGAAGCTGGTCCAGAGCGGGCAGAAGAATATCGTGATTATCGCCGAGGACATCAGCGGCGAGGCACTGGCCACCTTGGTGGTCAACAAGCTGCGCGGCACGTTCATAAGTCTTGGCGTCAAGGCTCCCGGCTTTGGCGATCGGCGTAAGGCGATGCTCGAGGACATCGCAATCCTCACCGGCGGCCAGGTAATTACCGAGGAAGCCGGCCTCACGCTCGACGGTGCGACACTGTCAATGCTGGGCCAGGCCCGGCGGGTAGCCGCCACCAAGGACACCACGACCATCGTGGAGGGCAAGGGCGATCAGGTTGCGGTCGAGCGCCGCATGAGCCAGATCAAGACCCAGCTCGCCGACACCACCAGCGACTACGACCGCGAGAAGCTGCAGGAGCGGCTGGCCAAGCTGGCCGGCGGCGTAGCGGTGATCAAAGTCGGCGCCCCGACCGAGGTCGAGCTGAAGGAGAAGAAGCACCGCATTGAGGATGCTCTTTCGGCTACTCGAGCCGGTGTGGAAGAAGGCATGGTCGCCGGCGGCGGCACCGCACTTATCAACGCGCTGCCCATCCTTGACACGCTGGAGGTGACGGGTGACGAGAAGACCGGAGTGAACATTCTCCGACGTGCGTTGGAGGAGCCGCTTCGCCAGATCGCCAAGAACGCCGGAGCCGAGGGCTCGGTCGTCGTCAACGCCGTGCGCTTGAGCAAGCCCGCCGTGGGCTTCAACGCCCTTACCGGCGCCTACGAGGATATGTTCCAGGCGGGCGTGATCGACCCGCTGAAAGTCACTCGTTCGGGTCTGCAGAATGCGGCCTCCGTCGCCGCCATGCTGCTGACCACCGAGACGATCATCACAGACATGCCGGAGAAGACGGGCGCCCCCGCTATGCCGGGTGGCGGTGGCATGCCCGACTACTAAAGTCAAGCCAAGGTGGAATCCGCGGACTCTAGGGACTGACCTCTGCGCCGCGTCAACTCGTGGGAAGACCAAGACAGGTCTTCCCACCGGCGCGCCAGACGGCGCAACGCCCAGCTGCTAAGGGACACCCTTAGCGGCACACATGCTCGCTTCGCGGCAGACAGGTCACAGGCCCGTCGTTGGGACAAGCGAGAACAGGAGCACGCACATGGCAGCTTCGACCATCGAGAGACCAGGCGACATTGGGGAGACAACTGCCGGCGCCGCTGAAGACCTTCGGGGCTGGCGACTCGCGAATCTCGCGGGGGGCGAAGGTGGTCGCGAGCAGGCAGATTCCACCATCGCCCCCCCGCTAACGCTGTCCGAGGAGGATCGCAAATTGCTCGGCAAGTTGGCGCACGGCCTGGGAGTCTCGCGCACCGAGACTATCAGCCGGGCCCTACATCTGCTCAAGTCCCTCCAGGACCGCGGTCACGGAGGGGGGAAGCAGCAGAAACCCTAACGGCAAGTTCTACACGGCATTTGCTGTTGCCAGCCGGACAAGTCCCCCGCCATTTTGGATTTCGTCCGGCGTGCCGGCAGCGGGCGCCGGCAGCGTGCCACTCTCATTCGCGACCTGGGCTATTGAGCCCGCGAGCCCTGCTAACCCAGCCATGTCCGCCGGCACGATAAAGACCTTGTTTGCGGGGTTGTTGGCCAGCTTGGGCAGCATCTGCATGTACTGGTACTGGAGAGCCTGCGGCGTCGCGCCCGCCGCGTTGACGGCCTCGAATACCATGTGGATTGCCGCAGCCTGTGCCTCCTGCACCGTCAGCAGCGCCCGAGCTTCTCCTTCAGCACGCAGCATGGCCGCCTGGCGTTGGCCTTCGCTGGCAATGATCAAGGCTTTCTGGGCGCCATCGGCCCGCAAGATCGCCGCCTGTGCCTCTCCTTCAGCGGTCAGGATCGTGGCGCGCTTGTTGCGCTCTGCCTGCATCTGCTTTTCCATCGCCAGCTGAATGTCCTTCGGCGGGCTGATGTCCTTCAGCTCGACCCGTGTGATGCGGACTCCCCACTTCTCGGTGACCTCGTCCAGCACCAGGCGCAGCCGAGAATTGACCTCGTCGCGGCTGGTCAAGCTCACGTCGAGGGACAGGCTGCCCATCACGTTGCGCAGCGTGGTTTGGGCTATCTGCTCCATCGCCACCAGCAGGTTGGCGATCTGGTAGCTGGCGTCTTTCGCGTTGTGGATCTGGTAGTACACCACAGTCGTGACATTGATAGTCACGTTGTCCGACGTGATCACCGGCTGCGGCGGGAAGTTGACCACCTGCTCGCGCATATCCAGCAGAGGCAGCATCTTGTCGATGAACGGTAGTACCACGATGAGACCGCTGTCAGAGGCTCGGTGAAACGCCCCGAGGCGTTGCACCACGCCCACACGCGCCTGCGGGATGATACGAAACGTTCTTGCGAGCAGCGCCACAAACACGACCACGACGAAGGCCAGGGCAATCTCTACTCCCATGATATGGGTCCTTTCGAATAGCAATTAGTTGAGCAGCCAGTGCGATCCATGCGTTATCAGCGCCCGTGCGTGCCTGTGCGCAGAACCTCGAGATCTTGGGGTGCCTCGAGCGCGCCCACGCTGTCGATGTCTCTGGTGCGCGCGTGCTCCCTTCTCATCGCTTCCGCCGAAGGCATCTGCACCCTCGTGGCCAGTCGAACCACCTTGAGCAGGCGAATCAGGTACGCCGACAGGTCAACCTGCCACCAGGAAAACCCATGGTAGGCAGCGGAGGGGAAGGCGTGGTGGTTGTTGTGCCACCCTTCTCCAAAAGCCAGCACTCCCACGACCCAGTTGTTGCGGCTGGTGTCGCGAGTCGCGGCGAAGGGCCGTTGGCCAAAGGTGTGGCATATTGAGTTGACGCTCCAGGTCACGTGATGCGTGAGGCAGATGCGTACCAATCCCCCCCAGAGCAGCCCATGCCAGCAGCCGGTGCCAAAGCCGCCCGGACTGCTCTGCGAGAGCCAGCCGTCGAGCAGCGCAGGCAGGGCCAAGCTAACGGCAACCCAGCCGAAAAACGTGCGCGACATGAACTGCACGAGCCGGTCCTGCCTCAGGTGGCGAGCATAGACGGCGGGTGAGGCGGTGAACGCTCCGAGCATCCAGCCTATGTGCGCGTGCCAGAATCCGTCTCGGGGACTGTGCGGGTCACCTTCTCGATCGCTCTTGGCATGGTGCTCCAGATGCGTCGCTACCCAGTAGACAACATCACCTTCCACGGCCATTGAGCCAAGAATCAGTAACAGCCAGCGCACCCACACGACAGTGGTAAAGCTACGATGGGTCACCAGCCGGTGGAAGCCGATGGTGATGCCCATCCCCGTGAGGGCATACAGCACGCCACAAATCACCAGGTCGCGCCCGTTCACCTGACGGTCCCACAGCTGGTGAATGCCATACAGGAGACCAAGGAACGGCACCACGACGACCACGAGCGAGATGAGGTGCCCGAGTCGGCTCGCATCCTGCCTTGAGAAAGGAATAATAACCATCTGACCCTCCGGCGATCCAGGTATCCTCAGGCGATCGCAAGTCTTTAGAGCGCCGCGTTGAATCGCGACGTTCGCCGCAGTCCAGCCGCCTGTGGTATGGTGCGCACAACTGTACTCGTGCGCACCATGGCAGTGTGCCGGCGGCCCGAACCTACAGCCGTCGGATGTCCCGTGCAGGGCGCGCGCATCGTTGCGTGGGCAGGCCCTGTTGTACCCGAAGTATGGGCCTCGCCCAGACTCTTGTCAACACATAGAGTCAACATGCTCTTGCCATTCGGCGGCCTCGGTGCTACGCTTTGGTCATTAGCGTTGAGCATCTTGCGCACAATGCCTGAAGTGCAGGTGCCGCCAGTCCGGCGGCTTTGCGCACTGGGAACTTGTAGGAGCGTGTCGCGTGCACGAGAGTGGTGACATGGCTGTGCCAAATGGACCCGCCGTCCCTCAGCGTGAGATCATGCTGCTCATTGCCGATGTGGCGGCGCTGACCGGCGTGCCGGCGCCGCAGCTTCGTTCCTGGGAAGCGGCCGGCGTCATCCACCCGCGGCGCTCGCCCAGTGCTACGCGGCTGTATTCAGCGGAGGATGTAGCACAGGTTCGGCTGATCAAGCGCTCGCTGCTCAAGCCTGGGCGGCGCGGCAGCCTGCGGCGCATCGCCAAGGAGCTTGCCGGTGGCTCGCTGACGCCGGAACCGGAGGATTTCGCAGGGATACCGGGAGTGGCTACGCCTGCCGTGATGAGTGACGCGGCATATTGGCAGGCAGTCGTGTCGTCCATGGGTGAGCTGGTCATCGTCGGGGACGGCGCAGGCAGGGTGACCTCAATGAACCCGGCGCTGCGCTGCCTGCTACCTGTGACAGAGCCATCAGGCAGCGTGGACGAGCCCGCCCGATCGCTTGGCGGCGAGCCGCTGCCTGCCGTGCTGGAGGCGCTGCCGCTCCGCTGGTCGGCACTCACGGGTACACAGCATCGGGACGTAATGGTGATGCTGCCCGGCGTGGCGGGCTCACAGGTGCATACCGCATGGCGTGTCTCACCGCTGCGCGACGACAGTGGCCAGGCCGTTGGCGCTGTCGGCGTGGGGCGCATTGTGCCACAGGGCCCAGCGCTATTGCCTGAGGATTGGCTAGCCGTCGCCGCCCACGACTTGCGCAACCCGGTCACGACAATCCTGGGACGGCTCCAATTGGCGCGGCGCGCCAGTGCCGTGCTGCATGGACCCGAAGCACCGGCTGCACAGCGGCTGAACGACCACCTGGCGATGGCGCAGCGGAGCACCGAGGATCTCATTCGGATCATGGACACCGTGCTCGACGCGTCTGCAGCTACGAGCGGCATGCTTATCGGCCACCTGGAACCCGAAGGCATCGATCTCGGGCAGCTCGCGCAGCAGACTGTGGAGCGCGCGCAGCAGCAGGCCTCCCACCATTCATTTTCCCTGGAGGTACATGGGGGCCCCCTCCATGTCGCCGGCGATCGCATCAGGCTGCAGCAGGTGCTCCATAACTTGCTGGCTAATGCCATGAAGTATTCGCCCGATGGTGGTGCGATCCAGGTCAAGCTCGAAGTCTCGGCCGAACCCCAGGCGCCGCTGCCGGACGAGTCGTTGACAAGTGGCACCACGCCTGACGCGGCCGCCGGCTGGGTCTGGGTGCGCGTTGCCGACAATGGCTTGGGCATCCCGGTTGAGTCCGTGCCGCACGTGTTCGAGCGCTACTGGCGCGTGGCCGACGCGACGCACCGAATCAGCGGCACCGGGCTTGGGCTCTACGTGTGCCGGGCCATCGTGGCCGCACACGGCGGTCACATTTGGGTGGAACGCACAGTGGCTGAGGCCGAGGTGCCCAATGGCGATTGGCATGGCACGGTAATCGCCCTGGTGCTGCCGCTTTTCTCGACGCCTGGGCCGCATGGTGCGGGGGGGGCGTTATGGGCAGGAAACGTCTGATCGGCCGGTGGATTGATTGTCAAGGGGTAATGATATGCAGGCAGAGCAATCGACGGGGTTTGAATCTGTCGTCGACGCGTTGACGTTGTCAATCGATCCGACCGGCGTCCCCAACCTGGATATGGTCCTGGGCGGCGGCCTGGTGCGGGGTACCCTGGCCATCGTCGTCGGCCCACCGGGCTCCGGCAAAACCACGCTGGCGATCCAGATGGCCGTGGCTGCCGCTCGCACGGGCCGGCAAGCGTTGATTCTGACCGCGCTCTCCGAGCCATCAAGTAAGCTGCTCGTCCACTTGCGGGCCTACGACTTCTTCGATCCAGAGCTGGTCGGCGATCACATCAAGGTGCTAAGCCTGCAGCCGTTCCTGGCAGCAGGGTTGGCCGGCGCGAGCAGGGAACTTATCGACCTGGCCCGCGAGGCTCGCGCCAGCCTGGTAGTGCTGGACGGCTTCAGCGGCATTCGCGCCGCGGACCCTGACCCACTGGCAGGTCGCCGTTTCATGTTCGAGGTGGGCACCGCGTTGAGCGCCGGGGGAACCACGACGATCATCACCACGGAGGCCATGGTGCACGATCCGCTGTTCTTCCCAGAGGCTACCACCGCGGACACTATCATCGGTTTGCACTTCAGCGTCTACGATGAGCGCCAGCGGCGCCGGCTGGAGGTGGTCAAGGCTCGAGGGGCCACACCAATGTCCGGACTGCACGGCCTGGAGATCAGCACGGCGGGCATCTTGGTGTCGCCTCGTCTCGAGGCTCGCGTGGTGCGAGCCACCCGCGAACGCCTCACCAGGCCAGATTCAGATGCGCCCGACGTGCCGCCCGCGCTACCAACACCGCCAGATGCGCGGGCCCGGTTCGACCTCCCAGCTCTTGATGCCCTGCTGGACGGTGGAGTCACGCGAGCCACCACGACGGTGGTCATCGGCAGTGGCGGCACTGGCAAGACGCTGCTGGCGTTGCACTTTGCCTTGGCCGGCGTGCGCACGGGCGAGCCGGTAGTATTCATGGGATTCCACGAGGTTCGGCGCCAGCTACTGCTCAAGGCGGATGCCTTCAACATGGGGCATGATCTGCGTGCCGCGATTCTGCCCGGCGGCGGCTTGACGCTCATCCACTACCCACCGGTCGAGCTGGACCCCGACGCGCTGGCCGACCAGCTGCTGGCTACTTTGGATCGAACGGGCGCGCAACGTCTTATCGTAGATAGTATTGGCGTGGTCGAGCGTGCGGTGAGCGAGGGCAGCTCGCCGCGCCGCACCCGGAACTACCTGGCGGCGCTGATCAGCGCCTTACAAGCCCGCCGGGTCACTGCGCTGTTCACCACCGAGACCGGCCCGCTTGCCGGCCGCGATCTGCAGCTGGAAACCGATCTGAGCTCCAGCGTAGCCGAAAACGTGGTGTGGCTGCAGGGCGTAATCTTCCGCAATCGCCAGTACCGGCTGCTCTCCGTGCTCAAGATGCGCTTCTCGCCACACGATCTCACCCTACGCGAGTTCACGATCAGCGCTCCGGCCGGCATCGAAGTACGCGCGCCCGCGGAGAGCGCGCGGGGGGTACTGGCCGGCATCGAGCGCGAGCAGGGCGAGTTCCGTCCGACCGCCGTCGACGCCGTCTTCGGCGGCGACCGGCGCCGGCGCCGCGGTCGGGTCAGTGCTGCCGGTGCCGAAGACCCGGCTCAGGAGACACCATGAATTCCTCGACACCGGCCCCGGCCTCACCGGTTGGCAGCGATCGCGCGCTCGTGCTGATTGCCGAGGATGAAGAGCCGCTCGCCCAGACCACGGCCGCCATGGTGAGGGAAGCAGGCTATTCGGCAATCGTTGCCCTGCACGGCCGGCAGGCACTCGAGCTGGCGCGGCTTCGGCGACCGGCCCTGCTCATCGTGGACCTGATGCTGCCCTATCTGAGCGGCGCACAAGTAATAGCCGCCCTGCGCGAGGACGCCGAACGCCTTGGATCCGTCGTGCCGCCAACCATCCTGGTAACCGGAGCTAATCTGACACGGGCACGCGCGGCCGGCGCGGACGTGGTGCTGCGCAAGCCGTTCTATCTGGCGGATCTCGAGGAACTGCTGCATCGTTTTCTCGCGCCCGCGCGTGCTGCTCCGAGCGCCGAGGCGGCAGCTTCCGGCAGTTGAACGAGGATACAATGCCTGCGTCCTGGCAACGCGCGCTCTATCTTCCACTCATCATCCTGGCCTGGCTCGGCGTGCTCCTGGTCGGCGGGTGGCTGCTCGCCCACGTCACCAAGACCATCCTGGTGCTGCTGCTCAGCGGCATAGTGGCTTTCGCACTCACGCCGCTCGTGTCGCTGCTTTCTCGCTGGATGCCGCGGGCGCTGGCAATCGCTCTGGCCTACGTGCTTGGCTTTGCCGTGCTGCTTGGGCTGGTCGCACTGATCGTGGATACCGCGGCAAACCAGGTGGCCAGCCTGGTCGACAACCTTCCCAAGTATCAGCTGCAGCTCAAGCGATTCGAACCGCAGCTGCTGACTGCGCTCAAGCCTTTCGGGGTCACGCAAGCCAAGCTCGACCAGACGCAGCAGCAAGCGCTTACCTACTTGCAGAGTGTTGGCACGACGGCGGCAACGCAGTCTCTGGGTATTGTCTCCGGGATTGTGAACACCCTCATCGATCTGATCCTCATTCTGATCCTCAGCGTGTATCTCACCGCCAACGGCCCGAAAATCTCCCAACGGTTGCGACGCGAGACGCCAGGCGCGCAGCGATGGCGTACGACCCTGCTGTTGGCGATCGTCAATCAGGTGGTGGGCGGCTACATTCGGGGCACGCTGACCATGGCCCTGCTCATAGGTGTGCTCGTCGGCGGGGGAATGCTAGTCCTCCAGGTACCATACGCCATCCTGCTGGGCGTGTTGGCCTTCTTCATGGAGTTCATTCCTATCGTCGGAGTGCTCGTCTCGGGCGCCGTATGCACTCTGGTAGCGCTCTTCCAGGGGTGGGTGCTCGCACTCATCGTGCTCGCCTACTTCGTCGTCGTGCACGTCATTGAGGGCGACGTCGTTGGCCCGCGTGTGATGGGAAAAGCGGTGGGCATCCACCCGGCCACGGCTCTGGTCGCACTGGTGGCCGGGAGCGAGCTGTTTGGCATCTGGGGTGCTCTCTTTGGCGCGCCGCTGGCCGGTTTGCTGCAGGCCGTGGGCACCTCCATCTGGCGCGAGCTGCGCGGGAAGAATCCACAGACCGTGCTCCACGCCGTGGCCGAGCAGGATACACACGGGTAGGCGATGCGGGCATGGTGCGCGCCTACCTCAAGAGAGCTGCGCCACTGGTTGCAAGTTAGTTCCTGCTCCGAGGCAAGACGTAGAAAACAAGCACTAGGATCACAATCACGAACAGTGCACCGCCGCCGATGTACATGGCTTCCTCCTCCCTCCCCAGTTGATGGAGAGGCTAAGCGTAACGAACTTGCCGACGACACCCACTCGCGGCCGACTCATGCAGCCGCAGTTGTTCGGCCACTGCAAGAGTCGCAAAGCGAAGCCCCCGCGCCCGCCTGACCGTCTTCGCACACTGGGCGACCGTTACGTGGTCTCTGGCACCTTCCGGGTGCTCCGGAAGGTGCCATGGTGGCCGCGCACGAGAATTGCTGCAGCCGCTGGGGGGTGCAAGGTGGCGCCCGTATCAAGCCTACTCGTAGTATGCGCGCCCAACCACGCCCTGTCAACCAATATACGCAATAACTTAATGTTATTAACAAGGTTTATGCCACTGTGTCGCGTCATTGTAGCAATTACCTCATGGTAAGCAAACTAGCAACCTAGTAGTCGCTGCGGGCGACGTGCTACCACTCATCGCTTCGGCCGTTACTCTTAATATCCTCACAGCATAGACACGACGTGCAGCGCGACGGTATGTTAAAGGCATAGGAGTATACAAGTGTCGTGGACTCGAACCGTAGAGACGCCGTCGTGCCAGGCGTGGCCCGGAACTTTCGGTGAATAGATTCACCAAAGGGAGATCACTAGAGTCTCCGACCCCTGCCGGCCGCCCAACCCCACGCCGCCCACGCGCCGGCCTGTCTGGACGCGTTTGGATTGTCTGGCTCATCGGGTTGCTGGTCTTTAACGTTGTCTTCTATGGTCCGCTGTTCAGCCATACGAGCAGTAGCCCCACGGTCGACCTGCCGTACAGCACGTTTCTGACTCAGGTTGATACGGGGAACATCAAGACGGCGGTCATCTCCAGCAGCACGGCCGGCGGCGATTTCAAGAGCCCCTACAAAGATCCGAAAGCCGGCACCAAGTATTCGCACTACACCACCACGCTTCTGCCCATCGACGATCCGGGCCTCCCCGGCATCTTGAGGGCGCATAGTGTGCTGATCACCGGTACGAGCTCTGCTACGCCCGCCTGGGTCACCGTGCTCAGCGTGTTGCTAACGGCGCTGCCCTTCCTGTTCTTTATAGCCCTGATCTTCTTCGTCATGCGGGCCGCACGCCGCCAGCAACAAGGGCTGTTCGGCTTTGGCAAGAGTCGGGCCAAGCTCTATTCCGAAGAACGTCCCGCTACCACATTCGCGGATGTGGCGGGCGTGGATGCAGCGAAGGCCGAGCTGCGCGAGGAGGTGGATTTCCTGCGCGACCCTGCGAAGTATCAGCGCCTCGGAGCGCGGATTCCCAAAGGTGTGTTGCTCGTTGGTCCGCCTGGGACCGGAAAGACGCTGCTGGCACGTGCAGTCGCAGGCGAGGCCCGCACCCCGTTCTTCAGCATCAGCGCCACTGAATTTGTGGAGATGTTTGTCGGTGTGGGCGCCAGTCGGGTTCGCGATCTGTTCGACAGAGCAAAGGCCGCTGCGCCGTCTATCGTATTCATCGACGAGATCGATGCCATCGGACGCCGGCGCAGCGGCAGCGGGCCAATGGGCGGCGGTTCGAACGACGAACGCGAACAGACACTCAATCAGCTGCTGGCAGCGATGGATGGCTTTGAGCCAAACGAGGCGGTCATCGTGCTGGCGGCGACCAATCGGCCAGAAGTGCTGGATGCAGCGCTGCTAAGGCCGGGACGGTTTGACCGCCAGGTCGCCGTCGACCCGCCCGACCGGCTAGGCCGCGCGGCCATCCTGAAGATTCACACACGACAGATTCCGCTGGCTCCCGATGTGCAGTTGGAACCGATCGCGCAGGCGACTCCCGGTATGAGCGGGGCCGATCTGGCCAACCTGGCGAATGAAGCGGCACTGATCGCGGCCCGCACAGGCAGAACCGCTGTTGAGGCCGCGGATTTTGACGCTGCCCTGGACCGCATCACGCTCGGCGCGCTGGGAGCGGCGCTGATGAACGCCGACGAGCGCCGTACCGCTTCCTATCATGAGAGTGGGCACGTGCTGGTCGCCTACCTCTTGCCCAACATGGACGCTGTTCGTCGTGTGACGATCACGCCACGCGGTCGCTCATTGGGTGTGACACAGTTTCTACCGGTCGACGATCGACGCAGCTACCGTCGGGACTACCTGCTCAACCGGCTGGCGGTGGGGTTGGGAGGGCGCACTGCGGAAGAGATTGCCTGCGAGGACATCACCTCAGGAGCGCAGAACGACCTGCAGATGGTTACCCACCTTGCCCGCGTAATGGTCACCCAGCTCGGCATGGCCGATGAGCTGGGCCCCGCCAATTTCGGCGGCTCCGGCGACGGCGGTGTGGACGGCAATCCATATGTGGCCTGGGAACCGAAAGACCACAGTGACGAGACCGCGCTGCGTATCGATGCCGCCGTGCTTCGACTCATTGACGAGGCACATCGCCACGCGCGCTCCCTGCTGAGCGAGCATCGCCCTGCGCTTGACGCACTCGCCGCAGCGCTCATGCATGACGAGTCGCTGAACTTCGAGCAGATCGTCGCTGTGATCCAGGCCGTCCAGGGGCTCTCTGTGGCGCCGAGCGACCTGTCGAAGTGCCCGCCAGTACCACACGCTGTACTCGTTCCCGCGCGTTGAGATGTATGGGCAAGTGCTGCCAGGCTGGACGCCGCGCTTGCCGGCGGTCTCATGCACGGTCTGCCGTGCATGAGACCGCCGTGTCAAACCTTGGCTAAACATACGAAGCAGGCTGGGGTACCACTACCACGCGAGCATAGCAGTAGCCCATCACACTTCCGTGCCATCCACGTGGGCGCACAATGCGGGCAACGTTCAGATCGCGTGGATCACATGTGAAATGCACATGAGCAGGTGCGCTGCACAGTGCCATGCCTTCTCAGGTGCCTACCAGCAGGGCGTCCAGCTCCCATTCAGGTCAAGCGTGGCCAGCGCGGAGCTAAACTGCAGAGCATTGGCCTGTGAGCAGAACATGGACGTCGTCATGCCATCGTCGCTGTACTCAGTTTCGAGTACGGCTTTGTTGTCGTTAATGAATGGCGCCTCGCTGCTGCATTCCGAATACTTGAAGCACTCTTCGTCGATGGCGAAATCGAACTTCGGTTCGAGCGTCGCCACCTGGTCGGTGTCGTTCTTGAGCGCCACCGATAGCCCCAACCCGTGCGCGACGCCCGCGAGCCACGTGTTGTAGGCAAGCTGGTCCGCTGCCGTGGTGGGGAAACCCGGGGAGTTCTCGTAAGAGTCAACGTTGTCCCACTCAATGGCGTCGAAGCCGCTCGTCTTGCACAGCTGAGCCCGCGCGGTCATGATGCTCTGCAGCGTGCTGTAGTAGGGCCCAGTAAGCTGCACGTCCAGCCAGTACTCGCCCGGCCAGCCGGATACCGCCGTCCCTTTGAGCCCTGCCGGGAACGCGCCTGAGTCGGGGCGCCCCGGCTCCGCCGTGCCCGCGTCCATGTAGCAGATCACCTTAATGCCCTTGGCATGCAGTGCCGCGACGGTCGAAGATGGATTGTCGAAGCCGTCGATGTCGTAGACCTGATACGGCCCGATGCTGTTCAGGTTGGGCGTGGCGCCGATCTCCCAGAACCAGGTCGTGCCCGGTGTGGGATGCCACGTGCCTGCCGGCGCCGGCGTGCTCGTCGCGGTCGGCGGCGCCACGGTGCTCGTCGCAGTAGGTGGAATCGACGTGCTAGTGGACGTTGGCGGCACACTGGTTGCCGTCTTTGTGGATGTTGGTGCAGTCGGGCTGCTTGTAGCAGTCGGTGGAATCGACGTGCTCGTGGACGTCGGAGGCACACCGGTTGCCGTGCTCGTGGACGTCGGTGGCAGGCTAGTTGCCGTCTTCGCGGCGGTTGGTGGAATTGGCGTGCTCGTGGGTGTCGGCGCCACGCTGGTTGCCGTCTTCGTAGCAGTGGGCAAGACCGCCGTGCCCGTAGCCGTAGCGGTGCTCGCCGGCAGCCCGCTGGCATAATTCACCAGGAGCGCTTCATAGTCCAGATCGGCATTATCGCTGGCGTTGTTGGCCTCCACGTCGATGCGGACTTCACCCTGCGCGTTGATGTAATGCGCCAGCGTGCCGCCCGCATTGAAGGTAAGCAGCGTCCAGTACCAGTCAGCAGCCGTCGAATTATCTCCAATAGCCACCCAGTTACCGGTAGTCCAGTCATACATGTGCCAGGTCCAACGCTGGTAGGCGGCAGCCCCACCCAGGTAGTTGGCCTGTACCTGGAGCGACTGCACCGATGTGGGCGCAATAGAGGTCGAGATCGTGTACGTTCGGTAGCCCATGTAGCTTGGAGAGGCGCCGGCACTGGTATCGAACTCAACATACTTGTTCCAGTTGTTCTGCGTGCCGGACTGGTCGCGCACGCCGAGAACGCTGGCAGGCTGGCCGCCGTCGGTACCTTGCAGCGTGACGTACGCGCCAGGGTGCAACGTGAGGGCGTTGCTTGAGCCAGGCGTGCCGGTAGCCGGTGGCAACGTGGGCGCAGTGGTAGCTGAGCTGGTGGGTACCGCCGTATTTGTAGCAGTTGCGCTAGGCGCCACCGTGCGGGTCGGCGTGGGCTTCGGTGTGAATGTGAATGTCGGCGCTGGGCTGGGCGTTGCGCTCGGCACCAGCGTGCTGCTCGGCGATGGCTTCGGGGTCGGCGAAAATGTCGGCGCAGCGCTGGCCGTTGCGCTCGGCGCCAGTGTGCGCGTTGGGGAAGCGCTGGCGACTGGCGTGTACGTTGGTGTTGGCGTGTTGGACGCCGAGCACGACGGTCCCCCCTGCTGCGCCGCCCAGCTCGCGAAGGCTGCGTTCCAAGAAGGCAAATCGATCGCCGAAGCGCCCGAAGAGGCATAAGCGGATGAGTAGTACCAGAAGCCGCCATCGCCACGGAAGGTCTGTAGCCGGCTCTCGCTGTCCGGCGCCGACGTCGCGGCTGCAGAAGCCGGGTCTCCTTGCACGGCCAGCCATCGCCACGCGGGAATTCCCCAGCTTGCCGGAAGCTGCTGGTTGTAGCTGTTCTCGACGCTGACGATGTCGGCGTAGCCAAACAACGAGGCATCCGGCGGCACGAGACCCGGGTTCATGATCACGAGCTTCGCGGCACCATAGCTCTTGATGTGAGCGGCCCGAGCGCTCTGATAGGCCGAGTCTGCGGCAGCAACACTCGTATCGTCAAAGAAGACTCCGTCATAACCGGCCTCCATCGCGGTGTCGGTTTCGGCATCGATCGTCGAGGCGGGATCGCCGGCAAAGGCGAGGTCAATGTACTGGATGGCACGTACGCCGTACTGGTGCAGGAAGCTAGGGATATCACTTCGCGCTCCCAGGCCAGCGCCCACGACGACAAAATTAGGTTGCGCCTTGGCGATAGCCTGAAGTGTCGCGTCAGAGGAGGCGGGATTCTGGATATAGCCGTAGTAGAGCGTAAAGACGCCGTTGCCGGAGGGGCAAGCCGCCTGGGTCACCAGGGGTGAAACGGCCGCGGCGCTGCTTGCATTGGCCGCGAATCCGCGTGGAAGCATAGCGACGGCGATGCTCGCCGCGACAAGCGTTGCGCTCAGGAGCACGCGCACTACGCCTTGAGACCTCGTGCAGACCATGTGGGATTGCCTTTCTCGCGTCTACCCTTTCCATTGGCTTCCTAACGTGAGCGAATGCAGGCGAGTTGGCAACTCGCATACCACTCTGCCGTAAAGCCACGGAGGTACTATGACGGAGATATGTAAGCCAGCCAATCACCCATGTGGATGCTCGGCCGAAATGCATTGGAGAGTGGGTGACCACCATGGGCACGGTGCCCACCACCTGCTTTGGCTTGGATTTCTCACATAACCAGAGCAAGCTCAAGAGGAAGAGGTGGCACACGCTGCGCAGGAACAGCCTTCCTGGTCTCGCGAATGGCCAGTGTTGCCGTGCCTGCTGAAGCCAGCTAATTACGCCAAATGGGGGGGTGAGGTCTTCCGTAGCGAGAAGTGATTGGTGCGGCGCGAGTGTTCCGCCCAGGCGCGCAAAAGCGTGCGCGCCAGCTTTGCCGGATCGTGGCGGACTGCGTTGTTGTCGTCCACTACGTCGGCTGCGATGACCTCGATGCCGTCTCGAAAGGCCGAGCCATCGGTGACGACTTCGCTTCGCCAATAGGCTGGGCGGGCCGCGCTGAGGTGGGTATTGATGATCGCGGCGTCAAAGATATACCTATCCACATGCCGCTCCACCGCTGCCAGGAAGTCCTTCACGTGATACGAATCTGTCTCGCCCGGCTCCGTGGCGACATTGCAGACAAAGACTTTATAGGCAGCAGATGCGCAAATCGCGCACAGAATGTCCTTGACCAGCAGGTTTGGCAGAATGCTGGTGTACAGGCTGCCCGGCCCGACCACGATCATGTCCGCGTCCAGGATGGCGCGCACGGCCTCGGGGTAGCCGGCGGCTTGCGCGGGCTTGATGAAGACACGCTCGATTGGCGCGCGCCCCGTAGGGACACCGGAAACAGAGGCGTGGTCCTCGTGCATATTCGATTCGCCGATGACGTACGACTTGTCACGCAGCTCAGCGACGAGCACGATACTGTCGAGCGTGGAGGGCAGGATCTCCCCGGTAATGGCAAGGACTCGCCCAAGCTCCCGCAATCCCACTTCGAAGCTGCCGCTGATCTCGGTCATGGCCGCCATCATCAGGTTGCCGAGACTATGTCCCTCGAGGCTGGAGCCTTCATGAAAGCGGTAGCGCAACAGTTTGGTCATCAACGGCTCGACTTCAGCCAGCGCGGCCAGGCATTGGCGAAAGTCGCCGGGCGGCAGGATCCCCATTTCACGGCGCAAAATGCCGGAGCTACCGCCATCGTCGGCCACGGTGACGATGCCTGTTAGATTGCCCGTATACGCCTTGAGCCCCGTCAGCATGACCGAGAGACCGGTGCCACCGCCGATAGCCACGATCTTTGGACCGCGCCGGAGCCGGCGTTGATGGTAGATTATGTCAATCACTTGCGCCCCGCGGTGCGGCAACAGCGGCGCGATCAGGCTCCTATTCAAGCGCAGCAGGGCAACGACAATCAGCACCACCCCAAGCACGAAGAACAGCGCTCCACGCATCTCACGGCTCAGGGACTGCAAGGTGAGATACCACACCCAGACAGGGAAGCGGATGTCCACGCTGTAGAGGGCGCGCAGGAAGTAATCGGCACTGAGGCAAAGCAACACGATGCCGAGAATCAGCAGCGCGATCCAGCGCTTGATGCGCATTCCCAAAGGTAGCCAGTGCGAAAGGTGCGTCATGTGTCCTCCCTACCGCTCAGGGTCCAGTGGTTGCAGCATGAACGTCAGGCACTCGAGGTGCTGGAGACGCGTGCGTAGTACGAGCAGCACGGTCAGTGCCGACAGCGCGGCAGCAGCCAGATAGCCGGTACCGTAGAACAGCGGGCCCAGCCGCAACGTGAACAGCGTGAAGGCAGCACTGCTTCCCGCGAACATCAGCGCAACCTTGAGAGCGGGCTTGCGAGCATCGAGGTAGAGCAGCAGCAGCACGCCGATCATCAGTACGACCTGGCAACTGGTGCCCAGTGCCAGCACCCGCAGCAACGCCGCGCTGCCGGCAGGTAGCCCAAGGAGTCGCACTACGTCGGGCGCGAACAACAGCACGAACATGTCGACCAGCAATTGGAGCTTGAGAATGACCACCACTGTCGACCGCGCTGCACGCTGCATGGCGTTTCTGGCCAGCACAATATCCGCCAGCACGCCCTTGTCTACGACGAGGCGATAGAACGTTTGGCAGTGCAAGTCGAATGTTGTCTCGAGCCGGACGAGAAAGACTGCCGCCGCCGGTATGGTGGACAAGAACGCTACGAGCTTCGCCACGTCGTACGCCGGAAAGGTGTGGTAGAAGTGCGCAATGACCACGCCATTCCCAGAAAACCAGAAGAGAATGTTGTCGATCCACAATCCCATGGCCGTGCTCAGCCCGAGCAGCAGCAGGTCCCCGTAACGCCGCGCGTGGGCCAGGAAGTCAAGATTGAGGCCGTGCGCAGGCTGGAATTCCAAGTACACATGTGACACAAGGAGACACAGGCACATCACCTGCCCCAGCGTAAACCCGAATAGTGTGCCCAGCGTGCCCTGCATGTGCCCCAGCCCAAAGGCGGCAAGTACGCTGAGGCCGTACGAACAGATGAACACGAGGACAATTCGAACGTAGTCGCGCGTGGCGGACAAGAACACTACGACCAGCCAGACAAGTGAGACGGTCATGAACAGGCTTGCCGCGAGCAACCGGTAGCTGAGATCAAACGGCGCAAGCACGACAAACGGCAGGGCCAATAGCAGGAGTGGTATCGCCGCCAAGAGCACGCCGGTGCAAGCCGGCGCCAACGCCTCTTCATCTTCTAGATACAGGCGATCGGAGAGGTAGCGCGTTACCACCAATTGCAGGCCGCCCGTAACTATCAGGCTCGCACAAAATGCGTAGGTGATAGTGCTGAGCACAAGGGCGCGTTCAGACGCATTCAGGAAGGTCACACTTGCACTGCCCAGAAGCCCAAGCCAGAACACTGAGGATAGCCATGGGCCCGCGACGATGATGGCAGACGACACGTAGGCGCTCGCCGCCTGCACATAAGTGCCGTCCGCGACCAAGCGATGGAGTCGTATGCCTATGCCGGCCATCTTTATGCCGTTGTATGTGCGGCTACGGGCGAAATTTGAGTGAACAGCCGATACAGTCGGTCGTACGCCGCGTACAGGTTTTCCTGGCGGTAGAATCTGCGCACTCGCTGGTATCCTGCTCTGGACATTCGTGCACGCAACTCCTCATCGCGCCACAGCTTTATCAGCGCATCCGCAGTGGCTTGGGGGTGCGCAGGCGGCGTGATCAGGCCGCTCGGCCCGAGCGCCACATCCTCGGGCGTGGTACCTTCAAGTAGCTCGCGACAGGCGCCAACGTCGGTAGCGATAGCCGGAACTCCCAGGCAGTACGCCTCAAGTATGACCAGCGGCTGCCCCTCGCTGAGACTGGTCAACACGAGCACATCCATCTGCCGATAGTACTCGCGCACGTCTTGGGGCCCGGTGAACTGGATTACGGCAGAAAGGCCAAGAGTCTCGACCAGGGCATGGCACTGCGCGGCATACTCCGCCTCCTCGCCCTCCGGGCCGACGACAAACACCAGCAGGTCAGGGATCGCCGCACTGGCGATTTTGATGGCTCGCACGAACGTCTTCACGTCCTTGATACCCACGATCCGGCCTACGAACCCGATGACAAAGCGCCCGTTGGAACGCGCATCCTTAGGCGGCATCGCGCTCAGGCCCTCGACGTCGACACCATTTGGAATCACCATCATCTTGTCCGGATCGGCCCCGTTGCTCAGCTCATACTGCTGATTCGCGGCCGTGATCGAGATCACGCGATCCGACAGCTCGTAGGAGAATTTGGCGATGAAGCGAAACATCTTGCTCCACCACTGCTGGAAGTAGCCAGGAGTCGACGACAGTACGTAGTCGCTCCGCGGCGCGGCGCGAACCCAGTCGAGCTGGGCGATTTCGATGTCGCGCTCCCGTGTGTAGATGCCATGCTCGGTCATGAGCAGCGGAGCGCCGTAGCGAATCTTGGCTAGCCCGCCCAGCAGCGCATTGTAGCCGGCGCTGATCGCGTGGTAGACCCTGGCACTGGGAATCTCCGCCTGCAGCAGGTTCAGCATGGGCAGATGGGTGATGCGAAACGTCCAGAAATAGTCCATGAATGAGCTATCGGCAGCCCGTGCGGTATACAGTTCCGTCAGCATCTCCCAGGTCTGCGTTGCAAAGAGCAGGTCGAATGCCTTGATCTCCTCCGGAACGCGCCGGCACACATCCCGGCCGATAGCCGCGTCGCCACTTGACGTGCCGGCGGCCCGGTTGTGATGAAAGTCGCGCAGCGACGACCACAGTGCCCGGTCGCACCGCGGCGTGTGCTCGCCGTGAGTCCAGCGTGTGTCGTGGATAAACACCTCGCGGAACTCAATCACGTTGTCTGGGAATTGGTAGAGTTGCTTACCCCGTGCCTCGGGCAGAGAGCCTACATGAACCACACAAAACGTGTACTGCGGCAGGTTGCCGATAAGGGACTGAATCCAGGCGGACACTCCCCCCGATACATACGGGTAGGTGCCTTCCACCAAGATACAAACATCCGCGGTCATTACGTGCTCCTAGCGGCTTCGCGTTCGGACTTAGTCCACCAGCGAACGAGCTCAGCGGACGCGTCGTCCACAGCTGCGATACGGAGTGCCTGCCGGGCAATCGCTAGCAGTTGCTCCCATCGGCCACCGTGGAAAGCAACGTCCATGCCCAGCAAGCAGCTTTGCACGTTCGTCGCCGGCAGGTTGAGCGCTTGCTCGAGTATCTCTTGCGCTTCTGCTGCACAACCTAGATCGCGCTTGAGTGCGGCAAGCTGGAAGCGAAGGTCCGCACTTGCCGGTGCTTTGGCGATTGCTTGCTGCAGTGCAGCGCACGCCTTGCCCAGGTATAGTTCGCTGGAGGCAGTGTCGAGCAGACCGCTCCGCGCATATTGCAGGCATAGACCGGCAAGCTCACTTGGCGGCAACAGGTCGTCGCCTCGAGTTGCCCGGCTGAGCGCCCGTTCGAATCCGGCCTCGATGCGAAACAGTGCCAGCGCCGCGGCGTTGCGCAGATCGGGATCGGCACCGCCCAGCAGATTCCGCAGCAACTCCACGCCCGCTGGGCTTGGCTTGAGGGCAAGCGACTGAATGGCCGCCCGCTCGAGCCCGGAATCCAGGCCGCCGACGATGTCGACAATAGGCTGCACGTTTAGCTCGTACAGAGGAGAGCCGTGCTGTGCCGGCAGGGCGGTGCTCCGGCGCCCCACTGCGGATCGCATGGTGGCCGGCTGGCTAGGAACCAGCCTGAACACCCAGCTCATGCCCCTGGCGAGGGTCAGGCCGAGCGGTCCCACCGCCGGGAACGGCATGAGCGCGACCAAAAGGGCAACCGTGGCCCAGCCGCCAAGCGCCCGAGACCGTAACGGTGTCTTTGTGAGAAGCCAGACGCCTGCAATCCAGACGAGCACGGCAGGGTAGTGCAGGAACAGCCCCTTGCCGGACGCGCCGCTCAATGTCCACTCTGCGGCGACGCAATCCGCGGAAAGGCCGGTCGTTGCGAGGGCTGCACCACACAGCCAAAGCCAGCGCCCTGGGCCGAGGCCTAACCCTCGTTTGTGGCCGGGCAGCTGTGAGGCGGCTTCCGGTAGCGGGCGGCTGACAGAGGAGCCATTTGCAGGGGCAGTGGCGCGCTTTCCATGCGCATCGCGCCATTTGCCGGCCCTTACAAGTTCTTGATTATCCATAATTAGCCCCCAAGCGCTTAGGACGCCATGTACGTGAAGGTCGTGGCCAAGCCCACGGCCCGCTCGTGCATCTCTGCGTTCTGCAGCGCGATAGATGCCCAGTCAACCAGCAGAGCGAACAGCTGGACGTTCGCTGGCGAGAGCTTGAGAAAGGGCAGCCGCTCGATCACCACAGCACCGCGCACGCTTCCCGCGCCGTCGAGCAAGGGGCCAACCATAATCGTTTGCAGCTCTTCGGTCATTGGACCGACGCCCTGCATTATCTGCTCGTGTATTGTGGCGACCCGGTGCTCGCTCAGCGCCTGGCTAACCAGCGGCTCGTTAGTGTCGAGCACGTACCAGCGCCCCGCCTGTTTGGCGGGGGTACCCGCCTGCCAAAGGAGGCGGCCATCGCGCTCGAGGTAGAGCGAGCAGGCTTCGGCACTGAGGTACTCAGCGACCAGGTTCACAGCAGCCAAGCAGACTGCGCTGTGATCGAGACTGCTCAACTGCTTTGCCGCTCCGTAGAGGCTCGCGATTGAGGTGGGCTGGCTGACGATGCGCTGCTCGAGCTCATCCTGCACCTCTTGCAAGATCTGGTATTGCGCGGCGAGGCTCTGGAGTGCCCCAGTGGTTGATCGCAGAGCCTCCGCGGCGCGAGCCAGGCGCTGCTGTCGCCCCTGCACCAGTTCGCCAACGATTGCGCCGCCGGCAAAGAGGAGGGCTGGCTGCAGCAACTGATGCGCCGATAGCATGCCGGCGGGCGCACCGGGTTGGAGCCGGATGAGCAGGCAGTACCCGGCGGCTGCGCAGGTACCTCCAGCGTAGCCTCCGGGCGCGCCATACCGGATCGCGATAGCGAGTACCACCAGCCACAGCGGATGCGGCTGCAGGTCAAGCAATCCCCAGTGTCCCGGCACAGCTGCTGCAGCTCCCATGACCAGCCCAACGCCGACTAGTGACTCCAACCACGCTACCGGAAAGGATGCCCCTCGGAAGCTGGCGACCTCTACTGCGAGATCCCCGGTCCTGCTTGTAGCCCCAGCTCGGCTCCGCGCAGCTGGAGGCAACAGAGGTTGTGCGGTCAAGCGCGGCTCCTGAATCTGCATGGCACGTCCTTACTGGTGGGCTTGACCCCGGCAATATCGATCGCGATCGGGCACTTCAGCGCCGCGACTACGGGCTTGCCTGCCAGGCTCAGTTGCCGAGCTGGGTAGAGCTGGCTACACCATTTCCGAGGCCACGATGGTATCTACATGCTCCAGCGCCTGCTGCGCTCTGGACAGACACAGAGGTCAGTCCCTACCTGGCTGCGAATCCCACCACGGCCGTGGGTAAAGTGCTAAGGGCACAGCTGCAGCCGTCGTCAGGCGACCACCGAAGAAGCTGCTCTACAGGATGGCTTACCCAGTGGACCTATCCCTACTCTAACAGCGCCCAGCGGGCTCGGGATGAGCCATAGCCGTGCGGGCGATGAGGCTCGGATGTTAACCTGCGCGCAGATTTCATGAGATCGGCATGAGACGCCGCGACTTCACGGATTCGCCTCTCGCCATCTCATTCGCGTCTCACGCGCCGTGCACTCATTTTCTATGCCCAGGCACCTGGCCAGCGTGTGCCATTCTCATTAGGACCTGATGGACGGGTGCTATGCTGTGCATTCGGAATGAGGAACAATTGGCGGCAAGACGCAGTACGCATCGAGGTTCCCATCATGCTCGACGCGGGAGAGGAATGAGGATCCGTGAGAATCCTGGTAACTGGCGGAGCGGGCTTCATCGGCTCGCATATCGTCGACGCAGCAATTGCTGCCGGTCACAGCGTGGCCGTGGTCGACAACCTTTGGCAGTACGGGGGCGGAAGACGGGAGAATGTGCATCCTCAGTCCCGCTGCTACCTGGTGGACATCAGGCACGCCACGGCGTTACGCGCGGTGTTTACGGAGGAGCGGCCAGAGGTAGTCTACCATCAGGCAGCGCAGGCCAGCGTCAAGCTATCGATCGACGACCCGGTGCAGGACGCTCAGACGAATATCCTCGGTCTGATCAACGTGCTGCAAGCCTGCGTGCAGGTAGCGGTGCGCAAAGTGGTATTTGCCTCGTCGGCTGCAATCTTCGGCTCGGTGAGCAGTCTGCCCGTAACGCCGCAAACCCCTGTCGCGCCTGAATCGCCCTACGGGATCTCCAAGATGGTAGCCGAGCACTACCTGCGTTTCTGGAAGGCGGCGTATGGCCTGGAGTATACGGCGCTGCGCTACGGCAATGTGTACGGGCCACGCCAGGACCCGCACGGCGAAGCGGGAGTGATAGCGGTCTTCAGCCGGCGCATCCTGGACCGGCAATCCGTGCGCATCGATTGGGACGGCGAGCAGTCCCGCGATTTCGTCTATGTGGGCGATGTGGCGCGCGCCAATATGCAGGCACTCGAGCACGGCAACGGCCAGGCGCTGCTGGTGGGAACCGGCGTCCCCACATCTATCAACGCCATTTACCGACAGCTCACCACGCTAACCGGGCGAGCAGTGCCAATTACCCGTTCGCCCAAACGGCCGGGCGACATTTACCAGGCATACTACGACATAGCACAAACTGTGCAGGTGCTTGGGTGGCAACCACAGTTCGACCTCGCTGCAGGCTTGCGCGAGACGGTCGATTACTTTCGCGTCCAGAGAGCGTTGGGCGAGACGAGCGATGTGCGCGCCGCCTCCTGACCGCCGCGCATAGGCCTCGCCCGCAACGAGCGAATAACCCTGGCTCACTGCATATTTCACGCTCACATCAGGAGACAAGCACGCGATCTGCGGCACGTTGGAGTAGGCAGAAACGGGCTACGATGAGCTGCGGCGGTCTGGACTAATCTCAGGAGGTGCTGTCATGCAAGCAAACGGTACACTATCGCCAATTCCAGACCTGATCTCCGTAGCAAGCCATGAGCTGCGCGCGCCGCTAACTGCTATCTTGGGATTTGCCCAGCTACTTGATCAGCGCTGGACCCGGCTGAGCGACGAGGAGCGCCAACGCTACGTCGCAGCCATTATCAAGGCGGCAAACCGGCAGCGGCGCCTCGTCGACGATCTGATTATCGTAGGTCAGTGCGGCTCGGGCGATGTCCCGGTCAACGTTGAGGCGGTGCGGTGCGCACCGCTGATTGAGCAGGCAATTGAAGAAGTGCGCGCAAGCGATCCCTTCCAATCGATAGTAGCCGATGGTCCGCCGGAGCTAACTGTCCGGGCAGACACAGGCCGCGCGATTCAGGTCCTGTTCAACCTGATCGACAACGCTGCGAAATACTCACCCGAGGGCAGTACCGTGAAGGTCAGCTGGGAGCATGAAGGCGCAATGGCCGCCATCACGGTGCGCGATGAAGGCACTGGAGTTCCCCTCGAAGATCGCGAGCACCTCTTCACGCGTTACGGGCGGCTTCAAGGGAGTGCGATCCGGGCCGGTCGTGGCGCGCTGGGGATCGGCCTCTACGTGAGCCGCGGGCTCGCTCGAGCCATGAGCGGCGACCTCGTGCTGGAATCGAGCGGTCCTACCGGCAGTATCTTCAAGCTCTTGCTGATGGCGGCCCAAGCCTGATGTAGCGGGTTCATTGCCGCGCCCCGGCGATGCTCTGTGGCGGCGCTGTGGGATAAGGCTCCCAGGTCACGAAGGGCCGGGACCACTGCGGGCATCTTGCCCGACCCGATAGTCCTGGTGGACTGGACGAATGGGAAAAGCCTCTACCGATAGTCCAGCCAGGGCTACATCGGCTGCGTGATGCGGCTGGCCAGTGCTTGCGTCTGCGGGTCCGGCCCGGTGCCGAGTTCCACTCGAAGGAGAGTACGCAGCTGATGGTACAGAATCAGTGCCTCCGCGCCCCGGCCATCCAATGCAAGCAACGTCATCAGCGCTCGGTAACTCTGCTCGCGGTAGGGGTCGGCACGAAGCACAAGCCGCAGCAGGCGCCCCTGCTCGACTCGGTCACCCCGTTCGCCATGGAGAGCAGCTAGCGCCTCCAGTGCACGTCGCCACTCCTCGCTGAGCTGGTACCTTGTCGCCGTGGCCCAGTCCTCGAGCAGGGCGTCCTCCAGATAGTCACCTTTATAGAGCGCGATGGCTGCCTTGTAGGCGGCCATCGCCTGGTCGATCGCTCCGGCGCGCCGCAACTTGGCGGCTTCTACTAACCAAGCTGAAAACTCATCGGCATCCCACCAGTCATCAGGACTCAGGCAGAGGCGTAACGTCGTGCCAGTGTGCTCGAGAGGCCACGCGCTCTGAGAGGCCCCCTTGAGCAACTTGCGCAGTTGATAGAGCATACTTCGTAAATCGACCACGGCAATGCTCTCAGGGACGCCGGGCCAAAGAAGTTCCTGCACGGTTGAAGCCGCCACGAAGCGGCCGTGGTGGGTGAGCAAGAACTTGAAGAGCGCGCAGGCCTTGCGCGCCTTGCCGCCTTCGTAGAGGCGTACTTCCCCTCTGTACTCGACATAGAAGCGGCCGAGCGTATGGACCTGCAAACCCGACCGGTTGGCCCGGCTGCCCGGAATCGCAGCCTCAACGCCGCGAAGCCACAGCCTGACACGTCGCATGAGGTCGTGCATCCCAACTGGCATCGTTAGATAGTCATCAGCGCCGGCAGCAAGCGCGCTGCGCACGGCAGCTTCCTGGTTCTGAGAGGGCAGCACGATGATTGCCGCCGGGCGTAACGCAGGGTCGCCCTGAAACGTGTTCAGCAACTCGTGACCTTGTGCCTCGGGCAACATATCGAGCAGGAGTATTCGGTAGCGACGTTGACGAAGCAGAGCCAACCCCTCCCCGGCCGAGGCCGCGGCATCGACGGTATAGCCCTGATCCTGGAAAGCCGAACGGAGAAGCGCGCGCGTATCACCATCGTCATTGATCACCAGGACATCCTGTGCTACCAGGGGCCCGCGAGCTATGCGCACAGAGCTGTCAAGCAGCTCTGTTGACGATCCGGGTGGATGCGCGCCAACCTGCACCGCAACAGAGTCGGAAGGCTTGACACGGGACCACTCCTTGGAGGAAAGCCAATCTTCAGGGGACGGGAACTCGATGATCTCCGACGAAGGCAGGGACGCTTGCGCCATGACGACACTCCTCACACCGCATCTTGCTTGTCTTCTGGGAGGTGATAGGGGACTTGAGTTTGGTAGGTCGCGCGCCCTAAAGCGACCGCGGGCATCATCGTGCCCGCCATCCGACGACACACGAAGGTGTGTGGGCTACGCTAGTCAGGTCCCCCGACCCAAAGATCAGGTGTTGACCACATCTCAAAGCATAGTAGAGCGCGCTCGGAATGTCAACAATACCGTAAAGATACTCATTCCATCTGCGGGTATTCACGCTGTTTCGCTGACGTATTAACGTAGGTTCTTAATTAGAACATGGTGGGGTCGAACCGAGCTATGGTGGGCGAGCGGCAGCGCACCACGCTTACAGGAAGCACGGCGCCAAGTAGCCATGCGTCCAGGCGACCCGCCATCTCACGCCGATCTCACGCAATGCACTACAAATCTCAGCGCCCGTTCCTGCCCTCCACCACGCCCACATCTCATTGAAGCCAGATCCGCGAGTGCTACGCTCGGATATAGGTACGTGCCCAGGGCCGTAGGTGCAGCCAAGGCCGGCAGCAGCGCCGGGCACAGGGACTGGAGGCTGGCTGTCGCCTCTGGATTGGCAGCCTGGTATTGGACGCACTTGCTCAGTCATCGCAGTGGCCGAGAGCGTCTCAGGAAGAGGGGTCATGATCGTGGATAAACTGCCGTGGAATCGCAAGCATCTCTCGCTGATCGCCCTGCTGGCGCTTGTGATCGCGCTGCTCCAACCTTTAGCACCGCCCGGACGCACGCTTTTCGCATCCTCTTCAGCCTCTGCACCAGCGGTCGCTGGCGCAGCGGCCCTGATCCAGCGGTCTCAGGACAGCCTGGAGATCGGGCCCGTGTCTCCGCTTACCAAAGCGGATGACCTCCTATCGCCGCCCGTGACTCTGGGCGGCTTGGCACGCCCCATGATCGCCGAGGCGCAAAGCGCGACAGTGCCGGCGACATGCTCCACACTACCCGCGTCGCAGCAAACCATCGGAATGAAGCTGTTGGTGATCTCGCTGGACGGAACGGAAGCGGATCTGCCCGCCATCGCCCAGACGCTTGACTACCAGGGCACGCCATACGATCTCTTCATTGCCTCGACGAAGAGCCTCTATAGCTCCACGACGGGCACCCACTACAATGCCACGACGTTCCAGGTAGTACTCGGCCCTGCTCAAGTTGAATCGGATTTTCTGCTCAGCGGACTGAGTAATGCAACACAGGGAAACTACTACGGCGTGATCCTGACGTCGACCAATCTCCTGAGCGTTAGCACCACTACCGACCCAAACAACTTCACCAGCGCCGACCTGACTGCCCTCACAACCTACCAGGATACGTTCTGCACGCGCGAGCTCGTCTGGTACTCCTACCCCTCAACCCTCTTTGGCTTCGCGCCAGCGGCGACAGGCGTCTTGAGTACTACCAGCCCTATTGCGGCGACGTTTACCGTCACCGGCACGGCGGTCTTCGGTGGCTATGCGAATACGGCTAGTCCGTTGAGTATTCAGAATGCCATGGTCTATCAGGCGGCGGCAGCCACCGACGGCACCAGCCAACCGCTCCTGACAGACGCCACCGGCGATGCGCTCGCCCTTATCCACACGGATCCGATCGGAGGCCAGAGCCTGTTCCTCACTTTCGACAGCAATCCGAACCTCACGCATACGCTGGTTCTGGCCTACGGCCTGGTCAACTGGGTCACACAGGGGTTGTTCCTGGGCGAGCATTATGTCTACCTCAGCCCTCAGGTGGACGACCTGTTCATCGCCGACGACGAATGGACCACCTCGTCAAGCACAGGCACCTTCGCCGCCCCTATCTGTGATACCGCGGATCCGCTCGACACGAGCACCGTCACCGGCGTCGTATACCGGATAACCGGTGCTGATCTGGCGACGTTCGATAGCTGGCTGAAGACGGCGCCGATACACACCGCCGCGCAGCCGGGCTTGAGCTTCGGGTTCAATGGCGTGGGGTACACCAACCCCTCCCTGAACGGCCTTGCGCCAGGTACTACAGACACCCTGGACGGGGAAGTATCAACCCTTCAGAAAGACTTCAACTGGATCAACCACACCTACGACCACGAGAACCTGACTAACGCAACTGCCATCACCACGACGACCGAGCTCAATGAGAACGATGCAGTTGCCAAGTCGATACCGTTCACGAACTACCTGCTCGAAAACCTGATCACGCCCGACGTGTCGGGCTTGACGAACACGACGTTCCTGCAAACCGCGTACAGTTTGGGCATCCGCAACGTCGTTACCGACACCTCGCAGCCGAATTACAATAACCCTTCGCCGAACGCGGGCATCTACAACACTTCGCCCTCTGGGATCAGCCCCGCCTACAATATCCTCGAGATCCCGCGCCGTCCTACCAACCTCTATTACAATGTCACGACTCCCACGGAATGGCTGAACGAAGATAACTGCTACTATCCCACGGGCAAGACTGGTAGCGTCACAAGCTACGAGGCCCTGCTCGACCGGGAAAGCAGCCAACTCCTGTCCTACATGCTCAAGGGCGACATTGACCCCTTGATGTTCCACGAAGCCGACATCAGAGCGTACCCCGGAGGCAACGGGGCTTCGCTGCTGAGCGATCTCCTGAATGCCACCCTGGCCAAGTACGAGGCCCTATTCACGCTGCCCATCGTCAGTCCGACCATAGATGGCATCGGCCTGGATATGGCGAACCGCATGCAATATAACAGTGCGGGCGTATCGGGCATGGTCACGCGGGCCACGACCGGGCAATGGACGTCCATTACCGTCACCGCGAGCACGGCAGCAGCCGACGTTCCGGTGACAGGATTGAGCGTTGCCGGCGCCGATTCGTACGGCGGCCAATCCATCGCGCATCTGGTCTTCAGTACGGGCGGATCCGTGACCGATTCGCTGGTTGGCACCCAGGGCGGCAGTACCGCAACGCCTACCAACACCGCAACGGCAATGCAAACGAGCACCATGACGCCAACCAGTACCGTGGCGCCAACTAGTACCGCGACGCCAACTAGTACCGCGACGCCAACTAGTACCGTGGCGCCAACTAGTACCGTGGCGCCAACTAGTACCGTGGCGCCAACTAGTACCGCGACGGCATCGCCAATCGCGTCCGCGACGCCAACGAGCGCACATGTAGGCTCCAGCTCTCCGCCGTCATCCGGCCCGGTGGTCATCAACAACCCGCCGCCCGCAACCGTCACCCCATCCAGCACTCCTTCGGCCACCGCACTTCCTGCCACGGCGACCAGCTCGCCCACGGCCACGTTGCCCAGCCCCACGAACACGGCAGTAGCAACAAGCTCGCCGGTTCTCGTGAAGCCCGCTATCCTGGTACAGGCCACCGCCAGCGCAACGCCACACATCGTGATATCGAACTTCCCGCACACAGTGCTCGGCGGCCGGCACGTGGCATGCAGTGCGGTGCAGGCTAGCCACAGGCCTATCCAGACGGGCTGCGAGCTCATCTCAGTCGTGACCGCGCCCCGTGCGCGGGTCACCTACACGCTGACGTACCAGGATGGCTCAATGCAGCGATACGTCGCCGTCGCGGATAGCAAGGGTCAATCGCAGCACCTATTCGCCGTGGCCTTCATGCCACCCGCACCCAAGGGAACGCACTCGGGATCGCCGTTCAGCATCCGCAGCGTCGCCCGCATCACAATCCAGGCCGTCCTCCCTGGTGGCGCCAAGCTTGCCTCTGCCTCGATAAGGTTCGCCGTAATGCGCGGCTAGCCGCTCGAACACGCAACAATCTCGGCAAGATCCGCGCCAGTGAAACCAGGGTTATCGGGACCTACGCTGCCAACGCGGCAGCGTAGGTCCTCTGGCCATCGATGGTCGCCACCCTGGCGGTGCCGTCTAGTCTGACTGCGTCGCCGTCGGACCTTTGCCAGTGGCACCAGTCCAAGCCTGCTGTCGCTGGTTCAGGGATTCCGTACCACCCAGCTTGCGAAGTCCGCGTACCAGGGCGGCAACTCGATTGCCGTCGCACCGGACGTGGCGTAATTCGAGGAGTAGTACCAGAAGCCACCATTCGCACGAAATGTCATCAGCCGATTGGCACTATCCTGCGCCGAAATCGCAGCCTGGGAGGCCGGGTCACCCTGCACGGCCATCCAGCGCCAGGCGGGGATGCACCAGTCTGCCGGAAGCGGCCGGTCGTATTGATTCTCCACACAGACAATATCGGCGTACGTGAACATCGAGGCATCGGGTGGTACCAGGCCGGGATTCAGGATCACCAGCCTTGCGGCACCATAGCGCTTGACACGCGCGGATCGGGCGCGCTGATAGGCAGAAACGTTATCGGCGGCACCAGCCTGATCAAAGAAGACACCATCGTAGTCCGCCTGCATGGCCGTATCGACGGCGGCATCGACGGTGGCGCAGGGCGCGGTGCCGTAGCCCAGCGCGACGTACTGGACCGCACGGATGCCATTCTCGTGCAGGCAGGCAGGGATATCGTCACGTGCCGCCTGCCCGTCACCCACCACCACAAAATTAGGCCGCGCCCCGGCGATGATCCGCAGCGTTGCATCGCGACAGGCAGGGTTTTGAATGTAGCCGTAGTACAGCGTGAAGCAGCCATTCCCCGTTGGGCACGCGGGCTCAATGCGGGCGGCGTTCACGTCAGCCGGCCCAAACGCAATTTCGCAAACGGTCGTGGCTCGCACCGCCACCGGAGCGGCGCAGTGAACAAGCGCGCGCACCGAGCCCTGCCATCCGCAACGGTGGCAGGGCAGGCCCGCAGGTGCCCCAGCAGGGGGTGTATGTTCCAGACGGCGAGCAAGCGCACGCGACAAAACTCCTCATGCTCCGCAGCCAAGCAAATCACGAAGGCCGTCACCGAGCCGGCGTCAATGGGCCTAGACATGCAGGCTCATGCTAGCACATCTTGAATGGTATGCCTGATGGCGTCGGCAGCGCGGCGTTCTTCAGCCGGCATGTCGCCGCCCAGCGTGCGCTGCATGACGCGTGAACGGGCAGGCAGAGCCGCTGGTGCCGGTCGGCCCGCCCGAATTCACTCATCAAATCCCCGTAGACCGTACCACGATACCCGTTTCGGGTAGCTAGCTCGGCCAGATCAAAGGACTGCCGCTCGCGCCCCATTCGAGCGGCACGCGTGGCCCAAGGTTGAGCAGGCGTGCAACATGGGCCGCGTCGTTGGCCGAGGAGAAGGACTGCATTATGTCTCCCGTGAAGCGATCAATGATGGCGTACCGCATGGCTGCCGTGCTATGGACGATCTGGATTACGTAAGGCGATGCTTGGATGTTCATGGCTGGATCCTCCTGACTGCCGCGCAAATGCTCGCCGCTGAGAGCTATCGGAAAACATGTGCGACATTGCTGCTTGACATGAAGAGAAGGGGATCCGGGCTTAGCGTTAACTAGCTCTTTGAATACAGCCTCATCGTAGCACACAATCGATATAATAGCTAGAGCTATATCATGCTATACTAGTAGAGGCTACGTGTATCACTGCATCTGGCCTATGCGCCGCGACCGAAAGAAACCGTAGCGCGCTGTGCGACAGAATCGTGCTACAACCGGAAGGAATAGCTGGCCGGGGCACGTCTCGCACCTGCACCATGGTGGACACCGGTGGGGATTGAACAGTGACAGAATCGAGCACTGCCGTGGATGGTCGCGTGAAGGTGTCGAAGGCACATCGCGTGCTTCGCAGGTTCGGACTCCTGGCACGACTCGCTGGCGGGGCAGCGGCAGTGTGGCGGATGGGCGTCGCGCGGCGAACCCGCCACGGAACCTCTCAGAGCTTCCCCCATCAAACGTACCCGGCAGTCGTCGTGGGCGAGAACACGCTCCAGCTCTTTTGCTTCGGTCGCGACCTGTATCACGCCATGCTCGAGACCATCGATGGCGCACAGGAGAGCGTCTACCTGGAGTCCTTTGTGTGGAAGGGCGATGCCGTTGGCCGAGCGTTCAAGCAATGCCTGCAGCGCAAGGCCGCGCAAGGCGTTGACGTGTACGTCGTCTTCGATTGGTTCGGCAATCTCGTGGTCCCGGCCGCGTTCAAGGCCTTTCCGCCTGCGATCCATGCGCTCGCCTATCGCGGCATCCACCGGCCCCGGCACCTGCTGGACCCGCGCCGCTACGCCCTAGAGCACCGCAAGCTGCTCGTTGTCGATGGCCGCGCCGGTTTTCTGGGCGGCTATAACCTGGGAAGTCTCTATGCCACACAGTGGCGCGACACGCACCTTCGCGCCGACGGGCCGGTCGCCGCCCAACTTGCG
>Ga0187876_1000434_pt1 | contig 43792 bp, 47 predicted proteins | sample June2016WEW_17_4_FD_133000 | JGI IMG/M metagenome (GOLD analysis project Ga0187876, IMG submission 133000) | Peatland microbial communities from SPRUCE experiment site at the Marcell Experimental Forest, Minnesota, USA - June2016WEW_17_40 | ecosystem: Environmental > Terrestrial > Soil >...
CTCGCTGAAAACGCCCGAAGAAGCTGTTTTACAGATTCGTGAAATGGTCCGACAGAGCAGTTACGACGAGATCGCTGCACATCTTAATCGCACTGGGTTGCGCACCGCCTTTGGTCGGTGCTATACCAGTCAGCATGTCGGGTACATTTGTCGGCGCGATGGACTTGCGAAAAGCAAGCCGCGCTGTGGATCGAAATCGAAAGGTACTCTTGATTCATCGACTTCAATGGGAAATTGAATAAGAGGTGCTTTGTGTATCAGGTCTATTCAAACCAAGCAGCAACCGATCATTCACCAAGCTCGGATCATAGATACCATCCGGGTCGACGAGCACGGTCCCTACCATGCCGCAGAGTTCAATCAGGTGGTGCCAGTCGCGGCCGTTGCGGGCGAGTCGCGACGCTTCGATGCAGAAGACCCCGCCGACTTCGCCACTGCATACCTCTGCTACCAATCGCTGAAATCCAGGGCGCTCTACCAAGCCGGAACCCGAGCGGCCCAAGTCATCGTCGATTACCACCACCTCGCGGAAGCCCAACTCCCGGGCCCGTTCCGCCAAACCGTATTGGCGGCGCTGGCTCTCCTGGTGGTGAATGACTTGGCCCGGCGAAGATTGGCGAATGTAGACGACCGCTTGCCGACAGAGACGTTCAACCGTGAGCTTCGGATTCATCGCCGCCTCCTTCCGTTTCGGGCGTGACGCTGCCGCGGGCCGCCTCGATCAGCAGCTCGACTAGAGCTCTGGCTAATTCGGGTTGCTTGTCGCCGGGAACCGCGATCGACGCCGCGTTGAGCAATCCCAGGTTCAGTTGCCGGCTGGATGGCTTCGCTGTTGGTTTCACCTGCTCCCTCCTTGGGAGATGACTTCAACGAATCCTTATCCCGACCGGAGGAAACTTGCAAGGCCGTCAACAGCTCACGGAGTTCAGCCAGCGCAGGGACCGCGATCAGCGGGGAGCCCAGTGTGAAGTGGACGGACTCTGGGCTGAACATCCAGGTGGGAAGCGAACAGATAGTCTGATCCGGGAGCAGGCAGAAAATGTGTTCGCCATGACGGTCCTTCATGCGCCTCGCCACGCGTAGGGACTGCCCGAAGAGTGGGTGCCAGCGATAGAAGACCGTAGCGGTTTCAGAATGATGGGTATTATGTGACGGGTTCCTCCGGGACCGGTAAGAGTCACTTGGCCCAGGCCCTCGGCCAGGCGGCCATCCAGCAGGGTTACCGCGTCCTCTACCGCGAAATGCATGCGCTGCTCGATGATCTCGCCGAAGCCGCCCTCGACGGCGAGCGCAAAGAGTTCCTGGAGTCTTTGGTCACCGTGCCGCTGCTCATCATCGACGACTTCGGCATGCGCAAACTACCCCTGACCGCGGCCGAAGAACTTCTGGAAATCATCATGCGGCGCTATGAGCGGGCCAGCACGCTATTGGTCTATGCATAAAGAATGCAACGATTTAGGACAAAAAATGAGGCAGAGCGGATTCAAGGATGCATCCGCGCAGTTTTTCGGAAGAGTTTCGAATGGTGTTGATCGAAGCGATGACGCCATCCATCAACTGGTCCGCGTCGAGGGGGCAGCCGTTAGCGAGGTCTCGTTTGGCCAGCGACCAGACTCCCTCGTCGGGGTTGAGGTCGGGAGCATAAGCGGGAAAGTGCTCGATGTGCAAGCGCGGGTGTCGGCGGAGGAGCCTGGCAAGCGGTGGGCCGTGGTGGGTGGAGGAGTTGTCGAGCAGAACGACGACGGGACCGCGGAGGTGGCGGAGCAGTTCACGGAGAAAGCGACACACTTCTTCTTGTCCGATATTGTCGCAGAAGAGCAAATAGTAGAGGCCCAAGTGCTGTCGCCGGGGACTGACCGAGATTCCCGAGATGACGGAGATTTTGTCGCGGCGTCCTTGGCGATGACGTTGCAACGGCGTGCACCCTTGGGGAGCCCACGTTCGGACCACCAAGGGAGCCAACAAGAAGCCCGATTCATCGGCAAAAACTAGATGGGCGCCCAGCCGCCGAGCGTTTTTTTTATGCGCAGCCAGTCCTTCCGTTTCCAGCGTTCGACCGCCTCCTCATCGCGCTCCACGGCGCGGGTCTCGGGTTTTTGAGGACTCCAGTGCAGACTATGCATCAGCCGGCCGACATGATCGCGATGGTAATGCACGCCGAACTCGCGCTGGATGACTTCGGCAATGCGGGCCGTGGTCCACAACTGCGTGCGGTAGCCGTGCGCCGGGGCGCCCTTGAGCAGCAGCCTCAGCAAGCGGCGCCGCTCCCTCCGGCCCAACTTCAGGGGGCGTCCCGGCGAACAGCGCACACGCAAGGCGTCGGGGCCTCCCCGGCGGCGCGCTCGCAGCCAGCGCATCACCGAACTCGGCGCGCAGCGCATGCGACGCCCCACTTCGTTCAGAGACAGGCCCGTGTCCCACAAGGCCAGGGCACGGCGACGACGGTCTTCCAGCAGATCGCCACTTCCCTTCAGTCGGGACATACAGGTTTCCTCCTGAAGGGGATTGTATTGCATTCTTTATGCAGAAAGCAATAGTGACCTCGAACCGTCCCGTGGAAGACTGGGGCAAACTGCTGGGCGACGCGGCCGCCGTCAGCGCCATGCTCGACCGCCTCCTCCACCACGGACACGTGCTGAAGTGCGGTCCCCGAGGCTGGCGAACTAAAACGGACTTGCCGACAGAGCCCTCGGCAGGGTAAAAGAAGCTAGTCCCGGACGGCCTCCCTTGGCCGGCTTTGACCCGACCACCTATGGCCGGTTTTGAAGTGATCACCGAGGCTCTCAATGGTCCACCGTTTACACACAAAACGCCTCTTGACCTATAAACACCAGAAAGAAATTGCCCTACCTCTGGGGAAAGTGCGTCCGACACCCCAACTGCTGACAGTCAATCGTTGTTCTTCGTTAGATAAATCACTCCCGGTCGGATCATTTCTGCCACACTCAACCCAGCAAACCCGGTGGCAGCCACGGCAAGGCCCGCCCAGGATTGCAAGCTGTGGCCTCCCCAGGGTAAGTCAGGGTCATCAACCATCACCCCGATCCTTTCGGCAAACTTTGGCGTGCAAAGAAACCTCTTCGCCAAACCCACCGTGCGGTCTATCGCCGGGTCTGTTTCCATTCTCTGGTAGTCGAGAAATACCAGGGGCATGCCTGCCGTCTTGGAATTATCCCAGCAATCTTGCAGTGGCATCCAGGGAGTATTTCCCATAGTCGCAAGCAAGCCTCTTTCACCCTTGAGGTACCACTTGCAAATTCTTTCCACCTTCGTTCGAAATTCCGGGTCTTGCGACTGGTGATACGTCATCAGGATTCCCTCAAAATCATAAAAAAGGTATGCAAATTGGGTGACACGCTGGAGATACTTCTTTCCTCCGCGGCGCCCAGGCCACGGATAAGTGAAAGACTGCCCATCAGGCGTCCAGTTGTCCAGCAACAATTCCACCGCTCGTTGAGCCGTTCTTAGATACTTGGTTTCTTTGGTCACCGAATAGTGGGCGGCAAAGGCTGCCGCTTCTGTTGATGTGGCCGTGCCATAGATTCGTGTCTGCGGGACACCATTATACATGCCGTCAGTAAATCCGCCCGAAGGCAATTGCCACTGAGGTGCCCAATCGTCGCAAAAGTGACGGAGGGAAGCCAGGTAGATGCTCTTCCGTGGGTGGGGAACATAGTGACAGGCTATCGCCAGGGCTGTAACTGGGCACCCGATGTCGGACATAGGCAAATCATGTTCTTGTACAATTTCGTCCACGTCATTTTTGGAAAGTCCCTTGGTCGGTTTGTTTCGAACCGCTGTGGTCCATGCGCCGTTTGGCAGTTGCTCGCCGACGAATTTGTCCAGAATCCCTACCGCAGCATCCAGATATTTCTTTTCTGACAATATCTCGTATCCTGCTAGCAGCGTACGAACTGGATATGCCATGGTGTACCACTCCTCTTCAACAGGACTCCCAATGCCGTCGTTTCCCCGGTCTCCTAGGAAACCATCAGGTGAACGCTGTGCCAGGAGCCACTCGCAGTAACGGCGAAGGGTGGCGCGGGTGTCCACGGACCCTTCCCGCAACACTTCCTCAACCGTAGGGAGATGGTCCGCCGGCGCATTCTTGAACATCCGACGGGCCGCTTTTCCAGGAGGCCCCTCAATGATGAGGCCATTTAACAAGAAGGTTTCCCCGGGCGCTGCCTCGAAGCGAAGGCGCAATTTATTGTCCTCGACCTTGGCCGCAAACGAGAGACGTAACACCTCCCCGGGGGCAACGCGAAGGCCGGATTTTACAGCCTGCCCTTGTAAATAGATCGTGAATGGCCCGTGCCCCTCCTCGATGTCCCTCATAATCAGCGTGACACTGTAATCCCCGTTATCCAGACCTACCCAAAACTCTCCTTGCGGTCCCTCCAGCCAGTTCCCTAGCAGCGGGTCTGTATCTGCAATTCGGTCCCGGTCACGGACGGGACTGACCCAGAGGTATCTTGGATTCCTATACAAAGCCGAGAGTGGCTGGAAACCGGGTGGTACGAGTTTATAATCATCGCCGAAATCAAAGCAATAAAGGGGAGTAAACTGCGTCGTTATTGGCTCTGTCTGCCCCAAAGTACCTGCAAACTGGCCGGAACTAGGGACGATGAATGCTGAACTCGCCGCGCCCAAAGTCATGATCCCAGTTCTTTTCAAGAAGCTCCTTCTTGAGGTCATCTTGTTGTTAGGCAGCCTTTTCCTGGAAGGCATGGAATTGTCCTCCTTAACGGTTCTACGCTCGAATTCAAAGTGTTCTTCAGCCTTGGCAGACGGGCGAGAATCACTTTCCGTAAAACACCCATACGTTTGACCCGTTTGGCCCGACAGGCAACTGAACCTCCCAACCCCCTCCTGCTCCCCGACCAGCACTGAGCACCTGATCGCCGGTGAGTTCGGTTACATTCAATTGCTTTCCCGTCGATTGCACCCAGTCTCTTGGTAAGGTCAAATTCAGCGTCTTCGGGATTTCAGAATCTCCCGGCATAGCGCGCTCGAGATTGCCTACGAGGAACTCCAGCTCTCCTGCGGGGCCTTTCCAGTAGTGTACTGCCAGCGGCAAAATGACAGGATGGCTGGGATCGAAGGGGGACCGCCCCGTGTCGCTCAGCAGTTTGAGAAAGCTGCGGGCAGCCAGGGCGTAAGGCTCCGGGCTGGCGATGAGCCTATCCATTGTGTTTTCGCCATCATTATACTCATTGGGAGAGAAATAGGGCGGGTTCCAAAATAACCAGTGTTTTCCTTCACCGTCGTCCAGAATCAAATCCGGGCATGAGCCAGCTTTATAAACTATTTTCCCTTTGGGGGCAGCGATCTGCTCGTATGACCCTTGCCAGAATTCGAAGCTCGGAGAAAGCCCGGCCGTAACTTCCCGGCTGCGGGTCTTCAGCCATGCACCCATCAGCGCTCTGTCCTGGCTGACCGTCTTGCATGGTGGGTTAAGGATCTCTGCAAGACTCTTGTCGATTCCCCACTCTGGGTCACTCATGATCGCAATGGGCTCTCCAGAACGATAGAGTCTCAGGATGGCGTTTGCAGTTTCCGAATTCAGATGAGCGGGGGTCTGAAATACGAACAGATCTGACTGCACCTTGGGCAGCCATTCGATGCGGGTGACGGAAAGAATTGGCACCTGCCACTTCATGAGCATCCCAGCGTAGTCATCTATGAATTCCTTCACCAGCCAGTCCGGGTGCTGGTGCTGCAGCCAATCGAGGTAAGGGCGGTTGTAGACCAGGGTGGGTCCGCGGACGCTCTTCATCCGAAGTGCGTCCGCTGTCGCCGTGTCTACATTCTTCGCAAGGAAATCGACGTCTTCCTCTGTCCAAAGCCTCTTCCCCCGCGTCGGAAACTCAAGGACAATACCCCTTGGAATTCTTAACCCGATCGGTGTTTTGACCGCTGCGTGCGTGTAGGCCCAGATCTCCCATTGGTGCTTTTCAGGAACCGTGTGCAGTTCATCCCAGGGTTCGTAGCCATCCGTGGGGCCGGCAAGCACATAGTGACGCACATTGCTATTTGCAAGTTGCGCTGCGTGCGTAAGTACAAAGGCAAGCTGAAAAGTATAGCCCTGTCGGTGACTATCCCAGTACTCATTCCAAGCGCCGCCCCAGGTCTGATCAAGCCAGGCATCCAGGCATCCTTCCTGGGCAATCCTTTCCAGATCCGTGCCGCCCAGCCGCCAATCCGCCACACCTCCTACGCCCGAAGAATATCCGACGACGAGCGCCTTCGGGTTGGATTGTTTCAGCTCACGGACCAAGCTGGCACAATCCTGATGCCAGTGTTCCATCGCTTCAGGATCCGATGAACCACGTTCGCCCCAGGGGCCGAAGTTGGTGTACATGGGGGGGCCAAACATGTCATCCTCAAACACCAAGTCGTCAAGGCCCGCCGCCTTCGACAGGCTTCCCCATTGGCGCGCAAAGAAGCGGTAAAACGGAGTCCCGCCGGGGATGCCATCCGGGAACGCTGCATATTTGTGATGGTCCGCTCTTAGAGGAGCGCCCGGAATAAGACTGTGCAACCAATGCCATTGGGACGAAGCCGACTTCCAAAGAGGCGCAAGCGGATGCGGTGGCAGATTCAAAGGCAGATTCGAATCGTGAATGTAAATCTCAGAATGTTCGGTCCGCCAGTTAGGTCGAGGAGTAAGGTAATGGTCGTCGTACCCGAGAAGTGTGGTGGTGAACTTGAAATCCTTGAGGCCATAACGGTCCGCGGCCTGCCTGCGGAATTCATCCCCAAGGCGCTTCAGATCGCGGTACGTCCAAGGGGCATATTTCATTCGATCAGTCGAGGGAGGCCGGCGTTGAAAATTCGGGGTAAGGCTTTCCCATTCGCCGGCTACGTCCATGTCGTAGAGTGGGATCCGCTGATCGAGGTCTCCCTGCCATAGGGCGATGTAGTCAACGACCCAGCAAAGGTTAACGATCACCCCATGCCAGCCCGAGGCGTTCTTGAAAAGCGGATACACCCTGTCCAGATAAGTGGAAACAGACTCCGGAATATGGTCGTGGTCCACCCAGTAAAGTTCAAGCCACGTCCAGCGGTCGGTCGGCAGTTTCTGCTGCTGAGCGAGTGTGAGACGCGCGGCGGTGATGAGAACAAAGAATCCCCGCAAGACAGAGAGGAGAACCTTTCGGCGCATCAATTCTGTTCCTTTCTGTTCCTTGTCCAGCAATTCCTTCCTGCGTTCCGTGACAGACAAGCCAGCAGGTTCGGTGGAAAGCAGACACGGGGTACGACGTCACCCTGGAATGGCACGCTTTAGTAAAGCGCTTGATTCTTTTTTCTCTAACATGTGCTCATGACACTGTCAAGCTTAATTTGCCTAATCTAGGAAACCCACCTTTGCTGTCGGAGGCTAAACAGGCTGGATCGGGATAGGGGGAGTGGTTGCCCACCCTCCCCTCCCACATCACCGTACATACGGGTCCGTATACAGCGTGTCGGCGGGTGAAGCCATGAACCGGCGGCGAGTCGGGGCAACCCGAGCGTTTCAAAGAAGAGCTTGGGAAGGGCTTGGCAGATCATCGGGTCATGACTGAGCCGCGACGGGCCGGGGCCACCGAACGCTTGGCACGGGGCTGGTACCTCCCCTAGCGCAAAGCCTATCGTTATCTCCAGCAGGCTCAGCAACTCAAACAACCGGTCCCAGTGGAAGGTGCCAAAGTCTCTTTTGCGGTCAGGCTTTCGCGGCGCTTAGTGTCTCCCTCGGGGATGGTGGAAACCCCTCGCCTTGCAGGCGAAGAATAGGGTCGTGTAATGTGGTCGCGTGAAACGATACCAACTGGGCGCGCACACGAAGCACGATTTGAAGGTCCACTTGGTGTGGATTGCGAAATATCGGAAGAAGGTGCTGACGGGACAGGTGGCGCTTCGTGTGCGCGACCTGACCCGGCAGATTGCCATGGAGCATGAGATTACGATCCTGTCGGGGAAGGTAGCAAGCGACCACATTCACGTGCTGGTAAAATTAACCGGCCAACCCTAGCCGCACCTCTAAGTGATTGAAAATCGGCGGGTTGGCCGGTTAATTCCGCCATAACCGGTCCAATCTGTGCACGCACCTGCAAACGTCACATTCTGCTGAAGTTGGCTCGAAGCGGGCATCATGATTGGCCGGTTAGTGCAGTGAAGCTAGTTGATGTTCTAGCGGGTGAAAGTCCCGCCAGCGCAATTTCCCAGTTGGCGCTGTAGTGATATCCGGCGATGGCGAGGGTGACCAAACCATCGGAAGCCCGGAAGTAAACGTCCTTGTTGGCTGGATGCGAATCTGGTCAGCTCCGACAGGAGGGCAAGCAAAGCCGCAGGTCGTAGCGCAAGCGAACCGTAGTTAAGCCTCGAAAACAATCTTCCTCACTAGAATCGGAGTGTGAGGGCGAAGGGAACGCCGAAACTGTTAACTGGAGTTGAAGGCCAGCGTTTTCGGTGAAGCACTGGGTATAGGGAGCCGAAGAGTTCCCCGTGGTCATTGAGGACGACATGCTGCGAGAGAGCATCAATGAAAGCTCAGAACCAGTCGTGGGTCGCCTCGGCCTATGCGAATAGGCACAGCGAAGGCATCGGGTATAAGCCGCGAGACGGTGAAGTCTTGATGTGCCCGCGAGTGGGGCGGATGGGGCTGATTAAGTGAAGATGGACCGGGACAGAATAACCCGGACCGGAGCGAGGGCCCCTGGGGTAGAGCGGCTTGGTCCGCTCGCACGGAGGTGCTCACAAGCGCATCATCCCTGACTCAGAGCAGGGAGTAAACGGAGTAAACGATGGCAGTAGAGAGCACGAAGGGCGATGGCAAACCCGAGGGCGGGGAAGGCCTCGTCTGAAAGTCCGGCCTTGAAGCCGTACCGGGGAAAACCCGCCGTACGGAATTTTAGGGGAGGCGATGGAAACGTCGGCATCATTCGAAGCCCGGTCCGCGCCATTGCCTTACCCGACTGGTGGCCTACCGACCGCATGTGGATATCAGCAGGATTGTGTAATGGCTGAAGGGGATCAGTTCGCGAATCCTGCTGCAGGAGTTTGCGCATCTGCGGAAGGCGTTCTGGGGGCGGCACTTGTCGGCGCAGGGATACCTGGCGGTCAGTACGGGGAATCTGACCGACGAGATGGTCCGAGACTATATCGAGCAACAAGAAGGTGAACCAGTCCACGATGACAGTCGATTTGCAATCGACAATCCCCCAAAGCTACCGCCTTCCAGGCGCTAGTAGTTTACTGGAAAGACTCAGGACGTATGCCGCCTCGACCGGATTGACATTGAGCCCGATCGCCAGCAGAGCGTTGCGGGCCGTACTGCATCGTGGGGGAAGCCGTGGCTGACCGCCCGCCAGGTCGGCAACGAACGCTGCGGCTGGAATATCAATTTGATCGGTTGTGGGGGGAGAAATTGGCCCAGGCTTAGGAATGCCTAGTGCCTGACAAGATCCGGCTCACCGACCGGGCAGCTACCCAACCGCCCGGAAGCAACCAGGAGATTCTGAATGACGAAAGCGGCCGATATCTACGCCCGGGTATCCTCGGACCGCCAGAAGGAGAACCCCACGATCGCCAGCTAGCTGTAGTTTACTGCGAAAGTGATTCCGCCGAGGGCATCTAACTCCGTAATTCTTTGCAAACAAAGTCTTTGGGCTCGATTCGCTTTCGGGAATTATGTATTACCCTACTCATAAACCCATTTTGTCCAATACTTGGCAATCATTTGGCTTGACAAACGGACTTTTCGTGTTATATGTATTCCCCTACCATGGCTTCCCTTATTGCCAAGCGCAAGAAGAACAAACTTTACTACTACGTCGTCGACAGCGCCCGCGTCCAGGGCCGTCCGCGCATCGTCCACCAAACCTATCTGGGCAGCGCCGAAAAGGTCGCCGCGCTGCTCAAGGAGCGCACCGCTCCACTTCCTCTCTCGGCCTCTCGCCGCGAGTTGGGTCCGCCCGGAGCGCTCTGGTTAGCCGCCCAGCAATCCGGCGTCTTCGCCTTGCTGCAGTCCCTCTGGGAGCCGCCCCGCTCCGGCCCCTCCCCGGCGCACTATTTGTTGCTGGCAGCGATGCACCGCATCTGCTCGCCCGGTCCCAAGACCACGGTGGCCGAGTGGTATCAGCAGACCATCCTCTCTCCCCTCTGGGGCTTCGCGCCGGAGCGCTTCTCTTCCCAAGCCTTCTGGGACTGCTTCGAGCAACTCCTGCCGGAGAAGCAAGCGGAGGAGCAAAGCGAAGAACGTGACCCGCTGGAGGAAGCGCAAGTCCGCCTGCTCGGCCTGTGGAAGGAGAAACAGCTTCTCAGCCGCCGTTTGCTGGCTTACGACACCACCAACCTTCACACCTTCATTGCCACGACCAACACCCGCAACACGGTGGCGCAGCGCGACCATAACAAGCAGGGCCGGCACAATCTTCGCCAAGTGGGTCTGAGCTACGTGCTCGATGGGGAATCCGGCTTGTCCTTGTGCCATCACGTCTATCCCGGAAACGTCGCCGATGCGGAGGAGTTCCCCGTGGCCCTGGAGCGTATTCAGCGTCTGCTGGCTCGCCATGCGATTCCGCCCGAGACCGTCACCTTGGTTTTCGACAAGGGCGCCGCGGCGCTGGCCAATACCGTCTTGCTGCAAGAGGCAGGATTAGGTTGGATCTCGGCACTACCCTGGAACCAAGCCCCGGCGGAATTCCGCCAGCGTCCGGTGGAAGTATTACCCGCTTGCAGCAGTGCCCAGCCGGGCGTGCAAGCGGCGGCGGAAAAGTTACGGGTGCAGAGGGAGGAATATCTGTGCGTCTTGAAATACTCGGCCACCTTTGCCGCCGAGCAACTGCACAGCCTGTCGGCCTCGTTGAGCAAGGTGCTGGGAGCACTCAAACGGCTGGCGGTGGAGATGGCGCGCCCGGGTAATCGCCTAACCCCGGTAGGGATCGAGGCCAAGATCCGCCGCTGGCTCGCGGCCCCCTTCCTCTCCGGGTTGGTCCACCATCAGATTCTGGACGAGCCCGGCGGAAGGAGCCTGCTGTTTCAGGTCGATCACGCCGCGCTCCAGAAACTGGTGATGCATCGCCTGGGCCGCACGCTGCTGATCACCAACCGCCGTGATTGGACCGCCGAGCAGGTCGTCGCGGCCTACGCCGGCCAACAAGCGATCGAGCAAGTTTTTCGGGGCCTCAAGGAAGGCGACTGGCCCAACTGGCAACCCCTGTATCACTGGACCGACAGCAAGATCCGCGTGCATGCTTTCTACTGCCTGCTGGGTCTCTCCCTGCTGCACTACGTTCGCCGCCAAGCCCAATCCTTCTGGCCCTCCATCACCCTCGAAGAACTGCAGAAACAGTTAGAGCAAATCCAGCAGTTCGTGCTCTTGTATCCCGCCCAGGGTGCGGGTCCTTATCGCACCGCCACCGTGGTCTCCACCCAGAGCCTCATCCAAAAAGGCCTGGTCGAAACCCTGGGCTTGCAACGATTCGCTACTACCCCACGTGGGTAATACAGCCCTCTCATGCTAACTCCATGAGAATCCAACTACATCCCGCTCTTTTTAGCGCCTCCGCAGTAAACTACCGCTAACTGGCAGCCTTGACGGAGTATGCCGAAGCCCAGATAGATACCTGGTTCCAGCCGATTGGCGCCTCCACGATCAAGGTTACAGCGGCGCCACGTTGCTGCGGCCCGGGCTGGAAGCTCTGCGCGATCTGGCCGCCGCCGATCACGCCGAAGCGGTTCTCATCTACTCTCCGGATCGCTTCAGTCGCAAGTATGTCTATCAGGTGCTGCTGGCCGAGGGTTTGTCCCGCTGCGGCGTGGAACTGGTCTTCTTGAAGGCACCCTCGGGCACGGCGCCCGAAGATCAGCTGCTGGTGCAGTTCCAGGGCATGATCGCCGAGTATGAACGGGCGCAGATTGCCGAACGGTCTCGGCGTGGCAAACGCCACCGCGCCCAACAGGGATCGATCAACGTGCTCTCAGGCGCTCCTTACGCGTACCGCTATGTGAGGAAGAGCGACACGACTGCTGAACGAGGAGTATATTCCGACCCGGACCGGGACGACACGCTGGGAGCGATCTACGGGGCTAGGGCATGCTGCGCAACCCAGCATACCGGGGCCGGGCGTGCTTTGGGAAGACCGAGCTCCGTCCGGGGCAGCGCATCACGCGACGGTTGCGGAAACGCCAGGGGCTGGCTCGCCGCGACAGTGCCCACCGCTAACCGCCCCGACAGGATTGGATCGAGATCGTGGTTCCGGCTTTGATCAGCGAAGAGATCTTTGCCCTGGCCCAAGAGCAGCTGGGGCAAAACAAACGTCATTCTCCCCGGCGCACCATCGAACCGTCCTTGTTGCAGGGGATGCTGATTTGTGAGCGCTGCGGGCTGAGTCTTCTTGCCGGCCTTCCCTCATGAGTTGATCTAGCGTAGCGGCTGGCCCTCTGGCGTCATTCCCCAACTTGTGAAGTTAATCCCCCTTCTTCCTCGATGATGTAAGGACAGATACGAAATGAATCGCAGTCTTCGCCACGGAGCCGCGCGAGCCGTTCAGCGGCGAGCTGAATGGGGATGATGTCAATTAGAAACTGCCATACCCAGGGAATAGTAGGAATGCTCATCACCAGGTCGGCCGCATCCGGAGCAAGCTCCTGTCCGATCAAGAGAACATTCGCACCTTGGCGGCGGAGATCCTCAGCCAGTGTCAAATCCTGGGATCGCATCTTCACGCCGTCTACCCACATGCCCACCCTCAATCCTGGGCGGACCACTTCCTGTGGACCGTGGCGGAAACTCCCGGTCGGCAAGGCCGAAGCTGGAGCTTTGGCCGCCTCTTCCCAGAGTAGCCGAGCTTCATGGCAACTCGACAAACTCCCTCCTCGAGCCAGAAAATATGTAGGCGTTCCGGACTCCAACCACGCACTTGTTTCGACTTCATCTTGCCATCCCGCGATGACTGCTTGGGCTGCAGCCAGCGAAGCTCTGAGCTCCTCCACCAAATGGCCGGACTGCACTCCCAATGCCATGCTAGCCAGCAGGCTTCCTACGAAGGCTAACCCCGAATACATCGAGATCGAGACCATGTAGTCAAAGTTCGCTTGCAGCGACAAGCACACGTCGGCTTGTTGCGATAGAGGGCTATCCAACGTGTTCGTGACAGCAATGATCTTTGAGTGTTGGGGCGGCAACTTCCGGAGCAACTGGACAATCTCCACACTCTTCCCGCTTCTCGACAGGACCATCACCACAGAATTCGAGGCGACTTCACTGAAATGAAGCATTTCGGAGGCATCCAATAAACTGGCCGGACGCCCATAGGTGTTAAAGAAAGCCAGTGTTGCCATCCCAGCATGCCAGCTGCTTCCAATCCCCGTAATATAGATGTGACTGCTTTCATTGATGATTTGTGCGGCCGTCTCTAACGCCGGGCGGCCTTCGCCTAGAGAATAGGCAAGCGACTTTGAAAGCTCCTCTGGTTCTCTGTAGATATCCTGAAGTAATCTGGTCATTGCCGGTTCACCTATCTGGAGTCTAGTATTACTTTGTTATGTAGCCATTGCATTTTTTCTTCCCCGAGCTTAGGATGGGTGCATGAAACCCATCCCCTGGAATGCCAAGCTTTGGAAAGAGAGTGTAGAGCGATTTCATAAGTTCATGGCTCCCTTGATCGCGGGCCTGGGCCGGAGCGAGCGCCGGGTGGCGGCGACCCGCTATGTCGAAGGACTGCTGGTGCCGGGTCAGCGCAAGTCGATTGGTCCGATGGCGGAGCGACTGGGCGTGGACGCGCAAAGCCTGCAACAATTCGTCACCGACAGTCCCTGGAACGACGAAGAGCTGTGGACGGCGGTTCGCCAGGAGATCATTCCCCACCTGGAACCGCTGGAAGCCTGGGTGGTGGACGAAACCGGTTGGGTGAAACAAGGCGCGCACTCGGTCGGGGTCGCGCCTCAGTATTGTGGGGCGGTGGGTAAACGCGCCAACTGCCAAGTGAGTGTGGAAGTGGTGGTCAGTGACGGATGGATTGCGGCGCCGGTGGGCGGGCGGCTGTATCTGCCGGAGAGTTGGATCCAGGACCGGGAACGCTGTGCGGCGGCCGGGGTACCCGAGGAAGTGAGCATGGCCACCAAGCCCGAGTTGGCACTGCAGATCCTGCGTCAGGCCCAGAGCGACGGAGTGTCCCCAGCGCCGATCTTGGGGGATAGCGTTTATGGGAACAACACGGCCTTTCGGGCCGGAGTGCGGCAGTTGGGCATGGAGTTTTTCCTGCAAGTCGAGGACGACGGGCTGAAGGGATGGGATCACGAGGTGCGCACGGAGGTCAAGTGGGTGCGGCGCCATGTGCATCCGGATGAACCTCCGTCCCAGACCTTGGCGGAGCTGACGCGTCGCATCCCCGCGTCGGAATGGAAGAACGCCTCTTGGGTAACGGCGGGAGGGAAAACCCGGCGCACGCGTCTGGCTTGGCGGCCGGTCTTCCTGCAGCATGAGCTGCGCCACGCGGGCGGCGAACTGGAAAAGGTCTGGCTGGTCGTCGACTGGCCGACGGGCGATCCCGAACCTTATCACTACTATCTGGCTCACCTGCACCGGTCGCCGACCAAAGCTCGGTGCCTGAAACTGAGCCGCTCCCGCGGGCACATCGAACAATACTACCAGCGCTCCAAGGATGACTTGGGGCTCGATCATTTCGAAGGGCGCTTTTGGCGAGGCTTCCATCATCATCTTGTTCTCTCGGCCATCGCTTACTTATTTATTCTCACGACCTATTTGCGCCGCAAAAAAAACTTCTGGTGTGACGTGGGAACAGATTCTCCGCGCGATCCAGCCCTGGCTGGTGAGATCGAACGGACGCTGTCCTTCCTGCGGAACGAAATTCAAGCGAGCTTATGACGACACCACTTAACATAGTAATGCTAGCTGGTGCCGACCAGTTAGCCTCCGCACCCGTCTAACGAAAGCGCTCCTGCAATTGCCCTCGAATCCCTCCCGCACTGCCCAGGCTAGCTACAGCGCAGCGGTGCCCCAGGACGAGACACTCGTCGACGCTGTGCCCCAGCAGCCAAGCCCAAACAAAGCCCGCGTCGAAATTATCCCCGGCCCCGATGCTGTCCACCACCGTGACAGGTTTGGAATCCACTTCGCAAGGATGAATTTCCCACTTCTTGTTCCCCTTTGACACTATTGCTCCCTCTTTTCCGCACTTCACAACGACCAAGGGACCAAAACTGGCAAGGCGTTGCGCAGCCTTGAGGACGTCAGTCTCTCTGGTAATAGACATGGCCTCGGTCTCGTTCGGGAAAAAGATGTCCACTAACGGGAGTAGCCCAGTAACTCCTTCCCAACGGTTGTCCGGATCCCAGTTCACATCGAGAGAAACCGTCAAACCAGCGCCTTTGCACCGACGGACCCAATCGCTCCAATGGCCCCGTAGACTGGACAATAGGAAATAGCTAGCGATGTGCCAGTGACGAGCAACCGCAGACACCTCTTCGGGAAGGTCCTGCGGTTGGACGCCATCAATCGTTCCCAGATAGGTCAAGATCGCTCGGTCCTGTGAGTCTGCGAGTGCCACGCCGAGACCTGTCTTGAGTGAAGGATGCCGACTTACCCTCGATGTCTCCACTCCTGTTCCCTGCAGTTTCTGAAGAACGAATTCACCAAAAGCCTCCTGCCCCACCCGGCCGATCACTCCGACCCTGGCGCCCAGCTTCGCGAGCTGGCTGGCGAAGATATTTGCGGACCCGCCGAGTTCCAGCTCGTAGTTCTCGATGATTTGTTCAATTTGATGGAACCGGGGCCGGACGTCGCCTGTCAGCACGAGGTCAACGCACATGTCCGCGACCGTCACAACGTCGAGGAATTCCACGGGAGCATTTGAATGCATCTGCATTGATTCCTTGACCGTGCTAGAGTCATGATACGCTTTAGTAAAGCGGTCCAATTAGCGGGTCAGTAGAACACGGGCGGACGCATGCTGTCAAGACTAACCGCTGCTAAGGCGCCTGTACAATCAATCTCGCGCAGGCGGACGCGGTCAATCAGATCTACCATTTGACACAGACGTGACTGTTCGCTTATCTAATTCTGAATGATGAAAAAGGGATAACTCTCATGGTCGCTCAAATGAAGGATGTGGCCGCCCGGGCGGGGGTCTCAATGACCACGGTGTCTCAAGTATTGAACCGGAAACGCGGCTTTTCAGTTTCTCCAGAAACACGCCAGCGCGTTCTGGACGCGGTGAGCGAACTGAAATATCGCGCCAATGTCCATGCCCGCCACCTGGCGCAGCGCCAGAGTAGCGCGGCGGGGCTCATCATTTCCGAAATCTCCAATCCCTATTTCCCTGACATCATACGGGGGTTTGAAAAGGCGGCATCAGAACGTGGGCTGGAACTTCTGCTCTGCAATACCGAATATGAGTGTACGCGAGTGGAAGCTGCTGTCCACAAGATGATTGATGACAAGGTGCGAGGCGTTGCCGTGATGACCTCGATGTTCGACGAAAGCTATGCCAGGGAATTGATCGCTCACCGTATTCCCGTTGTCCTTCTGAGCTCCTCGCTGAAACATCCTTTGCTGAGGCAGGTTCAGGTCGATTACTCGAAAGGGTTTTCTGCGGCGCTCGAGCATTTGCTGAGCTTGGGACACCAATCATTCGGGGTCATTAGTGGTCCGCTGAACACCCGCTCAGCGGTTTGTATTCGCGACGCGCTCATAGACGCTTTGGCCCGAATTGGTCTCCAACCCTCCCATATCCTGGAGTCACACTACAAAGTTGACGGGGGCGCCTCCGCAGTCCGGGCTCTGCTTTCAAAGCGCCCGCTGCCTACTGCGTTGCTCTGCTGCAACGACCTAATTGCGCTGGGTGCTATCAGTGCATTGCAGGAGGCTCGCATTCGTGTTCCTGAGGATGTTTCTGTGGTGGGTTGCGACGACGTATTCTTCGCCCGCCTGGCCCGCCCTCCGCTGACTACGGTGCACGTCCCCCGCCAGGAGTTGGGTAGATTGGCTTTTCAGATGCTTTACGGAATAAGACACCGTCCCATGAGCCGCAGTCTGAAAACTGGCGTGGAGGCCCATCTTGTCATTAGAAAATCGACCGCCGTGCCGCCAGCCAACATATAACGGGCCGGTTAAGCGGCTATACCTGTTGGCCTGTGCCAGAATCTCACTGGCGGAGAATTAGCGCGGTGCGACCGCCCGGCGGATTCCGTTTTCGCCTGTGCCTACTGAAAATGGCGTCTAAACTGAAACCGTTGATTGGGCTAACCATCGGACCATGAGCCTCAGTTCTTGAGGAAATGGGGTAACACTGCTTTCGGCTCCTCTCGGAAACCGCTGCTTTGATTCCATAAAGTCGTCGGCTCCTTCGGGCCTGTAAACTTGGTTTGTTCGCCTGACCGAGGATCGCAGGGAAAGGAGCCGAGCATGTTGATTATAGGGTGTGATTTGCACACGCGCTTCCAGCAAACCGCGATGCTGGACAGCGCGACCGACAAGATCGAAGTGCGCCGGTTGAGCCATGAGAGGGGAGAAGCGCGGAGATTTCACGCTAGCCTGCCCGTGGTGGTCCAAAATCCGTCGGCACTTGGAACAAAGGGGCTAACTGACCTCGACAAGTGGCGCGTACTCTTTCCATCTTGCCCTCCTTCCTCGCCTCTGCCACCCTTGTGGCCATGCTCTACTGCCTCCACCTGCTCCTTCTTGCGCCCATCTCATCTACTCGCTGGCGTCCATCTTGCTCTCGCGTGACCAGGACCGCGGGATTCTGCTCCTCCGCCAGCAACTGTTGATCTTGCATCGACAGCTGGGCCCGAAGCCCGCTTGCGGCCGTCTGAGAAGCTAGCCTTGTTGCCGGCGGCCCTGGAGATTGCCACCGGGAAAGTTCTGGGCGAAGTGAAGCGCCGGACCCCCGTCAACTTCTTGCGTTTCATGAACCAAGTGGTTGGGCATTTCCCGCAACGCGAACTGCACGTGATCCTGGACAACTTGAACATCCACAAGGGCGCTGCCGCCCAACGCTGGCTCGGTCGTCATCCCCAGGTTCACTTTCACTACACCCCCACGCACGCCTCCTGGGTCAACCTGGCCGAATGCTTCTTTAGCATCCTGACCCGGCGCGGACTGCAGCAACGCGTCCATCGCTCGCGGCAAGAACTGAAGGAATACCTTTTGCACTTTATCGATCACTATAACCAAACCTCCTCCCCTTCGTCTGGACCAAGGGGCCGGAGCAGTTGCAACGCATCATCGAGGCCACCCGGGGCTATCAGAGCGCGCACCCCAGAAAACTCAGGCGGCGTCGGAAAAGGAATAATATAAAGCACAAGCCAAAGGGATTTGAATTCCAGGCCCACACCGATGAGGTTGAAAGTCGAAAGTTGAAAGTGAGCCAGCAGCTCAAATTGTTGAACACATTCTGCACACATTTCCGGAGTAAGAATCTAACTGAACTATGTACTATACACAGCGTCATAAATAATTGCGCATCGTGAGAAAGTGTGGTTTCATGTGGGCATGAAACCACTTACCATCGCCGATGCCGCTACCATGGTTCTGGGACTTCAAGACGAGATTCGTCGTTCGGAAGAATCTCGCTACGATCACCGCCGTCACGGTGTGCTGCTGGTCGCTCAGGGGCTGACCTGCCCCGAGGTCAGCCGGCTTTTGGGAGACGCCCCATGATCGGTCGAGTACTGGGTTCGACATTTTGAAGAGCGCGGTCTGGCCGGGTTGGTGGAAGGGGCGCGACCCGGACGGCCCCGGCGCCTGAGCAAGGCGCAACTGCCGGAGGTGCAGGCGGTGTTGCGACGCGCGCCGAGCGAGGTCGGCCTGAGCGGAACGCTGTGGGACGGGAAGACGCTCCAGGTTTGGGTCGCACGGCGCTATGGGGTTCGCTTGGGCGTGCGTCAATGCCAGCGGATGTTTCGCCAATTCGGCTTCCGCTTGCGCAAGCCGCGCCCGCTGATTGCCCACGCCGATCCCGTGTAGAAGACGCATAAAAAAAACTCCAGGCGTTAAGCCTTGATGCCGCTGTCGATCTTTGGGCCATGGACGAAGTGCACTTTCAACAATACGGTTCGCGCTGTCGCATGTGGGTCCCTCCTGAAACCAAAGACCCGGTGCTTCTTCATTATCCCACCCGGCGCAGCGTCGGGTATTTCGGTGCCGTCCGCTTGCGCGATGGCAAGTTCTTCTTTCGGCGCGAGACGGATAAGTTCAACGCCGTCACCTGCTGGAAGTTTCTCCAGCACCTGCAGGCGGCCAGCACCCGAACCGGACGACGCGTCGTGGTCATCACCGACAACGCAAAATACCACCATGCACGCCTTCACCGGGATTGGAGGGAGGGGCGCGCGGATCGCTTCGCGTTCGATTACCTCCCCGCCTACAGCCCGGAGTTGAACCCCATCGAGCGCGTCTGGAAACTCACACGTCGTCGATGCCTGCACAATCGATACTTTGCGCATCTGGATGACGTTATACATGCGGTTGAAAGAGGATTCGCCGCGTGGATTAAGCCCAACAACCCCTTGCGACGACTATGCGCAATTACTTAAGCTGCTCTGTATAGTATAGCGTTTCACTAAAACAAGCTTATATCACGTCATCAAAGCGTCGAACCTTTTCCAGCGATGAACCACGGGGGCGGCGTTGATTTCGGAAACCCCGAGCAGGATTCGATCCCGCAGCTCCTCCCACGATTGCACGCGAATGTACCGCAAGAAAGTTCGCGCCATTTTGCCGAAAAGCGTCTCCACCATGTTCAGCCAAGAGCCATGGGTGGGCGTCGGCACGTATTTGAAGCGATTGGGACGAGTGGCCAAGTAGGCCTGCGTCTCCTTGGAAAGGTGTGCCGAGTGATTGTCCAGGACCAGGCGGAGGATGCACTCGGGCGGATAGTAGCGATCCAAATCCTGCAGCAGGGCGATGAACTCGCGACTCCGATGGCGACGCTCCACCCGCGTCGTGACATGTCCCGTCTGCAGGTCGAGCGCCGCCAGAATCGAAGCCGTGTCCAAACGCTTATATTCATGATCCCGTGCCACGGTGGAGTGCTGGCCCGGTACCGGCGGCAGATCGGGAGCCGTATTCGCCAGGGCTTGCAGGCCGGGCTTCTCATCGACGGAAACGGTGATTACGCTGGGCGACGCCTCGGGAACCCCGCCGGTTTGGTTCTGCAGCATCACTTCTTGATAGACCAGCAGCACTTCGCGCATCTTGGCCTCGAAGGCCGGATCGCGGCGCTCCAGGTAATAAGTCACCTTGTCGGGGCGCAAGGCTTGTTGGGTCAAGATCCGCTGCACGGTCGCCTTGGCCGCCCGCGCCAACGCCGGGTGCCCCGCCGCCACTGCTTGCCGACGCACATGATGGGCCAGTGACTGCCGCGTCCACAGTTCCGCCGCCTAACCGTACTCCTTGGGCTTCGAGCAGGCCAAATGCACCACCCAAGCTTTGGCGGCTTCCATGATCACCGCCTCCCGGGGCCGATGGTAGGTGTCTTTCAAGCCCGCCGTCAAACCCACACGAAGGGTCTTGCCGACCCACTTGGCCACGCTGGTGCGGCTCATGCAAACCTTGCGAGCAATCGCGGTGATGGTTTCGCCAGCATGATAGCACCACAGAATCTCGGCCCGCTGCACCTCACGCCGTGGCGCTGTTTGCGAACGACGCAGGCGTTCGAGTTGCTCCACTTCCTCTCGGGTCAACACCAACTTTGCGCGCCTCGATTTTCCTGCCATGCCGCAAAGCATGCCAGGAAAGCAGGCCTATGTGAACATCTTTTAACGAAACGATATACCAGTGCAATCGGTCCTGCTGCTGTTCTGGGCACGTCTGGGGAGCTTGAATGCCGTGGAGAGCGTGAAGCAGGCCCGCTTGGGGAAACGCTGTCTGGGGCGTGCGATCAGCAAGGCCGACACCGTGGCACGAGTCTACACCGAACTGGGGACCGAGGCCTTGAGAGCCGGAATCTAGCATCTCTACATTCGCCTGAAACGCAACAAGGGTTTGCCCGGCATCGCCGGATGGGAGGTGGCGGTTTTAGACGGCCATGAGACTCACGCCAGCTATCGATGTCATTGTGCCGGATGCCTGAAGAGAACGATCCACTTCGAGAGCGGAGAGGACCGGGCACGAATCTAGCCTCGACATGTGACCCTCCTGTTGGTCAGCGAGAAACCCCATCTGCTGTAGGACAGGAGCCCCAGCAGGCAGGAGAGGATGAGGTGGCGGCGGCGATGCGTTTACTCCGGCGCGTGTTGCGGGCCTATCCGCGCGCCTTCCAGATCGTCTTGGCTGACAGTCTATATGCCCAGGCCCCCTTCCTGAATTTTCTGCTTGCCCATCGGAAATACGCGGTGGTGGTGGTTCTGAAAGACGAGCGCCGAGACCTCTACCAGGACGCCCAAGGCTTGTTCCGGCTCACCCCACCCCAAAGCGGGCAATATCGATCACGGGATTGCCTCTGGTGGGATGTGACCGACCTGACCTCCTAGCCCCAGGTCTCGGCCCCCTTAAGGGTGGTCCGCTCGCAAGAAACCTCCGCGCTGCGTCGTCAGGACAGCGGAGAAAGAGAGACGAAAAACAGCGACTCGATCCTGGGTCACCACCCTCACGGCCTCGGTCGCGCCCACGGCTTCAGTGGCGCGTTGGGGTCATGCGCGATGGGATATCGAAAACCAGGGGTTCAACGAACTCGTCCATGGCTGGTACGCCGATCACGTCTATAAGCATGAGCCGAACGCCATCGAGGCTTTTCTGCTCACCGCCTTTCTCGCCTATGACCTCTTCCACGCTTTCCTCACCCGCAATCTTAAACCTCCGATCCAACGCGGCAGGACCCAGATCTTCTGGGCGCGGCAGATGGCGGCGGAAATCTATCGAGACCCGGAAGTCTTGGCCCGAGGCCCCTGGCCGATCGTCCCAAGCTCACCCTGCATGGAGTTGTCGTTCGGTTCTTTTCTCGCTCCCTCAGATCGGCCATCTCCTGGTCGGTGATCATGGAAGGGTGTTCCCATTTTTCAACGTTCAGGCACCTGAAAGCAGCCTTGACAACCTCCCTCCGTCCGAAAACTTCGCACGAATCTGGCTCCCCCTTCCATAAAGGCGAAAACCACCTTCTTTCAAAAACTTCTCTATTCGGATGCGGAACCGCTGCCCCCTCAGAAAGGCAGTTGTGCCCAGGCCCGCTCACACCCTATGATAGTGGTTGAAGGAGCTGTGGGACTTGAAAAAGGCGTCCATCCTGGGCATTGCTTTTCTTTTCCTGATCGCGTTTTCCCGCGGCAGCGGCACTTGCCAACAGTCTCCGCCCAATCCCAAAACACTTTTTGAGGAAGCGCAGCGCGCCTTGGTGGCTCATGACTACGCGAAGGCAGAGCAGGGCTTCCGAGAGGTGCTGAGGATCGCCCCCCACTCGGCAACAGCGTATTCCAATCTGGGCGTCGTCTACATGCGTCTTAGACGGTATGATCGGGCCATTGAGGCTTTCAAGAATGCCAAGAAGATCGCGCCCCAGGTGACGGGGCTGGATCTGAATTTGGGTTTGGCCTATTACCACCAAAATGAGTTTGCCAGAGCCATTCCGTCCTTCGCCCGCGTGCTCCAGTCCGATCCCGGCCAGGCGCAGGCGCGCTATCTGCTCGGCATGAGCTACTTTTTGAATGGTGATTTCGTACACACCGTCGCAACGCTCGAGCCGCTCTTCAACAGTCAAAAGACCAACTTGCATTTTCTCTTGGTGCTCGGTATCGCCTATGGCAAGGTCAAGCGGACCCAGGATTCCACCCGGACCTTCGAGCAATTGGTCCGCGCGGGCGGTGACTCGGCTTATCTGCATTTGCTGATAGGTAAGGCTCACCTCGACCTCCAGGAGATCTCCCTAGCCCAGAGCGAGCTGGAGAAAGCCGTGGTCCTTGATCCCAAGTTGCGTTTTGGCCACTACAATCTCGGAGTGGTCTATCAGAAGCAAGGCAAGATGGATCAGGCGATGGCACAGTTTAGGGAGGAGATGCTGATCACTCCCGGCAACCCGGCAAGTGCTGAGAACTTGGGGGTTATATATCTCGAGCAAGGCGACCCGGACCAAGCCTTGGCGATGTTTCGAAAGGCAATCGCAATAGATTCCAAGCTCCCCATATCGTTGGATGGAATGGGCAAGGTGTACCTCCGCAAGGGCCAACCCGAGCAAGCCATACCTTACTTCCAGCGTGCATTGGCCATTGCGCCGGACAGTGCCAAGATGCATTTCCAATTGGGCCAGGCCTACCTGAAAACCGGCCAGCGCGAGAAAGGTCAAAAGGAAATCAACGAGGCAGCGCGGTTGCAGGCAGAGGCCCGAAAAAAATTCGAAGACATGGTCTCTGGAAAGTTGCCGGCTCCGAAAGCTCCTGGAGACGGGCCATGAGCAGGCATGGAACCAGGCAGACATCTGAAGTTTGGTGTCAAGCATTTTCCATGGGCCACCTTCTGAGTTTGGAGCACGGCCAAGGTCAAGGAGTATGTGCGCATGCTGCGCCGAGCCATGGACCTTGGCGGATTCCACCAAGTCATCTTTATCTGCCACGTCCCACTCGCAGCGGGGAAGAGCGGGGCACTATAAACCTGGCGACCGACTGCTCGCCTTCCTGAACAGTCTGTAACCGGCACGGACTATGTCGGGGGCTTTGCACGACACGATCACAAATTTCTGACCCCAATCCGCAAGGGCTCCTCCATTACCCGACATAGTTAGGAAGGGCAGATAGTGCCTCCTATGTCTTTGGAGACATAGGAGGCACACGCTGGCCATGGAGTTGTTACAAGAGGGTGTCGATCGAGCGGTCATCGCGCTTTGGTTAGGCCATGAATCTGTCGAAACCACCCAAATCTACCTCGATGCCAATCTCACACCCAAGGAGGAAATCCTGGCTAAGACCATGTCACCCGACGGAAAGCCCGGTCGCTACAGGGCCGATGACGAGTTGCTGGCTTTCCTCAAACGCCTGTAATCTAGGCCGCACTATGCCGGGCGGACGTGCGCAAGGATGCGAAGGCAAACCTTGATCAACCTGTATTCGGTCGCTCCGCTCTCGTTTCGCCCGGCATAGTCCGGAGGTCGGAATAGTGCCTCATCGAATGCGGCGTGATGGGTTTGGAAATGCGGGAGACGTGATGCGCTTCCCGGCAGGGCAGCTCCACCGCGCTCCTGGTGATATGGCGACCGGGGATATCGCCCGGGAAGAGCCAGGGCTTGGGCTTGTCTAATCGCCACCAGTCCCGCAGGATTTCCAGCAGCTTGGGGGAAAGCATCACGTAGCGGTCTTTCTGCCCCTTGCCTTGCTCGACGCGGATGACCATGCGCTGACTATCAATCTCGGTGGGTTTCAGGCGGACGGCCAATGCACGTGCTCGACGGTGCCGGCTTTCTCGCGGTGCCACTTGAGCAACCTGTTCCCGTCCCATTCTAAATTGGTAATTACCGCATGGTGATGTCGGTCCGTGCCGTCCGCGAAGAGCGTACCTTGCGGCTTGAGCAGGCGCAGCCCCACATAGCGCAAGGGTTGGCTGTCCTTCTTTTCCCCAGGTTCGCCCGGGACAAAATCGACTTCCGCCCATTGCCGCAACGTGCCGTCGGCTTCCTGATCATAGGTCTGCCACTCCGGGTCCGGAATTTGGGCCAGGGCGGCGACCAACTCCGCGCTCCTCTTGGCACTGACGGCAAAGCCAATGCGCCCGCCCGGTTCCTGGGCTCGGTCCGGATGCTTGAGCCAGCCGAGCAAGCCGTTCTCGTGGCAGCCGGAGTCACCGCGAAAATAGCGCTCCTGGATATTTTCCGGCAACGCCGCAAAGGCCAGCTTGGCGCAAGTGAGCGGCTCCTGGTGGGCGGGCACATTGCCATCGCGAAACTCGTCAGCCAAGACCAGATCGGCCTCGGCCCAGATCGCCACCATGGGCTGGTAACCTCGCCCACCCTCATAGTGCGCCCGTGCCGCCTCCTTGTGACTCTCAATAATCGTCGCATCCTGGTCCACCGTCGCCCTCCGCAAGGGCTGTTGCTGCTGGGCGTAGAGCTGGGCAATCCGGCGCACCATGCCGGCTTGCACCGACTTCCATCCCTCCACGGGCGCACTGCTGGGCATAATGAAACTCTTCTGCACTTCCCGCTGGGGGCGGGACAGTTCCAAGGCCTCATCGTGAAAACGATTGAGAAAACTTCGTACCGCGCCGACCTTGGGGAGCTTGAAACCCAGGCCCCGTTCCAGGCAGGTATCGCCCCACAGCAGTTGCATATCCTCGGGGCAATCGCCGCCGGCAGTTTGCAACAGGATCACCGATTCGATGTATTGGGCCTCGTCAAAACCGCGCTGGCGCTGCTTGATCTGGAGATGGGCATCGATGAGACCGGGGATGCCCAGAGGGCGGAAGGCGCGGGAGGTGGACAGCAATCCGGCGTGGGGGCTGGACATCTCCTCCAAGGGCCGGCCGTCGATTTCGAAAGGCGACTTATATTGAGTTGGGATACGTGCCGACATAATATAGATATATTATCTATATCATGTCAAGGGGAAAATGCGCTGGGAATACGATCTTTTCGTCATTTCACAAAATTACGTGCGGATCAGGGTTGCACAGACGGATTTTTTGTACAACGGATTTGGGCACGATGGAATTTTGCTCGGTGGGCCACAGCGAGAAAGAACGGGCGGCCCGTGGGAATACTATTAAATGTCTCTCCATAGCGTCAGGAAAATAGTTTCTCACAGCCCATGTTCGGATCGGAATCAATGCGAGATATCCATCGTCAACGTCGGAATTTAGATCAGTATTATCCCAGAAAAGCTCGAAAAGTTCTCATTAACTCATTGATTTAAAAGCATGTTATCCAGGATGAGTTTTTGGGATTCAAGGCGAGTAAATATTTCTTCACGTTCTCGAAAGTTTTTTCTTGACAGCCGCGATCCCACGTGGTACAAAGCCGAGCTAGCTGGTTAGCCACGAGAAAGGTTATGGTTTTCAGACAGCCGCCAGCCGCTTCGTCGGGGAATCTAACAAATGGTTGTGGTACTTATCCAAAACCATTTATGTTGAAAAGACAGGCGCATCACTGCAAGCATGCTCCAGTGTCGGGTCGGGGTCGCTTAAAGTAAGGAGGTCAAGGAGAACATGAGATACCACAACGAGTACACAGTTTCGAAGGCCAAAGGGATGATAATTTCAAGCGATAACGGGCAGAACCTGTGGGTGCTTTTGAAAAATGTTTCCTGGGAAGTCGGCTTGAGGCAAGCGATTTTGCTAGCCGCCTTGGCCGTCACTTTCTGGCTTGTCCCCTGCAACGGGCAGGTCATTCGCGCATCTCTGAATGGGACGATAACGGACCAAGGTGGAGCCGTAATACCTCAGGCTAAAGTGACGGTCACCAACGTCGCCACGTCTATTTCCAAGACAGTTATGAGTGACCCCGCGGGCAACTACGAATTCCCGGATCTCCCGCCCGCGACTTACAACCTCACAGTGGAAAAGAATGGGTTCGAAACTCTGCAGATTTCCAGCATCACGCTGTTGGTTCAGCAGACGGCGCGCGTTGATGCTCAATTGCGTGTGGGCCAAGTGACCACCTCGGTTCAAGTCACTGGCGCTGCGCCCATTGTGGAAACCGGGACAGCGAATGTGGGGAACGTAGTTGGCAGCCAGCAGATGGTAGATTTACCTCTCAATGTGCGGCACTTTGGAGCGCTGGCCTTTTTGACGCCCGGGGCTGTGCAAACCCCGTCGGCACAAGCCGGCGCGTCAGGTGCCTGGGCGTCACCATTCAGCGACACCCCTTACTCCGCGAATGGACAACGATCTGGAAGCAACCTCCTGCTGCTGGACGGCATGGAATCGAGAACGCTCCGGACTGCAGGTTTTGGACTCCAGCCCCCTCCAGACGCCATCGAGGAATTTAAACTCCAGACGAACACCTACGATGCGGCTTATGGGCTAACGGCGGGCTCCACCATTAATGTAATCTTCAAATCGGGAACGAACCATTTTCACGGCGGAGCTTACGATTTTCTGCGCAACAACGACCTCGATGCCCGCAATTTCTTCGCTGTCAATCAGAGCAACCCACTTACGGGGGCAGTGCTGCCCGGGACGGCTAGGCCTGCATACCGGCGCAATCAATTTGGGGCAAATATCGGCGGACCTATCCAAAAAAATAAGACGTTCATTTTCGGCTATTACGAGGGCACACGTGAGGTTCAGGGCATGGCTCTCACGAGCGAGGTTCCCACGGCCGCCGAAGAGCAGGGGAATTTAAGTTCCTTCTTGACCGGGCAAACGATTAACCTCTGTGGTCCGGGGGGACCTGCAAATCTTAACTTTGATACTGGGCAACTGTTTAATGACAGCTCAGAGTCCCTCTACACGTGTCCTTCCGGCGCGAACGCGGGCTCAACCGTATTGGTTGGCACTCCTGTGACCGGAAACCAGTTCACCGTTGACCCCGTGGCGGCGAGGGTCATGGAATCCTACCCGGCGGCAAACCGGACAGGTTTCCCGAACTTTATCAACACAACCGCGAAAGTGGATCCCTGGAACCAATTCGGTGTGCGCCTCGACCACACCTTCGGACCCAAGGACCAAATCTTTGGGCGTTACCTGTTCGGGCAAGTGTCGTATTCTAATCCGTCGCTAGCAGGCTCGCCTCTCCCAGCATTTGGCGAGGTCGGCTATTACCGGGGACAGAACGTGGTCTTAACCGAAGGCCATACCTTTTCACCAACTTTGTTAGGAGAGCTGCGCTTCGGGTTCTCGCGGGACTGGATCGTGGACGAGCCCGCTCATTTCCCGCGAGCTGCAGGGTTTGCCGAGGGTTTTGGGATAACCAACCTGACGGCGCTTCCCGGCGAGGAAGCCTACCCGTCTTTTTACTTTAGCAACTTCGCGAGCGTGGGGGACAGCACTTACCGTCCGGCTTATATGTCCAACATGCTGGAGAAATATCAGGCCAATTTGACTTGGGTTCATGGTCGCCACACGATAGTTGCGGGCGGTCACTTTGAACCCTGGCAAATGCTCAGGTATGGCGTGAACGGGGGGGAGGCCGGTTGGTTCTCATTCGACGGGCAGTATTCGTCTTTGGCAGGTGAAATACCGGCCGTTGGGTCAATTTCCGACTGGGCCGATTTCATCCAAGGCGGCTCCCCCGACGTCGCCCATGATAATAAGTTGTGGACTTTTGGCAACGCTGTGGGAGGATCTTTTACGAGTTTGTACGCGCAGGATAATTTCAAGGTCTCTCCCAACCTTACCGTGAACCTTGGCCTCAGGTGGGAATTTCGGCGTCCGTTCGAAGACAAGAGGGATATGATCTCGGTAATGATTCCCACTGGCCCCATGTGGTCAGGGCCGGGGAATATGATCTTGGTTGGGGCAGGTAGCGATGCCTTGGAGACTTCCTACTGCACGGATCCCTTCTACTCGTATTTGAAAACCTCGGATGGGCGTTGCCTTTTTGCTACTCCTGCCGAAAAAAAAGCATTTGGGCTCACCGGCCGAGCGGCAAACACCCTCGCGTTCAACGACTATCGCGACTTTGCTCCGCGTCTGGGCGTCGCTTGGCGACCAACCCACTCCGATAAGTTTGTTGTGCGTACAGGGGCTGGGCTGTTCTACGACCTGCAGGACCTCAACTACATTACTGCTGGGCACTTTGACCCGGCGTACTACGTCGATGAACTCTATAACCCCCCCTCCGGCCAACCCCCGCCGCTGGCGCCTAACGGGCTGCCAACAACTCTCGAAACCTCCCTCGCTACGGGAGGGATACCCCCCGTTATTGATGACTTTATGCAAGGCGATTACCCACCACATTCGCCGTGGCCGCTTGTTTATGAGTGGAGCTTTGGGATTGAGTCGCAGTTTGCTAAAGATTGGGCGCTCGACGTCTCATATGTCGCCAACGGGGCATCTCATCTAGCGATGGGGTGGTATAATGGCAACCAGCCCCTACCCGGCGTCGGCGACCTGCAACCCCGACGTCCTTACCCCGACATTAACGCTTTCGCGATGGAGACCGATACCGCAAACGCCAACTATGAGTCGCTGCAGACGAAGCTTACCAAGCGGTTTTCCAACGGGCTAACATTCCTAGCCGGCTATACTTATTCGCATTCGCTTGACCTGCAAGAGAGCGACCAGACAGGGCCCAACCCACAGAACACGAACTGCATGGAGTGTGAATACGCGTCGTCTTCTAATGACGTGCGCCAACGATTCGTATTGAGTTATGTTTATCGCTTGCCCGTTGGCCAAGGGCTACACTTCTTAGACCGTACGGGGGTGGTTGATAAAGTCCTGGGAGGCTGGGAGCTGTCTGGTATCTTTTCCGTGCAATCGGGTTTCCCGCAGAACATCGAATCGGCTACTGACTACTCCAATACGGGGTCGCAGGGTCCGCGGCCAGATCGAATCTGCAATGGCACGGGGCCGCAAACTGTATCCACTTGGTTTAACGCGAGCTGCTTCTCAACTACGGCCCTGGAAGCTGCGCTGGCTAGCGGGAACCCCCGCTTTGGGAATGCGGGACGAAACATTTTGCCAGGCCCGGGGCTTGAGGATTGGGACTTTGCTTTGCTCAAGTCTTTCCGGCTGACTGAACGGGTGGGCTTAGAATACAGGTTCGAGAGCTTCGACTTTTTGAATCATGCTAACTTTGGGGCTCCGGGCCTCACGCTTGGGACTGCCACTTTTGGTGTGCTTACCAGCGCGACCGGTGGAAGTACTGCTACCGGGCGAGATATCCAAATGTCGTTAAAACTTTCCTTTTAGCTTCCCCAGTGGTGGCCCCCCACCTGTTGATGCCAGAATGCACCGATGGGTGGGGGGCGTGGTCTCACGTCAATGCTTATTCCCTCTGTGAGACGGGATCGTCGGGAAGAATGTAGAACTCAAGGACGAGCGAACATTGTGTCAGCTTAGGGTTTCGCCAATGATCGGTTGTCGGCAGTTGAAGGGAGTGTGAGATGACCCAAAATCTTGACGGTTCTCGGAGGGATTTCCTGAGTACGAGCAGCAAGGTTCTGCTTGGTGGGGTCTTATCGGGACTCCCGGCAGACTCCGGCGTGGCGGCTGGTTCGGGCTTGTCACCCGCGCGTGGCAAGTATCCGATCATCGACTGCCATGCCCATGTCGGGATTGAGAGACTTGCCGGTACAGACTACGACCTCACCGACCCGTGGGACACGGTGGCTGACCCGGAGATTATCGTCCGGCATGCCGCGGAAGTGGGCATTGACCGCACCGTAATATTTCCAATTGAAAATCTTAAATTCGAGGAAGCTAACAAAGAAGTTGCCGACATTGTTCGCCGTTACCCTGGGAGGTTTATCGGCTTTGCCAAACACGATCCGGTGAACGAGAAGGGGGAGATCCGCGCCTTGCTATTCCGTGAAGTTCGCGAGTTAGGATTGCGCGGCTTGAAGCTTCATGTGCAACCGACTCCCGAGGTTTTGGACGCGGTCAAAGAGTTAGGTATCCCTGTTCTGTATCATCCGCTCCGGGTTGCGCTCTTCGAAGAGTTCGTTCCTAGCTATCCGACCGTGAATTTCATTCTGGCGCACATGGGCAGCGACACGTCTGCGAACTGGCACGAACAGCTCGCAGCCATCGAGTTGGCGAAGCGTTACCAGAATGTTCACCTCGACACCTCCGCCAGTTGCATCGCCGAGTTGTTTGAAAGGGCGTTCAATGAACTACCGCCTCAGCAAATTCTCTTCGGATCGGACGAGGTGGAGCTCGACTGCAGAGTGACATTAGAGAGGATCCGCGTGCTAAAGCTTCCCGCCGAAAGCGAAGAGCTAATTCTCGGTGGGAACATACTCCGTCTTCTGGGAGGGCGTTTATAGGTTTTCCCAGTTCGAGAGGACGACTATGAGTTCTAGGGTAATTGACTGCCATGGACAAGGGGGCTCGGGAGAAACGTGGGCGGATTCGGGGGTGACGCGTCGGGTTGATTACAAGGTAGAGTTGCTTCTGCAGCGCGCCGCTGAAGCGGGGATCGATCAGACCTGCATCATGGCGCCCCAGAACGCCACCTACGCGGATAAGAACCGCCAGATTGCTGACCTCTGTGAAAAACATCCCGACAAACTAATAGGGTTTGCCGTGCATAGTCCGCAGCGGGAAACTGGCCGGCTACGCGAGATGCTGCTTGAGGAAGTGAGGTCGATGGGCCTAAAGGGAGTAAAGTCCGACGGGCATCCCACGCGAGAACTGCTGGATGTGGTGGCCGAACTCAGGATTCCCATCATGTATTGCCCACAGGGATATGGCGGACCGCCTGCTGCGATGTATCACGAGATGGTGATGGCCTATACCTCCGTGAATTTTATCCTGCCGCATCTCGGCAGCTACCGATCCGATACGTGGTGGGCACATATAGATGCTATTGATCTGGCAAAGAGGTATTCTAACGTTTACATCGAAACATCTGGGGTGCTATCGCACAGATACCTCGTGATGGCAGCTCAAGAACTCCCAGCGGAAAAGCTACTGTTTGGTTCGTACTCACCTGAACTGGACCCTCGGGTGGAAATCTACGCCGCCAAGCTGCTGAAGTTGCCCGGCGCGAAGGAAGCTCAGGTTCTCGGTGGAAACACTCAGCGGCTATTAGGAGCATAGGGCGGTCTGCTTTGCCGGTCCTGGAGAAGTGGTCCCGGACAGTGGGGGGGCGGTGTAAGATCTGGCGCAGCGTTTGCGATCCTGGATTCTCGAAGGGCGATACGCTGGTGCAGGTCGCTTATCGAGCGGTGCTTGAGCAGAAGGGGGAACGTGAGCGCGTGCAAACTATTGAAGGTGCAGGATCCAAGATCTTGCGTTGGGGGTTCTTAGTGGCTGTAAGGAAAGATACCGTCCGATTCAAGCGTGGAGTCGACGACCTTCTCAGCAAAATGTCTTTGGGTCGGACGAGCCGGAGATCGACTGCAGAGTGGAATTGGAAATGATCTGCGTGCTAAAGCTTCCCACCGAGAGCGAAGAGCTAATCCTCGGTGGGAACATACTCCGTCTTCTGGGAGGGCGTTTATAGGTTTCCCCAGTTCGAGAGGACGACTATGAGTTCTACGGTAATTGACTGCCATGGGCAAGTGGGCTCGGGAGAAACGTGGGCGGATTCGGGGGTGACACGTTGGGTTGATTACAAGGTAGAGTTGCTTCTGCAGCGCGCCGCCGAAGCGGGGATTGATCGGACCTGCATCATGGTGCCCCAGAACGCCACCTATGCGGATAAGAACCGCGAGATTGCCGACCTCTGTGCAGGACATCCCGACAAACTAATAGGGTTTGCCGTGCACAGTCCGCAGCGGGAAACTGGCCGGCTACGCGAAATGCTGCTTGAGGAAGTGAGGTCGATGGGCCTAAAGGGGGTAAAGTCCGACGGGCATCCCACGCGGGAACTGCTGGATGTGGTGGCCGAACTCAAGATTCCCGTCATGTATTCCCCGGAGGATTATGACCATTGGCCCGGTAAGGGCCACCATGTTGGGGCGCGCTACCTTGCGCTGAATGTCATAGATGCCGCCGAACCGCCTGCTGCGGGGTATCACATGATGGTGATGGCCTATCCCTCCGTAAATTTCATCCTGCCGCATCTCGGCAGCTACCGATCCGATCCGTGGTGGGCACATATAGATGCTATTAATCTGGCAAAGAGGTATTCTAACGTTTACATCGAAACCTCTGGCGTGCTATCGCACAGATACCTCGTGATGGCAGCTCAAGAACTCCCAGCGGAAAAGCTACTGTTTGGTTCGTACTCAACTGAACTGGACCCTCGGGTAGAAATCTATGCCGCCAAGCTGCTGAAGTTGCCAGGCGCGAAGGAAGCTCAGGTTCTGGGTGGAAACACTCGGCGGCTCTTCGGAGTATAGCTTGGTCCGCTCTTAGCCGTGGAGAAACGCTCCCGGACAGTTAGGCAGTAACGTAAAGAGTTGCCTCCGTGTGTGCGATGCTGGATTCTTGAAGGGCGATACAGTGTAGACTCTGTGACAATTCGCTCAACAAACGACCAGAATATTTGTACTTTCTGAATTATCTCGACAAGGAGGCTGACATGATCAATGCTGTTCACCGTCGCGGTTTCCTAAAAGCCGCGGGTGTCGCGGTCGCTGGCCCCTGGATCTTGGACTTGGTGGCAGGTGGCCGTCCAGAAAATAAGCAGTCAGCTTCGCATCCGAGACTGTTTTCTGGCTGCTGTGCCTATTCCTACGCAAAGTATCTCAAGAGCGGACAGATGACGATGGAGGATTTTATTCTCAAGGCTGTTGAGCTGGGCATCGACGGTGTGGACATTACCACGTATTGGCTGAAGTCGACCGACCCCGGCTACATCGTCAGTCTGCGTCACTTCGCGTTCAAGCAGGGTGTACCCATTTCCGGCATAGCCATCCGCAGCTCGATGTGCCAACCCGACCCGGCCAAGCGCGCTGCTGAGGTTGCAGCGGTTAAGAAATGGGTCGATGTGGCCGAATGGCTGGGTGCCTCTCATATCCGCGTCTTCGGTGGGAAACTTCCCACTGGGGCAAGCGAAGAACAGAGTATCCAGTGGGTAGTCGAAACCATGAAACCTACTTGCGATTACGCGGCCGCGAAGGGGATTACATTGGGTATCGAAGATGACGGCGGGATGACCGACACAGCTGGCATGGCTTCAAGGATTCTTGAGATATTGCACCGTGTTGACTCGCCGTACGCTGGCATCAATTTGGATATAGCGAATTTTACCGAGAACGAATACAAGCAGATTGAGGCGTGCGTTCCCTACGCTACGGCGGTGCACATCCGTGATGTATTCGGAGAAACCAAGGGGCCTATCGACCTCGACCGGGTCTGGGGAATCTTCGCTCAAGGCGGGTACAAAGGATACATGTCGGCTGAATACGAGGGAGAAGAAGATCCCATGACGGGCGTTCCGAAATTGGTCGAGAAGATAAAGGATCTGTGCAAGAAATATTCCACTGTTTGAATCATGGGAGGTAAGTAATGTCCAACCGACGAGAGTTTATGGCAAAGATCGTAAGTGGGGCAGCCACTGTGGCTGTCTCCGGCTTCTCCAACTCCAGCAAGGTGCTGGGCGCCAACGACCGCGTTAGGATAGGACTGATCGGTGCAGGGGGTCGTGGCAAGGAAATACTAAAAGCTGCCGTGGGGTGCCCGAACACCGAGGCAGTGGCAGTCGCTGACTTGTACACGCGCCGACTCGAGGAAGCAAAACAAATCGTTCCCGAGGCAAAGACCTATTCCGATTTTCGCCGTTTACTGGACGACAAAAGCATTGACGCCGTCCTTATTGCTACGCCTCACCACCAGCACGCTTTGAACTTTGTCCCTGCCATTCAAGCTGGCAAAGACGTTTATCAGGAAAAGACCATGGCGTTCAATCCCGATCATGCACGGCGGATGCGTCGTGCTTTTGAGGGCTCGGGCCGCGTCGTGCAGGTGGGGGTACAGTCCACGAGTGGGCCTGCTGTCGAGCATGTGAGCGAGCACCTAAATCTTGAAAGCATGGGAACCATTACCGCCCTTCACACCCTTATGTTTCGCAATAGCCCTTGCGGGGGGTGGATGCGGGAGATTCCACCGGACTGCGACCTGCAGCACGTGGATTGGAACGCCTTTCAGGGTGAGGTTGCCCCCCACCCGTTTGACCCGAAGCGCTTCATAAACTGGCGTTTTTTCTGGGACACCTCTGGCGGAAATGTATTCGAGAATATGGTTCACCAGGTGGGTTTCTGGTTCAAGCTTCTCAACCTCCAGATACCGAGCAAAGTGACCATGGTCGGGGTCAATCTTCTCTCGCCGGCGATGGAGTTACCGGACACCATGGACGTTTGTATGGAGCATTCGGAGAAGATTCTCTTTACCTGGAACTCCATGTTCGGGAACCGATATTACGGCGAGACATACGACCTGCTACTTGGGAACAAGGGAACCATCATTCGGGACGAAAATGAAATCGTCCATTATGAAGTCCAGGGGAAAGAGGGTGCGGGATCCGTGATGGAACCGATGACCCGTTCGCAGGCCCCCCCTGACATTATCGGCGTGGGAGACCCTCTTACTTTCGCGCACATGCAAAACTTTTTCGATTGCGTACGCAGCCGGAAACAGCCCAATTGCCCGTTCGAAATCGGTTATCGCTCGGCCATTGCCTGTCAAATGGCTACCGCTTCTTGTCGGTTGGGCCGAACCGTACGATGGGATGCAGAGCGCGAAGAAATTCTGTAGAGAGCCGCGGGTTACCAGGGAGCACCCGCCCGGCGAGCGCTGGAGAAATGTCACCATCGGGCCCACATCAAACAACGGCGAGAAGAAGCGGATGCGAAGTGTAAGCAGCTTAGGGTACAAGGCTCATCGGTGGGTGGTGGAGCGAACCCACTCTTGGCTCAACCGATTTCGCAAGCTGTTGATGAGTTTTGAAAAGACCGAAGAAGGCTACGTCGCGCTCTTGGCCTTGGCTGCGGTCATGAATTGCTGGCGCCAGACGATTGTTATTTACGGATAAGCTCTAAGTCGCTAGGGTCCTCTTTCCCAGGCAGACTTTTTCAACAGTATCTTATTGTATTAGGAAAATCGTATTGACTTTGGGGTTCTCCTCCCTGCAGTATGCGAGTTCAAGGTGGGTGACGGCAGTCGGCCAGGAAGGAAGTGTGGTCAGAAATATACCCCCCGCTCCATGAGCGTCGCCTTATAGTTTTCCGGAGGGATAAGCCGTGACCGAGAAGTTCCGTGTTTCGAGAAGAGGATTCTTGAGGACGAGTGGTGGGATGCTGGCCGCTCCTCTCGCGGCCCGGATTCAAACCACGGTTGGGGAGGCGCTAGCTTCGCCTCCAACGACCCTCCCTTCCAAAGTGCCGGTGATTGATTGCCATGCGCATGTGGGCATTGGGAGGCTGGCGGGGACCCCCTGGGACCTGACGGATCCTTGGTACACCAAGAGCGACCCGGAGTTGATTATTCGACATAACGAAGAAGTACGGATCGACCGAAGCATTATCTGCTCAATCGAGAACGTCACCTATGAAAAGGCCAACGAAGAAGTTGCGGAGATATGCCGTCGCTATCCGGGAAAGTTCATTGGCTTTGCTCGGCATCATCCCGAGCGCGAAAAAGGGCGGATTCGCTCCTTGCTTTTTCGGGAGGTGCACGAACTGGGGCTCCGGGGACTGGGGGAGATCCACGAGGAACCGAGCCGAGAGATGCTGGATACAATTAGAGAGTTGCGCATCCCGCTGCTCTACCACCCAGAACGCGTGGCACTTTATCAGGATTTCGTCCCTGACTATCCCGACGTTAACTTCATCCTTTGTCACCTGGGAAGTGACGACTCCGTTGACTGGCGCGAGCACCTTGCTGGTATCCAATTGACCAAGAGCTACCCCAACGTGTACATGGATACCTCCGCGGTGATTATTACGCCTTACCTGGAAAAAGCGATTCGGGAGCTTCCCGCGGAGAAGCTTATATTCGGGTCGGACGAGGCGGATGTCGACTCACGCATGGAGATATACAAGATTCGGGTACTGAAGTTACCCAAGGAGAAGGAAGAGTTGATTCTGGGTGGGAACATCTTCCGGCTGCTCGGAGGCCGGTTATAGGGTGGAGGAACAGTGGGTGACCCAGCCAAAGCCTTAGTGATTGACTGCCACGCCCAGTTGGGGGAGGGAGAAACCTGGGCGGAGCCGAAGAGGCCGGTGGATTATAAAGTAGATCTGGTCCTGGAGCGTGCTGCCGAGGCGGGCATTGATCGCTCTTGCGTGGCCGCTCCCCAGAATGCTTCTTACGAGCAAGCGAACATCCATGTGGCCCGACTCTGCGAGAAGTATCCGGACAAATTAATCGGGTTTGCGGTGCACAATCCGCAAAGCGAGACGGGGCGACTGAAGGCGATGCTAACCGAGGAAGTGAAGGTTATGGGGCTCAAGGGGCTGAAGACCGACGGGCATCCCACGCGCGAGATATTGGACGTGGTGGCCGAGCTGGACATACCCGTGATTTATTATCCCGTGCCCAATCCCGGCTCGGAACTCATCGGAATGTATCACCTCATGACGGCCACCTATCCGTCCGTTAAATTCATCCTGCCTCACCTTGGCAGCTACAGATCGGAGCGTTGGTGGGCCCATATTGAGGCGATCGACCAGGCGAAGAGACATCCCAATATTTATCTCGAAGCTTCAGGACTCGATAGCCATCTATATCTCGAGATGGCCGCGCAGGAGCTTCCAGCGGAGCAGATCTTGTTCGGTTCGTATGCACCGGAGCACGACCCGCGTGTGGAAATATACGCCTTCAAACTGCTCAAGCTGCCACCCGAGCAGGAAGCCAAGACTCTGGGCGGGAATATGCAACGGCTCCTGCACATGAGCGATTGAGTTTGCGAAACGATGGTTCATTTGGAGGGTCCGTTCCTGTGGAGTCCGGAACGAACGGGAAGCCACGATTGTGGGTTTTTGAATTCATCGGCACACAGGAACGCAGAGTTTATGGATCTGTTGCAAAAATCCCGGATTGCCCTGCTTTGCTTGAAAGGGTAGGGTAGACCCACAACGACCCGCAAGGTTCAAGCGGCGGCACTTTACGCGCGAGATCATTCTCTGTGCCTTCGGTTGGTACCTTCGCTATTTCCTTTCCTATGCCTTGGATCGCCTGGAACGTCCCCTGAAGTAAGCGTGGTGCTCGTGCTGCGCATTCGACTTCTCAACAAGCTTCCAAAGACTTCCAACCCTCTTTTGGAAAGAAGCCAGGGGTGACCACAACCCTTAACGGTTCAGCTACACCCCGTCGATGCACTCCACTTCCAACATTACGTGACCTGCGAGAGCCTCAATGGTCGTAAGCGTCCGGTGAACCCATTCATGAAGCGCCACCTCGAGTTGGGACTGGAAGGGGAGGCGCTGGAAATCTGCAAAGGCTTGGTGCTGGGCTGCTATCGGCTCAGCGAGCGTGCAGGGGGCGACGTTTTGGAATGGGGTGCTTTCCCAGGGGGAGGCGGCCGGTGCTCTGGAGGTCTGGTATACCGGAACAGACGACCCCAAGAGCCGTGCGGCGCGACGAAAAAACGCCCTCCACTTCCTGCGGACTTCCTAAATCTGGTCCCCAAGTTGGATTTCCATGATCGGGCGTGTAGGGAAAGAAAGGAAGTGAGTCCTGTGTCCGGTCATAGCGCCGCCGACGCTGGGTTTTGACGGCGGTCATCGCGCTAGCCTCGATTTCCACGGCACTCTCCCTGAGCCACGCGCCGGGCTGCGAGCAATCGCGAGGGCCTATTGTTGGCCTGCAGAGAGCCGTGTGCGTTAGTAATTGCTAGTACTTAAATGATGGAATTTTGTCTCATATATTAAAGCTTCGGTCTAGGCCATCCTTAGCAGCCTTCCCCGTCCATCCTCTCGAGACTGCATTGATAGACTGTAGGTTGTGGCAGGACTCCACCTATCCTACAACATATTGACATTTCGATGTTAGCCGAACTTTCGCAGACGAGAACTATTTTGAGTGAAATTTGACCTCTGCGCCGGTGTAACTTCTTGCTGGTCAATCCCGCCCCTACGAAAAGCCGTTGTAGTGCCGACCTACCCTCTTTACAAGGGCGCAGCGAATTTGTGACGATGCGTGCTGACGATGTTTCTGCGCAGCAAGAGGCGACGCAAGGACGGCAAGACACACCGCTATTTCAGCGTGGTGGAGAATCGCCGGGTGCGCTCGGGGCGGGTGGTGCAGCGGCAGGTTTTGTTTTGGGGAGAGATCAACGATAGCCAGCAAGCGGCGTGGCGGCAGACACTGGAAGTGTTTGATGAAGCCGAGCAGCGGGCGGCGACGCTGAGCCTGTTTCCGGAGGACCGCGAGATTCCTGCCGACGCGCTGGATGGCGTGCAGGTGAAACTGGCGGAGATGGAGTTGCGACGGCCGCGAGCGTTTGGCAACTACTGGTTGGGATGCGAACTCTGTCGGCAGTTGGGGCTGGAGGAGTTTTGGCAAGCGTGGCTGGGGGAAGGCCGGGAGGAGGTTCCCTGGGCGCACTCCGTACAGCTTTGGGGGGATCAAGAAGAAAGAGGACGACGATCTGGCGGCGGTTCCGGCAGCTATTCAAGCAGTGCTGGATGCGATTGGTGGTGGTGGCCGGTTCGGTATTCGCGCAGATATTGAAAAGTTCTTTACGCGAATCCCAAAATCGGCAGTCACAGAGATTGTGGCCAAGTCCGTTGATGACAAGGAATTCGTTGAGTTGTTTACGCGCGCAATCGCAGTTGAGTTGGAGAATATGGCACAGTTGCGAGAACATGCCAGCGCATTCCCCATCGAAGACATCGGCGTTGCGCAAGGAAATTCCCTTTCTCCGTTGCTCGGAAATCTCTTTTTGTACGAGTTCGACCTGGAGTTGAATAAGCGACCGGACGTTCGGTGCATCCGGTACATTGACGATTTCATAATTGTTGCACCGGACAAAAGCATAGCTGAAAACACCTTCGCGAAGGCGCAACACATGCTTCTGAAACTGGGCATGAACATTTCACCCGGCAAAACGCAAAGAGCCTCGATAGATCAAGGGTTCGAATTCCTGGGAATCGACCTCTCGAACGGGTTCATCAGGCCCGGTAAGAAAGCTCAAAAGCGAGTTCTTGCGTTGATAGATTCAACGCTCATGGATAGCCGGAAGGCTTTTCGGGAACACGCAAGATCGGGCGAGATTGAACACAGATTATCGCTGCTTGAGACACTTCAGAAAGTGGCTGGAATTATGCAAGGGTGGGGAAAGCATTACCGATTTTGCAATGACACGGTTTGCTTTGAGCGCCTCGACCGGGAGGTTCAGGCGTTAATAAAGACATACATCGCAATATATCGTGAAGAGTGGGGAAAAGCGGACGAAGTGGGCCGCTGGCGTCTCCTCGGTATCGAGGCATTGGGACAAATGGAGCGGAAGCCATTCATTTGGCCCAAAAAGAGCGCCAAAGCGGATAGCGGGGGGTGAAGGTTATAGTTATTGAAATCTGGGCCTTACCCCGCTGCCGTCTACACGTAAGGTCGCCGCATTCAGCGCGGCGCCGGGCTCGGCCCCTGGCGAGCACGAAGGAAATAATGGAGAGTGCCGAGGGGCTGAAACGTTCGGCTTTTTTCCCCTGAGATCAGGCTCATGAGCTTATTGAGGATGCTGAGACAGGTGCGGAAATCGGCCTTTGAAAAAAAGCCGCTGTCGATCTTTCCTAGCCCATCGATCTCGCGTGGGGCCATATCATCGGGATTTTTGGCGATGGGATAGCGCCCTGCAAATCGAATGAATTTGGCGAGACGAGTGAGCACATCGGCTTCACGCTGAGTCGGCGTGAAGCCAACGACTTTCGCTAGTTGAACAAGGTTGTGTTCGGCACCTGCTCCTCGCACCCCGACAAATTTCCCGTTCTGAACGATTTTGTTTCCGCACTTCACCCAATAGCACTTCATGCCGCATTCGAGTGCGTAGCCGAGAAGCATCGCGCGAACCGCCAATACGGCTGGCATAATGACATTTCCGTTGTGTTCTTCCTCGTGGTGTGCTTGTTCGCCGATCATTCGGGCGGCATGTTCCAAGACTAATACCCAGTACGACCATGCCATCCAGTGGTTGCCCCATCTTTGGTGGTTTTGTGAGATGGTTTGGCCAGCGCTCCACATGTCACCGAATTCAGCAGTTCGCAGTCGCTTTGCCATGGCGTCGTATGCAATTCCAAATCAAATCTTGTCGAGCGACGACACCCAAGCATTTGGACTTTGCAGGTGCCGTATCTCAATGTTGAAAATCTCATGGCCCTCTCGGACAACATAGTTCTGGTGAACGCGCTCACCAGCTCCGTAGTGCCGCGCGTCGCGCAAAAAGTCCTGTTTAGTGATGCCGCCGAGAAGCCACATGGCTTTACGCGGAAATTCAAAACACATGAAAAAGAACTGATCTATAGGCTCACCCGCATGTCGAGCCGTGATCTGAGCGGTATGGTTCGCGGTCACCGACCTGATGAGGGAGGGCGTCGCCGAAGGCGTCAAGCGCGTGCTGGCCTCTCCGGACCTTGCCCCCAACGTGAACGAGTACATCAACCGACTAAACGCCATCGAAAATATCAAGCAGATTGATCTCCACATCGAAGAAGTCACCGGGGAGGACAAGACCGTCGATGTGGTGGTGGGCATCTTCAATCGTGTGAACAGCGGCGGTACCAAACTCTCCCAAGGCGATCTCGCCCTCGCCAAAATCTGTGCCGAGTGGCCCTCAGCGCGGGAGGAGATGAAGAAGCGCTTGGCGAAATGGAAGAATGCAGGTTTTACATTCGATCTAGACTGGCTCCTGCGCAATGTCAACGCGATCCTGCGGAACGAATCGCGCTTCGACGCCATGAAGGATGTCACCACCGCAGAGTTCCAGGACGGACTAAAAGCCTCTGAACGGACCACCGACACGTTGTTAAACCTGATCGCCTCACGACTCGGGTTAGACCATGGTGATGTCCTTGGCAGCCGCTACGCTTTCCCCGTCATGGCCCGCTATCTGTTCAAAAAGAACTACAAATTCGCCGACCACAAGGAGCGCGACAAACTCCTCTATTGGTACCTCCAGACCCTCCTCTGGGGACGATATGCAGGCTCCGTGGAATCAACGATGCGTCAGGATTTAACACAGCTCGATCCACTCGATACAGGTCTTGACAAGCTTATCGGCCTGTTCCGGCAGACCCGCGCAGATCTCAGCCTTCGTCCGGACGACTTCCTCGGCTGGAGCCGGGGCGCCCGCTTCTACCCTTTGCTCTACATGCTGACCAGAGTTTGTAAGGCCCGAGATTGGGAGGGCGGCATCGAGCTTTCGAGCCATTTGCTCGGCCATCTACAAACATTGCAGGTTCATCACATCTTCCCAAAGAAGGTTCTGTATATGCACAAGTACGAACGGCCCCAGGTCAACGCCATAGCCAATTTCACTTTCCTCACGCAATCAGCAAACCTCTGGGTTTTAGATCGCGAGCCGGCCGAGTATTTTTCCGAGGTAGAAGAACGAAATCCCGGCGCACTCGAATCACACTGGGTTCCAATGGATAAGAGCCTGTGGAAACCGCAGAACTATCTGGATTTCCTTGCCGCTCGGCGACAATTGTTAGCGGTGGCCGGTAATCAGTTCCTCGATACTCTCCTAAAGGGGACGATCCCTGAGGAGAAACCTTCTCCGTCTATCCTGGACAAAGCGCCACCTTTGTTTGCAGAAGCGGAAGACGATGAGAAACTACTAATTGAATTGAACCAGTGGGTGGTGGACCAGGGGTTGCCTGCGGGCGTTTTGAATTACCAGATACCCGACCACCTCACCCCAGAGTTTGAAATCCTGGACCTGGCTTGGCCGGACGACCTGCAAGTGAACCTCAGCCACGCCGTCGCCGTATTGCCAGACAGGCGAAACGGCGCCTCAGAAGCCGCTGCCCAGGCCGGATTCCGGGTTTTCACCAGCGTCGAGAAGTTCAAGGCATACGTCACGCATGAAGTTCTAGCGATGTAGAATCGCTGCTGACACGTCGATCTCTCACTATGGGGTGGGTGTGTAACTAACACGCCCATCGCCGACTGACAGTATGCTGTCCGCCAGCTCCCAAACGAGTGGTGTATGGCAGATGAAGATGACTTGGTGGAATCCGCCCAGGTCCATGGCCCGGCGCAGCATGCGCACATACTCTTTGGCGTTGGTGGCGTCCAGTGCACCCACGGTTTCGTCCCGGAAAAGAGTTTCGTATCGAATGCCCTCACCTTGTCGCATGTTGTAGATGGCGATGCCCAGGTTGACGGCTTCGTTGACCAGAACGAACTGCCCGCCCGAGAGTTCATCCACGAGGCAATTACGGTCCAGATTCTTGTTGCGGACCTCGACATCAAAATCATCTACCATCCCCCGCCCATCTGCTTTGGGCCGTTGTGTTCTGAAGCGGATCTCGAACTTATTGTCGAAGCACCCCTCAAGTAAAGAATTCACCAAGATTGAGACTTGAGGTCCAGCAGCCTGGATCTCGCAGAGTTGGATCTCGTCTGGACCGAAGACCCTGGCAAGGTAGTTGTAGTCTTCCTGTTCAGTCCTTGCCGCCCCGAGTTCGGCCTCGATCTGGGCCAGGCGATTCCGTGCGGCCTCCAGTTGTTCCAGGCGCTGTTTGATTTGTGCTTGACGGGCAATAAGGCTATCGCGTTCACGGCGGCAGGAGGCAATCAGGCGGTCCGCGTTTTCAATCTCCCGCCGTGAACCATGCATCTTAGCGTCGAGGTCAGAGAATGCAGAGAGCGCCGATTCCTTCCTCGATAGTTCCTCGCCAACTTCCGTACGGGACCGAGCCAAGCGCTCCAAAGCCTTGAGCCGCTCGTCCCGCCGCGCCTCGACGGCGCGCAATTCCTCGTAACCCTGTCGCTCCTGATCAACTTTCCTGCGGTCCCGCTCGCAGCCTTCGAGTGTCCGGGTGAGCTCAAAGGATGGGGTGACAATCTGAAGGAGCGAACTGCGTTGGACCTCGACTTCGAGTGAGAGTGTTGCGACCTCTCCTTCCAATCCTGGGATCTTCTGGCCGGCTTCGACGGCGCGGCGAATCTTCGGGCAGGAGGCGTAAGGTCCCTCGCCCCGGCAGGGCACTACCGCCAGCTCTTCACGCTCCACCCGCAGCCGCTCGAGCTCGGCTGTGTTGTTCCTCAACTCGCCATCAAGAGCTTGGACAATACGCTCGGCTTCACGGTTGGAGGTTTCGAGCCCCTGAATCTCCCGGATTTGCCGATGGAGTTCTTCGATGCGATTAGCCA
>Ga0187876_1000439_pt1 | contig 43301 bp, 38 predicted proteins | sample June2016WEW_17_4_FD_133000 | JGI IMG/M metagenome (GOLD analysis project Ga0187876, IMG submission 133000) | Peatland microbial communities from SPRUCE experiment site at the Marcell Experimental Forest, Minnesota, USA - June2016WEW_17_40 | ecosystem: Environmental > Terrestrial > Soil >...
CCGCCGGAGCAGGAACCGGAGCGCGTGTTCGACGTCTGCCGCGAAATGGGCGGCACGTTCTGCATGCCGCACCAGTGCGTGACCGACGCGCTCACCGACCGGCGCGCGCGCGTGATCCGCGACCTCGACCGCTACACGAAAATGATCCGCGAGCGCGGCATGATCCCCGGCCTTTCCACGCACATGCCGGAAGTCGTCCCCTATGCCGACGCCATGAATGCGGACGTCGAGACCTACATCCAGATCTACAACGCCGCCGGCTTCCTGATGCAGGTCGAGGTGGACTGGGTCATGAAGATCATCGCCGAGGCGAAGAAGCCGGTGATGACCATCAAGCCCTTCGCCGCCGGCCGGCTCATCGTCCCCGTCGGCCTCGCCTTCGTCTGGAGCACCATCCGCGAGCAGGACATGGTCACCGTCGGCACGACCACGCCGGACGAAGCGAAGGAGGTCATCTCCATTTCGCTCGACCTCCTCAGCCGCCGCCAGCCGACCATCGAGCTCCAGAAGACGCGGAGCAAACGGTCGCTCGAGCCGGCGAGGAGCGGAACGTAACCGCCTGTCGCGCCTCCCCGATTGGAGAAGACTCGAATGGGAAATCCCGAGCCGACGAACGGGCAGCCGACGGATGCCGAACTGCGCCGGTCGCGGCGGAATTTTCTCGTCGCGGCGGGCACGGTGGGCGCCGGGATGCTGTTGACCGGCGCCGGCGGCATCGCGGCGGCGGCGGATGAGAAGAATGCCGGGGAAAGGAGCGGGCCAGTGGCTGAGCGACATACCCTCAACGTGCGGGATTTCGGCGCAACCGGAGACGGCAAGACTGACGATACCAAGGCGATTCAGAAGGCCTTGGATTCCGCGGCCGGCACCCAGGGAACGGTCTTCGTGCCGGAGGGCTCGTACATGTCCGGGGAACTGCGGATGTCTCCCGGCACAGCGCTTTGCGGCTTTCCGGTATGGAGTTATCGCCACAGCCAGGGCGCCGTCATTCGCCTGAACGACAGCGCCGCGAAGTGCCTGTTGAATCTCACAGGGGCCTACGGCGCGATGGTCAATGGAGTCTGCTTTCATGGCGGCAGACTCGGCGGCGACGGCCCGATCCACGGCATCATGATTGACAAGCCGGATTACGGCTCGCAGGAGGACACGCCGCGGATTGACGGGTGCCGCGTCGAGCAGTTCACCGGCGATGGCATTCGTCTTGAGCGGATCTGGTGCTTCTCCGTCCGGCACAGCCACTCCGTTCACAACGGCGGTTGCGGGCTGCGCGTGCGCGGCTGGGATGGGTTCATCCTGGACAACTGGTTTTCGGGGAACGCGATGGCCGGTTACGGCGCCTATGACGAGAGCGCCTCGAACACGCTGACCGCAAACCGCATCGAATGGAACCGACAGGGCGGGATATTGATCCACGGCGGCTCGACTTATAATATCACCGGAAATTACATTGACCGTTCCGGCCGATGCGGCATCGCCCTGCTGCCGAGGGGCGAGAGCCACTGCGGCGTCATCACCGCGACGGGCAACGTGATCTACCGGAGCGGCAAACCGGACTGGGGCAAAGAGAGCGACTATGACAGCGCGCACGCGCGGTTCGAAGAGGTGCGCGGCCTAGCCTTCATCGGCAATGCCATGACCGCCGGAAGGGATGACGGCAACCGAGGCGCGTTGTCGCCCGATTACTCGATCGTGGTCCGGCGGCTGGCCAGCTCGGTCATCAAGGACAACGTCGGCACACTGCAGAAGACCTGAAAGCCCGGCGCGTTTGCGGCGCCGGTCCTACCACTCCAGCGCGTTGGGGAACCTCGGGATGAGGAACTGCTTCTCCTCGATGAGCCCGGCCTGTGAAGAGAGCTTCGCGGTGACGGCGATATCGCCTTCGGGCGGAATCGGGATGACGCAGGTTCCCTGGCGCGCGCTCGGGGCAAAGCCATAAAGCGACGTGCCGCAGACGATCTGGACTCGAAGCCCGCCAAGCGCGCGAGCGGCGACGTTAAGCGTGAAATCCATCGGCAGCGCGACGGCGCCGCCGGACACCAGCTCATCGCGCGGATGGATGTCGAAGGCGTTCTTCTCCTGCGCGGTCACCGATCCGGTTTCAGCCAGGAACCGGACTTCGAATCCCCGCGGCTGCGGCGGCGTTTGGCAGCCTGCGGCGAGCAGCACGAGCGCCAGGCCGGCCCACCATCGCATGCGCGCCATTCGCCGCCTTTCGGTTTCAATCGAAGCCGTCTTCATCTCGCCACGTCCATCAACTTGAGAATATGCCACGCCAGCCGGCCGCGCCAGATTTGGGCGGTATCGGGCGAGACGACCGTCACCGTATCGCGCTCATTGATCGAGAACCGTGCGACCATATCCGCCAGCTCCTGCCGCGCCACCGCCACGTCCTCCGGCTTCGCGCCCTGCTTCTCGCGACAGAGACGTTCGAGCGTCCGCACGTAGCGCACGTCGTCCACCGCCGCGCGAAAACCTTCCCACGCCACCGTCGGCAGCGGTCCGTCCGGGCTCGGATACGCGAACGACTCGTGCGCGCCGGGCGCATCGAACGGCGCCGGTGTGCCGTCTCCGGGACGAGACGCCCCCGTTTGGCTCGATTCGCCGGTGAACAAGTCGTCGTACATGCCGCCGGGTCCCGGCCACTGATACGCCCATTCCAGCGCGCCGGCGGCGCCGATGCGCAACAGGTACCAGCCGAACCGCATGCGGTTGAAATGAGCGTCCGTGAAGCTGGCCGCGCCGCAAATCCAGACCTGTTGCACGCCGGCTGCCTTGTCCTCGTCGAGGACCTGCGGTCCGAGAATATCCTTGTGGCAGGCCACATCCAGCTTGCCTCTGAACCGGCCGGACTGGTCCTCGCCATGAGACCCGCCGTTGACGAACAGGAACGTGAGGTCGTCGAGTTTCCGCGCCATCGCCAGGTATCGCCCGCAGGCCCGGCTGAGTTCCTCCGTGTCGCTGGGCCTGCCGAGGACGCAGATGTACGGCTCCGTGAGCTGCGCCTCCCGGAACCGGCCGACGCCGGCGCCGAGAGCGGCATCATAGACGCGGTCAAACAGCCACGTGCCGGGCTGGGCGCGGTCCGCGTCGAACGGCTTCGGGTCCTGCTGATTCCTGAGCTGCAGCAGCTCCCGCGAGAGTTCGGCGAAGTCCGCATCTCCGAACCACACGCAGCGGGTCCGATCGAAGCCGGCCTCCCTGGCCGAGTTCAACTCCTCGTCGAGAGAAACGAACGTAGCCAGAACGCCCTCGCCGGGCTGCGAGGCATCGAAGACCGGCTCGACATCCTCGCCGGTCCCGCGCAAAGCCAGCCTCATCGGCGACGACACCGTCAGGCAATTCATCCCGTGCTCGCGCTGGTCAACGAGGTGCTTCATCCGCTGGCCGGGAATCACGTCGCCCTCGCCGAACGCCTTGAGCCAGTCGCGATAGAGCGCGTAGAAGACGCCGTAGCTGATGCCCGGAGGATCGAGTTCGAACGGCAGCACGCGCAGCGCGATCTCGCGAGTGGCCGAGGGCCGGCCCTTCGCGCGAAATGTCGCCGTGCCGCGATAGACGCCGGGAACCGCGTCCTTCGGCGCGAACAGCGTCACCCAATAGTGGCGCGTCAGGCCTTTGGTCATCGCGGTCGGATGCGCGGCTTCGAGGATGTCCGGGACGAGACGGTACGTCTTGGCCGCGCGGTCCGCGGCCCGGCGCTGAATCCAGAGCTGCCGGACGTCAACGTTTTGCGCCCCGAGAAGTTTTCCGCCCGGCCCGACCAGGTCGCTCACGGTGAGCACGGCGTCCTCGAGGTCCTCCAGCGGGCGGACGCAAAGCAGGATCGGCTCGTATTGCGCGAGCGCCGCGAAGGTGATGATCGGCCGGTCAATTTCGAATCGGAACGGCGCGTCGCAGACCTGCGGCTCGCCCATCGGATTGCGCGAGAAAAGCACGTAACCGGCGGCGCGCTCCGCATCGGTCAGCGCCGGCATCGCGGCCGCGGCCGGCGTGACGTCCTTCCAGCCTTTGGGAATTTCGACGCGATCCGCATAACCGGGCACGTGCCGGCCGAGCGCCTGGAAACCCGGCGGCGCTTCCTGCGCGCCGACCGCCGCGCACCAGAGAATCCCGGCGCCGATCACGCCCCAGTGAATCCGCATCTCGCTATCGTCCTCGCTCGCCCCGTGCCAGCGTCCGGAAGACCTCGGATGCGGGGAATCTTACATCCCGCCGTCGCAAACATCAAGATCCCTATCCGCTCGCTTCAGCCTTCCCGCAGCCTTGGAACGCTTCGCAACACCGACAGAAGACCGAAAAAACACTTGACAGCGGCAATCCGACCGTATAATCTGGTCTTTGGCAGCCGACTGTCCTTGGGAGGACGGTCAAAACGGGAATCCCTGTCGAACTGGGGACGTACTGTCCTTCCCGCTGTGTAGGACGTGCCTTATTCATGATCTCGAAGGATAGCGCAACGCCCGCCGAGATGCACGAGGGGGGAAACGGCGACCTCGTGATCCGGCCGGCGCATGACCGCGCCGAACTCGAAGGCGCCTACGAGCTGGTCTATCACAATTATCGCCCCCGCGAGTACATTCCCGCCAATCCTTTCGGCCTTCGCCTCACGATTTTCAACGCGTTTCCGAGCAGCGTAACTTTCGTCGGCGTCATCCACAACCAGGTGATCGCCACGGTGTCCCTGATTCCCGACACGCCGATCGGGCTGCCCATGGACGAAATCTATCGCGAAGAAGTCCAGGCCCTGCGCGATGCCGGCCGGCGGCTGGTCGAGGTCACGATGCTCGCCGACCGGCGCCTGACGATCCGGCGCTCGCTGGCGACGGTGCTGACGCTCATGAAGCTCGTCTTCGACTGCGCAGCCCTGTCGTTGAAAGCCACCGATCTGTGCATCACGGTCAACCCGCATCACGACAAGTTCTACCATGAGTACCTGCTCTTCAGCCCGCTCGGCGGGTTGCGCGCCTATCCGAGCGTGAGCGGCAATCCCGCCATCGCCCGGCGGCAGGACCTGGAGCGCGTCGAGGAGGAATTCCGGCGCCGACGACCGTCGCTGCTGCACCGCTTTTTCGAGGACCGGACGCCCACGAGCCTGTTCGAACAGCGGTATCACATGACGGCCGCCGACCTGCGCTACTTCTTCGTCGAACGCACGCACATCTTCCAGGAGTCGCCCCCCTACATGCTGAACCGGCTGCGAGATTGCTACCCGGATTTCGACTGGGACGCGCTGGGGGCCGGTCAGTTCAGCGGAGCGCACGGCGCTTCCTGAATGGCCGGGGACAGTGGGGCTCTTGAAAAAGTCTGTTTGTCATTCCCGCTTGCGCGGGAACGACGCAGCGCAGACGCGGTACGAGCGGGTTCTTCCGACGGCTTTTTCAGCAGCCCCTGTCCCTGAAAAACCGAAGGCCGTCGTCCCGTCGTCTTACGGCATACTCCGTATCTATCTCGCCGGCGGGATCTCCTTCAAGCGTTCCACGATCGTCTCCACGCGGATTTTCTTCATCCCCTCCGCGCTGAGTTTCTTGTCCGGCTGGAAGGTTTCATAGCTCTCGTCCGGCGGGAGGACAGTGTTCGACTTCTCCCGCGCGTACGGTCCCCAGCGCATCGGGTGGCAGGCCGGGACGGTGCAATAGAAACCGAGCAGCCGCCGGTTGAACGCCCGCGCGATGTGCAGCGGGCCGGTGCTGTTCGAGAGGAACAGGTCGCAGCCGGAAACCAGCGCGACGAGGTCGGAGAGCGAAAAAGCCCCCGTCGCATCCACAAGCCGGCGCTTCGCGGCGGAGGCCAGGCCGCGATACAGCGCGGATTCGTCGGAGGTCCCGGTGACGATGACCTCGCCTGGAAACTCAAACGCGTCCATGAGCTTCCCGAAAGTCTCCAGCGGAAGGTCCACGGCGCTTTGGCCGCTGCCGGGATGGACGATGGTGTAACGAGTGATCTTCCTCGCGTCGAGGAATCGGCGGACGCGCAGGAGCGCCTGATCGTCGGGCCGCAGGCGGAAATCCACTTCCTCGCGCGCCGGGACCGGGACGTATCCGCGGATCATGTCGAGATTGTAATCCAACTCGTGCCGCTTCGGCTGCCGGCGGCGCTGGAAGACCGGCACGTTGTAGCGCCAGGAGTGCAGGCGCAGGCCGCTGCCCATCCGGAACGGAATCTTAGCGTCCCAGACGAGCCGCGCCACGTCGTCCTTGCTGTGGACGACGATGGCCAGATCGTACTTCTCCGACCGGATTTCGCGCAGGCATTGGTCGTATGCCGCGCGATCTTTCAGCGAGTCCGGGACGACCACGACCTTGTCCACGTCGGGATGGCCCGCCGCCAGAGGCGCGGTGTAGCCCCGGAGCAGGAAGTGCACTGCAGCCTGCGGGAACCGCCGCCGGATCGCCGTGGCCATCGGCAGAGTCAGCACGACGTCGCCGATCCGGTCGTTGCGGACGATCAGGATTCTCTGCGCCCTGTCGAATCGAAAGCCGCCGCCGAAGATTCTCATGCCGGGCCCGTCCGCCTTGACTCCTGTGAGCGGGAGATTATAATAGACTCCAGCCTGCGCTGAGGATTGGTGTAATGGTAACACACCTGACTCTGGATCAGGCATTCCAGGTTCGAGTCCTGGATCCTCAGCCATTCGACTCGCTTCGCTCGCTCATGGCCTTCGGCCGGACAGCGGGCGAGGCGAGTTGCATTTTAAGGCCGGCGAGTCCGGGAGGCAAGCGAGTCGAATGACCCGGGTTCGCACAAACCTTCGCGAGGTTGATTTGGAAAATCCCGATTGACATGACCGGACGAGAACGAGTGCTGAGTTGCGTGCGGCGGACGGGACCGGATCGGACACCGTACTTGCGCTGGGATGATTTTGCCAGGACTGACATCGTTGCGGCCTGGGCGCGGTACGCCGGGAACCCGGCGCCGATTCGTCGCGAATGGGTGGACGAATGGGGTTGCCGATGGGAAACGCTGGACACTACCGCCGGTCACGTCGCGGGGCACCCGATCGCGTCGGCGGCCGATTATGCGGCCTACCGACTTCCTGAACCGCAGTTGGACCTGGCGGGTCTGCGGGCCAACCGGGCCGAGTATCCCGACCGAGCGTGCAGCGGCGGGCTGAGTTTCTTCTTTTTCGAACGGCTCGAGAAACTGCGGGAGTTCCGCGAGGCGATGATGGATCTCGCCGCCGAGCGCGAAACGCTGGAGGCGTTCCTCGACCGGCTGCAGGCGTACTACATCGCGATGGTGGACGCGTACGCCGCAAGCGGGACGGTGGACATCATCTGCGTCAACGAGGACCTCGGCTTGCAGGACCGGCTGACGATTTCGCCGGCGATGTGGCGCGAAGTGTTCAAGCCGCGCTGCCAGGCGGTATACAACCGCGCGCACGAACACGGCTTGCTGGTGTTTCAACATAGCTGCGGCTACGTGCAGGACATCATCAGCGACCTGTCCGAGATCGGCGTGGACATCCTGGAGCTGCAGCAGTTGAACTGCATGGACATGGACGCCGTGGCCGCCGCGCGCGGCCGGATGTGCATCACGGCGCCGGTGGACATTCAAGCGGTATTGCCGACCGGCGACTGGGAACGGATCGCCGAATTTCAAGCCCGGTTGTTCCGCGTCTTCGACCGGCCGGAAGGCGGGTTCATACCGCAAATCTACAGCGACTTATTGTCCCTGGGTGTTTCGGCGGAACTCGGCGGGCAACTGCAGAAATTGATTTTCCATCTGTGCGATTGGAGAAAGCAGCGCTGAAGCCGACTCAATGAAGGTAGTACCGCCAGAGGAACCCAAACCGCACGTGCGGGAATGCGATCGCGTAATACGCCGGCATGGAGAAAAAGCGGGTGATCGGCGGGAGTCCGCCGTTTCGCGCACACTGAGCGGCCTCTACCGCGCAGCGCGGGAACTCAATCGCGACTGTTCCGCATCGCGAACTCGCGAATGCGGTTCTCCAAGTCGCTGCGCAGGAACCAGTAACAGAACTCGCCGCGCTTGGCGCCCTGCTTCTGGAAAAGGCGTTGATGAGGACATCCTCCGGCGCATTGCGGAAGGACCGGACAATTCCGGCATTCCTTGTGATCGAACCAGTCATAGGTCAGCCACGGGATCATGTTGCTGAGTTCAACGTCGGTGTCGAATACGGAGCCATAGGCGCGGTCCGACAGTCCCAGGTCTTCGGGGCACTTGTAGAGCAACCCGTCGGGACCGACGGCCACGCTGGAGGCGGCCGTCGCCATGCAGCCCGCCTGCAGCTTGAGATACAGCCGCTCGATGGGCAAGCCCAGCTCGTCCGCTCTTTTGCGCTCGCGCGCCAGGATGTGGACGTATTCCCCGGAGCCGAGCAGCCCCGAGCAGGCGCCGCGTCCGCACTCGGGCTGGCGGACGTTGGCGAAATAGAGCGCCTGGAGTTTCTTCGAGAGACCCCGACTGAGCAGCGCCCTGTAAAGAGCCTGAATCTCCGCCTCGTCGTCGCGGGAGATATTGATGCGGAGGACGACCTCCAGCGCGTCGGACAACATGCACGCGCCGTCGAGCGCCTGGTCGAGCGTGTCCCGGCCGCGCCGGTCGCGCTTCTCCGAACTCGGGATGTCCACCGTGACCTGGGCGCGGCCGACGCGGCATGCCTTGAGCCTCTTTGCCGTGGCGGGGCGAACGAGGGTGCCGTTCGTCTGCATGTGCGCCGCGTAGCCGATGCTCGCTTTGTCCAACGCAGGCAGCAGCAGCCGGCTGACGCGCTCGATCGTGTCCAGGCCAAGCAAGGGTTCCCCGCCGAACCAGGTCAGCTCGATCCGCCGGACTTGCCGCGCCTGGCCGGCGACAAAGCGGACCACGGCGTCCGTAGTCCGGCGGTCCATGGTCTTGCGGGTTGAAAGGGATTGGGCGAGCCCCTCGAAGCAATAGTCGCATCGAAGATTGCACGCCAGGGTCGGAGTGAGGTACACGCCGAGACAGTCTCGGGAATAGCGCCGGCTGAGGTATCGAACCCGGACGACGTCCACTTCATCCACCCCCTGCGGGACCAGGAACCCCTTCTCGCTCAACAGGCGGGCGGTCTTGTCGGTCCGCGCGGCGGCCGGAGAATGCACGGCGCCGGGAGTCAGAAACCGCCGCCACGCAGCGGTCTCCAACTGGATCAGCGCAGCGGAAAAGGTGTTGAAGACGGCCTTCTGCCCGCCGGGAAGGTCCACGGACACATTGAACCGCGAAGGCGCCCACGTCCGGGTTGCGGAGGCGTTGCCCGCCGTAGCTGTCATCCGAAGCTCTCCTAGGAATTCAGTGGATCGCCGCGCGGCGAATCCGCTGAGAGTCCGCGCTAACCGTGGAACTCCAATCCGGCGACGTCGGAACGGTCCCTGGCTGAAGCCCGGGCCGACTCGTTCATCAAGGCGTACTCCCGCACGCGGTTCTCCAAATCCCCGCGCAGGTACCAATGGCAGAATTCCTCGCGCGTGAGGTAGTGCGCCTGGAGCAAGCGCCGGTGCGGGCACCCGCCCGCGCACTGAGGCAGCACGGGACAGCGGCGGCATTCGTCGTGCTGAAACCAGTCGTAAGCGAGCCACGGGAGCAGGTTGCCGAGTTTGACGCCGCTCTCAAAAACGGAGCCGTAGGCGCGGTCGCGGATTCCGAGATCCACAGGGCACTTATAGAGGAAGCCGTCGGGCCCGATGACCATGCCCGTGCGCCGGGTGCTGGTGCAGGCCGCCGGCGGGCGGAGCGAGAGGGTTTCCACCGGCAAGCCGAGGGACGCGGCCTTGGCGCGTTCACGCGCGGTGATGCGGACGTAATCCCGGGCTTGCAGAAAACCGCGCCGGGACGATGCCGGCCCGCGCTCCTGCCGGGTCACCTTGGAGAAGACGAGCGCCTTCAGCTTCTTCTGCAACCCGCGCCGCAGCAGGCCTTCGTACAGGGCGTTGAATTCCCTTTCACTGTCGCGGGAGATATTAACACGCAGCTCCACGTCCGCCTGTCCGGCGGCGCAGGCCACGCCGTCCAACGCCCGCTCCAGCGAGTCGCGCCCGCGCCGGTCCCGTTTCAACGCACGCGGGACGTCCACCGTCACCTGAACGTACCCGACATGGCTCCGCCTGAGCATGCCCCAGGTCTTGCGGTCCAAGAGGACGCCGTTGGTCAGAAGGCCCATCGAGCAGTCCACGCCGGCTTTCTCGAACGCCGGGGCCAGCAGGGAACTGACCCGCCGGATGGTTCGCAGACCCAATGCCGGCTCGCCGCCATACCAACTGATGGAGACCTTTTTCTTGCCGCGCGCCTGCCGGGCGACATAGCGAACGACGGCATCCTCGGTTCGCCGGTCCATGGCCTTCAAGGGCTGGAGGGTGCGGTCGGGCCGCACGAAACAATAACTGCACCGCAGGTTGCACGCGAGCGTGGGAGCGATGTAAACGGTGAGCGAGTCCTCCGCGCAACGGCTCATTTCGTAGTGAAGCCGGAGGACATCGAGTTCATCAACGTCCTTGGCCACCAGGAAGTTCTTGCCGTGCAGGAGGCGCGCGGTCCGGCCCGGCAGCCGCCCGCGCGGGGAATACTCGGCGCCGGCTTGAAGGAAGCCGCGCCACGTCGCGGTGTTTACGGTAGCCAGGGAAGTCGAGAATGTGTTGAAGACCGCCTTGCGTCCATCCGGCAGGTCCGCGGCGACGTTGAAACGCGACGGCACCCACGTCTCCGCGGAGAGCGAACGAGTCGTCGCGCAGTCCGCCCGTAAAGGCGCTCTCAACCTCTCACCCCGGCGATCGCGACGATCCTGGCGTTACAGCAGCAGTCGGAACACTCGCCCCAGCACTGGCCGGAGACTTCTCCCTTGCTGGACCCCATCAGCAGTTTCATCACTGCGGCGCGCGAGACCTCTGCCTTGCCCGTGAGCGAGGAGGGCTTCGGGAAGACCAGGGTCAGTTGGTTCGAGCCGTCCGCGATCACCCTGACGCTCTGCTTCTTGCTCTTGGCCGCCTTCTTCGCCGCTTTCTTCGCCATCGCCCCGACCTCCACCTGAACCGGAACTTGCCATTATGCCGCCATCGGATGACGACCTGCGATCATGTGACGGATTCTGACACTCGGAATCCTGCTTGTCAAGCGGGGCGCAATTTCGTCCTCGTCCTCGTCGTCCTCGAACAAGAGTTCATCACGACCGAGGACGACGACGAGGACGAGTACGATCTACGTCGCGGCGGCGATTCTATCTGCCGCGCTGGCCGGGGTTTTTCAGTTCTTTTTCGACGGCGGTCGTATAGTAGGTATCGTCGTGCTGCTGCTTCCAGCCGTCAATCGGGGGCATGCCGGGGCCGGCGCGGTATTTCGCCCACATTTCATTGACGAATTTCTCCGGGCATGAGCCTTCCTGGCACCAGTCTTCGTCATAACCCGCTCCGGTGGCGGCTTTGATGGCTTTAGTGGGCGGACCGTCATTCTCGTACATCCAGCGGTCAATGTAGTCGAAGAACGCGTCATGGTTCCAGGTTTTTTCGGCGTGCAGGAAGTGGAGCGCCAGGACCTGGGCGACCCAGCCGTTGCCGCAGCAGGTGCGGCGGTAGGCTTCGCTGGTCTTCTGGCCCGGTCCCCAGGCGGTCGGCGGCGTGTGTTCGTAGGGACCCCAGGCATCGTTCGTCCGGACGTAGTCGCGGCCGATCCCGGTGACTTCATCTATGCCGGAGTGGCCGGTGAAGACGACCTTGGCGCCCGTCCAGGAGTTGCCGTAGGCGGTCTGCTCGTCTTCGCCGAAGCAGGCTTTGGGGCAGAACTTGTTGATATTCGCGAGTTCCTCATCGCCGAGGAGGATTCCGGCGAACACGATCGGGAACTTGCGGCCGCTGCCGTGGCCGCCCCAGCAGAACCATCCGGGATGCCCGGCGCGGATGATGCCGCCCAGGTCAATGCCGACCTGGACGAGGTTGTCGAGAAGCGGCTCCTTTTGCTCGGGCGTGAAGTTGCAGCACAGGAGCACGCCTGCAGCGCCGACGACGCGGCCGATCTCGCGGCCGTACCACGGCATGTTGTCGGCGGGTTGGTCGTGGCCGAAGAAGCCGGTGTTGACCCACGGACGCTGGGTGTAGCGGATGTACTGCGAGAGCTTCGGCGTGTCGGCCGGCGCGGCGAGCGAGGGCAACAGCTCACGCTTGAGGTTGCGCGCCAGGAAGATTTTCTGGGTGCGGTCGCAAAACGCGGGGCGGAACGCGTCGGCCGGCTGCGGCTCGGCGACGCAGGTCAGCACGGCGGCATCCTTGACCGGGCTGGAATCGGTGCCGGGCGCGCCGCGGGATTCATCTTTGGGGTTGAAACGGCTCTGCTGCTCCCGCAGCGGCGGCACGAACGGCACATTGCCCATCGGAACGCTGATGGTCGAAACGAGCGAATCGCCCGGCTTCATGGAGACGGGGAGTTTTTGGATGAGCGCCGGGTCGAACCAGTTGTGGACCACGTCGTCATAGGAGACTTTCCGTGCGGCCGGAGGATTGAGCATGAAGCCATTGCGAATGCGGTCCTTGACCGGCCTGTCTTTCTCATTCGGGTCAAACTGGTCGGCGGGGATCTCGGCGCCGTAGAGAGGCTTGGGCGTGATCTCGGTGATCGTCACCGGCCCGACGACGTAAAAGTCGCCATTGACGAATTGTCCTACTCGGGCCGGCTTGTCAAACGTCCAAGTCATGCCGTATTGCGAGACGCTGGTTTTCAGCGGAAGATCGTCGAGCTTCGGCGCCGCCGGCGCGTTGGCTTTTGTGTAGATGACGGCCGGCTTTTCCTGGCTCCAACATGGAGTCGCCAGGCCCGCGACTGCCGCGACAGAGAGACCGAGCGCTAAAATCTTTCCGAACATGATATCCCTCCGCTTGGTTCCGCCTCGCATCAGGCCGCCCTCCACACGGCCGGCGGGCAAGCCGAGGAATTTTTCGGTGAGGCGTCAGCCGGGATCCGCTCTATACCCGCCGTCCAGATTCGCACTCCGGCCGTCGGCGTGTCGGCAGCAATTCATCTCCCACATCAAGTGGGCCCTTTGAGTTCCTTTGCAATGGCGGCTTTATAGTAGGCGTCATCGTGCTGCTGCTTCCAGCCATCGGTGGGAGGCATGCCGGGCGCGGCGCGGTATTTCGCCCACATTTCGTTGACGAAGTTTTCCCAGCATCGGTCTTGTGGGCTAAGCTTTTCGTCTGTCTGGTACATCCACCGGTCCACGTAATCGAAGAATGGGTCATGGTTCCAGGCCTTTTCGGCGTGGAGAAGGCGGAGGGCGAGCGCTTGGGCGACCCAGCCGTAGCTGGCGGTGTGGCGGTAGCCTTCGCTGGTCCTCTGGGCTGCTCCCCAGGTGGCGGGCTGGGTATGTTCGTACGGCCCCCAGGCCTGCGGTCCACGCGCGTAATCGCGGCCGATTCCGGTGACTTCATCAATGCCGGAGTGGCCGGTGAAGACGACTTTGGCGCCGGTCCAGCAGTCGCCGTAGGCGGTCTGCTCATCTTCACCGAAGCAGGCTTTCGGGAAGGACTTGTTGATATTCTCAAGCTCCTCGTCGCCGAGGAGGAAGCCGGCAAAGACGATGGGCAGCTTGCGCCCGATGCCGTGGCCACCCCAGCAATACCATCCGGGATGACCGGCGCGGATCATGCCGCCGTAGTCTATGCCGACCTGGACGAGATTATCCAGGAGCGGCTCTTTCTGTTTGAGGGTGTAGTTGCAGCACAGGAGCAGCGCCGCGTCGCCGACGACGCGGCCCACCTCGCGGCCGTAGCCGGGCATGTTGGCATTCGGGTGCTCGAACCCGAAGTAGCAGGTGTTGACCCACGGGCGCTGGGTGTAGCGGACGTAGTCGGAGAGATTCGGCGCGTCGGCCGGGGCGGCGACGGCGGGCAAGAGCTCGCGCTTGAGATTGCGCGCCAGGTAGATTTTCTCCGTGCGGTCGCAGAATGCGGGGCGGAACGCGTCGGCCGGCAGCGGCTCGGCGACGCAGGTCAGCACGGCAGCGTCCTTGATCGGGCTGGAATCTTCGAAGCCCCGGACTCCTTTGTTGCTGGTGTGTTCGATCGCCAGCGGAGGCGAAACGGTCAGCCCCACCGGCATGCTGACCGTAGAGACGAGCGAATCGCCCGGCTTCATCGAGACCGGGAGTTTCTGGATGAGAGCGGGATCGAAGAAGTTTTTCACGCCGCTGTCGTAGGAGACTTTTCGCTCCGCCGGCGGATTGAGCATGAAGCCGTTGCGGATGCGGTCCTTCTCCGGGTGCTTCTTATCGGTCGCGTCGAGCTCGGCGGCGGGGATTTCGGCGCCGTAGAGAGGCTTGGGGGTGATCTCGGTGATGGTCACCGCGCCGACGACGTAAAAGTCGCCATTGAGGAACTGTCCGACCCGGACCGGCTTGTCGAACGTCCAGGTCATGCCGTATTGCGAAAGACTGGCTTTCAAGGGAAGCTCCTCCAGCTTGGGTGCCGCCGGGGCGTTGTCCCTGGTGTAAATGACGGCCGGCTTTTCCTGGCTCCAACATGGAGTCGCCAGGCACGCGACCACCGCGACAGAGAGACCGGCCGCTAAAACCTTTCCGAACATGATATTCCTCCATTTTGTTCCACATCGTAAGAAGGTCCGCCGTCACGCGCCGCATTCTGACCGGCAGAATCACGCTTGTCAAGCGGCCTATTCCCCACGCACATAGACCGGCAGCGGCCCGATCTCCAGGCGAATTTTATCCCCGGTCACTGCAATCGTCTGCCGGTGCCCCACCATGTCGAAGATTGTCGCGCGTGAGGCCTTCATCGGCAGTTCCACAACTTTCGGCCCTGAGACATTCCACGCCATGAGCACGGGCGTGGCCGCGGGATCTTCCTTCGGCGCGAAACGATATGCAAAATACCCGTCCTCTCCATCGCTCAAGACGCCGATCAGCCGCGGGCTGGGCATCAGTTGGATCATCGTCTGGACGGCATGCGCGGAGGGCCTCCAGGAACCGTCGCGCTGGAAGAAACCCGAGTTGAAGTTATCCGTGTCATTGACGGACATGATGTGCACGCGACGCACCCCGAGGCGCTGCGCGAAAGCGTAGAGCCGGCACACGTAGGCGGCCTGGAGATCAGGATTAACCTGAATCCCGGCCATCGCATAAGAACCGCCGTCCTGCTTCGAGATGGGCCACCCGACTTCCGTGTACCAGATCGGGACCTCCGCGCGACCGTGAGAGGCGAGATCGGCGCGAATCTCAGCCAGGCTGGCAGCTATGCTGTAACGCCCCCAGGAGCGAACGGAAGTGGCTTCGGGAGCCACAGGTTCTACATAGGGATGCGTGGAAAGAATGTCATAGCTGCGAAGCGCGGAGGGGCCGGCTCTGTTGACGCTTTGGATAAAACGGATGTCGCCCGCGGACGCACCGCCTGCGCCGAACCCGACGACGTTCACCTCCTTCGACCAGTTCTTCGCGGCGGTGTATGCCGCGGGCAGAAGCTTTGCATAGAGGGCAAAACGGGCCGCCTCCAGCTCCGCCTGCGGACGATTATCCGGCCGGATCAAATACTCGAAATTAGGCTCGTTCCATATTTCGATATTGCGAAGAGGACGGTTGGGAATTTTCGGGTTATCCCGGAAGAGCGTGCCGTTGGGACCGTAGCGAGTCAGCAGGGCTGTAATGCTCTGCGCGTAATTTCGAATGAAGGCTTCGTCCTCCTGCGGCGTGGCGTCGAGCTTCTGGGGAGCAGTGCCGGCGCAGTACATGACCTCGGTGTCATCCTCGGCAAACGCCTGCATCGCCTGATCTGACATGGGCCCGCCGCAGCGGTACGCGCGCCAGCCGACCTTTTTGATGGAATCCCGGTACTCGAGATATTCGCCCGCCCACTCGTAAAGGCCGTATATGAGCGGATTGGGTTTTGCCTCGCGGAGGACCTTCTCCAGCGGCGGCATCGGCGGCGGCTCCCACACCCAGTTGCCCGGAATTTTTGTGGGCTGGCTGATTTCGCCGCGAACTACGGGTTGGGATTCTACCGCACTGGCTTGAAATGAGCCGGCAAGAAGCGTTGAACAAAGCGCTGCGACAGTCGGCCACGATGCTTTCATGAAGCATCCTTTCTTCTAATCTCGATTATCACTCGAAGCACCGCAGGATCACATCGGCGTAGATTTTATGCCCGTTCTTGCCGGGGTGGTTGAGCCAGTTGTGAAGCTGCGAGAAGGGCGGAATGCCGCGGGAGGCCTGGTTGATGAACTCGGTCCAGACGTCCGCCGCAGCGACGTTCTCCTCCTTCGCCACGTCCAGCATGGCCTGGCGGTACGCAGGCCAGCGTTTGAACACATCAGGCTTGAGCCACGGGTTCGACCGCTCGCCGACGACGATGAGGACCTCCACGCCGGCGGCCTTGGCCTTCCTGACCATGGCGCGCATGTCCTCCTTGAACTGCTCGGGCGGGTTATTCGGTTTCCCTCCGATGGGCCCCGAGACATCGTTGCCGCCGAAGTCAATGAGCACGACGTCGGCTTTGGCGGGGATGACGGTCTTGTCCATCACCTCCAGGCCGTACTTGGTTTGCGTGCCGCCCTGGAAGGCCGCGATGGGCGTGACCATGGCTTTGGGGAACCGCTTTCGCAGCCCCACGACCACGCGGCTCGGGAAGCCCAGGTTCTTCTCGGTCCAGAGATTGGCCCACCACGCCGGGGTCTCGGCGCCGACGGTGACGCTGGCGCCCATGAAGGCGATCTTGAGGTCCCCGCCGGCGGCGAGCTTTTTCACGCTCCGCGCGAGGGCCTCCTTATTGACGGGCGCCACCGGCGGCGCGGGCTGGATCGGGAAGATCTCGTACGGCGTTATGGCGTATCTGCCGGCGGCCTTAAGCCCGCCGACGGCGTCGTAGTTCGGATTGTCCGCGGCGGTCCAGCCGGCGATGTAGATGCCGGCGAGGCCCATGCAGCCGGCATCGGGCGCGGGCAGTTCCGGGCAGACGATGCGCGGCGCGCCCTTCTTGACGCTCAGCCGGCCGTCGGGGCCGACCTGGACGAGATCGAGCCGCTGCGTGGCGTACTTGCAGGCGACCTTCAGTTCGGCTTTGAATTCCTCGCCGAGGCCGCCCTTGAGGTTGGCAATCTGGCCCCATTCGGCGTTGTATTTATAATCCTCGTTCATCTTGCAGGTCTTCTTGCCGTCGGCGCTTGTGACGAGGACCGAATCGGCAATGACCTGGCGGAACATGTCGCCGAGGATCATCGTGCCCTCTTCATCCATAGCGGCGTCCAAGTTGCCATCGCGCGACGGGTCGTTCTCCGCGCCTGCCGGCTCCTTGGCGACGTGGGGCTTCAAGTCTATGGTGTTCACACCGCCGGGATGCCCATCCCCGCTCGGCCACGGATCCCAAGGCTCGTACCACGAAGCGAAGTTGCGAGGCGCCTTGGTGTAGAAGCACAGACCGCGGATCTCGGGCGGATCGAATTTGAGCTGCGCCGCCTCGAACTTAACGGTTTTGCCGCCGGGCAAGGCCGTCTCGCCTGCCGCGATGCGGACGGTCAGGTCGGGCGGCTCGGCCGGAGTGATCTTGACCTCCGCCGCCTGGATCGTCGAGGCAAGCAGGGCCGTGAGGAGCGATGCAGAGATGATTTTGCTCCGATCCATCGGTTTGGTTCCTTTCGTGATTACTTCAGTCCTGTCCCGGACCAAGCGAAATATAGCGGATGGGCGCCCGATGCGCTTCTCCGTTTTCCAGCCGTTCAGTCCCCTTCCTTCCGCAGCGGCGCGAAGACTTTTCGGACCGCCTCGAAGCTTGCGCTTCCCGGGCGCTTGTCAAGGCAGTAGGTCACAATGCCCTCGATCCGGCCCTCGCGCGCCAGGTCGGCCAGCATCCGGACGCGGCTGGAGATGTTCTCCGGAGTGCCTTCCTCGTTGTACCGCATCTTGTACTCGGCCGCCTCGCCTGCCGGCATCACGATCAGCGGAAGCCGGTATCGTCCGGCGGCCGACCGCGCGGGCACGAACTTCACCGAAAAGTCTCCCGCGACATCCACGCGCCAGGCGGCTTCGTGCCCCAGGTCCGCGTCATTCAACTCCAGGCCGCGCGCAGCCAGCTCTTCGAACGAAGCCTCGATCCCGAAGTTGCTGACGCCCTTCGCGTCGAATAATCCCACGCTCAACTTGACGCTCCGCTTGCCGCTGACGGCCTTCGCAAGTTGAACGGTCGCGACCCCGTTGTCATGCCCGGCAACGTCTTCGTCCCAAACGACCTGGTCGTCCACGCGCACCTGGAGCCGATGATATCCCTGTGTGGGGCCTTGATAACCATGGCGGTAATGGAAACTCAGCACGGCATCCTTGCCCGCGATCACTCGCGCCTCCTGGACCACGAAGGCGCGCTGGCCCGGCTGCGACGGCGTGTTCGGCGGGAAAGCGATTTGGACCGAGGCGGGCGTGTGCCATCGGCCCTCCAGAAATTCCAAGGCCCACTCCACCGCGGCGCGGTCAGGCGGATACGCGGCGACGACGCCGTCGCTCAGCGGCGCGAGGATGTCCACGAACCGGACACCGATCTCGTTGAAGTACATCAACGGGTAGAATTTGAGCCTCGGGTTGACGGCCTTGCCGGCGGCGACCATGCGGCGAATGTACTCGGGCGAGAACCGGCCCGGCGCGACGTTTTCCCAGAAATCGTCAATGACATATCCGACCAGGTTCGGGTGCTTAAGCGACAGCTTGGCGATCTCTTCGGCCCAGCGGACGTAGTCGAGGCGAAACGGTTCCGAATAAGACTCGCGCGGATTCTGGGCAGGCGTTTCGGAGTACGGCACCAGGTAAACCCACACGTTGATCCCGGCGCGCTCCGCTTTGGGCAGGAAGAGCTTCAGGTCGTCCCAGTCATTGGCGCTGTGCAGGACGAGCCACATGTAGGTATTCGCGCCGAGGTCGCCCAGGCGCCGCACCAGGAGGTCGGAATCCACGTGACCGCCGGCGCGTGGTTCGGAGTCATAATCGCCGAGCGCGAGCGGCTCCTTCGTCTGCGCACAGGCCGCACAGGCGAGGGTCAGCGCGAAGGACAGGCAGATGTTTCTCAGGCCGGGCATGGCTTTTTTGCGGATTTTGACCGTCAGAATCCCGCTTGTCAAATGATTCATGCGACGGCAACCCGCCAGGGCGCGCGCGACATCGTCGGCGCGGATGAGGTCGGCGACAACTACTTCGGCGCCGGCGTCCGCGCGGGAAGGTCCTCGCAGGTTTTCTCGATCGCGGACCGCATATATTTGGCCATGTCCGGCTGCAGGGCTTCACCCGCTGTGCCGCCGGGCGCGGCGCCGGCGATTCCGCCGATGACCGGCACGGGCGTCTTTTCGATCACCGCGCCGGGGCCCGATTCGGGCGCCGCGATTCCGTAAGCTTCCATCACGTCGTTCAGAGTGACGACCCCCTTGCCGACCCAGAGCAGCGTGCCGGTCTGCACGTCCGACATCTCGGCCTTCATAGTGATATCCACTTCGTCCTCGTCCGCGTAGCCGTACCTGGCGCGCCAATGCTCGCCGGTGGGCATGTGCACGTTGACGACGATCACGGCGGAGACCTTGTGGCCGGCCAGCTTCGCGCGTCCCTCCGGGCCGGTGATGCCGGAGGCATTCCGGAACGCGGCGTCGTTGCTCAGGTCCGCGAGGTTGCCGCGGTCCATCACGTCGTAGTTTTTCTGAAGGACGTGCAGGGCGAACAAATCGGCGACCTCCTGCTGCTGCGCCGGGCTGCCGGCGTTCATCGTGATGAGCACGGCGACTTTACCGACGGACTGGAAGTCGTAACCCGGCTGCACGAAGCCCGTTGAGCATGCCGTCAGCGCGCCCAGACCGGCGCACAGCGCGATAATCGTCCACGTCCTGAAGTGCTTCATGTTCATCTCCCTTCAGCAGAACTTCCCATTTGACCTTACTCCAAAGGACGGTTAACTTTCAAACTTGAGACTATAGGATTGAATTACCCCTGTCAATTAGTTTCCTGAAGTTCCGCGGCCCCTGCTTAGCTTATCCTTCTAACTGCGTATGGTGTCTCTGACCCGCAACCTTGAAGTGCTGCCAGTCGCTTGATACCATGACTCAAACCCCGGAATAAGGAACATTGATGAAAACGAATATCATCCTTGCAACTTTCTGCGGCCTCATTTCCACGGCATTGACGGCGGCGCCCGCGGCGCCGAGCGAACCGCCGACGAACCTCAGCAGTGTGACGATCACCGTCAGCTCGCAACCCCGGCAAACTTTCGCGGGGCTTGGAGCGAGCTGTTTCGGAGGCGGCGACTACATGCAGCTTACTCCCGAGCGACGCGCGGAACTCAATGATCTGGTCTGGCGTCAGGCGCGGTTCAACACCATGCGGATTTGGCTCCATCTCAAAAAATATGCGCCTGCGCCCGACCAACGCCGTTTCAAGGATGCATTTCCCGACACGGATGCAACTCTGGTCCGCGATGCGCAGGCCGCGGGCGTCAAGCATCTGGTGCTCGGGCCTAGCGCCATACCGGGCTACTTGATGGACCGGCTGCCGAGGAAAGGCCAGGACGGAAATGGACAGTCCGTCGAACCCTATCCGAAGTCGGACCAATTTGACGAGCACGCGGCCATCATCGCGGATTTCATTCGCGATTTGCGGGAGCAGGATCACATCGCCGTTGAGGCCACCGGCATTCAGAACGAACCGAACGATCCCAACGATTGTGTGTTCACGCCCGAAGACGTCGTCCGAAGCGTCAAGCTGCTGCGCGCCGCGCTCGATTCCCGCGGCCTGCAGCAGGTGAAGATCATCGCCCCGGAATCGGTCGGCTGCAATGCTCCCGCCGTCGCCCAGGCGGACGCGCTCAAGGCCGATGAAGCCGCCTGGAAAGCACTCGGCGGCATTGCCTTGCACGACTACGACGGGGGCGCCACCGAACGGTGGACCGACACCCCTGCCGGCGCCGGCAAGGACTGTTGGATGACCGAATTTTGCCTGGGCGGGCCCGAGGAACCGGGCGATTTCTTTCGCGCCTCGGCAGAGGCCGCGGCGTTCCTCTCCGACATGAACCACCGCGTCAATTACTGGATTCATTTCATCGGTTATCTCAGCAACGATCCAAACGACAACGGAACCCGGCTCATCGCTTTTTACAACGGTAGCGTCGCCGGCAACGCGTGGATCAAGGTTTTCGAGCCGTACTGCTACCTTCAACAGCTCGGTCAAACATTCGATGCAGGCGCCGTCTTCCGGCAGTCCATCAGCTCGCTGGAGAACGAAATGACGTGGGCGCGCGACAGCAAGCCGCGCCTCGTTGCTGCGGCGGCCCGGAATCCCGATGGCTCATGGAGCATCGGCATTTCAGACTTCACATCGGATGCTTTTCCCCAGCATTTCTGGTACCCCGGCAAGCCGGCGCAGAGCTTTGCTGTTACCGTCAAAGTTGAGGAACTGGCCAAAGCCGGCGAACTCCGTTTTGAGGTCCGCCGCAGCGGCCCGCAGATCAAAAACTCCCGTCAGGAACCCGCGACCATGAGTAACGGTCAACTGACGATCACGATCAACCCGCTCGAACTCGTCACACTAAGGTCCACGAGCCCATAGTTCCGCACTTTTGGTTTAAGAACGGGCAGGAAGAGCCCGGCGCCGTGTCGCAGGAGCCATCACGCCGCTATGGATTCGACTACACATGCCGGCTGTTCGCATACTCCTCACGCAAAGCGTACCCGCTGCAACGCATTATCTTTTTGGCACTTGCGATTTCAGGTCCTTCCGGCCAGTAAACAGGTACGGCGTTTGCTAACCGACCGTCAGCGAGGTGGTTTTGGGCAATTCGGGGAAAGGAGAACCGCCATGCTTAAGCTCATGACGTTGGTTGTGGGAGTGGCAGCGCTGTGCGGGACGATGGCGTTTGCGCAAACGAGCGCGCCCGCGACCACGGCGGGCGAGAATCCGGAAGGCCGCTTCAGGCCACCGCCTCCCGGCGGCGACCCCGAGATGCAGCTCATTATTAACGCGATCAGAGATGCCGCGCAGAATCCGGCGCTGGTGCCGCTTCTGAACCAGGCGCTGACGGACCGGACGACGCTCCTTCAGTCGGAGATCGCCCGGGTGGCGCAACTCCAGGCGCTCTTGACGGCGATTCAGGGCGGCAATAAGGCCGCCATCCAGTCAGCCCGCGAAGCTTTGAGGACCGCCTCGGAAACAGTCGAGGCCAACATGAAGACTTTCCGGGAGGATTGCAGGGCGATACGCGAGCACATGCGTCGCTAGGCGCGCGTCGCGGACTGCCGGCTCGACAACCGCCGCTGCCGGCGCCCGATAATTCGCTCGCGCGAGTTTAATACGGAAGCGGGGAGAGGATTATTCCTCTCCCCGCTTCGTTTTTAACCGGGGTTTCCCATCTGTCCGCAGGTGCTATTTTTGCTTTCCGACGAGTTGCGGTATTACAATAAGTGTCCTGCGATTTCGTCCGGGTGGGCGTGGTTCACTGTCCCTGAAGGAATCCACCCGGCGAGGGTCCTGGCGGCGGAAGCCCTCCGCGTGGGGGAAAAGTCTGATGAAGGAGGCGTGAAATGGGACGCAAAGGCTGGATTTTATTGGCCGTATGCGTGGCGGCGGTAGTGGTCGGAGCGATCCTTTACGTGCGCTCCGGCAATGACACGTGGGTGGTCCGGAAGGTCCAACCGCATGTCAAGGCGCCTGCGACTGCGCCGGTCGCCGACACCGGCGGAACTCAAGCACCCCAAGCCGCAACGGCCCAACCCGTCCAGGCCGCGCGCGTTGTGACCTACACGGTCAGAAGAGGCGACACCCTCGGAGCGATCAGTCGCCGGTTCCTCGGCAGTTCCTTGAAGTGGCGCGCCATCGCCAACGAGAACGGCATCCGGGGCGAGTTCATCAAACCGGGCATGAAGCTGCACATCACGGTTGTCACCGCGACTTAAGCGCGCGCCGGGAAATGTTCCGGCGGCGGCTCTACCCGCCCTTCGCCTCGCTCCGCAGACGAGTGACCAGCGCGTGCGCGCGGCGGATCGGCTCGGTGACGCGGTAACCGGCGCAGCAGGCGATGACAAGCCGGATCGAATCGGCCAGGTTGGACTTGTGCCCCGCCGAGACGAACAGCGGCTTGACGTTGCGCCGCGTTCGCAGGACCGCGCCGATGACGCGGCCGTCGAGCCTGAGCGGCGCGTGGTCGCTCGGCGCCGGGCCCGGTTCCGCAGCCTCGCCGATGAGGCGGCTCTTCGCGCAGCCGACCGTGGGGGCGTCGAGCCATAATCCGATGTGCGCCGCGAGGCCCATCCCGCGCGGATGCGCGCGCCCCTGCCCGTCGAAAATCGCCGCATCCCACCGGCTCCGAAGCCGCTTGAACGCCGCGAGCACCGCCGGCGCCTCCCGGAACGTCAGCAGGCCCGGCACGTACGGATAGCGCGCGCGCCGCACGACCCAGCTTTCGGCGACGGTCTCCAGCCCCGGCAGGCGCAGAACCACGACGGCCGCGATGAGATCATTCGTCTGCTTCGCGTATGAAATGTCCGCGCCGGCGACAAACTCCGGCCAAGGCCGTATGGGGCAATCCACGATCCGATCGCGCAGCCGCGTCTGAAGCGCGATGGCCCTCTTCGGCGACAGCCGCCATGAATGCAGAGAAGCGGTTCTCACGAAGACACCCCCGAAAGAGACGAATACTTTGACCGCGAAAGCGCGAAAAAACTAAGGAAATCCCGTCGGTGCTTTTTCCTATTTCGCGCTTTCGCGTTTTCGCGGTCAAAAACGTCGTTGATTTTCCGTTTTCTGAGCTTTCGGTTTTCGTGGTTAAATTCGAAGATGTTTGCGGATCTTCTGGGCGTTCGGGCGCCGGATGATGCCGCGTTCGGTGATGATCGCCGCGATGAGCCGGGCCGGGGTGACGTCGAACGCCGGGTTGTACACTCGCACGCCCGCAGGCGCGGTGCGGCGGCCGAAGCCGTCAGTGATTTCCTCGGCGGCGCGCTGCTCGATCGGGATCTTCGATCCGTCAGCGATGGAGAGGTCGAACGTGGAGGACGGCGCGGCGACGTAGAACGGAATCTTGTGCGCGTGCGCCAGGACGGCGACCGAGTACGTGCCGATCTTGTTGGCGGTGTCGCCGTTGGCGGCGATGCGGTCCGCGCCGACGATCACGCGCTGCACGCGCCCCTCGCGCATCACCTGCGCGGCCATATTGTCGCAGATCAGCGTCATCTCGACGCCGGCCTGCGTCAGTTCCCAGGCCGTCAGCCGCGAGCCCTGGAGCAGCGGGCGCGTCTCGTCCACGAAGATGTGCAGCCGCTTGCCCATCTCGTGCGCGACGAAGACCGCGCTCAGCGCCGTGCCATATTCGGCCGTCGCCAGCGCGCCGGCGTTGCAGTGAGTCAGCACGCCGTCGCCGCTCCTGAAGAGCGCCGCGCCGTGCTCGCCGATGGCGCGGCACATGGCCGCGTCCTCGTCGCGGATGCGCTTCGCCTCGTCGAGCAGGCGCTGCTTCAACGCCGCCGCGTCGAGCGACGAATTCTCCTCGGCGACGCGCACCATCCGGTCGAGCGCCCAACTTAAGTTGACCGCCGTCGGACGCGCCGACGCGAGTTGCGCCGCCACGCGCTTCAGCTCGGCGACGAGTTCCCGCGAGTTCGCGCGGGCGAGTTTCCGGATGCCCAGCACGGCGCCCATCGCCCCGGCGATGCCGATTGCGGGCGCGCCGCGCACCTGCAGGCGGCGGATCGCCTCGAAGACTTGCTCAGGCGTGCGGCATTCCATCATCCGCACTTCGCCCGGCAGCGTCGTCTGGTCAATGATTCGCAGGCAGCCGTCGAGTCCGCCGATCCATTCCACCGCGAGAAGCTTTTTCCGCAAGGCCGTCCCTCCTCATCGCGAAACCCCGCTCATTAAATCACCACGCCGCCCGTCCGGTCAACTCGCAGCAGTGGAAAGGCGGGCCGCAGGTTCCTATAATGCACGCGCGAAAGCTCCCGACGCCGAATGAACTGGACATTGATCGAGCAACCTTGAAATGATCGGCTTCCTGATACTGCTGGTGGCGGCCTCGATGGCGATCTCGCTGTTCGGGACGCTGCTGGTGATGCGGTATGCGCCGCGCCTGGGCCTGGTCGCGCACCCCGGCGGGCGGATGATCCACAAGCAGCCGACGCCGGTCGGCGGCGGGACGGCGATCTTCCTCGGCCTGTGGCTGCCGATCTGGATTTCCGTGGCGTTCTGTTTCTATCTGCGCGCGGCCAACTTCCCGGCGACGCTGCCGATCCCGGAGAACCTGAAGATCCAAGTGATGGGCGTCTTGGACAAGGCGCCGCAACTGGCGATGATCTTCCTCGGCGGCGTGATCGTGTACCTGGTCGGGCTGGCCGATGACCGATGGAGCCTGTCGCCGTGGCTGCGGCTGGTGATCGAGGTCGGCGTGGCGCTGATGCTGGTGCTGAGCGGCGTCAGCGTCGAGCTTTTCTTCGAGAGCCGCATCCTCCGCGGCGTGATCACCGTGGTCTGGATCGTGGCCCTGATCAACTCCTTCAACTTCCTGGACAACATGGACGGCCTGAGCGCTGGCGTGGCGGCGATCATCGCGGTGTTCTTCAGCGTGGTGGCGTTCCAGACCGTGCACTACTTCGTCGGCGGCGCGCTGTGCTGCTTGATCGGCGCGCTGATGGGGTTCCTGGTGTTCAACTTCCCGCCGGCGAGCCTCTTCATGGGCGACTGCGGCTCGATGACGATCGGGTATTCGCTCGCCGTGCTCACCGTTCAGTTCACGTTCTTCCAGGCGGAGCGGCCCTATTTTGCGATCGTGGTGCCGTTGATGATGTTCGGCGTGCCGCTGTTCGATACGATCACGGTCATGTGGATCCGAATCCGGTCCGGCCGCTCGCCGTTCATAGGCGACACGAACCATTTCTCGCACCGGCTGGTGGCGCTGGGGATGAAGCCGTGGCAGGCGGTGCTGACGATCTACCTGGTGACGGCGACCGTAGCCCTCGGCGTGACGGTCCTCTACTACATGGCCAGCTCCGTGGCGATCCTGGTCATCTTCGCGCAGACGGTGGCGGTCTTTACCATTATCGGAATCCTGGAAACGACCGGCCGGCGGAAGAGCGGCGCATGACATGAAGCGGAAGACGACCGACGCCGGACGCCGCGGGCCGCGCACCAGGAGCGCCGCTCCGCCTCCGGAATCCGCCGTCATCGCGCTCCGCGTCCGGCAGATCGCTTTCGCCATCACGCTGCTCGCCGCGGGCCTTGGACCGCTGGCGCCGAATTTCGAGGGCAACCCGGTCCTGCGGCTCATCATCCAGATGTTTTTCATCCTCTCCGGCGCGCTGTGGGTCATCGCGATGGCGCTCGAGGGCCGCGTGCGGATTCGGAGCACGGGCCTCGAAATCGTCCTGCTGCTCCTGGCGGGCGCGCTGGTCTGCGGCTGCGTCAACGCCGTCTACAAGTACCCGGCGATGCTGACGCTCTTCTCGTGGCTCTCCGCGATGGTCGCGTTCGTCTTCCTGGTCAACGAGACGCGCTCCCGGTGGCGGCGGCTGATGGTGCTGTTGATGATCGGCGCGGCGACGTTCACGATCTCGCTGCACGGGCTGCACCAGATTACGGTGGACCTGCCGCGGGCGCGCGCGGTCTTCGCGCAGGACCCGGACGCGGTGCTTCGCGATCTGCGGCTGCCGGCGGACGCCGCATTCGACCTGTATGGCCGGCTGGAGAAAGACCGGATCTTCAGCACGTTCTTTCTGCCCAATTCCCTGGCGGGGTTTCTGATCCTGCTGGCGCCGGCGCTCATCGGGCTGACGATGGACTGGTGGAAAAGCCGTCCTTCTCGCATCCGAGGCAAGAGCGATGGCGATGTGTCAGACAGTCAGCCCGCGGCGGACGACTTCTCATACGTCAGCCTGGCGATCCGGGCGGGACTGCTCGTCCCGGTGCTGCTGGCTCTTTACTTCACGCAGTCCAAGGGCGGCTGGCTGGCGTTTCTGCTCGCGGCGGCCGTTTTCGCGGTCTGGGCGTTCGGGGCGCTGCTGTGGCACCGGAGGCTTCACGTCCTGGCGGTCTGCGCGGGCTTGATCATCGTCTGGGCTGCCGCGCAGGTCTCCGGACACTTGCCTTCGCTGGGAGACTACTTCGGCTCGACCTCCGTTCGGTACGGCTACTGGCGCGCCGGCGTTTCCATCTTCACCGAACACCCGCTGGTCGGAGTGGGGTTGGACAACTACGCGGATTTCTATGCGTCGAAGAAGCAGCCGGAGGACCAGGACGCACGCCGCGCGCACAACGACTACATTCAACTGGCGGCCGAAACCGGCCTGATCGGGATCCTGACCTACGGGGCATTCCTGGCGCTCTTCTGGCGAAGGGTAACGCGCATGGGCGCCGAGCCGGTCCTCGCGCAACCGGAGCCCGCCGCCTTGAACGCGACCGCCACGGCCGGCCTGCTGGCGTTGTCGGTGATGATCCTCGGGCTGGAGGAACTGTGCGGCGGCGCGCTGCGCGCCTCGACGGGCTTCTGGAGCTGGCAATGGCTCGCTGCGCTCTGGCTGGGCTGGATGGCTTATCTCCTGTTGAACGCCCGGAGCCAGGACCCGTTCGCGCTGGGCCGCTCATCGTACGCGACCATCGGCATCGCGTGCGGGATCATCGCCTACCTCGCGCACAGCCTGGGCGATTTCCACCATTACATCGGCGGGACCCTTCAGACGGCGTGGATCCTCATGGCCCTGCTGCTCTCGGCCCGGCTCAGCGAGGAGAAGGAATCGTACGCGGTGGATCGCCCGATCGGGCCCGGCCAACGGCTCGGACTGGTGTTCGGAGCCGCAGCGATCGTCCTGCTGGTGCTCTACGGTTTTGTGGCGCGCGTCGCGGAGTCCAACGTCCTGCGCGAGCGCGCGCTCGAGCCGCGCCGTGCCGAAGAGGACTGCCGGCGCGACCTTGAGGAGGCGGTCCAACGGTTCCCGATGGACGCGGAGAATCACGCGCTGCTCTCCGATTTTTACCTCGGCGAGTGGCGCATGGGACGCCGGCGGACGGAGCAGAACGTGTCGGTGATCTCCCTGGCGATCCACAGCGCCAAGGACGCCATCGAGTTGAACCCGATGCGCTCCGAATATTACTCGCGGCTGGGGCGGCTGTGCGAGATTCAATGGCGCGAACGCCACCTGCCGCAGGATTACCAGGACGCGACGGCGGCTTACGCGAGAGCCGAGGAACTTTTCCCGAGCAACCCGGAGATGCCGTTGAACCTCGGCCGACTGTATGACGCGGCCGGGAATTACCAGGCCGCGTTGCCCAAATACATCGGCGCGCGGCGGCTGAGCGACGAGCAATATCACATCCCGCGCAAGTTCAACGAGCGCGAACTGGCGGAACTGAGCCAGCGGATTCAGCAGTTGCAACTGGCCGACGTGGACCGGACGCCGCCGCCGCCGAACGCGTTCCGCCAGCCGCGCCTGCTGGGTTGGCCGCGCGGCGCGTCGCCGGCCGCTGCGCCGGAAGCGCCGTAACTTTAGTCTTGACCCATGACGGAGCGTGGGGCTATAATGCGCCCTCGCGTCATTTTCGCGAACGTTGGAATGCGCAGGGGCGGCCGGAGAGCAGCGTGAATTACGACATCCTCGTGGTCGGCGGCGGACCGGGCGGCTACGTCGCCGCGATCCGCGCCGCACAACTCGGCGCGCGCACGGCGCTCGTCGAGGAACGCGATCTCGGCGGCACCTGCCTGAACCGCGGTTGCATTCCCACCAAGGCGCTGGTGGAAAGCGCGCGCGCGTTCTCCACCGCTCGCCGCGGCGCGGAGTTCGGCGTCGTTTGCTCCGACCTCCGCCCGGATTACGCGCGGATGGGCCAGCGCAAGGACGAAGTCGTCGCCCGCCTCCGCAAAGGCGTTCAATCCCTCCTCCAGAAGAACAAGGTGGAGGTGATCGCCGGCCGCGGCAGGCTGGCAGACCGCCACACAGTCGAGGTGATTTCCTCGGGCGAACCGCGCAAGGTCAGCGCTCATCATCTCATCCTCGCGACCGGCTCCGAACCGCTGAAACCCGCAAGCTTCCCCTTCGACGGCAAATCGGTGCTGACGAGCGACGACGCGCTGCGGCTCCAGGAGATTCCGAAGAGCCTGCTGGTCGTCGGCGGCGGCTACATCGGCGTCGAGTGGGCCAGCATCTTCGGCGAACTCGGCGCGCGCGTGACGGTCGTCGAGATGATGGACCAGTTGCTCCCGCGCAGCGACGCCGACCTCGCGAAGGAACTCTTCCGCATCTTCAAGAAATCGGGGATGGACATCCATCTGCAGACGCAGGTCAAGAGCGTGAAAGTCCAGGCCGAGGGCGTGACGTGCGAGCTTTCCAGCGGGAAGAGCGTCGTCGCGGAGAAGGTGCTCGTCTCGGTCGGCCGCGCGCTGAACTCGGGCGAGATCGGGCTCGAAGCCGTCGGCGTCAAGTCCGAGCGCGGCGCGATCCTGATTGACGAACATTGCCGCACGAACGTGCCGAACGTCTACGCCATCGGCGACGTGACCGGCAAGATACAGCTTGCGCACGTCGCCTCGCGCCAGGGCATCATCGCCGCCGAATGCGCCACCGGGCACGACCGGAAGATGGACTATCGCGTCGTCCCGTCCTGCGTCTTCACGCACGTCGAGATCGGCTCGGTCGGCATGACCAGCGCCGAGTGCGCGGCGACGAAGATCGAGGTGAAGGAGTCGCGCTTCCCCTTCATGGCGCTCGGCAAGGCGCAGGCGATCGGCGAGACGCAGGGTTTTGCGAAAATCATCGCCCAGGCGAAGAGCGGCGAGGTGCTCGGAGTCCACGTGATCGGCGCGCACGCCTCGGACCTGGTCGCCGAGGCCGGCCTCGCGATGGCGATGGAAGCCACCGTCGAAGAGATCGCGCAAACGATCCACGCGCACCCGACGATGCCGGAGGCGCTCTCCGAGGCCGCCATGGCCTGGCTCGGGCGCGGCATTCATTTTTGAATTCGTCTTTTGCATGAGGATTCTCACGATGCCGGATACCGAAGTGAAACTGCCTTCCCTCGGCGACGGCGCGCCCGACGCGGCGAACCTTTCGTTCTTCTTCGTGCGCGAAGGCGACGACGTCAAAGAGGGCGACGATTTCTGCGAGATGTTCACGGACAAGGCGACCTTCACGGTCCCCTGCCCGCTCAACGGGCGCGTGAAACAGATTCTGGTCCAGGAGAATCAGTCGGTCAAGGTGGGCCAACCGCTGGCGGTCGTCCAGACGGCCTGAGCGGCGCGGCTCACGTGGAGCAGGAGGAACGGCGCGATGGAACCCACGGTGAAGGAAATCCCGGTCGTCTGGTACCAGGCGGCCAGTTGCAGCGGCGATTCGGTCTCGCTGCTCAACAGCGCAAGCCCGAACGTGCGCAACATCCTGATTGACGAAATCATCCCTGGACATCACATCAACCTGCTCTTCCAGATGACGGTCATGGCCGGCCAGGGCGAGCCGGTCATGGAGATTCTCCGGGATACCGCGGAGAACCGAAAAGGCGGTTACATCCTCGTGGTCGAGGGCACGATCCCGACCGCCGTCAACGGCGCGATGGGATCGGTCGGCGAGAAAGGCGGCAAGCCGCTGACGATGGTCGAGGCGGTGGACCATCTCGGCCGCAACGCCCTCGCCGCGCTGGCGGTCGGCACGTGCGCCAGCTTCGGCGGCATCTTCGCCGCCGAGCCCAACCCGAGCGGCTCGATGGGCCTGGCGGACTTCTTCCGCAGCCGCGGGATCAAGACGCCGGTCATCAACATCCCTGGCTGCCCGATGCATCCGGACTGGTTCACCGGAACGGTGGCGCACATCCTGCTGTTCGGACTGCCGCGCGCGGACCAGCTCGACGACGCCGGGCGCCCGCTCAGTTTCTTCGGGTCGCAGATTCACGAAAATTGTCCGCGGCGGCCGTCCTTCGACGCCGGCAAGTTCGCCAAGAAGATCGGCGACGAAGGCTGCCTTTACCTCGTCGGCTGTAAAGGGCCGGTGAGCTACGCCGATTGCCCCGCGCGCGGGTTCAACAACCATACGAACTGGTGCATCCAGGCCGGGTCGCCCTGCCATGGCTGCACGGAGCCCGGCTTCCCGGACAAGCTCTCGCCGCTCTATCAGAAACTGACTGAGGAGCGCCTGGCGCGGTTCTTCCTGAGTTGAACGCGCTCTGGATTCCCCGGAGGAGAATGACCGATGCAGAAGATCGCCATTGACCCCATCAGCCGCGTCGAGGGCCACCTGAAGATCGAGACGATGGTGGACCAGGGCGTCGTCAAAGAGGCGTCCGTCAGCGGCACGATGTTCCGAGGGTTCGAAATCTTCCTCAAGGGCCGCGACCCGTGGGACGCGCAGCGCCTGGTGCAGCGCGTGTGCGGCGTTTGCCCGGCCATCCACGGCGTGGCCGCGGCGCAGAATCTCGACGCGGCGTTCGGCATCACGCACCTCGTCCCGCACAACGGCCGCCACATCCGAAATCTCATCCTGGCGACCAATTACCTGCAGTCGCACATCCTGCATTTCTACGTCCTCGCGGCGCTCGATTTTGTGGACCTCGCCGCCGTGGCCGACTACACCGGCGACGACGCGGACCTGAAGGCCGTGCGGCAGTTCCTCGACCGCGGCGCGGCGGCGCCGTTCCTGCCGCGCTACGAAGGCGACTACCGGCTGACCAAGGAGCAGAACGTCCTGCTCGCGCGCCACTACGTCCAGGCGCTCCGGATGCGCGCGCTGGCGCACGAGGCGATCGCCCTCTTCGCCGGCAAGATGCCGCACGACGTCGGAGTTGTGCCCGGCGGCGTGACGGCCGGGCCGACGGCGGATAAGATTCTGGCCTTCGTTTCGAAGATCCGCGCCATCCGCGAGTTCATCGAGAACGCGTACCTGCCGGACCTGCTCACCGTCGCGCGAGCGTATCCCGATTACGCCGAAATCGGAAAAGGCGTGGAGAACTATCTCGCCTGGGGCGCGTTCGACGAGGACCTGCACGTGGACCTCGGCGTGCGGCAGCGATATTTCCCCGGCGGCGTCATCCTCGACGGCAAGCTCAGCCCGGCAGACCCGTACAAGGTGTTCGAGTACGTGAAGCATTCCTGGTACACCGAGGACTGCGCGCGCGCGCCCGCGCAAGGCCAGACCGTGCCGGCGCCGGAAAAGCCGGAGGCGTACTCCTGGCTCAAGAGTCCGCGCTACGCCGGAACGGTGTGCGAGGTCGGGCCGCTGGCGCGGACGATGATCGCGTACACGGCCGGAAACCGCGAATGCAGGACGGAAGTCAACGCCCTGCTCTCGGAACTCAAGGCGACGCCCGCGGCGCTGAAGTCCGTCCTCGGCCGGCACGCGGCGCGCGCCATCGAGGCGAAGCGCCTCGGCAAGATGGCGACGGATTGGGCCCTCGTGCTGAAGCCGGGCGAGCCGTTCTGCGCGGAGAGCAAAGTCCCGGAAAAAGGCGTCGGCTTCGGCTGCGTGGACGGGCCGCGCGGCGCGCTCGGACATTGGATCGAGATCGAGAATAAGAAGATCGCGCGCTACCAGTTGGTGGTCCCGACGACGTGGAATTCTTCGCCCAAGGACGACCGCGGCCTGCCGGGTCCGATGGAACAGGCGCTGATCGGCGCGAAGGTGAAGGACGTGAAGAACCCCGTCGAACTGGCGCGCATCGTCCGTTCCTACGACCCGTGCCTGGCCTGCTCCGTCCACGTGCTGGACGCTCACCGGAACCTGACCGGAGTGGCTCGCATTGTGTGATCTCGCGACATCTCTGCGGAACGACTGCGTGAGCGGCGCGATCGCCGTCGTCGGCGTCGGCAACCTGCTCATGGGAGACGATGGCGTGGGCATTGCCGTCATCCGGGAACTCGACAAGGCAGCGCCGCTGCCGGGGCACGTGGAGCTGTACGATGCGGGCACGGCGCTGCTGGACGTTCTGCCGGAGATCGAGCACTGCGCGCGCATCGTCCTCGTGGACTGCTGCCGCGCGGGCGGTGCGCCCGGAAGCATTTACCGGACGCGCATGCAACTGGACCAGTGGCAAACGGATCCGCTGGGCGAATCGCTCCATGACCTGAACGTGCTGCACGCGCTGCAACTGCACCGGATCGTCACCGGGAAAATGAACGAGGTCGTCCTGATCGGCGTCGAGCCGGAGAGCGTTGTGCTCCGCGAAGGATTATCGCCCGTGCTGCGGGAGCGCCTTCCGGCGATCGTCGCAGCCGTGCGCGCGGAACTGGAAGCGCCTGCAAACAGCCGGCCCATTCAATAAGGCTCAGGGCCGCCCTGAGCAAAGCCGAACGGGCGGCGAGGAGGAACTGAATGAATGCCACGTCCAAGAAGAAGCTGGCCGAGGTCGTCACCGCCTGCGGGCCGGCGAAGAATATCCTGCTGATCGGCTGCGGAGGCTGCCCGGTGGGGATGGAAACCGGCGGACCGGAGCAGCTCAAGAAAACCGCCGCCGCGCTCACCCAGGCGGAGAAGACCGTCACCGGCCAGATCATGATTGACATGGTGTGCAACAAGGCGCAGGTGGGCGTGCGACTCGGCCGGCATGTCCAGCAGGCCAAGGCCGCCGACGCCGTCGTCGTCTATTCCTGCGGTGTGGGCGTCCAGTCCGTCGGGAACGTGCTCCTGCGCCGCGTCGTCCCCGGCCTCAACACCATCAACGTCGGCGGCCTGCAAGGGCTGTGGCCCGGCAAGGAACGCTGCGGCCAGTGCGGCGACTGCCTCCTGGCGCACACCGGCGGCATCTGTCCGATCACCATGTGCACGAAGAGCCTCGTCAACGGCACCTGCGGCGGCACGAACCGCGGGAAGTGCGAAGTCAGCAAGAACAAGGACTGCGGCTGGTACCTGATCTACGAGCGCCTGAAGGCGCTGGGACAACTCGCCGAGCTTCAGCGCCCCGCCGAGCCGCGCAACCACGCCCTGCAGGACATCCCGGACGACCGCCGCGGGACGATGCTCTGGGCGCTCGAGACCGAGGAGAAGGTGCAGCCGCCCGACCCGCCGAAGAAGAAGTTGAAGAAGAAAAAGAAGGGCGCCAAGGCCGTGAAGAAGGAGGCGAAGGCATGAGCAAGCTCCAGGAATCGCTTCAGTCGGGCCAATTCACGATCACCGGCGAGATCGGCCCGCCCAAGGGCACCGACATTTCCCACTGCATGCACGGCGCGGACCTGATGAAGACGAAGGTGGTGGCCGTCAACGTGACGGACATCCAGACCGCCGTGATGCGCGTCGGCTCGCTCGCGGTCAGCGCCAAACTCGTCGAGCGCGGCATCGAGCCGGTGTTCCAGATGGTCTGCCGCGACCGGAACCGTCTGGCCCTGCAGAGCGACCTCCTGAGCGCAGCGATCCTGGGCATCGAGAACGTGCTGGCGCTCACCGGCGACCACACGCTCATGGGAGACCACCGCGACGCCAAGCCGGTATACGACCTCGACTCCGTCGGCCTGCTCCGCGCGATGGTCGCGCTCGAGTCGGGCCGGGACCTCGGTCGCGATTTCAAGGGCAACCCCAACCAGCTCGAAGGCGCGCCGAAGTTCCTCAAGGGCTGCTGCGTCACGCCGTGCGCGGAGGCCGTCGAGCCGCAGATCATCAAGCTCGAGAAGAAAGCCGAGGCCGGCGCCCAGTTCTGCCAGACGCAGGCGGTCTATGACCCGGCCGCTTTCGAGCGGTTCATGAACGACGTCCAGCGGCGCAACATCAAGATTCCGATCCTCGTCGGCATCGTGGTCCTGAAGAACCTGGGCATGGCCAAGTACATGAACGGCAACGTCCCGGGCGTGGTCGTGCCGGAGCCGCTGATGAAAGAGCTGGCGGATACGCCCAAGGATGACATGAAGAAGAAGGCCATCGAGATCTCGGCGCGGCTCGTGCGCAGCATGCGGGCGATGTGCCAGGGCGCGCACCTGATGACGCTCGGCTGGGACGACACGGTCGCGCCCATCGTCGAGCAGGCCTCGGCCTAGCGTGACCGAGCGCATCCACGTCAGCCAGTCCGTGGACGAGACGCTGGCGCTGGGCGAGCGGATCGGCCGAGCGGCGCTGCCGGGCGACGTGGTCGCGCTGTTCGGCGGGCTGGGCGCAGGAAAGACGGTCCTCGCGAAAGGCATCCTCCGCGGATTGGGCGGCGATCCGGACGACGCCACCAGCCCGACCTTCACGCTGTTGCGGCAATACCAGGCCCGCCTGCAGTTGCATCACTTCGACGCCTACCGGCTCGGCACGCCGCGGGATCTTCTCGATATCGGCGCCGAGGAGGCGTTCTACGGCGGCGGAATCTGTGTGATCGAGTGGGCCGAGCGCGTGCTGGATGTGTTGCCCGCCGACCGGCTGGAGATTCACCTGGAAGTCAGCGGCGAGGCCCGGCGCGAGATCCGACTCTGCGCCGCCGGCCCGCGCGCGGAAGCGCTCCTCGGCCGAATGGGGCTGTAACTCTACTCGATATGACGCGTCACATCGCGCCAGCCTGAGATCTCTCTGCCGTAGATTCGCACCGGCGTGAGGCTCGTCACCCGCCAGGCGCCGTCCGCCTCTTTCCGGAATTCGGCCGCCCATTCCAGGGCGCCCGACCAGACCGGGTATTCTCGCCTCGTGCTGCCCGAAACGCTCAGTTGCACGCGGGCCTGCGCGCCTGAAACGTTCACGGTCATCCATTGGATTTTCCCGCTCGCGGAACCGTCGCTCAGGAACCTCTCCGCCAGGGACTTGAGGTGCTCCCGGGACATGGCCTCGGTGTCGAAGTCGGCCGAGATGTTCGAGAAAAGGAGGTCAATGTTCCCTTTCGCCGCCGCATCCGCCATTTCCTGCACGGTCCGCTCGATGCGCTTCTTATCGGTAACGATGTACCGGTTCAGCAGCATCGCCAGGGCCATGGCGCCGAGGATCGCCAGCGCAATCCGCACCTGGTTCCATGAAATATTCATGGTTTACGTTCTCCTCCTCGCATGCTATCATCCATTCCGAAAGAACTTCTGTCAACCTCCGGAGGCGGCGTGCGAATCCTGGGTATAGATTACGGCGGTAGGCGGATCGGGCTGGCCGTGAGCGATCCGGGCGCCATCATCGCGCGAGGTCTTCCCACGCTCAAGAACGAGGGCGAGGCTGAAGTGCTCGCGGCGATTCGCCGGCTGGTGGAGGAATACGAAATCGCCGAGATCGTCGTCGGGCTCCCGCGAAACATGGACGACTCGATCGGGCCGCAGGCGCAAAAGACGATGCGATTCGCCGACGGGCTGAAAGTCCTGGGCTGCAATGTCCATCTCGTGGATGAGCGACTGACGACGGAGCAGGCGAGGCGGGCGATGACCGAAGCGGGACTCTCCCGTGAACAGCAGCATCGCCGCGTGGACCGCGTGGCCGCGCAGCTCATACTGCAGATCTACCTGGATTCTTCCCGAAAACCGAAGCCGGAGGATTGAGGCCTCAAGCGCAAATCCCGCGCAGCCTGAGAGGGTCTGTTCTCCCGGGACTGCGCAGGGCTTGCCGCCGCGCGTTCGGCGCGATTTACTTCTTGGCCTTCCTCGCGGCCTTCTTGTGCGCCCTCTTCACGAGCGTTTTTTTCTTCGCCACGCCTCTCACCTCCTTTTTCCAAGGGAAAAACCCGCGGCTTCATTCCGCATGCAGGTCGGGAATGGTCACCTTCGAGTCCTCGGCGACGCCGTTCCGGGAGAACCAGCCGAAGGGCATTTCAAGGGCGAAACGGCAGTCGGTGCGCGAACGGTGGGTCTCCAGCGAGTACGGCTCCATGTGCGCGATGTTGGCGATGACGCCGTTGGACTTGATAAAAGCGATGCTGAGCGGGACGTAGGTGTTCTTCATGTAGAAATCCAGTTCCTCGTCGTGCGGGAAGACGAAGAGCATCCCCTCGTCGGGCTTCAGGGTCTGACGGTACATCATTCCCATTTCGCGCTGCTGGGGCGTGCAGGCGGCTTCGACCGCCAGCTTCCGGCCGCCGAGTTCGATCTGGACCTTGTCGAGGCGCTGCGGCTGCGGCCCGCTGTCGCACGCGACCGCCAGGAGCAGGCAGAGCGCCGGCAGGCTAGGGACGAGCTTTCTCAGGTTCATCGTGAATGAGGACATCCACGTCCTTCGGCGGATCAAACTCGAAAGTGGAATCCCGGATCGTCTCGTTCAGGGCGATGTGGGTGAAGGTGTGCGTCTCGACGACCTCGTCCTTGCTCTTGTACTCGCGCACCTGGACCGGCAGCCAGGACTGTGTGTCTATCCAGAAGATCAGTCGGCCGTTCGTGTAGGTGGTGCCGCCCTCGGGCGTCATCTCGAGCGGGATCGTTTCCGCGTCCCCGATTCTCTCCTTCGGCAGTAGCGTCAGCGTATACCCTTCTCGAAGCCCGTGCATGTCGCGCGCCAGGCCGTATTCGAGCGGATTCCCGGCCTTCTTGTCCTTATCAATGTCGGCGAGCCGGATGCGCTCGGCCTGCGGGGCGGGCTTATCTTGCGGCCGGTATATCCAGCCGAACTTCCGGCCGACGTATGAGATCGTCTCTGCCCCGTTCTCCGTATTCTTGAGATCGAGCTTCAACAGGCGCGGCGACTTGAACTGGATCGTGCCGGTGAAATGGCTGTCGTCCAGGCCCGTCGCCTGGCGCAGCTTGGCGACGTCGGCCTTGAACGTCCTGATTTTCTTCCGCACCGCCTCCATGTTGTCGAGCACCTGGTCCACCGTAAGCGCCGCCTCTGCCGCCGGCGCGGCGGTCTCCGGCTGGGCAGCCTGCGCAGAACGCGGCGGCGTGAAAACGCATCCCGCGAGCGCCCATGCGCCCAACGCTAACGAAATCCCCATCCTGACACGCTTCCGCGTCACGGCTTTTCTTTCTCCAGAATTCTCTCGATGATCGCGCGCGCCTCGATGAGCGAAGCGGCCTCATGATCGGGCTGCGCCGTGAACTTATTCCGATGCGGCCCCTGCACGAGAATCGTCCTCGCGCCGGCCGCCTGGCCGGTCTGGATGTCGTAAAGATAGTCGCCGATCATCAGCGCCTCGCCGGGCTGCACGCCGAACCGTTTGCAGATCAGGAAGATCGGCTCCGGCGAGGGCTTCGGCGCCGAATCCTCGCGCGAGACGATAAAATCGAATTGCAACTGGTGCCGGGCCAGGACGGTGTTGACCGACTGCCGGGAGTTCCGCGTCAGCAGCGCCGTGCGGATCCCGCGGGAGCGGAGGAAGCTCAGCATCTCGACCGCGCCATCGCAGAGCCCGCACGTCTCGGCCGCGCGGCGCTCGTGGCGATCGAGGATCTCGTCCACGCGCTGCTGCTCCGCCTCACCGGCCGCGGCGCGGTACTCCAGGATCGGCTCCTCGGTCCCGATCTCCGCCCGGATGGCGGCGAAGTCGAGGTCCGAGTCCACGATCGTATTGTCCAAATCAAAGATGACGCACCGCAGCATGGATCTGACACCTTCCATCCTTCCCGCATCAGTATACAGGTTGCAGAAAGCCGCGTCGAGTCTGACGCGCTCAAGCGGTTGTTTTTCAGTTTCTTCAGGTCGCCGCAAGCCGGTCAAGCGCCGCCAGCGCTTCCTCAAGGGCGCTGACAGCCTCCCGCTCATACGTGTGGATTCCGTCGAGTATGCCACGCTCGCGCTGGCGGACTTCTTCGGTCCAGTCCTCGAACTTCTTCCGGCTCCACGGGCCGAGGAAGGCGTCCTTTGCGCCGAAGACGCCGCCGAGGAACGCGTCTTCTTTGGCGTACAAAGCCCTTGCGCGTTCCAGCGGCGCCTTGACAATTTCGTCAGCGGTCTTGCCCTGTGCTCCGAGGAAGCTTATTGCTGTGGCTCGCGCGTCGGCGATAGTGGCGAAGTTCAGCCACGACAGGAAGAAAAGCTTCCTGCAGTCTTCCTCGTTGAGCGTCTGGGCGCGAAGAAGGTCGTCGGACCAGCGGCGCAACGCGGTGATGCCATACAAGTAGACATTGGCGCCATTGTTGCCGGTGCCGCGCCGCCAATTGTGTACGGCCATGCGCAACACGTGCCTCAGGGTCTCGGCCGGCGGCAGCCCTTCGCCAAGGTCATTCAGGAACCCCAGCAGGAACCCCAGTTCCTTCACCGGCAAACGCCGTTCCCTCTCCCCGTGCATGTGGTCGCGCAAGAGCAGAACACGACCCTCCTCGTCGTAGCCATAAGCAACCGCGATGTTGAGGTCGGGCGGATAAATGAGGACCGGCATTCCGCGATCGAGGGTTTTGCGAATGTCCTCAGTGAAGCGCTCCATTTCCGGCCCGCCTGCGCCCGTCTTCCAATTGATGCTCCACCCCGTGGTCGTCCTTATCGCGCCCGTTTCTTCCCGCATCTCGCCGACAGTACATGACGGACACCAGCCTTCATGCCAGCGCACACGAAAAGCCAGCGCGGAACAACCCATAAAATCGGCGTAGGAATACGGGCGGCGCGATACGGCCGTGGCCGCTTCCAACCCGCCGGCGAAGGTGCAGTCCTTTCCCCGCCCGAACTGCAGGACAGGGACCCCTTCAATCCAGGTGCAGCCATCCTTCTTTCGGAGGCCGCGGGAGGTTGTCACGGCTTCCACGTGCTGCTTGAGTGCCCGCCAGTTTTCGAACCCGTACTCATTAGCCAGCGCAAACTGGGCATCATTCAGCGTGACGGAGGCCGCAAGCAGTTCGGCATCGGAGGCGGCGGCCAGCTTTGGGAGGCTGCGAAGTACGCCGCAAGAACCGGCGTCCCCCGCGTGGTGCGCCTTGAGCAGGTCCTTGGCCTGGTGCCTGAGCTGGTCCAGACTCGGACGAGGCGGAAGTGCGCGCGGCATGAGGCACCTTCCTTTCCATCGCGCCCAGGGCCTGCACTCACGGGCAGAAAAGAAGGTTGCGGCAATGTTGTCAAGGTGGTGGACTCGGTCCTACCCGCAGGCCAGGAGGCGCCCACTCTAGCGCCTGGGGGATGCTAACACGCATGCGGGGCGGTGTCAAGATGGCTCTAAACGAAAAAAGACGATGGACGGCAGGCCATGGTCTGCCGCCCATCGTCTTTCGTTGCCGCTTAGAACAGCCCCACCACTTTCCCGGTCTTCATGTCGAGGTCCACGTCATAGAACACGGGCCGGCTGGGCAGGCCGGGCATGGTGCGCATGTCGCCGCAGAGCGGGTAGAGGAAGCCGGCGCCGACGGAGGCGCGGATGTCGCGCACCGGGATGCGGAAGCCTTTCGGCACGCCCTTCCAGCCCGGGATGTGGCTGAGGCTCAGGTGCGTCTTGGCCATGCAGATCGGCAGGTTGGCGTAGCCGAGTTTCTCGTACAGCGCCACCTTCTCGTCCGCCACCGGCAGGAAATCCACGCCGTCGGCGCCGTACACGCGCGTGGCGATCGTCTCGATCTTTTTCTTGATCGGCATGTCGAGCGGATACAGGAACTCGAACCGCGTCGTCTTGTTGGCGGCGGAGAGGACCGCCTCGGCCAGCTCGACGGCGCCCGCGCCACCCCGCGCCCAGTGGTCGGATTTCACCGCCGCCTCGGCGCCGGAACTCTGCGCGATTTTCTTGAGCAGCTCCACCTCGCGGTCCGTATCCGTGGAGAAGGTGTTGATCGCGACGACGACCGGCACGCCGAACAGGCGGGCGATCTGGATGTTCTTGACCATGTTCGCGGCGCCCTTTTCGAGCGCGGGCAGGTTCTCCTCGATCAGCTCCTTCGGCAGCGGCTTGCCGGCGACGATCTTGCCGACGCCGCCGTGCATCTTCAGCGCCCGGACGGTGGCGACGATCACGACGCAGTTCGGGATCAGCCCGCTGATGCGGCACTTGATATCCATGAACTTTTCCATGCCGATGTCGGCGCCGAAACCGCTCTCCGTGACGACGTAGTCGGCCAGCTTCAACGCGATCTGGTCGGCCACGATCGAGTTGTTCCCGTGCGCGATGTTGGCGAAGGGCCCGGCGTGGACGAAGGCGGGCGTGCCTTCGAGGGTCTGCATCAGGTTCGGCCGGATCGCGTCGTTCATCAGCACGGTCATCGCGCCGGCGCAGCCGAGGTCCTCGGCGGTCACGGCGTTGCCCAGGCGATCGGTGCCGATCACGATGCGGCTCAGGCGCTCGCGCAGGTCTTCCGAGCTGGTCGTCAGCGCGAAGATCGCCATGACCTCGCTGGCCACGGCGATGTCGAAGCCGGTCTCGCGGGGATAACCGTTGTCGCGGCCGCCGATGCCGCAGACGACCTGCCGGAGGGACCGGTCGCTCACGTCCAGCACGCGGTTCCACGTGATCGTATACGGGTCAATGTTCAGCCGGACGAGCCGGGCGCGCTCTTCCACCTTCATGTCGGAGGGCTTCTTCGCCTTGATCCCGAGCCGCCGGGCGCGGCGGAGCAGCGACGGCGCCCATTCGTCCTTCGGGAACAGCGCTCTGTAGAGCTGCTTGTCGGTCATATTACGCTCGTGCATGATCCGGGCGTCAATGGCCGCGGAGAGCAGGTTGTGGGCGACGCCGACAGCGTGGATGTCGCCGGTCAAGTGGAGGTTGAAGTCCTCCATCGGCACGATCTGGCTGTAGCCGCCGCCGGCGGCGCCTCCCTTGATGCCGAAGGTCGGGCCCATGGACGGCTGGCGGATGCAGGTGAAGACTTTTTTCTTGAGATGCGCGCCGAGCGCCTGCGACAGGCCGACGGTGGTCGTCGTCTTGCCCTCGCCCAGCGGCGTGGGCGTGATCGCGGTCACGTCAATGTACTTGCCCTGCGGCTTACGGGCCAGGCGGTCGCGCACGCTCAGGTGCACTTTGGCCTTGTAGTTCCCGTAAAACTCCAGTTCCTCCGGCAGAATCCCCGCTTCCTCGGCCACCTGACGGATCAGCTTCATCTTGCACGCCTGTGCAATGTCAATGTCGCTGGGCACGCTAATCTTGCTGACTGCCATGCGCGATCTCCTTTCTGGTTTCACCCCGGGCACCCCGCCGGCCAATCACGTCGAGATGCAAGACTTGAATTGTATCAGAGATTCGGCACACGTCAAGTGTTCTTGCGGCGCGCCCGAAGCGCCGCAGGGACGAGAATGCCGATTGCGGGCAGGATTACGATCACGAGATCAAATGGAAACGCGGCGAGTCAGTCCGGTCTGACCGCGCCGACCCACTCGACCTTGGCGTCCTTCTGCGCGACCTGCTGCGCCTCCTGCATCCTGGTGTCAACGTATTCCTTCTGCAGGACGTCGAGCACGTCGGCATCGGCCATGGATTCGCGAAGGACGATATGATAGCCCCACGGCGTTGCGATCGGCTCAGAGTAATCGCCGGGCTTCAAGGCGGAGGCGGCGTCGGCGAATTCCTTGCCGAAGGCGTCAATCGGAACGCAGCCGAGGTCGCCGCCGTTCACGCGGCTGACGTTGTCCTCGGAGACCTCCCGCGCGACGTCCTGGAAACGTTCGCCCTTCTGCAGCCGCGCGACCGCCGCTTGGGCCTTCTTCAGGGCCTCGGCGCGGACCCGGTCGGGCGCATCGGCAAAGTCGGGCTGCTGGAACGTGTTGAAGAAAATCTGGTAGAGCTTCGCATACCGGCGCTCAACGACCGGCTGTTCCTTCTGCAGCAATTCGGTGCGCTTCGCGCCCTCGGGATAGCGCACCGCCCACATCGCCAGCGCATAGCGCTGAAGCCCCTCGTTATTCCGGATCTCCTCGCGCAGTTCGTCCAGCGTGAGATACTGGCTCTGCATGAATGCATCCAAGGTGGGAAAGCGGCAGCAGGGACAGCCTAGCGAAGGCGGGTTCTTCCTCATATCCTGGAGAGTTTGCTCGATCACGTCATTCGGCACGGAGACCGCGTTTGCGGTCAGGAACTGGCGGACGGAGGCCAGCCGGATGCGGCGCTCGAGCCTGAACTCGCGCACCCACGAGGCGTCCACGTTGGAGGAACCGGCGGGGACGGCCATGGCGACGTCTTTCTCGAGCACCGGCTCGCCGTTGACCTTCACCAGCACCGCGTCCGCAGGCAGCGGCGGCGATTCGGCGACCGTTCCCACCGGCGACGATGCGGCGCGGACCGGGCCGGGGATTGCAGCGACGGGGCCGGGAACGGCCGGGTTAAAGTGCCGCCACAACAGCGTCGCGCCGACCAGCAGGAGCAGCACGCCCGCCGGGATCAGCAGGAACCGAATCTGCATGCCGTTATCGTCAGCCATACGTCACCCGCTTCAAGCCGTGGGAGAGCCAGGCCGGGCTGCCAGGCGACGCCCGCCAACCCTCCCCTATCCAGCCTACACGCTCCGTTGCGCAGCGTCAAGATTGCGCCTCGCGAGGGTAGTGTACCCTATCGTGTGTAAATTGTCGGGAGAAAGAAAAGGGCGTATCCTCCGGTTGGATTCAAGGACACTTTTGGGAGGACACGCCCGTGCAGCATGTGTTGAGAAAGACGCTGGAGG